>Ga0136635_10000412_pt1 | contig 11707 bp, 11 predicted proteins | sample AntDrymeUQ852106_2_FD_105495 | JGI IMG/M metagenome (GOLD analysis project Ga0136635, IMG submission 105495) | Polar desert sand microbial communities from Dry Valleys, Antarctica - metaG UQ85 (21.06) | ecosystem: Environmental > Terrestrial > Soil > Desert | place: Antarctica: Dry Valley... | reverse complement strand
ACGGCCGCGTATTGTCCCTGAGCCGTGACGCTCCCGGATCAGCTGACCGTCGCCCGCGCCGCGTCCGTGCCGCTCGTCGTCTTCCTCTACGCCTGGGAGCTCCCGCACAACGAGTACTGGGCGACGGCGCTCTTCTGCGTTGCGATGGCGACGGACTGGTTCGACGGCCGAATCGCGCGTCGGCGTGGGGTCACCTCCCAACTCGGCTCGCTGCTCGACCCGATCGCCGACAAGGTGCTGGTGCTCGCGGTGCTCGTGATGCTGATCGAGGACGGGGTGTGGCCCGGGTGGATGGTCGCGGCGATCGTCGCCCGTGAGCTCCTGATCTCGGGGCTGCGGCTGGCCGCGGTCGAGCGTGGTGTCGTGATCGCAGCCCGGGATCTCGGCAAGCTGAAGACATGGGCGCAGGCCACGGCGGCTGCGCTCGGTGGCTTCGCGGCCGCGGGCGCTTGGAACGAGTCGGTCGGCTGGTGGGCGCTCCTCGTCGCGCTCGTGCTCACCTGGGTGTCCGGGCTGGACTACGCCCGCTCGACGCCGCGGCTCTTGCGCGAGCGCCGTCTCTCCGGCGAGAACCAGCTCTTCTGAATCGCTAGACGGTCGCCTGGCGCTCGCTGCACCAGTCGCCGAAGGCGGCCCAGGCGCCGAGGTAGCCGGCGATCTGGGTCAGGCCCCGCGCAACCTCGACCTTGATCGAAATGACGCAGATCGGGCAGAACGGCTCGTCGGCGGAGCGGGCTGGATGATCTCCACAACGGCAGCACATGGTGCTCGTGCAACGGCGCAGGTCCCTCGCCGGTTACGGATCGAGCTCGCTGCCCTCGACGCCCTCGACGAGAGCCGCCTGCGCCCAATCGCCTGGACCTGCGCCTTCCAACCTTCCGAGCGAAGCGAGGATCGCCTCGCGCTCTTGTTCGGACGGCTCCGGCTCGATTGTCGCGGACATGCGTAGACCGTACAGCGACCGGCTTTTGTAACCGATCGCATGAAGTTCACCCCTTCGAGGGATTACGCACAAGCGCGGAGTGATCAAGATGCCGTTTGTCTGGGGTCCTGCGGTAGAGGAGGAAGCGAATGCTCCAATGGAAGAACGCACGTCTGGTCGGGCTGCTCGTAGCCCTCGGGAGCCTTGCCGCGGCTTTCGGGAACTGGGGCTGGGAAGCCTTCACTTGGGGCTGGTAGAGCCCACTCCGTGAGCCCGGGGGCGATCATGCCCCCGAGGCTCGCGGCGGTTGTCCTGCCGGTCGGGTTGCTCGGATTCGTGGTCGCTGCGGCGGCCGCGTCGTCGTTTGCCGTCTCGCCCCCCGACCTGACCACGCTGGCAGGAATCGCGGGGCTGCTCGCGGCGTCGACGCTCGCTGAGCGCTACCCGGTCCCGCTCGACGGGATCGATACCGGCGGCGTCTCGCTCGGCTTCGTCTTTTGCACGGCCGCGATCGTTCTCTACGGCTGGGAGGCAGGCGTGATCGTCGGCTTCGCCGCGCCGATCATGCACACGCTCGAGCACCGACCGCCCATCCGCGTTTTCTACAACGCGTCGATGCTGGCGATCGCTGCGGTTGCGGCCGGGGTGGCGATCGAGCCACTCCGCGGGGACGGTGCTGCGCTTGTCTTCGCGCAGGTGCTCGTCGCGGCCCTGGCACACTTTGGAGTCAACCTGCTCCTGATCAGCCTCGTCGTCAGCGTCAGCTCGCGGAAGCCCTTCATGCCGGTCGTCCGTACCAGCATCACCGTCTCGGTGATGCCTTTCGCGTTGATGGCCTCAGCGGCGCTGATGCTCGTGATCCTCTGGCAGCGATCGCCGCTCCTCTCGGGCGCGCTCGTCGGGCCGCTACTCGCGATCGCGCTCTATCAGCGCTCGACCTTCCGGGAACTGCGGGCGATGCGGCTCGCGCTGACCGACCCGCTGACCGGGCTCGGGAACCACCGCCACTTCCACGACCGGCTCGAGCGCGAGCTCGCTGACTCACGGGCGCAGGGGTATCCGCTCAGCCTCTGCCTCGTCGATATCGACGACTTCAAGCGGATCAACGACCGCTTCGGCCATCCCGGCGGCGACAAGGTACTCGCGCAGATGGCGACCAACCTCCGCCAGGGCGGCGAGGCATTCCGCCTCGGCGGCGACGAGTTCGCGATCCTGCTGCCTGGACGCGACGAGGAAGGCTCGCGGATCGCGGCCGAAGCGATTCTCGAGCGGCTTGCCGCAGTCGAGCTGGAACCCGCCGGGCTGGTCACGGTCAGCGCCGGCATCGCGACCGTTCCGGAGGAAGAGCTGGGCCGCGACGAGCTCGTGCGACGCGCGGACAGCGCGCTCTACTGGGCGAAGGAGTACGGCAAGAATCAGGTGCGCGTCTACCGGCCGGACGTGATCGAAATCGCTGAGCTGAAGCGCCTCGCCGCCGGCCCCGACCGGGCGGCCCGCTTCCGAGCGGCGGCCAGCCTCGCGAGGGCGGTTGACGCGCGCGACGTCTACACGGGCTCGCACTCGGAGCGCGTCGCCGATCTTGCGGCTCGGATCGCGACACGCCTAGGCGTCGGCCAGGAGCAGGTCGAGCTGACGCGTCTCGCCGGCAGCCTGCACGACCTCGGCAAGCTGGCGATCCCCGAGGAGATCCTGCGTAAGCCCGGGCCGCTCTCCGAGACCGAGCGGCTCGTGCTCGAGCGGCACCCACAGATCGGCTTCCGTATGCTCGAGAGTCTCGGCGTCGACCCGGTCGCCGACTGGGTTCTACACCACCACGAGCGCTGGGACGGCTCCGGCTACCCCGACGGGATCGGCGGCGACGAGATCCCGTTCGGTGCCAGGGTCATCTTCGTCGCCGACGCCTACGACGCGATGACCTCGGACCGCGTCTACCGCGGCCGGCTCACGGACGACCAGGCGATCGCCGAGCTTGCCCGGTGCTCCGGTACGCAGTTCGACCCGGAGATCGTCGCCGCGCTGGCGGACCTGCTCGGTGTCGGCGACTGGCGGGTTGTTGTCGCCGTCCCGGCCTAGCCTCGGCTAGGACAGCGGGACGAGCCGCGAAGCCGTCGCCTTGAACGACGCGACGACTGAGCCGCCTTCGGATAGGGCGAGCCGCTCAGCGGACGCGGCGGTCACCTCCGCCGAGAGCGGGCCGACGCGGACACGGACGCGATTGCCGAGCACGACGAGCGAGCTCACCTCGCCGCTTAGATGGTTGACCGCGGAATCCACGGACTCGGTCCGCGCGAGCGACACCTCCCACGGATAGACCGCGAGACCGACCCTCCCTTTCGCCTGATCGGTCGAGAACGCGCTGCCGCCGGTATCGAGCACAACCTCGGTCAGACCGTCCGCGCCTGGTCGCGCGGTTCCGTGCAGGAGGTTCGCGCCCGTGAAGCTCGCCACGAACTCGTCTGCCGGCGCGGCCAGCAGCTCGGCCGCCGCGCCGAGCTGGAGGATCCGTCCTTCAACGATCACTCCGACGCGGTCGGCGAGGGCGGCGGCGTCCTCGAAGTCGTGCGTGACAATGAGCGTCGGCAGCCGCAGCTCCGCGAGGAGCTCGCCGAGCTCGCCGCGGACGACCCCGCGCGTGTGCGCGTCGAGTGCCGAGAGCGGCTCGTCGAGCAGCAGCACGGCCGGGTCGCGCGCCAGCGCCCGCGCGAGTGCGACGCGCTGGCGCTCGCCGCCGGAGAGATCGCCGGGCCGGGCGCGGGCCAGGTGCGAGATCCGGAAGCGCTCGAGCAGCTCGTCCACCCGCTCGCGGCCGCCGAAGGCAACGTTGCGGCGGACGTCGAGATGCGGGAAGAGCGCGTACTCCTGGAAGACGAGCCCGACCGAACGCCGCTCCGGCGCCAGGTCGACCGCACCATCGCCGTCGAACCACGTGTCCGGTCCGAGGGCGACCCTCCCCCGCTGCGGCCGCAAGAGCCCGGCGATCGCGCGCAGCACGCTCGACTTCCCTGCCCCCGACGGCCCGACGAGCGCGAGCGTCTCCCGCCCGAGCTCGAGCTCTACCGAGAGGCGAAAGGAGCGGAGAGGGTGATCGAGGGAGAGCTCGAGCGTGTCCATGAGGGGACGAGCTTGACGGCAAGGAGGAGGAAAGCGCTGACGACAACGAGCTCGGCGCCGATCGCCAGGGCAACGTCGAAGTTGACGTCGAACTGCTCGTACACGGCGAGCGAGAGCGTCTGGGTCACGCCCTGAAGCGAGCCGGCGAACATGATCGTGGCGCCGAACTCGCCGATGCCGCGGGCGAACGAGAGGGCCCAGCCGGCGCCGAGCCCTCCGCTTGCAAGCGGTAGTGCCACACGGAGGAACGTCCGGGCCGGGCCGGCCCCGAGCGTCCGCGCTGCCCCGGTCAGCGTTGCGTCGACGGATTCGAAGGCCGAGATGGCGGCACGGAGGTAGAACGGGCTCGCGACGAAGATGACCGCGAAGACGACAGCGACCTGGGTGAACGGGATCGACAGGCTCAGGAAGTCGAGGCCGCCGCCGAGCAGCCCGAAGCGGCCGAAGGCGGCGAGCAGTCCGATCCCGGCGACGGCCGGCGGCAGGACGAGCGGGAGCTCGACCGCGGTCACGAGCACCGCCTTGCCTCGAAACGCGTTCGTGGCGATCAGGTAGGCGGCCGGCGTGCCGACCAGCAGGATCAGAGCGTTCGCGATCAGCGTCGTCTTCAGCGTCACGAGGAGCGCGTCCACCGCGGCCGGGTCGTTCATGCCGTCGAGCAGCTGGCCCGGTGGAATGTCGACGAAGATCGCGAGGATCGGAAGGATCAGGAACGAGAGGGCGAGTGCAGTAGCGACCGCGAGCAGCGCGGCGAAGGGGCTTCTCACGGAAGCCCGAAGCCCGCTTTCGCCAGCTCCCGCCTGCCGTCGGTGCTCAGCAGGTCAGCGACGAACTCGAGTGCGGCCTCGCGGTTCTTCGAACCTTTCACGACGGCGATCTCGTAGCGCACGCTCGGCTGCGACCGCTTCGGCAAGCGAATCGCGATCAGTCGCGACGACGCGGCGCGAACATCGGTGGCGTAGACGAACCCCGCGTCCGCCTCGCCGAGCGCGAGCTTGCCGACGATCCCCTTCACGTCAGGCTCCTGGCTGACCGCCTTGCGCAGCACTCGCAGCAGGCCCAGCCGTTTCAGCACCTCGCGCGTGTAGAGGCCGATCGGCACCTTCGCGCCCGCGACGACGAGCTTGAGCCTCGGTCGCTTGGCAAGATCCTGCACCGACCGGATCTTTGCCGGGTTGGAGCGTGGCACGGCCAGCACCAGCGAGTTCGTGGCAAACGTGCGCGGCTTCTCGACGAGGCCGCTACGGAAGAGATCCTGCGTGTAGATGGGGCTCGCCGAGGCGTAGACATCCGCAGGCGCGCCGCGGGTGATCTGCAGCGCGAGCTGGTTCGAGCTTGCGAACTGGAAGCGGGACGACGGCGAGATCTTCGGGAAGGCCTCCGTCAGGGAGGCCGCGGCGAAGACGGTTGCGGGGCCTTCGGCGCGCGCCGCCGTGAAGCCGGCGAGCAAGGCAACGGCGAGGAACGCGGCGCCGAGGCCGAGTCGGCGCCTCACCGCTCCACCATCACCGACGTCGACTTGACGACCCCGGCAGCGCTCATGCCGGCGCGCAGGCCGAGCTCTTCGACGGACTCGCGCGTCACGATCGCGACCACCCGGGCCGGTTCGGTGACGTCAATCTCGACCCGCGCGATCAGGCCGTCGAGCTCCACCGACCGGACGATCCCGCGGAAGCGGTTGCGCGCCGAGAGGGTCTCGTCGCCGACGGGCCCGCGGAGCCGCTCCACCTCGGCGGCGGCGACGACGCGGCGGTTGGCGGAGTCGCGCTCGACGCGAAGCTTGCCGGCGCGATCCCAGCGCCGGAGCGTGTCGACGCTGATCCCGAGCGCGCGAGCGGCCTCTGCAGCCGAAAAATTTTGCCTAGGCATCTCCTAGACATTAACGCATGCGGGAAGCCGCGCCAAATCGGAAACGTTCCTTAACCCGGCGCCAAGACTGGATGTTCCCGAACCGGACGAGGTTGAATGGAGGCGACGCACAATTCCACCCGACCCAGGAGGAACGCAGCATGCCGAGTTGGCTCCGCCTCATCACCGCAGGACTCTCTGCCGCAAGCGTCCTGGCGGTCGCCGCCCCGGCTGCGATGGGCGTCGGCGACGCCACCTCGCCACCCGTGGTGAAGCAGAAAGCCGCCGGCTTCGGGAACATCCTCGCGACGCGCGGACACCGGGCGCTCTACTTCTGGAACGTGGAGCGCGACTTCAAGGTGCACTGCACCGGCGAGTGCGCGAAGGCATGGCCGCCCCTCCTCGTCCAGTCACGAGCAGCTGTACCGCAGCGCGTCGCTGGCATCGGTGGCACATTCGGAGTCATTCGGCGTCCGAACGGGAAGCTGCAGGTGACCCACAACCGCCGCCCGGTCTACACCTATGCGCACGAGGCGCCCAACCAGGTGCTCTGTGACAACGTCGACGGCTGGTTCGTCGTCAGGGTTTAAACGATAGAGGTTGTCCAGGTCCCCGACCCGGCCGAGTTCCTTGCGCGCGCGGGGCCGCTGCTGCTCGCGGATGAGGCGCGGCACAACCTGATCCTCGGCCTCGCGGGCACGCTTCGCGACCAGCCGGACGTTTACGTCGACTACGGCCTCTGGGTCGTCGAGGACGCTGGCGGCGCGGTCGGAGCCGCGTTGCGCACGCGCCCTTTCAACCTCGTCCTCGCACGCGGATCCGACGACGTGGTTGCGTTGCTCGCCGGCTCGATCGAGGAAGACCTTCCCGGCGTCGTCGGCGCAGTGCCCGAGATCGACCGTTTCGTCGCCTCGCATAGAGCCGCGGCGGAGCCGCGCGCCCGCCAGGGAATCTACGCGCTCCACACGGTCAAGCCGCCGCGCCCCGCCGCCGGCCAGCCGCGCGCGGCGACGCGGTCCGACCGGCCGCTCCTCCTCGACTGGTGGCGCGCCTTCGGGATCGAGGCGCTCGGTGACAGCGACCCCGATGAGACGCAGGTCGCCCAGAACGTCGATCGCAAGCTGTCCGAGGCGGCAGGCGGGATCGCGCTCTGGGAGGACGAAGGCCGACCGGTCTCTGCGGTGGGCTTCGGCAGCCCGACGCCGACAGGGGTCCGCATCGGCCCCGTGTACACGCCGCCGGAGCAGCGCGGGCGCGGCTACGCGAGCTCCCTAACCGCACACGTCTCGGCCGGGCAACTCGCCGCGGGGCGGCACTTCTGCTTTCTCTACACGAACCTCGCCAACCCGACCTCGAACAAGATCTACGCCGACATCGGCTACGAGCGCGTCTGCGACTCCGTCGAATACACGTTCAGCTAGAGCGGGATGTTGCCGTGCTTTCGTTTCGGCTTCGGCTCGCGCTTCGTCAGCGAGACCTCGAGCGCGGAGATGAGCACGGGCCGCGTGCGGCGCGGCTCGATCACCTCGTCGACGTAGCCGCGCTCGGCCGCGTGGTAGGGATTCGCGAACCGCTCCTTGTAGTCGGCGATCAGCTCGGCGCGGCGGGCCTCGGGCTCCGCCGCCTCCTCGAGCTCGGTGCGGAAGATGATGTTGACGGCGCCCTCCGGCCCCATCACGGCAACCTCGGCCGTCGGCCAGGCGACGTTGAAGTCGGCGCGGATGTGCTTCGAGCTCATGACGTCGTAGGCGCCGCCGTACGCCTTGCGCGTGATCACCGTCAGCTTCGGAACCGTCGCCTCGGCGTATGCGTACAGGAGCTTCGCGCCGTGGCGAATGATCCCGCCCCACTCCTGCTCGGTGCCGGGCAGAAAGCCGGGGACGTCGACGAACGTGACGAGCGGGACGTTGAAGGCGTCGCAGGTGCGCACAAACCGTGCCGCCTTGACCGAGGCGTCGCTGTCGAGCACCCCCGCGAGCGCGGCCGGCTGGTTGCCCACGATCCCAACGGAATGACCACCCAGGCGAGCGAACCCGCAGACGATGTTGCCTGCCCAGCGGGGCTGCACCTCGAGGAACTCGGCGTCATCGACGACCTTCGCGATCACCTGCTTCATGTCGTACGGCTTCGTCGCCTCGTCCGGCACGAACGAATCCAGCTCGGCCGCCTCGCGATCGACCGGGTCGGAAGGGGCCGCGTACGGAGTCCGTTCGAGGTTGTTCTGCGGCAGGAACGACAGCAGGTAGCGCGCATCCTCGAGGCAGGCCTCCTCGTCAGCCGCGGTGAAGTGCGCCACCCCGGATTTCGAAGCGTGTGTCGCGGCGCCGCCGAGCTCCTCGAACGAGACCTCCTCGCCGGTGACCGTCTTCACGACGTCGGGGCCGGTGATGAACATGTACGACGAGCCCTCTGCCATCAGCACGAAGTCGGTGATCGCGGGGGAGTAGACGGCGCCGCCCGCGCAGGGGCCGAGCACGAGCGAGAGCTGCGGCACCACGCCCGAGGCCTGCACGTTCCGCCAGAAGATCTCGGCGTAGCCGGCCAGCGAGACCACGCCCTCCTGGATGCGCGCGCCGCCGGAGTCGTTGATTCCGATCACCGGGCAGCCGTACTTGACGGCCATGTCCATCACCTTGCAGATCTTCTCGGCGAAGACCTCGGAGAGCGAGCCGCCGAAGACGGTGAAATCCTGGGAGAAGACGAAGACCTTGCGGCCGAAGATCTCGCCGTAACCGGTGACGACCGCATCGCCGTACGGCCGGTTCGCCATCGAGTCGAAGTCGGGGTTCCGGTGCCGGACGTAGCGGTCGAGCTCGACGAACGAGCCCGGGTCGAGCAGTTTCTCCACCCGCTCCCGCGCGAGCAGCTTTCCGCGCTCCCGCTGCCGCGCGACCGCCTTCTCGTTCCCGGCGTGCGCGGCCTGCTCGGAAAGCTCCTGGAGCCAGGCGAGCTTGGCGGCGGTCGTGTCGTGGATCTCGGCCATCGGCGGTCAGCCTAATACGATCGCGGTGATGGAGCCGCCGCTCGACCGCTCAACCACCTGGCCGTACGTCGACGGCGAGCCCGGGCCGTTCCACTACTCGCGGAACGCACACCCGGTCGGGGTCGAGGCGGAGCGGCAGCTCGGCGAGCTCGACGGTGGCGAGGCGCTGCTCTTCTCGTCCGGGATGGGCGCGACGACCGCGCTTTTGCTCGGACTGCTCTCACCCGGCTCGACGGTCGCGTTGGCGCAGGACGCGTATTACGGCACGGGCGTCCTCCTCTCCGAGCTCGACCGCTGGGGGCTCCGGCACGTCCTCTACGACCAGACCGGCCCGCCGCCGGACGGGACCGACCTCGTGTGGATCGAGGCGCCGTCGAACCCGCTCCTGGCAATGCCCGACTTCGAGGCCGCCACTGCTCATCCCGGCCTCGTCGTCTGCGACGCGACGGCCGCGACGCCGGTCTACCTCAACCCGCTCGAGCGCGGCTGCGATCTCGTCTTGCACTCCGCAACGAAATACCTCGCCGGTCACCACGACGTGCTGCTGGGCGCGGTCGTCTGCGGGGACGCCAAGCACGCCGAGCGTCTGCGGGAACTGCGGACGCGCACGGGGATCGTCGCGGCTCCGGACGCCGCCTGGCTGCTGCTGCGGGGCCTCAAGACACTCGAAGTCCGGGTCATGCGGCAGTCCGAGACGGCAGCGACGCTCGCCGCCCGCCTCGGCGAGCACGAGGCAGTCCAGATCGTGCGCTATCCGGGCTTCGGCGGCCTACTCTCATTCGACGTCGCCGGGGGCGAGCAGGCACGCCGCGTCGAGACCTCGACGAGGCTGATCGCGAACGCGACGAGCCTGGGCGGGGTGGCCTCAACGATGGAGTCACGCCACCGCTGGGAGGGCGACCGCGTTCCTGCGGGACTGCTCCGGCTCGCGGTCGGCCTCGAGCCGGCCGACGACCTCTGGCACGACCTGCAACAGGCGCTCGAAAACGTTTAACCTCCCTCGATTTCCATCAGGCAGGCCGTTAAACGTCGCCCGCGAATGGGCATAGAACGCGCCGAGGAGCGAGAGCAGCTTCTCGCGGACCCGCTGTAGACAAGGAGCTCCCTGTGCCCCCAGTGCCGATCGCCGGTGAGCGCGCGAAAACCGCCCGAAAGGCCGCGGCCCGCGCGCGTTCCGAAAATGGCTCGCCCCCGCTGACCGAAGCCCAGCTCGAACGGCTCGTCTCCGCGCTCGAGGCCGCACGGGACGGCGACTTCAGCATGCGGCTTCGGGCGGACGGCCCGCTCGCTGACGTCGCGGCTGCCTTCAACGCGCTCGTCGAGCGCAACCAGCAGGTCACCCGCGAGCTCGTCCGGGTCAGCAAGGTCGTGGGTCGAGAGGGTCGGATCAACGAACGGGCCGCGGTCGAGGGCGCTCCGGGCTCGTGGGCGGAGCAGGTCGGAGCAGTCAACGAGCTCGTCGAGAGCCTGGCGCGGCCGACGATCGAGGTAGCACGCGTAATCGACGCCGTCGCCGACGGTGACCTGACTCAGCGGATCCAGCTCGAGATCGCCGGCCAGCCGGTGCGGGGCGAGTTCCGCCGCATCGGCACAACCGTGAACGGCATGGTCAACCAGCTCTCCAGCTTCGCGGCCGAGGTGACACGCGTCGCGAGGGAGGTCGGCACCGAGGGCATGCTCGGAGGCCAGGCGAAGGTGAAGGGAGTCTCGGGGACCTGGAAGGACCTGACCGACTCTGTAAACCAGATGGCGTCCAACCTGACGGGGCAGGTGCGGAACATCGCCGACGTGACGACGGCGGTAGCAAACGGCGATCTCTTGAGGAAGGTCACCGTCGACGTGAAGGGCGAAGTGCTCGAGCTGAAAAACACCGTCAACACGATGGTCGACCAGCTCTCGTCGTTCGCCGACGAGGTCACCCGCGTGGCGCGCGAGGTCGGCACGGACGGCAACCTCGGCGGCCAGGCGCAGGTGAAGGGCGTCTCGGGCGTGTGGAAGGACCTGACGGAGAACGTGAACACCCTCGCCGGAAACCTGACGTCGCAGGTGCGCAACATCGCGGCGGTCACGACCGCGGTCGCGAACGGTGACCTCTCGAAGAAGATCACCGTCGACGTCCGGGGCGAGGTGCTCGAGCTGAAGGAGACCATCAACACGATGGTCGACCAGCTGCGCTCGTTCTCGGCCGAGGTAACGCGCGTCGCAAAGGAGGTCGGCACCGAGGGCAAGCTCGGTGGCCAGGCGACGGTCGAAGGCGTCTCGGGCGTGTGGAAGGACCTGACCGAGAGCGTGAACACACTCGCGGGCAATCTCACCGACCAGGTGCGCAACATCGCCGAGGTGACGACCGCGGTCGCCGAGGGCGATCTCTCGAAGAAGATCACCGTCGACGTTCGCGGCGAGGTGCTCCAGCTGAAGGAGACGGTGAACACGATGGTCGACCAGCTGCGCGCGTTCTCGGCCGAGGTGACGCGCGTCGCCCGCGAGGTGGGCACGGAGGGCAAGCTCGGTGGCCAGGCGACGGTCGAGGGCGTCTCGGGCGTATGGAAAGACTTGACCGACAACGTGAACACGCTCGCAGGCAACCTCACCTCGCAGGTACGGAACATCGCGCTCGTCACCACCGCGGTCGCGAACGGTGACCTCTCGAGGAAGATCACCGTCGACGTCAAGGGCGAGATCCTCGAGCTCAAGGACACGATCAACACGATGGTCGATCAGCTCTCGGCCTTCGCAGCCGAGGTGACCCGCGTCGCCCGCGAGGTCGGCACCGAGGGCAAGCTCGGTGGCCAGGCGACGGTCGAAGGCGTCTCGGGCGTGTGGAAGGACCTGACCGAGAGCGT
>Ga0136635_10000411_pt1 | contig 11715 bp, 1 predicted proteins | sample AntDrymeUQ852106_2_FD_105495 | JGI IMG/M metagenome (GOLD analysis project Ga0136635, IMG submission 105495) | Polar desert sand microbial communities from Dry Valleys, Antarctica - metaG UQ85 (21.06) | ecosystem: Environmental > Terrestrial > Soil > Desert | place: Antarctica: Dry Valley... | reverse complement strand
TTCCTTACGAAGTTCAGTAATGGCATCCCTACCTTTTTTCAATCAATCAGCAATTATTGAACTGCTAGATAAACTTGATGGAATGAAAGAAAGCCAACGGATTAACTTGGACTCAACACTTCTGATGCTATTGGGTACATGCTTTCTCCAAACTCGATACAATCTCTAATCTTTGTCAGCCAATAATTAGCACTTAGTAATATGCAAAATCCAATCATAGAAGGCTTTGAATTATCACCTCAGCAAAAACATCTTTGGTTATTACAACAAAACAGTTTAGCGTATCATTCTCAATTAACGATTTTAATAGAGGGAACTCTGAAGGTGGAAGCTTTGAAAGAAGCTTGCCAAAAGTTGGTTAATAAGTATGAGATTCTCCGTACAACGTTTCATATTCTACCTGGAATGGATATTCCAATTCAGAATGTTAGAGATAGTGCTATTCCTACATGGCAAGAGTTAGATTTGAGCCATTATAGTTATGAAAAGCAAGAAACAATAATTGAAGAAACTTTTATAAGAAATAAACAACCTGCTTTGAATATTAAGGAAGGTTCTTTTTTACATTTAATACTAATTACTCTATCAGCATATAAATGTATTTTCGTTATCAGCTTACCAAGCTTATGTGCTGATTCCAAAACTATGAAAATTCTATTTCAAAATATTTATAATTTATATAGTAATAACCTGGAACAAGCTTTAAATATAGATATTATCCAGTATGCAAATTTTTCTACATGGCAAAATGAGCTATTAATAACAGAAGAATCAGAACTAGGGAGAGAGTATTGGCGAAATAGTAAAATTCATGATTTTCTTAATCTAAAGTTGCCTTTTGAATCTAATAAAGCTGAAGAAATGGAATTTAAACCCCAAGTTTTAGCTTTAACGCTTCCCAAGGATATAGTAAATAAAATTGCGATATCTATTCAAAATCACAAAACTACCAAATTTAACTTCTTCCTTACCTGCTGGCAGATATTACTCTGCCGTCTTACTGGTCAATCTGATCTTGTTATCGGTACGATTTTTGATGGTCGTCCTTATCAAGAATTAGAAACAGCATTGGGTTTATTTGCTAAATACTTACCCATTCACTGCCATATAGACGAGAGTGACTATTTTATTCAAGTATTACAAAAAGTTGATACAGCGATTGTTGAAGCTTACTCTTATCAAGAGTTTTTTGCTTGGGAGCAAATTTTGTCAGTTACAGATAATACTAATATTTTATTCCCTCAACTATTTTGTTTTGATTTTGAAGAATATCAACCGAAATCTTTATCTAATGATGTTTCGTTTTTAATTCAAAAACAATATATATGTTTTGATAAGTTTAAAATTAAACTTGCTTGCATTGATAAACAAGATGCTATAGGGTTAAAATTCCATTATAATCCTACTTTATTTTCTAGTGATATGATAGAGCAGCTATCAAGTCAATTTAATACATTATTAGAGAGTATTTTTAGTAATTTAAATCTTCCTTTAAGGGAATTGCAAATTGTCAGCAAATCCGAACAAGATAAATTACTGATTGAGTGGAATAACACGAAAGTAAACTATCAAAAATTTCAGTGTATTCACCAATTGTTTGAGTCTCAGGTGGAACGAAATCCTCATGCGATCGCTGTTGTTTATGAAAATCAAAAACTGACCTATCAGGAATTAAATCAAAGAGCTAATCAGCTAGCACATTACTTACAAAAACTGGGGGTAAAACCAGAGGTTTTGGTTGGCATTTGTTTAGAACGCTCTTTAGAGATGGTAATTGGAATCTTGGGAATTTTCAAGGCTGGTGGAGCTTATGTACCGCTAGATCCCAATTATCCGCAAAAACGGTTAGCTTTTATGTTAGCTGATACAAAGATACCTGTTTTATTAACTCAACAGCAGTTAGTCGAAAAATTTTCTGAATATGAAGCATATATAATTTGCTTGGATAGTGACTGGGATCAAATTGCCCAAGAAAGCCTAGAAAATTTAGTTAGCAGTGTGACACTGGATAATTTAGCTTATGTAATTTATACCTCTGGTTCTACAGGAAAGCCCAAGGGGGTAATGAACAATCACAAAGGTATAAGTAATCGCTTACTTTGGATGCAATCTACTTTTCAATTAACAACAAATGACCGGATTTTACAAAAAACACCTTTTAGTTTTGATGTCTCTATTTGGGAATTATTTTCGCCCTTGTTAGCAGGTGCAAATTTAGTTTTAGCTAAACCTAGTGGACATCAAGATACTGCTTATTTAGTGGAATTAATTGCCCAGCAGCAAATTACTATAGTTCACTTTGTACCTTCAATGTTGACATTATTCCTTCAGGAGTTGGGACTAGAGAAATGTCAAAGTCTCAAACGAGTTTTTTGCAGTGGTGAAGCACTTTCTTTTGACCTTCAAGAACGCTTTTTTACTCGTTTGGATGCAGAATTATACAATCTTTACGGCCCAACAGAAGCATCTATTGAGGTAACATCCTGGCATTGTCAGCGTAATAGCAATCATACTATTGTTCCCATTGGTCGTGCGATCGCTAACACGCAGATGTATATATTAGATCAACATCTGCAACCTGTGCCTACTGGAGCTTCAGGGGAATTACACATTGGTGGTGTGGGGCTGGCGCGGGGTTATTTAGCTAGACCTGATTTGACAGCCAAAAAGTTCATTTCCAATCCCTTTAGTAACGAACCTGACAGCCGATTGTACAAAACAGGAGACTTAGGGCGTTATCTCCCTGACGGTAATATTGAATACCTGGGACGGATTGACGATCAGGTAAAGATTAGGGGCTTTAGGATTGAATTGGGAGAAATCGAAGCGGTACTCAACCAGCATCCGGCTGTATTGCAAGCAACGATCCAGGCGCAAGAAGATGGAAAACTCCACCCACAATGGGATGGAGTTTTTGGGCATGGGGAAGAAGCTATGCCCCATGCTGCGGCGGGAGGAACCTCGACCACCCAGGAGGGTATGGAGTTTCCCGCCGCTTTCAATGAAGTCGATGGCAAGCGCTTAGTTGCTTATATAGTGCCTAATTCTGAATTAGTTCCTACTATTAGTGAACTACGCTGTTTTCTGCAACAAAAATTACCTGATTATATGATGCCGTCAGCGTTTATACTTTTAAAGACACTGCCCCTAACACCCAGTGGAAAAGTAGACCGCAAGGCATTAGCTACAGCACAGCAATCGCAACTTCATCCAGAAAGCAGTTTTGTGGCACCTCGAACTCCAGCCGAGGAAATTGTGGTAAATATCTGGAAACAGGTGCTACATCTGGAAAAAGTAGGCATTCAGGACAACTTTTTTGAATTGGGTGGGCATTCACTATTGGCTATTCAGATGAATTCCCGATTGAATAAAGCCTTTGGGGTAGAATTGTCTGTACGTAGTTTGTTTGAAGCACCCACGGTAGAGAAATTAGTTGAAGCGATCGCCCCCGGCACACCTTCGGTGAACGCTAATATTAGCAATGAAAAAGCTCAGGTGCAGATAATTTCTCAAAGAACGAGAACTGAACCCTGTCCACTTTCCTTTGCCCAGCAGCGATTGTGGTTCCTCAACCAGCTAGAAGTAGATAGCTTTGCCTACAATATCTCAGCAGCTGTTCGCCTTAAGGGGATGCTGAATATAATTGCACTGCATGAGAGTTTTAACGAAATTGTGCGCCGTCACGAAGCTTTAAGGACAAGTTTTGCGATCGCTTCCAGCGGGGCGTACTCCTTCGGAGAAGCAAGCTACGCGGAGCGTCTCGGAGAGAAGCCCATCGCAGATGGTCAGCCTGTCCAGATCGTTGCTCCTGCATTAACTTTGACTTTCCCAGTAATCAGCCTGCGGGATATGTCGGAGATTGACCAAGAAGTAGAAGTTCAGCGGCTAGCTAAATCTGAAGCACAGCAACCTTTCAATTTGGCTCAAACTCCATTGTTACGAGGAACCCTATTACAGTTAAACGATACAAACCATGTATTATTATTTACTGCACACCACATAGTTTTTGATGGCTGGTCAATAGGGATACTCATTCGAGAACTGGTAGTTCTTTATGAAGCCTTTTCTACTGGCAAACTTTCTCCCCTCCCCAAACTGCCCATACAATATGCTGACTTTGCCCTTTGGCAACGAAAGTGGCTGCTAGGGGAAGTAATCAAATCTCAAATAGCTTATTGGCAGCAACAATTAGCTGGTATTTCTGTATTACAGCTACCTACAGACCGTCCTCGTCCCAAGATTCAAACCTTTCGCGGCGCAACAGAGTCATTTTTCTTATCGGCAAAACTGACCGAGGCACTCAAAGTACTGAGTCTTCAAGAAGGGGTAACTCTCTTCATGACTGTGCTAACAGCCTTTAAAACTTTACTTTACCGCTACAGTGGGCAGGAAGATATTGCAGTCGGTTCACCCATTGCCAATCGCAACCAAACTGAGACTGAAAATCTCATTGGCTTTTTTGTGAATACTATAGTGTTGCGTACTGATGTTAGTGGCAATCCCAGCTTTAGAGAACTGCTTCATCGAGTGCGAGAGTGTACCTTATCAGCTTATGCTCATCAAGATTTGCCCTTTGAGTATCTAGTTGAAAAACTTCAGCCAGAACGAAATCTGAATCACAACCCTATATTCCAGGTAATGTTTGCATTTCAAAATGCCGCAACAGAAGAATTAAAACTACCTGGTCTAAATCTCAATTTTTTGAACTTTGACCGTCAGGCTGCGACATTTGATTTAAGTGTGTCAATGCAAGATGGCAAGTCAGGAGTACAAGGAAAATTTGAGTACAATACCGATCTGTTTAATGCTGACACTATCCGGCGGATGGTAGAACATTTTCAGATTTTGTTAGCAGGCATAGTTGAGCATCCAGAACAGCAACTCTCAAGTTTGCCCTTGTTAAGCGCAACCCAACAGCAAGAACTTTTAGTAGAGTGGAACAATACAAGAGTTAACTATTCTCAAAACCAGTGTGTCCATCAATTATTTGAAGCTCAGGTAGAACGGACACCTAATAATATTGCTATTGCTTTTGTAGAACAGCAAATTACCTACTCGCATCTCAATGCACAGGCAAACCAACTGGCTCATTACCTGCAAAAAATGGGAGTTGGGACAGAAGTTATCGTAGGAATTTGCATAGAGCGATCGCTTGAAATGGTAGTAGGTTTATTAGCTATTCTCAAGGCAGGTGGTGCATATTTACCGTTAGATCCGCGATTACCAAAAGAGCGCTTGGCATTGATGTTAGAAGATGCTCAAGTGTCGGTGCTGTTGACTCAAGAAAAATTGCTGGCTGTATTACCAGAAGATATAAATTTAGTAATACTAGATGCAGATTGGCAAGAGATTACTAAAGAAGATAAATGCAATCCTACTGAATACAGTTTGGGGAAAGGGGAAAGGGAAAAGGGGAAAGATTTGAATTTACCTATTACCATTTCCTCAAGAAAGGTGGAAGAGTGTTTATCTGAACCAGATTGCAATTTTACTAGCCAAGTAATACCAATTCTGTATGAAGATGGGCCAAACTATATAAGGAACGAACCGCATTCGCGTAGCGTCTCGCAGAGAAGGGCGCAAAGGACACAAAGAAAGAAGGAAGGAAGGAAGCCAAGAGAATTTGGCGCAGCCTCACAAAGAAATGGTATAACAACTGAAAACTTAGCTTATGTCATCTACACTTCTGGTTCTACAGGGCGACCCAAGGGAGTACAAATTCTTCACAGCGCTGTAGTGAACTTCTTGCACTCGGCACACCAAACTTTGCAGTTAGTTGAGCAGGATATCCTCTTATCTGTTACGACTTTATCTTTTGATATCGCAGTTTTAGAGATTTTTTTACCCCTAATAATTGGGGCGCGTGTGGTTATAGTTAGCCGTGGAGTAGCCACAGATGGAGTACAGTTATCAGATGCACTAGCCAAATCTGGGGCTACTGTCATGCAAGCCACACCAGCAACTTGGCAAATGCTAGTAGAAACTGGATGGTGGGGTAATCCTCAACTAAAAATTCTTTGTGGTGGTGAAGCACTACCAGGAAATTTAGCTAATCAGTTACTCCAAAGGTGTGCTTCTTTGTGGAATTTGTATGGCCCCACGGAAACTACTATTTGGTCAACTGCCTACAAAGTTGAGACAGAAAGTAGTATTGTACCTATTGGTCGCCCGCTTGCCAACACGCAGATATACATTCTCGACCAACATGGTCAGTTACTTCCAGTGGGGGTAGCTGGTGAATTACACATTGGTGGGGCTGGTTTAGCTAGGGGCTATCTGAACCAGCCTGAGTTAACCGCCCAAAAGTTCATCTTCAATCCCTTTGGTGACGAACTCGGAACAAGATTGTATAAAACTGGCGATTTAGCTCGCTATTTACCTAACGGTGATATCGAGTATTTAGGCCGGATTGACTACCAGATTAAACTCAGAGGTTTTCGCATCGAACTAGGAGAAATTGAGGCAGTACTCAGCCAACACTCAGCAGTAAAACAGGCTGTAGTCTTTTTGAAAGAGGACAAAATAGATAATCAGCAACTGGTTGCTTATATTGTCTCTCGCAATCAGCAGACTCCTACAATTAGCGAGTTGCGAAACTTCTTGAAGCATAATTTACCTGACTACATGATACCGAGTGACTTTGTACTTTTGGAGACACTGCCGTTAACTCCTAATGGCAAAGTGGATCGTCGGCGGTTATCTACACAAGCTAGCGTTCATCTTGAAAAAGATATTACTTACGTTGCTCCCCAATCTGCATCAGAAAAAGCGATCGCCATTATTTGGCAAACGGTTTTATCTGTGGAGAAAGTCGGAATTCACGATAATTTCTTTGATTTGGGCGGACACTCTCTACTATTGGTGCGAGTTTACAGCCAATTGCAAATAGTTTTTCACCACAAGAACTTATCAATGATGGATTTATTTACTTACCCAACTATTAGTTCTTTGGCTCAATATCTCAATCAGAATGAGTCAATAACAGTCCAACCCAGTAGCGATCGCTCCCAGACTCGCAGAGATGTTCTCAGACAGCAACGCCAACGTAGAAACCATTAGGAGTTTTCCCATGAATCAGGAAACGTCATCAGATTACCTGGATGCGATCGCCGTCATTGGGATGGCAGGTCGGTTTCCCGGAGCCAAAAATATTGATATTTTTTGGGATAATTTACGGAATGGCAATGAGTCAATTTCTACTTTCAACAATGACGATCTACTGTCTGTAGGCATTGCACCCGAAGTTTTCCAAGATCCGAACTATATTAAAGCCAAAGGAATCTTAGAAAATATTGAGTTATTTGATGCTAATTTTTTCGGATTAAACCCAAAAGAAGCAGAAATCACAGACCCCCAACATCGTATTTTCTTGGAGTGCGCCTGGGAAGCTTTAGAGAATGCTGGCTACAACTGTGAAATCTATCCTGGTAAAATCGGAGTTTATGCTGGTCTAAGTCAAAGTACTTACCTACTGAATAATCTGATTACCAACCGAGAACTAATTGACTCGGTGGGTACTTATCAAATCTGGCTGGGTAACGATCGCGATTTCTTGGCAACGCTAGTTTCTTACAAGTTAAATCTGACTGGGCCTAGCGTTGTTGTGCAAACTGCCTGCTCCACCTCCTTAGTGACAATTCATTATGCGTGCCAAAGTCTGATTGCTGGTGAAAGCGATATCGCCTTGGCTGGTGGAGTATCCATCGCTGTACCGCATCAAGTTGGCTATACCTATCAAAAAGGGGGAATTTTTGCTTTTGATGGTCATTGCCGTGCCTTTGATGCTGAAGCTAGTGGAACTGTAGGTGGTAATGGTGTCGGTATTGTGGTCTTGAAACGCCTAGAGGATGCCCTCACCGATCGGGACTGTATTCATGCAGTGATTAGGGGTTCAGCTATCAATAATGATGGTGCCGTGAAAGTGGGTTACACAGCTCCCAGCATTGAAGGACAAGCAAAAGCGATCGCCCAAACTCATGCCGTGGCTGGAGTAGAACCGGAAAGCATCACCTACATCGAAACTCATGGGACTGGTACAGTTTTAGGCGATCCTATCGAAATTGCCGCACTTAATAAAGTGTTTCGTGCCAGTACTCAAAAAACAGGCTTCTGTGCCATTGGTTCAGTCAAAACTAACATTGGTCATTTAGATACTGCTGCTGGGATTGCAGGCTTTATTAAAACTGTCCTCGCTCTCAAACATCAGCAAATTCCACCCAGTTTACATTTCGAGCAGCCCAATCCTCAAATTGACTTTGCTAATAGTCCCTTTTACGTCAACACTACACTTTCTCCCTGGCAAACGAATGATACTCCCCGTCGAGCCGGAGTTAGTTCCTTTGGTATTGGGGGGACAAATGCCCATGTGATTGTCGAGGAAGCGCCAGCAAAAGTTAAAAGTCAAAAGTCAAAAGTCAAAAGTAAATATCTACTATGTGTATCGGCGAAAACCGCCACTGCTCTTGAAAAAGCAACAATTAATCTGCTGACCTATTTACAGCAACATTCAGAACTGAAATTGGCAGATGTAGTTTACACTTTGCAAGTCGGTAGACGTGCTTTCAACCATCGTCGGGTGTTGGTATGCCGAGACTTGAGCGATGCAGTTACAACATTAGTCAATCCAGATTCACCTCAAGTTTTGACTTGTTACCAAGAACGCCGCAACCCACCTTTAGCGTTTATGTTTCCTGGTCAGGGTACACAGTATGTCAAAATGGGCTGGGAACTATATCAAACTGAGCCGACTTTTCAAGAGGCTATTGACCTATGCTCAGAAATTCTCAAACCACACCTGGGACTTGACTTGCGCTGCGCGTTGTATCCTTCTCAGGAAGAAACGGAACTTGCAAGCCAACAGTTAAATCAAACTGCGATTGCACAACCAGCAATCTTTACAATTGAGTATGCTTTAAGCCAGTTATTAATGGCATGGGGTATTCACCCTCAAGTGATGATTGGTCATAGTATTGGGGAATATGTAGCGGCACATCTAGCTGGTGTTTTCTCCTTGGAAGAGGCTTTGGCGCTAGTGGCAGCACGGGGGCAGCTAATGCAACAGATGCCGCCAGGGTCAATGCTTGCCGTTTCTCTGGCTGCGGAGGAAGTACAACCTTTCTTGGATGAGCAATGCGCGATCGCCGCAATTAATGCCCCATCTTTATGTGTTGTTTCCGGTACGATAGAAGCGATCGCTAAACTTGAACATCAGCTAGTTGAAAACGGTGTTAAAAGTCGCCGTCTACATACCTCCCATGCTTTTCACTCCCCAATGATGGAACCCATTCTAGAAGCATTCGGGGAGGAAGTAAAAAAAGTCAACTTCCAACCACCTAAAATTCCTTACGTTTCTAACGTTACTGGCACTTGGATTACAACAGCCCAAGCAACTGATCCTAACTACTGGGTGCAACATATTTGCTCCTCAGTACAATTTGCTAAAGGTGTGCAACTCTTATTGCATGAACCAGAGCGGCTGTTACTCGAAGTTGGTACTGGAAATACTTTGAGTACCTTTGCTAAACTCGCCTCAGTTGCTAATCAAGTTGTGCTAACAACGCTTCCTCATGCACAAAACCGACAGTCAGATAGCGAGTATTTACTGTCTACAATTGGTCAACTCTGGTTAGCTGGTATTGAAGTCGATTGGGCTGGATTTTATCAGCATGAACAACGTTATCGTGTCCCATTACCAACCTACCCCTTTGAGCGTCAGCGTTATTGGATTGAACCCCAAAAACCAGCCAAAATTGTCGAAAGTTCCTCAGTTGTGTTGAGTAAAAAGCCAGATATTGCTGATTGGTTTTATATGCCTTGTTGGAAACAATCAGCAATATCTCAATCTTTTGACAAGACAACATTGGTGGAACAAAACTTGTACTGGCTAGTTTTTGTTGATGAATCTAGCTTTGGTTCTAGACTCGTAAAACGACTGGAAAAAGAAAACCAGCCTCTCATCACCGTAAATGTAGGAAAAGAGTTTAAGAAGTTAAATCAGGACAGCTACACTATCAATCCACAAAATAGCGATGATTACCACGCATTATTCAAAGAACTGGGCACCGTAAACAAAATTCCCCACAAAATCCTGCATTTGTGGAGTGTCACCAAGAACGATCGCGCATCTTCAGAAATTGAATTTTTTGAGAAAACACAAGATTTAGGATTTTACAGCTTACTATTTTTAGCACAGGCGTTGGGAAAACAGCATCTAAGTAATTCGGTAAGAATTGGTGTGGTTTCTAGTAATATGCAGCCAGTTACAGGTGAAGAAATACTTTGTCCAGAAAAAGCAACTGTGCTGGGGCTTTGTCTAGTTATTCCGCAAGAATACCCGCATATCACTTGCCAAAGTATTGATATTGCAATGCCTCTTTCACAAAGCTGGCAAGAAGAAAAGCTGATAGATTCTGTCTTATCAGAACTTGTAACAAAATCGGCTGATTTTGCAATCGCCTATCGCGCTTCTCGCAGATGGATACAAACCTTTGAGCCTGTGCAATTAGAAGCGCCTGTTCAAGATCAACCTGGATTGCGAGAACAGGGGGTATATTTAATCACTGGCGGCTTGGGTAACATCGGCTTTGTGCTAGCAGAGTATTTGGCAAAGACTGTACAGGCGAGATTGATATTGATTGCGCGTTCGCCTTTGGCGGGCGTTGCGCCATCGCCTTTTCCAGCAAGAGTTGCATGGCAGCAATGGTTGGATACTCACGATACCCAAGATAAAATTAGCCAGCAAATATGCAAAGTGCAGACCCTAGAGGCTTATGGTGCAAAGGTTATAGTCAAGAGTGCTGATGTTGCCAACTTAGAACAAATGCAGACAGCTATAGCTCAAGCTTGTGATATTTTTGGCGAAATTAATGGTGTTATCCATGCGGCTGGACTTTTAGGGAACGAGTACTTTAAAACTATCCAGCAAATAACTAAAGCTGAGTGCGAACAGCAATTTCACGCCAAAGTACACGGTCTATTTGTATTGCAAAAAATATTACAGAGCAAAGGACTCGATTTTTGTCTACTTACCTCATCTTTATCATCTGTTCTCGGTGGGCTGGGGTTTGTGGCTTATTCTGCTGCTAACCTGTTTATGGATACCTTTACTCATCAATGTAATCAATTTAACAATTTCCCCTGGATCAGCGTGAACTGGGATGGTTGGAGAATCCAATCAGAAAAACAAGTAAATATAAGGTTTGGAGCAACATTAGCAGAGTTTGCGATCGCTCCTAATGAAGGTATTAATGTATTTAAACGTGTTTTATCTAATACAAACCCTCAAATAGTTGTTTCTACCGGAAATCTGCAAGCCAGAATTGACCAATGGATTAAACAAGAGCCTTTCAAAAAGACTGAATCTGCAAACAAAGTAGCAACCGCCTCGCTTCACTCTCGACCGAATTTAAAAAATGCCTATATTGCACCTCAAAACGAGGTAGAAAAAATTATTACGAAGATTTGGCAAGAACTCCTTGGGATTCAAACAGTCGGCATTTATGATGATTTTTTTGAATTAGGTGGACATTCCTTGTTGGCTACTCAGGTGATTGCACAAATGAGTAAAGCCTTGCAGGTAGAATTATCTTTGAGCAGTCTGTTTGAATTACCTACTGTGAAAGCGTTGTCAGATGAACTCGCTGGGTATGAGCGATCGCAAAACACAGAAAAAAATACTATACATCCCGTAGCGGCCATTGCACCCAACCCCGAACA
>Ga0136635_10000409_pt1 | contig 11728 bp, 8 predicted proteins | sample AntDrymeUQ852106_2_FD_105495 | JGI IMG/M metagenome (GOLD analysis project Ga0136635, IMG submission 105495) | Polar desert sand microbial communities from Dry Valleys, Antarctica - metaG UQ85 (21.06) | ecosystem: Environmental > Terrestrial > Soil > Desert | place: Antarctica: Dry Valley... | reverse complement strand
CGCTTCTACCGCCTCGTTACCTACCGCCTTGTCTCCTGCCGCCTCCATCCTTCCCGCCCTTCCCGTCCTCCTGCATCTTCCGCGCATGAGTCCCGACGACTTTCGACGCCACGGCCATCAGCTCGTCGACTGGATGGCCGACTATATGCGAGATGTGGGATCGCTCCCGGTCACCCCGGCGGTTCGACCCGGGGATATCCTGCGGCAACTGCCGCCCTCGGCACCGGGGAAGGGTGAAGCGTTCGATGTTCTGTTTCAGGACTTCATCCGCATCGTGTTGCCGGGCATGACGCACTGGAACCACCCCGGCTGGTTCGCCTATTTCCCCGGCAATAACAGTCCGCCGTCGATACTCGCGGAAATGCTCACCGCGACGCTCGGAGCGCAGTGCATGTCATGGGCAACCTCTCCCGCGGCCACCGAGCTGGAGCAGGTGACCATGGAGTGGCTGCGGCAGATGATCGGCCTGCCGGAGGGTTTCGTCGGTGTCATCCAGGACACCGCATCCACGGCCTCGCTCGTGGCGCTGCTCTCCGCCCGGGAACGGGCGACCGATCACTCCGCCGGCTTTACCGGGCTGGCCGGCACCGGCACTCGACTCACGGTCTACGCCTCCGGTGAGGCGCATTCATCGATCGAAAAGGGAGTCAAGCTGGCAGGGTTCGGACTGGAGCAGTTCCGCCGGGTTCCGGTGGATCAGGCGTACGCCATGATGCCTGACGCGCTGGACCGGATGATCGCGGCCGACCGCCAGGCGGGATTGGTTCCGGCCTGCGTGGTCGCAACCGTGGGGACGACGTCATCCACGGCGATCGACCCGCTTCCCCGAATAGCCGAGATATGCCGGCGTCACGACGTCTGGCTTCACGTGGACGCGGCGTACGCGGGAACAGCGGCGATCGTGCCGGAGCTGCGCCACCTGTTCAATGGCATCGAGGGGGCCGACAGCCTCGTGTTCAACCCCCACAAGTGGATGCTGGTGAACTTCGACTGCAGCGCCTATTTCGTACGCGACCGGGATGCGTTGCTCCGGACCTTCACGGTCACTCCGGAGTATCTCCGGACCGCTCAGGACAGCGAGGTCGTCAACTTCCGCGACTGGGGCATCCAGCTCGGCCGGCGGTTCCGCGCGTTGAAGCTCTGGTTTGTGATCCGGAGCTACGGCCTGGAGGGACTACGCGACTTCATTCGAGGTCACCTGCGGCTGGCGAGTGAGCTGGCCGGCTGGATCGACGCAGCTCCTGGATTCGAGCTGATGGCCCCGGTGCCGCTAGGGCTGGTATGCTTTCGCTACCGCCCTGCGGGGATGGACATCGACGACCCGCGGCTCGATGACCTGAATGCCGAGCTGCTCGCCCGGGTGAACGCCACCCGCCGGGTACACCTGACTCATACCAGGCTCGGCGGGCGCTATGTGATCCGGGTGGTCATCGGGCAGCGACACACCGAGCGCGCACATGTGGAGGAAGTGTGGCGGTTGATCCAGGAAGCGGCCTCCTCAAAGCGCCCCTGACTCCCACGGCCCCCAAATCGCGAACGTCATTCCCTTCGCACCGTTGGGAGCCTGAATCGGGTGGGTGTTGCCCTGCATATTGACGAAGAGGGTCCGGCCCAGTGGGCTGAAGCACGCGCCGGCCCACTCGACGGTGTTGATGTTGTTTCTGACCAGGTCGAAGACCGCTCCGTCCGGCGTAAGGCCTCGGACGTAGTTGGTCCCGGCGCCGTCCTCGCAGATCACGACCCCTCCTCGGGGGCTCACGCAGATATTGTCGGGGCTGTTGAGGACGGCGGTTGAGGGTGACTCAAACATGAGTCGCAACTCGTCCCTGCCCGGGTGATACTGCCAGACCTGCCCTGCCGCCGCATTGCCGCCCGTGGTGGCGTTGAAGTAGATGCTGTGGTCACCGTACCAGCAGCCCTCCAGCCGGGCGAAGGCAGCCGCCCCTTTGGCCAGGCCCTGGTTGAAGACAAAGCCGAGGTCGAGTGTGGGCGCATCCGAATCAGGGTGGTCTATTCCAACCCACTCCACCTTTCTCGGGGTCAGGAGAGGCTGGTTGGTTGCGGTCTGATACCCGGCCTGGCCTTGAATCGCCAATGCTTCGAGGCTGCCTCCCTTCGCAAGCTGGCCCGGCACGGCAGGCTTGAAGCGGTAGAACCCCGCCGGCATCCGGTCCTCGGTCAGGTAGACCCAGCCGGTGGTGGGGTCGATCGCGACCGCCTCGTGCTGAAAGCGTCCCATCGCCTCCAGCCTGACGGGGGTGACGGGGCCGTTGGCCGATGAGGGCACCTCAAAGGTGTAGCCATGATTGCTGGTCCAGCCCTCGCCGGTACCGGCGACAGTCTCCTCACAGGTGATCCAACTGCCCCAGGGAGTCGGACCGCCCGCGCAGTTGATGATGGTTCCGGTAAGGCTGGCGAACTGCCTCACCAGACTGGCCCGGCCGTCTGAGCCGACCCGGACCTCCAGGGTAGTGGTTCCCCCGGGGCCGATCGGATCGTATGGCCGCTCTCCGAAAGGACGGCCCACCTCCGCGGTGTCGCGCACCTCGTGATTCCGCACCAGCCGCACCAGGCCTTGGCCCGCCGCAAAGGCCGCCATCCCGTCGAAGGCGTTGGGGACCAAACCTCCAACCATTTCCTGCCCCGAGGTGCTGAGGAGGGCCGCGTGAAAACCGGCTGGTAATGAGATCACCTCACCCACGTCCTGACTCGGTACCAGCGGCCCATATCCGCCCTGGCCTTTGTCCGCACCGGGGGGCCCGTTGCCGGAGCGCATGGACGGCGAGGTTGCGCACGAGATGAGGCCGCTGAGCGAGGGGGCGAGCAGTGCCCCGCCGGCCAGGGCCGACGTGTGGAGGAATCTTCGGCGGTCGAGGCCGCTCATGTGACTGAGCTGTGGGTCATCCGGCCAGAGCTGCCTCGGTGGGAGATAGCAGGGGCAACAGGTAGCGGCCGGTGTGGGACTCGGGCACCTCGATGATATCCTCCGGCGTTCCCTGGGCTACCACGCGGCCCCCCGCGTCGCCCGCATCGGGTCCCATATCGATGACCCAGTCGGCTCGCTTGATCACGTCGAGGTGGTGCTCGATCACGACGACCGTATGGCCGGCATCGACCAGCCGGTCCAGCACGTGAATCAGCACCCGCACGTCGTCCAGGTGCAGCCCGGTGGTGGGCTCGTCCAGAATGTAGAGCTTTCGGCCTTCGCGCTTGCCCGCCTGACTAAGCTCCCGTGCGATCTTGAGTCGCTGGGCTTCTCCACCGGACAGCGTGGTGGCGGGCTGCCCCAGCCTCAGATATCCCAGCCCGACCTGTTGCAGCTGCCACAGCGCGGCCCCGAGCCTGGGCTGATGGCGGAAACGGGTGATGGCCTCGTCGACGGTCCACTGAAGCACGTCGTGGATCGATCGTCCCGAAATCCTGACGTCGAGGACCTCGCGGCGATAGCGGGTGGCTCCGCAGGCCTCGCAGGGAACGAACACGTCGGCCAGAAACACCATTTCCACCCGGACGTGGCCGGCGCCCTCACAGGTCTCGCAGCGGCCGCCGGGCAGATTGAAGGAGAACGTGGCGGAGGTGTACTTGCGCTGCCGCGCCAGCGGCTGGCTCGCGAACAGCTCCCGGATCTCGTCAAATGCCTTGATGTAGGTGACCGGGTTCGAGCGAGGCGAGCGGCCGATCGGCGACTGGTCCACCAGCAGGACGTCTTTCAGAAGCTCCCACCCGGTGATCGAAGCCACCTGTCCCACCGGCTCGCCGAGATGGGACTTGGCCGAGTGCTCACCCCGGAGCCTGGCCTCGAGGTTCCGGTATACCACGTCGTGGAGCAGCGTGCTCTTGCCCGACCCGGACACCCCCGACACTGCCGTCAGCGTGCCCAGCGGAATGTCCACGTCGACGTTCTTCAGGTTGTGCAGGTCGGCGCCACGCACCCGCAGCCACTGCGGGCCGGCGGGACGGCGCACGCTTGGCACGGCGATCCGCTTCTTCCCGGTGAGATACTGTCCGGTGAGCGACGTACGTGCGTCGGCGACCGGGCCCGCATGTACCACTCTTCCACCATGCTCGCCGGAGCCGGGGCCGAGCTCGAGCATGAAGTCGGCCTGCTGAATGGCCGCGAGGTCATGCTCGACCACCACCACCGTATTGCCCGCGTCGCGCAGCCGGTGCAACAGGCCCAGCAGCCGATCGGTGTCGCGGGCGTGCAAACCCACCGACGGCTCATCCAGCACGTACAGCGTATCTACCAGATGCGCACCGAGCGCGTTGGAGAGCGAGATTCGCTGGGCCTCACCCCCCGAGAGAGTACGGGTTTGGCGATCCAGGGTCAGGTAGCCCAGACCGACGTCCCGAAGAAAGCTCAGCCTGGCGTCAAGCTGATCGACGATGAGTTGCGCCACCGAGCGCTCCCACGGCGTGAGCGAGAGCTCCTGCAGCCACTGATGCATGGCGTCCACCGACCGGCCCGCCACCGACCCGATAGCGTTGTTCCCGATCCGCACCGACAGTGCGTCCGGGTTGAGCCGGCTTCCGCCGCACTCAATGCAGGTCTTGGCCAGCTGATATTGCCGCAGGAACACCCGGATGTACTGCTTGTAGCGCTTCTCCTCCAGTCCTTTCAGGAAGGGATGGATACCGAGATAGCGGCCTTTGCGTCCGTACAGGAGCTCCCGCCGCTGGGTTGCCTTCAGCTTGGACCAGGGCTTGTGGGGATCCGCGCCGATGGACTTGGCAAAGTCGAGGAGAATCTTGCGGCGAGACTCGTAGCGAGGCTTGGTCCAGGGGTCGATCGCACCCTCGGCCAGGCTCTTCCCCGGATCGCAGATAATCAGCGAGTCATCGTACTCCAGGACGGCGCCGAACCCATTGCAGTTCGAGCAGGCTCCCCGCGGGTTGTTGAACGAAAACAGCGCTGGGGTGACGGTGGCTGCCGGGGTATCACAGCTGCTGCACGCGGGAAATTCGGTGAACCGCACCCGTTCGGTCATCGGCTGACCCCCGTGCAGCACCACGGCGACGCCTCCACCCTCCCGAAATGCGGTGGTAAGGGACTCCGTCAGCCGCGACCCCGAGGCGGGCCCGGCCTCCAGCCGATCTACCGTCACCAGAAGATCCTCGACAGCAGTGAAGTCGAGGAGAGCGGGGAGCTCGTCCAGGTGCAGCGGCGTGCCATCCGCCACGACCCGCACGAAGCCGAGCGCGCGCAGGTTCTCGACCACGGTCGCGTGAGTCAACCGCGCCAGCGATGGCAGCGGGAAGCAGACCTGGAGTCGCCCGCTCACCTGAGCCAGCACGGCATCGGCCGCGGCCTGGGGCGTATCCCGGCGGACCGGCCCGCCACAGACACGGCAGTGGCTCTTGCCGATGCGGGCCCAGAGCAGCCGCAGGTAGTCGTACACCTCGGTGGCGGTTCCAACGGTCGAGCGGCTGGACACCACCGGGTTTCGCTGCTCGATGGCCACGGCCGGTGCCAGCCCCTCGAGCCGGTCGACCAGCGGCTTGGGCATGCGATCGAGAAACTGCTTCGCGTAGGTGGACAGCGACTCGATGTAGCGCCGCTGGCCTTCGGCGTAGAGGGTGTCGAATGCGAGGGTGCTCTTGCCCGAGCCCGAGGGCCCGGTGATCACGATGAGCGCCCGGTGCGGCAGGTCTACGGTGATGCCCCGAAGGTTGTTCTGCCGGGCGTTGACGATGCGAATGACGGACATTGTTGGAAAATAGTCGGTCCCACTACTTTTCTCCTTCCATGCCCCTGCTCCTGACTCCCAAATTGCTGCTCCGCGGCTTCGAGATTTTCGTCGTCGCCTCGCTGGTGGGTTGGGGGATCACGCTTCTCTACGGCAACGACCTTCCCGCCTTTCTGGCCGGCCTCGGCCAGGTCCAATGGATCTGGGTGCTGGTGGGATTGGCCCTGGCCTCGCTCGACTGGATCGGCGGCGGCCTTCGGCTCTGGGTCGTGGCCCGGCACATCTACCCGAACCCGCCTCTCAAGGGAATGATTCTGGCCGGCGGGATGGGCGCCTGGGCCGGCTACATCACTCCGCTCAATTCCGGAGCCGGGCCCACCACCATGTACACGATGCGACGGTACGGCGTGCCGCTTCCGGTGGCGGTCACCTCGACCTTCATGAGCTTTGTCGCCACCATCCTCTTCTTCGCCATCGCGGGACCTCTCGCAGTCTTCTTCGGGGCCGGCCGCTCGCTGGGCCAGCGCGGCAATGTGCTCGGGCTCTCGCTCTACGATCTCTTTCTCGGCAGCCTGGTGATCATCGCCGGCATCGGCGTGCTCATGGCGTTCGTGATGTTTTTTCCCAAGCTGATGCGCGACCTCCTCCATCGGGCGGCCGAGGCGATCGGGCGTCGCAACCGCGGAGTGGCGGACCGGCTGGAAAAGCTGCGCGAGGGCATCGATCACGCGCACGAAAGCGTGGTGGCCTTCAACAGCCCCAAGGGCTGGCTCGCCCTTCTCTGGGCTACGGTCCTGTCCGGTCCCTCTCATGCCAACAAGCTTCTGGCCGGGTATGTGGCACTTCGGGCGGTGGGTCTTCACGCCAACTTCGTCGACATCCTTCTGGTCCAGACGCTGGTCATGTTTCTGTTGTACTTCGCGCCCACTCCGGGCGCGTCGGGTATCGGAGAAGTGCTCTCTGCCGCAGTGATGTCTTCCTACGTTCCCCGTGAGCTCACCCCGATCTACATCCTGATCTGGCGGCTGACCTTGAGCTACTTCACCATCGCCGTCGGGTTCCTGGTGTTCTCCGGCTGGGTGCGGCGGGGCCTCAAGGGGGTGGATGATTCAGCTCTGGCCGAGCCCGCCGGATAGCATCGCTCATGGATCAGGACGAAGCTTTCGACAAAAACTATGACGCGAGGCTGCTGCGGCGGCTGCTGGTCTATCTTCGGCCGTACCGTGGCCTGACGGGATTTGCGGTATTGCTGCTGCTGGCCGGCGCCGGCCTGGCGCTCGTCGGGCCGGCACTGACTCAGCGGGCACTGGACATCGCTATCCCGGCCCGCGATACCGGCCTCCTGGGCACCCTGGCCCTTCTGTTCCTGGCGGCGCTCGTCCTCGAGTTCCTGATCGAATACGGGCAAACCATGCTGACCACCTACCTCGGCCAGCGGGTGATGTACGACCTCCGGATGCAGATCTTCGGACACCTCCAGCGTCTCAGCATCAGTTACTTCGACCGGAATCCTGTGGGCCGGCTGATGACCCGGGTCACCTCGGACGTCGAGACACTCAACGAGCTGTTCTCGTCGGGGGTGGTCACTGTGTTCGGCGACGTGTTCACCCTGCTCGCCATCATGGCCATGATGCTGTGGATCGACTGGCGTCTGGCCCTGGTGACCTTCGCCGTGATCCCCCTGGTGTGGCTCACCGCGCGAATCTTCCGGCGCCGGGTGCGCCAGGCCTTCGGCGACATCCGGGTGCGGCTTGCCCGGCTGAATGCGTTTTTGCAGGAGCGGCTCTCCGGAATGCGTGTGGTCCAGCTGTTCGGGCGCGAGGCCGATTCGGCCGCCCAGTTCGCGCAGCTCAATCAGGATCACCTCGAGGCTCACCGGCGTTCGATTACGATTTACGCCGTGTTCTTTCCGGTTGTGGAGCTCCTGACTGCCGTGGCCATGGCGTTGCTGCTGTACTACGGAGGGCTTCGAGCGCTGGGCGGCACAATCACGGTGGGGGTTCTGGCGGCGTTCATTCAGCTGACCCGCCGCTTCTTTCAGCCGCTCCAGGACCTGTCGGAGAAGTTCAACCTGCTGCAGAGCGCCATGGCCTCGTCGGAGCGGGTGTTTGCGCTATTGGATCAGCCGGTGACCGTGCCGGAGCCGGTCAATCCCATGAAGCTGGCCGAGCGGGTACGGGGCGAGGTCCGCTTCGAGGGGGTCTGGTTCCGCTACCGCCAGGAGGGTCCCTGGGTCCTTCGGGATGTGTCGTTTACGGCATCACCCGGTCAGACGATTGCCCTGGTGGGTCACACCGGAGCAGGGAAGACCACCATCGTCAATCTCCTGTTGCGCTTCTATGATCCTGACCGAGGCCGGATCCTGATCGATGGCGTGGACATCCGGCAGCTCTCCACCTCCGATCTCCGGTCATTGATCGGTTTCGTGCAGCAGGACCTGTTCCTGTTTGCCGGGGATATCCAGCACAACCTGACACTCGACGCCCCGATCACGCCTGAAGCGGCCCGGCTGGCGGCCCGCAGGGTGGGGGCCGACCGGTTCATCGAACGCCTCCCCGCTGGATACGACCACCGATTGGGGGAGCGGGGCCGGAGCCTGAGCGTCGGCGAGCGTCAGCTGTTGAGCTTTGCCCGGGCTCTTGCCCTCGATCCAACTATCCTGGTGCTCGATGAGGCCACCAGCTCGGTGGATGCGCAGGCGGAGGGCCAGATCCAGGTGGCGATTGCCGAGCTCATGACCGGCCGCACCAGCCTCGTTGTGGCCCACCGTCTGAGCACTATTCTCCATGCGGACGAGATTCTGGTGCTGCAACACGGGGAGATCCGGGAGCGAGGGAGCCACCGGGAGCTCCTGGCGCAGCAGGGCCTCTACGAGCGACTGTACCAACTCCAGCTCAGTGGTCAGGCGGAGCAGCGGATCGCGTAGGGGTAGCAGGTAGTCATTGCGAGGGCGCGAAGCGCCCGAAGCAATCCAGCGGGGGACTAGCTGAGCCACCGGATCGCCACGCGGGCCTGCAGCCCGCTCGCGATGACTGGCCTGGTCTTGGCTAACCTCCATTTCCTTGCATGGTTATAAGTCGGGGGATACGTTACACCGCACTCGACTTTCTCCTCAGGATCAATCGATGATCCATCTCGAAATCGACGGCGAGCGTTACCCCATCGCCGCCGGCGAGACAGTCATAGGCTCGGCTTCAGACAGCACGGTAGTGCTCGAAGGGCAGGGCGTAGAGCCCCGGCATGCCGTAATACAGGGAATGGCGGCCGGCCCTGCCGCTATCCGCGTTGTCGCCACCGAGGCGGAGGTGCTTGTTAACGGTGTCCGCTTGGGTTCCGATCCCACCCCGCTGCTGCACGGGGACAAGATCGGCATCGGCAATCGCGAGCTGCTGGTGGTCGATTCCACTCGGGCGGGCAGCACCCAACTGTTCGATTCCGGCGCCTTTGCCGATCTCGCTCCACCGCCAGGCTACCGGGGGACCGGGACCCGCACGGGCGGCCGGCTGGTGTGCCTGACTGACGGCCGGGAGTACAGCGTCGGCGCGCAGCCCCTGTCGCTGGGACGCGACGCGGGATCGGATGTCGTGGTGGGTGGAAGCGAGGTGTCCCGCCAGCATGCCGAGATCCGGACCGACCCGGACGGATATATTCTGATCGACGTCAGTGTGAACGGCACGTACGTCAATGGTGAGCGCATAGGGAAGACCCATCTGCTGGCGCGGGCGGACGTGATCCGGATCGGGAACGACGAATTTCGCTTCTACGCCGACCCCGTGAGCCCGTCCTCGCCCAGGTCTGCTCCCGAGAGTCCCGCCGTCACGGAGGGCCCGCCGCAGCCGCCCGAAGGAGCGGCGCAGCGGCTGTCCGACACCATGCATGGCGTTCCGGAGGAGGAGCCGGCCCAGCGAAACACACCTCCGTCACCCGAGGCTGCGCCGCTGGCATCGTTGCTGTTCCGAAGCGGGGACTTCAAGGGCAGAAGGCTGCCGATCAAGGTCCCGGTGGTCAACATCGGGCGGGGCGACTACAACGACATCGTCATCGGCGATCCAAGCGTGAGTACCATGCATGCCAAGCTGCAGCGCAGGGAAGCGGTGTGGATCCTGACCGATATGGGATCCACCAACGGTACGTTTGTCGAGGGAGATCGTCTTGCGGGCGAGACGCCGCTCAGTCCGGGAACTACCCTACGCTTCGGTGATGTGATTGCGTTGTTCGAGCCCCTCGACGACAAGGTGCCGGCCGGCCGAGCCGGCAGCACGCAGTTACTGGGTCGGTTGGACCCGGAAGCTGTGGCCGCCCGCCAAGTGGCCGAGAAGCCGCGGCGGCCGCCGCCGAAGCGCCCGCTCCGCATGGCCACGCCACGCCCCAAGGGTCCCTCGGCGATGCTGGTGACGTTCCTGCTGATCCTGATGGCAATACTCGCATTCCTGTTGCTGAGCTGAAAAGTTCCGTGAACTTCACCTGCGCTGCCCGTACCGATGTCGGGATCGTCCGTTCGGGTAATGAAGACAATTACCTGATGCTGTCCGAGCACGGAATCTTCATCGTAGCCGATGGCATGGGTGGCCACGCGGCGGGTGAGGTGGCCAGCGAGATGGCGGTGAGGATCACCTCCCAAACCATCGGCTCGCTGCGGGGGCTGAGCGATGAAGAGGCCGGCGAGCGGGTGCGGACCGCCATACGCGCCGCCAACGATGCCATCTTCGAGCGGACGCTATCGGAGCAGGACAAACGGGGAATGGGTACCACGGCCACTGTCCTGGTGCTGCTGCCACAGCGCTATCTCATCGGTCAGGTCGGCGATAGCCGGGCGTACCTGTTGCGCAATGACCGGCTGCACCAGCTCACCAAAGACCACTCCTATGTTCAGGAGCAGGTCGACGCCGGGCTGCTCACACCCGACCAGGCGCGTGTCCATCCCTATAGCAACGTGATCACCCGCTGTGTCGGCGCGGGCATGGACGTCGCCCCCGACATCTATTTCGGTTCGCTGGAAAAGGGCGACGTCCTCCTGCTCGCGTCGGACGGATTGACCGGGATGTTGGAGGACGAACAGCTGGTCAACATCATGGGGTCGCAGGGGGGTCCCCAGGCATGGGTAGACCGGATGGTGTCGGAAGCCAATCGACGGGGTGGACTGGACAACATTACCGCCATCGTGGTCCGGATCGACTCGGTGGATAGCGACACCGGCGAGCATCCCACGGTCTCGGCCGCCGCGAGCCAGCGGTCGTAGCGCAGCGGCTAGTGGCTCTTGGCTATTAGCTACGCCGCTCACCTTTCGGTCCCTAGTGCATTGCCCATTGCTTGGGGCCAATACCCAACAGCCAGCGGCCAATAGCCGATAGCCAATAGCTAATAGCACTTCACCCCTACAAGGAGGATCTGTGGACGTACTGACCTGGATCATCGTTGGGCTGGTAGCTGGATTGCTGGCTTCCCTGGTCATGGGGGGCATCGGCTACGGCATCGTCGGCGATATCATTGTGGGCATCCTCGGCGCTCTTCTTGGCGGCTGGCTGTTCGGGCAGATGGGCTGGGGAACGCCGTTCCCCGGGATTGCCGGGGCGATTTTCGTAGCCTTCATTGGCGCGGTGGTCCTGCTGCTGATTATCCGGCTGGTCCGGGGCTCGAAGCGCCGGGCGTAAAACTGAGCTCCAGCTCCAGGCGGATGTTGGCGCGCCGATAGCGGCCATCACTGGCCAGCGGTACCGCCACGAATCCGTGTTTCCGGTAGAGTCGAATTGCCGGGCTCAGAACCGTGTTCGAGACAATGACCACCCGGCTGGAATGGATCTCCCTGGCGTAGGCCAGGGAGGCTTCCATGAGCAGGTCGCCGTACCCCCGCCCCCGGGCATCGGGTGCAACAGCCATCTTGGCTATCTCGCACTCGTCCGCGCTTTGCCGCAGCACCGCGCAGGTGCCCATGGCCTCGCCCCGCTCCAGCACGAAGAAGACCTGGCCACCGGGATCGAGAATCTTCCTGCGAGGATCGCCCAGGATCTCGCGGTCCGCGGGCTCCAGGACGAAGTAGGTCT
>Ga0136635_10000408_pt1 | contig 11743 bp, 9 predicted proteins | sample AntDrymeUQ852106_2_FD_105495 | JGI IMG/M metagenome (GOLD analysis project Ga0136635, IMG submission 105495) | Polar desert sand microbial communities from Dry Valleys, Antarctica - metaG UQ85 (21.06) | ecosystem: Environmental > Terrestrial > Soil > Desert | place: Antarctica: Dry Valley... | reverse complement strand
GGGATCTCGACCTTTGCGATCAAGGGCGAGGACAACGACTCGTACTACCAGCACATCGAGGCCGCGGTCGACCACAAGCCGCACATCACGATGGACGACGGCGCCGACGTGATCGGTGTCCTCCACACCGCTCGGCGCGAGCAGCTCGGAGACGTGATCGCGGGCACTGAGGAGACGACCACCGGCGTTATCCGGCTAAAGGCGCTCGAGCGCGACGGCAAGCTCGCCTTCCCGGTCGTGGCGGTGAACGAGGCGAAGACGAAGCACCTCTTCGACAACCGTTACGGCACCGGTCAGTCGACGCTCGACGGCATCATCCGCGCGACCAACGTGCTCCTCGCCGGACGGATCCTCGTCGTCGCCGGCTACGGCTGGTGCGGCCGCGGCGTCGCGATGCGCGCCAAGGGCATGGGCTCGAACGTCGTCGTCACCGAGGTCGATCCGATGAAGGCGCTCGAGGCGGTGATGGACGGCTTCATGGTGATGACGATGGAGGAGGCCGCCAAGATCGGCGACATCTTCATCACCGCGACCGGCGACAAGTCCGTCGTTGCGAAGCGGCACATGGAGTTGATGAAGGACGGAGCGCTCCTGGCGAACACGGGCCATTTCAACGTCGAGATCGAGCTGCCCGCCCTGCGCGCGCTCGCCACCGAGACTCGGCAGGCCCGCGAGTTCGTCGAGGAGTTCACGCTGAGCGACGGCCGCCGGCTCAACCTGATCGCCGACGGCCGCCTGGTCAACCTGGCTGCCGCCGAGGGGCATCCGGCCCAGGTCATGGACATGTCCTTCGCCAACCAGGCCCTCTCGGCGGAGTACGTCGTCCAGAACGCCGCCTCGCTCGAGAAGAAGGTCTACGTGGTGCCGGAGGAGATCGACAACGAGATCGCCCGGCTCAAGCTGGCGACGATGGGCATCGAGATCGACCAGCTCACGGAGGAGCAGGCGAAGTACCTGGCCTCGTGGGACGAGGGGACCTAACTCCAGAGCAGATCGTTCGTCTGGAAGCCGGCGCCGTCGTTCTCCTCGACCAGCGCCGGCTTCCGGTCGACGAAGTCGAGCTTCGTTGCGAGTCGGCGGCTGAGGTCGCAGAGGCGATCCGGACGCTCGCGGTGCGGGGAGCGCCGGCGATCGGCGTCGCAGCCGCGTACGGGTATGCGCTCGCCGCCGAGCGTGGGGAGGACCTCGATGCGGCTTACCGCGTACTCGCCGAGTCGCGGCCGACTGCCGTGAATCTCACCTGGGCGCTCGAGCAGATGCGGGGCGACCCCAGCCCGGGGCGGGCTCGCGCGTTGCACTTTGCGGAAGTTGATCGGTGCAAGCGCATGGGTACCCATGCATCGGCTCTTTTCAGACCTGGCACGAACGCCCTCACCCACTGCAATGCGGGCGGGCTCGCGACCGGCGGCTACGGCTCCGCCCTCGGCGCCCTGCGCGCCGCCTGGGAAGACGGTTTGCTCGCCCACGTCTGGGTCGACGAGACGCGACCGTTGCTCCAGGGCTCGAGGCTCACCGCCTGGGAGCTAGAGGCACTCGGCATCCCACACGCGGTGATCGCGGACTCGGCCGCCGCGCACCTGATGAGCCGGGGTGAGGTCGACTGCGTCGTCACCGGCGCCGACCGGATCGCGGCTAACGGCGATGCCGCGAACAAGATCGGCACCTACGGGCTCGCGGTTGCCGCGGCACACCACCGGATCCCCTTCTACGTCGTCGCCCCGACCTCCACCATCGACACGGCGACGGCGACCGGGGAAGAGATCCCGATCGAGGAGCGAGACGGAGCCGAGATCACGTCACGCTTCGCCGCTCGCAACCCCGCATTCGACGTCACGCCCGCCGGATTGATTGGCGCGATCGTGACGGAGGAGGGCGTGCACCGGGCCCCGTATTCCGAGTCATTGCCACAGGTCGTGCACGCGTGAAGCTGCTCGTGATCGCGGCCGGGTACGCCACCCGCCTCTATCCGCTCACCAAGGACACGCCCAAGGCGCTCCTCCCAGTGGGTGGACGGCCGATGCTCGACCGCGTGCTCGAGGCGCTCGCTGGGGTGGGCGCTGCTGAGACGTACGTCGTCACGAACGCACGCTTTGCGGGGCAGTTCGAACGGTGGTCGGAAGGTCACCCAGGCGTGCGGGTGTTGAATGACGGAACGACGAGTGACGAGGACAAGCTCGGCGCGATCGGTGACATCGCCTTCGTGCTCGACGAGGCGCAGGTGGACGACGACCTCGTCGTCGTCGCGGGCGACAACCTCTTCTCCGAAGACCTGGCCGGGTTCGGACGCTATATCCAGGAACGGAACGAGCCGGTGCTCGCGCTCTACGACGTCGGCGACCTCGCCGAGATGTCGAAGTACAACGCGATTGAGACCGACGCCGAGGGCAGGATCACGTTCTTCGAGGAGAAACCCGCGGCTCCGGCGAGCACATTGACGGGGGTCGCGCTCTACTTCTACCCGCGCCGGACACTGCCGCTGATCCGGCAGTACGTCGCCGAGGGACACAACCCCGACCAACCTGGCCGGCTCGTTCAGTGGCTCTACCCGCGCGTGGACTTCTACACCTGGCGGGTTCCGGGCCGGTGGTACGACATCGGCTCTGCCGAGACGCTTCGCGAGGCGGACGAGGCGTTTTCACGAACGTGACACAGCGGCGTTGCGCTTTCGTGGCCGGTGCGCGCGTACGGTCCGAGAGTGCTCCTCGATGTGCTCCTGCCACAACGCTGTGCAGCCTGTGAGCTGCCCGGCCACGCGCTCTGTGCGAGCTGCCACGACTCGCTGATCCGGCTCTCGCCGCCGTTCTGCGCTCGCTGCGGCGCGCCGGGAGCGTGGCCGGTCAAACGTTGCGCGGAATGCAGTGGGCGGCGGATCGCGTTCGCGACTGCGCGGGCCGCGATCGTCTACGACGCGTCCGCCCGCCGGCTCGTGCAGGCGTGGAAGGAGCGGGGCCAGCGGCGGCTCGCGCGTGCGGCGGCGTCACTCGTCGTCGAGACGCTGTCCCGCCCTGACGTGGCGGCTCTCGCCTTCGTTCCTTCGGACGGTGAGCGCGCGCTCCAACGGGGGCACCGGCCTGCGGAAGCGCTCGCGCGCGAGCTCGGGCGGGCGTGGGAGCTGCCGGTTGCAACCCTCGTCCAGCGCTGCCGGTCGGTGGAGCGCCAACGAGGGCTCAGCTTGCAGGAGCGGCGTCGCAACGTCGCGGGCGCCTTCGCATCCGCCCGCGCGTCGCCGTCGCGTGTCTGCCTCGTCGACGACGTCTACACGAGCGGTGCCACGGCCGCGGCGGCCGCGTCCGCGTTGCGGCGGGGCGGCGCGCGCAGGGTGGAGGTGGTGACGTTCGCGCGGGCTGTTCGTTAACCTGAGCTCAACTACCGGACGAAGGAGACGCGATGCGACTTCAGGTCAAGGGCCGAAACGTCGAGGTCAGCGATTCGATCCGGAGATACGCCGAGGACAAGCTCGGCAAGCTCGAGCGGCAGCTCGCCGACCCGACCCAGGTCGAGTTGGAGCTTGCGCTGGAGCACAATCCGTCGATTGCGGACAACCACGTCGCCGAGGCGACGATCTGGACGAAGGGCCCGACCCTGCGCGCACGCGAGGCCTCGACCTCGTACGAAGCGTCGATCGACCAGCTCGTCGAGAAGCTCGAGCGCCAGGTCAAGCGCTACCGCGAGAAGCGCAGCCGCAAGGAGACGGGGCGGCGAGCAAACGGAAACGCGCCGCCGGACGAGCCGAACTTCTCGGCCGAGCAGCTGGAGCAGATGATTGTCAAGTCGAAGCAATTCGACCTGCAGCCGCTGACACCGGATGAGGCGGCGCTCGAGCTGGAGTTGATCGGACACGACTTCTTTGTCTTCGTCAACGTCGACACCGGTAAGACGAACGTGGTCTACCGTCGGCGCGCGGGTGCCTACGGGTTGATCGAGCCTCAGGCCTAATGGGCCTCTTCCGCCGGAGCCGGCCGCTCCATGAGGAGCTCGCGGAGTCGGCAGGGCTCGACATCGGAGCGCCGGAGCAAGCGCCTTCGCGCACAGCGGGGTTGATCCACGGCCTGGCCGACGGCTTCCTCAGCACGCCGCCGGACGCGTTCGGCAAGCCGTCGCCTCTCGGCGAGGTCGCCTTCCACGGCTTGCACCGACCGCGGCAGTGGGACACGGTCGCGAGCGCGCGGGCGGAGCTGCCGGTCGACGAGATCCACTTCACGGCGCTTCCAGACGGGACGCTGCTCGTCCAGGAGGACGTCCCCGACGGGTCGCTGGTGTCGCTCGCGGAAGCGGTGGAGGCGTCGGTTCAGCCGCCGTACCGCGCCGAAGGCGTCCGCCAAAGCGAGAGTGTCTGGGCGGTGGCCGCGAAGCGCATCGAAGTCCGGGCATTCCCGGAGCACGAGGGGGACGAGCTGGAGCTCGTCGAGGACGACCACGTCATCCTTGGCCATCGACTCGACGGCGACCTCTTCCAGGTCGAGGTGACGCCGCTCTAAACGGAGCTACTGACGAACGCCGCGACGGTGAAGCCGAGCGTGCGTCCGGAGGCGTAAGCGATGCCGCGCCGGCCGAGTTGCGCCTCGAACCGCGACGTCAGAGTCCGAAAGAGGACATCGTGGCCGTTCGCGAGCCGCCGGAGCCGCAGTTGCCGGCCCGTCCCGTACGCGACGATGCCGGCCGAGAGCCCGAGGAAACGCGAGCCGGCGGGCAGCGGGATCCGCCTGATGGCGCCGTCTCGGTGGATCTCGAGTCCTGCGCCTGTCTTGACGACCAGACCCGGCGCGGCGAGTACGGCGAACTGGACGAAACCGGGAGCGTACGGCGTCTGCCCCAGAACGCGACCGGTAAGGGAAAGCCGCAAGACGCTCCCGTCCGCAAGCACCGCTGCGTAGCCGCGGGAGTGCGCACTCAGAGCGCCCACCTCGGCGGGCGCGTCGACCGAGAACCTCCGGGATCCATTGGGCGACAGGACGACGATCGTGCGCCCCACGGCGTATGGCAGCGACTCTTCCCAGGCGCGGCCGAGCACGATCGGCGCGGCACCGTCGACGTCGGCGGATTTGAACGCGATCCGCCGGGCGGGAGCGCGGCCGCGCTTCGTCCAAAGCGACCAGTCCCGGATGTTGCCGCCCGCGTACGTCAGCCAGAGCGTGCGACCCTCCGTCACGGCGACGCCGGCGACCCCGCTACCAGTGCTCGTGGACACGAAGCAATGGCTCGCGACCCGCACATCGCCGCGCGTCGCGACGTCCCAGCGGCGTACCTCGTGACAGCCGCGCCGGTACTCGTCCGCATAGCCGATGTCCGTCCCTGCGATGCCGATCGCTGACAACGGTCCGGCCACCGGACGCTCGCGTAGTGCCGCCGCCGACGCGACCGGAGCGACCGCTAGGAGCGCAGTGGACAAGAGGAGCCACTTCACGACGCGTACGCTACAACGGGGCTGTTAGCCCTCCGTGAAGCTCCCGTAAGGAACGTCAGCAGCGGCTACCCTACGTCGATGCCGACCGCCGACTTCGGGAAGCTCGAGAAGGTCCTTCGCCTCGGCGAGGGCCGGCGCATGAAGCGGCTCGCCGCCCAGGCCGACTACATCGCCTCGCTCGAGCCCGACCTCCAGAAGCTGTCCGACGACGAGCTCCGTGGGACGACTGCGGCCCTGCGCGAGCGCCTCGAAAACGGGGAGCCGCTCGACGACCTGCTCTTTGAGGCGTATGCCGCGGTGCGCGAGGCACGCTGGCGCGAGTCGCAGCAGCGCATGTTCGACGTCCAGATGATGGGGGGAATCGTCCTCCACGAGGGCGACATTGCCGAGATGAAGACCGGCGAGGGGAAGACCTTCGTCGCCGCGCTCGCGCTCTACTTGAACGGGCTACCTGGCACCGGCGTCCACCTCGTCACGGTCAACGACTACCTCGCCAAGCGCGATGCCGAGTGGAACCAACCTGTGTTCGAGCGCCTCGGCATGACCGTCGGTTTCATCCAGAATCAGATGCCGTTCGCGGAGCGCAAGGAGGCCTACGGCGCCGACATCACCTACGGCACCAACTCGGAGTTCGGCTTCGACTACCTGCGCGACAACATGGCCGTGTCGAAGGACGGCCTCGTCCAGCGCAGTCACGCCTACGCGATCGTCGACGAGGTGGACTCGATCCTGATCGACGAGGCACGCACACCGCTAATCATCTCCGGCGAGCCCGAAACCGCCGCCACGACCTATTACGACTTCGCGCGCATAGTCAAGGAGCTGACCGCCGCACCGGCGACACGCAAGGGTGAGAAGGGCGAGGACGAGACAGAGCTCTCCGGCGCCGACTATCTCTACGACGAGAAGCACAAGACCGTGTCTCCTGCGCAGACCGCGATCGACAAGATCGAGCGCGCCCTCAAGATCGAGAACCTCTACGACCCGACCAACGTCCAGCTCGTCAATCACCTGATTCAGTCGCTCAAGGCGGAGTCGCTCTACCAGCGCGACGTCGACTACGTGATCCAGGACGGCGAGGTGAAGATCGTCGACGAGTTCACCGGCCGGATCATGGAGGGGCGCCGCTGGAGCGACGGCCTGCACCAGGCGGTCGAGGCGAAAGAGGGCGTGCGGATCCAGGAGGAGAACCAGACGCTGGCGACGATCACTCTGCAGAACTACTTCCGCCTCTACGAGAAGCTCGCCGGGATGACCGGTACCGCCAAGACCGAGGAGAAGGAGTTCGTCGAGATCTACAACCTCCACGTCGTCGAGATCCCGACGAACGTCGCGGTCGTGCGGCGCGACGAGAACGACTTCATCTTCAAGTCGAAGGACGCGAAGTTCGCGGCCGTGATCGATGACATCAAGGAGCGCTACGAGAAAGGGCAGCCCGTGCTCGTCGGCACGATCGCCGTCGAGACGTCCGAGTATCTCTCCGAGCTGATGAAGCGGCGCGGCATCCCCCACAACGTGCTGAACGCGAAGGAGCACGAGCGCGAGTCCGAGATCATCAAAGACGCGGGCCAGCAGCAGTTGGTCACGATCGCGACGAACATGGCCGGCCGCGGCGTCGACATCAAGTTGGGTGAGGGGGTCGTCGACCTCGGCGGCCTCTACGTGCTCGCCACCGAGCGGCACGAGTCGCGCCGGATCGACAATCAGCTTCGCGGCCGTTCAGGCCGTCAGGGCGATCCCGGCGAGACACGCTTCTACCTCTCGGGTGAGGACGACCTCGTGCGTCTTTTCGCCGGCGACCGGATCAAGAACATCATGGAGCGCTTCAAGCTGCCGGACGACCAGCCCATGGAGGCGAAGATCCTCTCGAATCAGATCGAGAACGCCCAGAAGAAGGTCGAGGAGCAGAACTTCGTCGCCCGCAAGAACGTCCTCAAGTACGACGACGTGATGAACACCCAGCGCCAGGTGATCTACGAGCAGCGCCGCCGCGTGCTCGACGGCGACGATCTCTCCGACGAGGTGCGCGAGTGGATTCGCGAAGTCGTCGAGACGAACGTCGCCAACGCGACCGACGGCGAGTTCGCCGAGGAGTGGGACCTTGCTGCGTTGGTGGCGCAGATGCAGGGTCTCTACGGCACCGACATCACGGTCGAGGAGCTGCGGGAGGAGGTCGCGCTCGAGCGCGAGGCGCTGATGGAGGAGTTCGTCGAGGACGCGCTCGAGACCTACGGCGAGAAGGAGAAGCTGTACGGGGCAGAGTTGATGCGGGAGATCGAGCGCTACGTGATGCTCCAGGTCGTCGATTCACGCTGGCGCTCCCACCTCGACTCGATGGATTACCTCCGCGACGGCATCCACCTGCGGGCGATGGCACAGAAGGATCCCCTCGTCGAGTACCGCGCCGAGGGTCACGCGATGTTCGAGGAGCTGGGCGGGACGATCCGCGAGGAGGTCGTGCTGACGCTCTTCCACGCGCAGATCGAGGTGAACGAGCCGCAACCCCAGCCGGAGCAGGGGAACGGCAACTTCCAGTACCAGCACGACACCACCGCGGGCGCCGAGGTGATCGCAGCCGCGGGCGGCGGAGCCACCTCCGTCGGCACCTCCTACGCCCCCGGCCCGGGCGGCACGGCCACGGCCACCGCCGTCAACGAGCACAAGGACATCGGCCGCAACGACCCCTGTTGGTGCGGGAGCGGCAAGAAGTTCAAGAAGTGCCACGGCGCCTAGCAGCGGCTTGACGGCCGCTCAGCCGCCGGCTGGCAGCCACCCTTCGCGATACCCGACCCACTTCGACCACGGCAGGCTGGCATGAGCCTCTGCGTACGCGTCAGCGGACTTCGTGGTCTCTCGGCTGACGCTGGCGCCGTACCTGGCCGCCGCCTCGCACGGCAGGTAGACGATCCCAAGGCACACGTGATAGCCGCTAGCATCGACGCGTGTCCGAGACCACGATCCCGCTCGACCAGCAGCTCGAGGAGATCAGAGCCCAGCTCGCCTGGGTTCGTGATTACCTTTGACCCGGAAGCCGTAGCGTCCCGCGTCGCCGAGCTCGAGCAGGAGCTGGGGGAGCCGGGCTTCTGGGACGACCAGGCCCGCGCGACCGCCGTCTCGACCGAGCACTCCCGGCTCTCGAAACGCCTCGAGCGCTACCAGCGGCTGCAGCGCGAGCACGATGACGCAGCCGAGCTGCTCCAGCTCGAGCCGGAGCTCGCAGGAGACATCGAGTCGCAGCTGCAGCCGATCCGGAGCGAGCTCGAGCGGCTCCAGGAGGACGCGCTCTTCAACGGCGAGTACGACACCGGCGACGCGGTCGTCTCCGTGCACGCGGGCGCGGGCGGCACCGACGCGCAGGACTGGACGGAGATGCTGCTCCGCATGTACCTCCGCTGGGCCGAGGACCGGGGTTTCGGGGCGGAGCTCCTCGAGGCGAGCCCCGGGGAGGAGGCTGGCCTCAAGTCGGCGACGATCACGGCCAAGGGTGAGAACGCCTACGGCCTCTTCAAGGCCGAGCGCGGCGTCCACCGGCTCGTTCGCTTGAGCCCATTCGACAGCGCCCACCGTCGCCACACTGCCTTCGCGCAGGTCGTCGTCGCGCCGCTCCTGCCCGAAGAAAGCGCAATCGAGATCAACGAGGACGACCTCCGGATCGACACCTACCGCGCCTCCGGGGCCGGCGGCCAGCACGTCAACAAGACCGACTCAGCTGTCCGGATCACCCACCTGCCGACCGGGATCGTCGTCCAGTGCCAGAACGAGCGCTCCCAGACCTCGAACAAGCAAACGGCGCTGCGGATCCTCAAGTCGAGGCTCGTCGAGCTCCAGGAGGAGGAGCGCGAGGCCGAGCTCGCCAAGGAGCGCGGCGCAGCGCAGGACATCGGCTTCGGGAGTCAAATCCGGAGCTACGTGCTCCAGCCCTACCAGCTCGTGAAGGACCTTCGCACCGGTTACGAGGTCGGCAACGCCCAGAGCGTGCTCGACGGCAACCTCGATGGCTTCGTACGCGAGTACCTGCTTGCCAAAGCCTCGGGAAAGGCGGTGTAAGTGCTCCCCGCCGCCAATACGCCCGCGTACTTCCGGCGGGAAGCACTGACCGGCTTGTCGGCTAGACTTGGACCTTCACAGATGCCGGAGCGGCACGGTTGAGATCGATCGCGCTGACTTCCCCCTGATTCCGGTGACTGACTCGAACTTGCAGACAGACGTGACTCAAGCCGCGGCCGTCGAGCCGCAGAACGGCATTCCGGCCGACGTCTCGGCAGAAGGCACGATCGACGCCTCGATTGCGGGGACGATGATCGTGTTCGAGGAAGTGATCAAGGTCTACGAACCGAACGTGATCGCCCTGAACGACGTCTCATTCGTGATCGACAAAGGCGAGTTCGTCTTCGTCGTCGGCGCCTCCGGCTCGGGCAAGTCGACGATGATCCGCCTGCTGCTGAAGGAGCTCGAACCGAGCTCCGGCCGGATCTTCGTCGGCGGCCGTGACCTCGCGCGCCTCAAGCAGTCGAAGGTGCCGCTGCTCCGCCGCAACGTGGGCTGCGTCTTCCAGGACTTCAAGCTGCTCCCCAACCGCACCGCGGGTGAGAACGTCGCCTACGCGCTCAAAGTGCAGGGCGAAAGCTCCGCGAACATCCGGCGCAAGGTGCCCGAGGCGCTCTCGCTCGTCGGTCTCTCGGACAAGACCGGGTCCCTGCCGGATGAGCTCTCGGGCGGCGAGCAGCAGCGCGTCTCGATCGCGCGCGCCGTCGTCAACCACCCGCCGCTCCTGATCTGCGACGAGCCCACCGGCAACCTCGACCCGGACACGTCGGTTGGGATCATGCAGCTGCTGTACCGGATCAACCGGGCGGGGACGACGATCCTGATGGTCACCCACGACCGCGAGATGGTGGACAAGATGCGCCGTCGCGTGATCGCGCTCGAGGAAGGGCGGCTCGCCCGCGACGAACGCCGTGGAGGCTACGAGAGCGAATGAGGGTCAAGCTCTTGTTCTCGGAGTCGCTTCGCTCGCTGGGGGCGAACCTCTCGACCACGATCGCCGCGACCATGACCGTGCTAATTGGGATGTTCCTGCTCGGCCTCTTCATTGCCCTGGGCTCGTGGGTTGTGTCCTGGTCCGACCATGTCAAGCGCGAGCTGCTGGTCAAGGTCTTCTACGTGCAGGACGCGAAGGAGGCGCAGATCAACGACGTGCGTGCCCAGCTCGAGGCTGATCCGCGCGTCAAGTCGGTCACGTTCGTCTCCGCTGAGGAAGCGCTCGACCGGATGCGCCGGAAGTTCCCCGAGCTGACCGCGAATCTGCCGTCGAACCCGCTGCCGCCGTCGCACGAGATCGTCCCGGTGCGCGGCGAGGACGTCGACGCGATCGCGGCCAGCCTCCGCCCGACACCTCCGGGCGTCGACAAGGTCAAGTACGGGAAGCAGACCGCCGACCGGATCCTCCGCGTCGCTCGCGTGATCGAGATCGTCTTCCTGGTGGCGGTGATCGTGCTGCTCGTCGCCTCGACGCTCCTGATCGCGAACACGATTCGCCTCTCGATCTTCTCTCGCCGCCGTGAGATCGAGGTGATGAAGCTCGTCGGCGCCACGAACTGGTTCGTGCGCGGCCCGTTCATGCTCGAGGGCCTGCTTTGCGGGCTCGTCGGCTCGCTGGTAGCCGTGCTCCTGCTCCTGCTCGGCAAGGAGCTGGCTCTGCCGGCGATCCTCGGCCGGATCGAATCGTCTTCAGACGTCGAAGCGCTCGCCTTCTCGACGAACGCGCTGATCCTGCTCATCGTCGGGCTCGGCGTCGGGGCGCTCGGCTCGGGCTTGACTCTCCGCCGTTTCCTGCAAGTCTGACTTGGCCTCCCGCCGAGAGCACCGCGGCCGCCAGAAGCGGCCGAGCCGCGGACAGCGGCGCCAACGCCGCGAAGCGCACCTGCGCGTCCCTGAGCCGGAGATCGTCCTCCCCTACCGGAGGATCGAGCCTGAGACCGTCGTCGCCCACGTCGGCCCGACGAACTCCGGCAAGACCCATTCGGCGCTCCAGTTCCTCGCCGAGACCGGCCGGGGCGTCTTCGCTGCGCCGCTGCGCATGCTCGCGCAGGAGGCACACCGGCGGCTGAGCGCACAGCTCGGGGAGGAGAAAGTCGGCCTCGTCACCGGCGAAGAGCGCGTCAACGAGAACGCCCCGATCATCTGCTGCACCGCCGAGATGGCCCCGCTGTCGGGTGATGTCCTCGTCCTCGACGAGGTGCAGTGGGCCGATGACAGCGAGCGCGGCTCAGCTTGGACGAGGCTGCTGCTGGCGGGCGAGTACAAGCACATCCTCCTGCTCGGCGCGGTCGAGGCGCT
>Ga0136635_10000407_pt1 | contig 11746 bp, 9 predicted proteins | sample AntDrymeUQ852106_2_FD_105495 | JGI IMG/M metagenome (GOLD analysis project Ga0136635, IMG submission 105495) | Polar desert sand microbial communities from Dry Valleys, Antarctica - metaG UQ85 (21.06) | ecosystem: Environmental > Terrestrial > Soil > Desert | place: Antarctica: Dry Valley... | reverse complement strand
TCACAATGGCAATCGCAGGAAGGGCCTTCAGGCCCGATGCCGTTCGCGCCGGGTGAAGAAGGGCGCCGCAGCTGAAGCCGCTGACCACGAGGTGAGTCGGATGGCGCGATTGACGCGAGCCCCGCCGCGCAGCTTGATATCGAGGCTGATCGGGCCGACCTTGTGACGCGTGTTCAACTGCCGGATGCTGCCCCGTGAACTTCGACAACGCGTTCGCCCGCGAGCTGCCCGGCGATCCGGAACATGGATCGCGCCAGCGCGACGTGCGCGCGGCCTACGCGCGCGTCGAACCGACTGCGGTCTCGGCGCCACGCTTGATCGCCCATTCCGCCGAGGTGGCGCGCCTGCTCGATCTCGACGACGTGCAGATACACGATGCGACGTTCGCCGACGTCTTCGCTGGCAACGTCGTTTACCCCGGCATGCAGCCCATCGCCACCAATTACGGCGGCCATCAGTTCGGCCACTGGGCCGGACAGCTCGGTGACGGCCGCGCGATCTCGCTCGGCGAGGTCGTGAATCGCGCCGGCCAGCGCTGGGAACTGCAGCTCAAGGGCGCCGGTCCGACGCCGTATTCGCGCCGCGCTGACGGCCGCGCGGTGCTGCGGTCGTCGGTTCGCGAATTCCTGTGCAGCGAGGCCATGCACCACCTTGGCGTGCCAACAACACGCGCACTGTCGCTCGTGGCCACGGGCGACACCGTCGTGCGCGACATGTTCTACGACGGTCATGCGCAGGCCGAACCGGGCGCCGTCGTTTGCCGGGTCGCGCCATCGTTCATCCGCTTCGGACATTTCGAGCTTCCGGCTGCGCGTGGCGACACCGCACTGCTGCAACAACTCGTCGATTTCACCATCCGCCGTGATTTCCCCGCACTCGAAGGGCACGGAGAAGCGTTGTACGCACGCTGGTTCGCCGAGGTCTGCGCGCGCACCGCGATGATGATCGATCACTGGATGCGCGTCGGCTTCGTGCACGGCGTCATGAATACCGACAACATGTCGATCCTCGGCCTGACCATCGACTATGGTCCGTATGGCTGGATCGACAACTTCGATCCGGACTGGACACCGAACACGACCGACCGCGAACATCGCCGCTATCGTTTCGGCCAGCAGCTGCAGATCGCGCACTGGAATCTGGCCTGCCTCGCGCAGGCTCTGTCGCCCTTGTTTGCGTCGGTCGAACCGCTGCAGGCCGGACTTCAGCACTATGTCGACGTTTTCACGGCGGCCAATCGGGCGACGATCGCGATGAAGCTCGGCCTTGCCGAGTGTCGTGATGACGATGTGGCGCTCGCTGAGGATCTGCATGAAATCCTGCATGCCGCCGAGATCGACATGACGCTGTTCTTTCGTGGCTTGTCCGAAATTGATCCGCGCGCACCGAACGTGGCCCCGTTCGAGGAGGCCTTCTACGATGTGGCGAAACGCAATGCATATGCGAACGCGTTGAACGCCTGGCTCGCGCGCTATGCGACACGCTTGGGCGACGATCCGCTGCCGTCAGCCCAGCGACGCGATTCGATGCGGCGCACGAATCCGCGCTATGTCCTGCGCAACTATCTCGCGCAGCAGGCGATCGACCGGGCCATGCAAGGCGACGACAGCGCCGTCATCGAGCTGCTCGACGTGATGCGCAAACCTTACGACGATCAACCAGGCCGCGAGCGCTTCGCCGAGCGCCGTCCGGACTGGGCCCGGAGCAAAGCCGGATGCTCGATGCTGTCGTGCAGTTCATGACCTTGCATCGGGTTTTCCACTGGTCCGCCGCCGCCGGCGGGCGATCTCATTCGTTAATCAGCGAACGCGACGGATCGTGGATATCGAGCGCGCGCAGCAGCAGGCTCGCCTGCGTGCGACTGCGCACACCGAGACGCTCGAATACCGCGCTCATATGCGCCTTGACCGTACGCTCCCGGATATCGAGGCGGTCGGCGATCTGCTTGTTGAGCAGACCCTCGGCGACCAGTCCGAGCACGCGCAGTTGTTGCGGGCTCAGTGACGCGAGGCGCGCAGCAAGCAGCGTGTCTTGCGCGTTGGCGTGACTTTCGCTGTCGTCGAGCAATGCGGCCGGCAATGCGAATTCGCAGGCGAGCACTGCGCGCAATGCGCTCTGCAGGTCAGCGAGGCCGGTGCGTTTCGGCACGAAGCCCGCAGCGCCATAGGTGAGTGCACGCCGGATCACCAGCGGATCATCGTGCGCCGAGATCATGACCACGGCCACGGTCGGGAATTCGGTGCGCAGCGCGACGAGTCCCATCAGTCCGTGGCTGCCCGGCATATGCAGGTCGAGCAGCACCAGATCGATGTCCGGCTGCGCGATCAGCGCGGCCCGCACTGCGTCGAAGCCGTCGGCCTCGGTCACGACGGCGTCATCGATCAGGCTGCGCACGGCCTGCGCGAGCGCGAGGCGGAACAGCGGGTGATCGTCGGCAATCAGGATGCGCGTCATCGTTCAACTGTAACGGTTCGCGGCGCGCGCGGCAGCGATCGTGCGTTCACTGGACTTTCGTACGATGACACCGTGAGGCGTGCTTGTTAGTGTGGGTGCATGAATCCAATCCTGCGCTGTACCGTGTTGTTGTCATTCGTCGCCGCGCTCGCGGCCTGCGCGAGTTCGCGCGTCACCGCGGAGAAGGTCGCCATGCCTGAGGATGTGTTCGGCGAGATCCGCGTCACCGAGCATCGTGGCAGCGATGACCTGCTCAGCGCCGGGCTTGGCCTCGCCGGCTTGCGCGGTGGCCTGCCGAGCTTCAGCAGTTCGGAGCAGCCGAGTGCTGCCGAACTGCGTCGACGCGCCATTTACTCAAACTGGCGCGGGATTGCCGATCTCGGACCGCTCGGCGGCTTTGGCGAGATCTACGGTGCCGTGCCGGTGGTCAGCGGTCGCGAGTTCAGCGCGTTTGCGCGATTGCCAAATGCAAAGTCGCCGCATCGCGTGCTCGTGCAGGTGCCCGACCTGTTCGATCGCGATCGTCCTTGCGTGGTGGTCACGGCGGCATCGGGATCGCGTGGTATCTACGGTGCGATTTCACTGGCCGGAGCATGGGGTTTGCCACGCGGATGCGCGGTTGCTTATACCGATAAGGGCGCGGGCTCGGGGTTTTTCGATGTTGCCTCGAACAGCGGCGTGCGACTCGACGGCACGCGTGGTGAAAACGGCGTTGATGCCCTCGAGTTCGCGCCCGAACCCGGCGTCACACCGGCCGCGCGCAACCAGGTTCTCGTCAAGCACGCGCATTCAGCTGAAAACCCTGAAGCCGACTGGGGTCGGCATGTGCTGCAGGCCGCGCGATTCGCGCTGCGCGCGCTCGACCAGGCGTTTCCTGCGCAGGCGCCGTTCACCGCCAGCAACACCCGCATCATCGCCGCCGGGCTGTCCAACGGTGGCGGCGCCGTGCTGCGTGCGGCCGAGGACGATGGCCGGTTGCTCGCTGGCGTCGTTGCCATCGAGCCGAGTATCTGGGCTGGAGAGGGTGGCCGCGCGTTGTACGACTACGTGACCGAGGCGACACTGCTGGCGCCGTGTGCACTGCTCGATCCACGATTCGACATGACGCCGTTCGCGCGCGTTGGTGGTGCCGAGCCGCCGGCGTGGCGTGCGCGCTGCGAAGCCTTGCATGCAATGGGTTACCTGACCGCTGCCGATGCGCCAGCGCAAGCGCTCGAAGCCTATGACCGTATGCGCGGAACCGGCTGGACCGATGGCGCCCTGGCCAGCGCAGCCGCAACCACCGCACTCGATCTGTGGCGCGCCGTCGCCGTGACCTACGCCGCCGCCTACGCGCGCAGCGGCATGCACGAGATGCCCTGTGGTTACGCCTTCGCGACCACCAATGCGGCCGCTGTGGCACATCTGCCAACCGCCTCCGAACGCGCAGCGTGGTGGGCCGAATCAGCCGGTATTCCGCCCGGCGCTGCCGTCGGCATTGTCGACTCGTTCGCGCAAGGCATTGATCCTGCGCTGCCCGGCGCGCTCTGCCTGAGCCAGTTATGGACCCAGTCCGACACGCTGGGTCGACGCGTATTCGCGGGGGCTGCGCAGACGCGCGCGGCGTTGCCGCGTGCGGACCTGCCGATGCTGCTCGTGCACGGCATCGACGATGGTCTGGTGCCGATCGCGTTCAGTTCCGATCCGTATGTGCGCTGGCTGAATGCGAATGGTCGTACGCCAGGTTTCTGGCGCGTCGCCCATGCCCAGCATTTCGATGCATTCCTCGCATTTCCGCAGTTCGGTGATCGCTATGTCCCGTTGCTTCCGTATGCGTACGCGGCGCTCGACGGCATGTGGGCGCACCTGTTCAACGGCAGTCCTTTGCCGGCGAGCCAAGATATTGCAACGACGCCACGCGGCAGCGACGTGCTCGGCGCGGCGCAACTCGGCGAGTTTCCAGGCCGCTGAGGCCGGTACAGATCACCCAACACGTGCCTGTCACCGTACTATCATGCGTCCCGCGCGACGCAGTCGTCGCGATCGCCCTGCTTCGGAGAAACGCCATGACCGACACGATGGACTTTGCCCAATGGGCCAGGAACTGGGAAGCGATGTCGCGACAGGCGATGTCGTCGTTCCCGGGTGGCACGACACCGGCATGGATTCCGCAGGACGGCATGCAGCGTCAATGGAACGAAGGCATGACGCAATGGGCGCGCCAGTTCGGCAGTGGAGCTCCGCAGAGCGACGCAATCGAGCGAGTGATGGCCGGTGCTCAAGGTTATCTCGGCATGCTGCAGAGCATGGCCGCAGCCGCGGGCGGGCACGCCGGTGGCGCTCCCCCGTCGTGGTTCGATGCGATGAAGGGTAGTGCGGGCTTCGCCGCGTCCACGCCGTCGTGGTTCAACAATCCGATCACCGAGGCAATGCGCAGTTTCGGTGGCAGCGGCGCCCAGGGTATCGAACAGATGATGGAGCGCTTCGCGTCGGCGGCGGCCCCGATGTTCAATGATGCCAAGGGCATGTTGTCGATGCCGGCATTCGGTCACTTGCGCGAACACCAGGAAAACGCGCAGAGATCCGCCAAGGCGCTGATCGAATACCAGGAGCAGATGGCGCGCTACAACCGGTTGATGCTCAAGGTCAGCGAACACGCTTTCGCACGCTTCCAGCTCAAGCTGGCGGAGCGCGAGGAGCCCGGGCGCCAGATCGATTCAATGCGCGGTGTCTATGACCTGTGGATCGATGCCGCCGAAGAGGCCTATGCCGAAGTTGCGCTGTCGGAGGAATTCCGTGATGTCTACGGCGCCCTCGTCAACGCGCAGATGCATGTGCGCGAGCATGTCCAGCGCGAGGTCGAGCGTATCAGTAGTGATCTTGGTATTCCGACGCGCAGCGAGATTGACACGATCGGTGAACGTCTGCAGGCGTTGCGCCGCGAATTTCGCGACGAGCGCGAAGCGAGTGCCGATATCGGTGCCTTGACGGCCGAGGTGGCGGCACTTCGCGAAGAAGTGGCGGCCATGAAAAGTGCGTCCGCGCTGAAGCCAGTGTCGAATGTGCTCGCCTTTGTGCGCCCCCTGCCGAAAGCCGATGTCGCCCTCGCGTCAGCGTCGGTGCGCGTGTCGCGCAAGCGCAAACGTGCAGCGCAGGCAGTTGCCAAGGCGGGCAAACTCAAGACGATCGCCAGCAAGGCCAAGCACGCGGCCAAATCGTCGCCACCCGTGGTCAAGACCAAGCCGAAAGCTGCGCGCACGAAAGCGCCGGGGAGTTTCGCCGCGAGCATTGCGCGCTTCGCCCGCGAGACGCGCAGTGAGCCCGGTTCGAAGTTTGTGCGCGCGATCAAATCGAAGTCTGGCAAGCGCTGAGGAGCACATCATGGATCCGATCCGCATCCAGCCCGCACGCCTGCTCGACGAGGCGATGACATTCCAGAAGAAGCTCGTCGCCGGCATGAAGGTGCTGCGCGAAGTCGACGACGTGCATTTCGGCGTCACCGCCAAGGACGAGATCCATCGCGAGGACAAGCTGGTCGTCTATCGGTTCCGCGGCGACCGCGCGCCGACCGCGAAAACACCCACGCTGATCGTCTACGCCCTGGTCAACCGCCCGTACATGGTCGATCTGCAGGAGGACAAATCGCTCGTGCGCAACCTGCTCGCGCAAGGCGAAGATGTCTATCTGATTGACTGGGGCTATCCCGATCGCGCCGACCGCTGGCTCACGCTCGACGACTACATCAACGGCTACCTGCGACGCAGTGTCGATGCGGTCGCGCGCCACGCCGCTGTCGAGAAAATCAACATTCTCGGAATCTGCCAAGGCGGTGCGTTCTCGTTGTGCTTCAGCTCGATCTATCCGCACAAGGTGCGCAACCTGATCACGATGGTCACGCCGGTCGACTTCCACACGCCCGACAACATGCTGTCGAACTGGACGCGCAAGATGGATGCCGACCTGTTCGTCGACACGATCGGCAACGTGCCCGCCGATCTCATGAACATGTGCTACCTGATGCTCAAGCCCATGCGCTTGTTCCAGCAGAAGTATGTCGGCATGGTCGATATCCTCGATGACCGCAAGGAGCTCGAGAATTTCCTGCGCATGGAGAAGTGGATCTTCGATTCGCCCGACCAGGCCGGTGAAGCGTTCCGTCAGTTCATGCGCGATTTTTACCAGGGCAACAAGTTGTTCAAGGGCGGATTGACGATCGGCAAGAAGGACGTCGATCTGAAAAACATCACGATGCCTGTGCTCAACATTTTCGCCGAGCAGGATCACCTGGTGCCGCCCGATTCCTCGCGCGCGCTCAAAGGTGTGGTCGGCACCGAGGACTACACGCAGATCGCATTCAAGGGCGGACACATCGGTATCTATGTGTCAGGCCGCGCCCAACGTGAAGTGCCGCCGGCCATCCATGAGTGGCTGGCTGCGCGCGCGTAGCAACCCTTTCACGCGCGATGCTTGTCGCGATTCACCAGCAAGGCATCGCCGCTGAAAAGGTTCCCACGACCAGTCGTGACGGCGGTCGGACGTTCGACCAATTCGTGACATCGGTGCGGCTAAAATGCGGGTCTTTCCCGCATCGGACACGCCATGAACGAAGTGCTGTTCAATATCCACAGTATCGGCGTGACCCCGTGGAAGCTGGTCGGCTATCTCGGCGTGTTCCTGTTCACCAGCCGCTGGCTCGTGCAGCTGCATGCGACCAGGAAGCTCGGCCGCGTGCACATGCCGACCGCTTTCTGGTGGTTGTCGGTGGCGGGCAGCATGCTGCTCGTCAGCTATTTCACGTTCGGCAAGAACGACTCGGTGGGCGTGCTCTCGAACCTGTTTCCGGCTTTTGTGTCGGTTTACAACTTGGTCGTGGACCTGCGTCATCGGCGTGACGGCCAGGCCGCCTGAATCTTTTCGCCGGTTGTGTCGGTTGAAGCTGAACGTGCCAGAATTGCGTGCCGGGTAGCCGCCCGGCATCTCTGGGGAGAGGAAATCATGGAAAACCGTAGCAGCGCACCGGTCATGTCGCTGGGCGACTGGATCATCACGTTGATCGTGCTGGCGATCCCGCTGGTGGGATTCATCATGTTGTTCGTCTGGGGCTTTTCCAGCAGCGCCAATCCGAACAAGTCCAATTTTTGCAAGGCCGCGCTGATCTTCTATCTGATCGGCATCGTGGTGTTCTTCCTGTTCGGCGGCATGGCCTTCATGTCGGCCATGAGCGGCGCCGGCCAGGGCGTCTGATCCAGACGCGCCTGTCGCCTGCGGCAGGCGCGTTTTTCGAAACGCCGCGAGCCTTACTCCGGGTCGTAGTCGAGATTCGGCGCCAGCCAGCGCTCGGCTTGCGCGAGCGACCAGCCCTTGCGCTTCGCATAGTCCTCGACCTGCTCACGGGTGACCCGACCCACGACGAAATACTGGCTGCCCGGATGCGCGAAGTACCAGCCTGACACGGCCGCGGTCGGCAGCATCGCGAAACTTTCAGTTATCGTCATGCCGGTATTGGCGGTGGCGTCGAGCAGACGGAACAATGTTTCTTTTTCCGTGTGGTCGGGGCAGGCTGGATAACCCGGCGCCGGGCGGATGCCGCGGTAGGTCTCATCGATGAGCTGATCGTTGGCGAGACTCTCTTCGCTGGCGTATCCCCAGTACTCACGGCGCACGCGCTGATGCAGGCGTTCGGCGAATGCTTCGGCGAGGCGATCGGCGAGTGCTTTGAGCATGATCGAGGAATAGTCGTCGTGCTCACGCTCGAAACGCGCGACATGTTCGTCGATGCCAATGCCCGCGGTGACCGCGAAGCCACCAATCCAGTCCTGCACGCCGGAAACCCTGGGCGCTATGAAATCGGCGAGACAGAAATCCGGACGTTCGACCGGCTTGTCGGCTTGCTGGCGCAGGAACCGCAGCGTGGCGATCGGCGACGCAGACGAAGAGTCGTAGACCTCGACATCATCACCGGCGCTGTTGGCCGGCCACAAGCCGATCACGCCACGCGCGCGAAGCCATTTTTCGTCGACGATGCGCATGAGCATGATGCGTGCATCGGCATACAGTTCACGCGCATGCATGCCGACAACGACGTCGTCGAGAATCGCCGGATAACGGCCGGCGAGTTCCCAGGCATTGAAGAACGGCGTCCAATCGATGAAGTCGACAAGATCTGCGAGCGGGTAGTCGTCGAATACGGTGATGCCGGGATGCTTCGGTGGCGACGTCTGTTGCGCGGCCCAATCACCCTCGAAACGCTGAGCGCGCGCCTTGTCGAGGCTGACCAGCTTCTTTGCACCCGAGCGATCCTTGTGGCGTTCGCGGATGTCCGCGTACTCGCCGCGAATCTTTTCCATGAATGCATCGACCAGCTCTTTCGAGATCAGCGACTGGGCAACGCCGACGGCACGCGATGCATCTTTTACCCATACGGTCGGAAACCTGTAGTGCGGATCGATCTTCAGCGCGGTGTGCGCGCGTGACGTGGTCGCGCCGCCGATCAGCAATGGCAGATGAAAATCCTGGCGCTGCATTTCCTTGGCGACGTGCGTCATCTCCTCGAGTGACGGCGTGATCAGGCCGGAAAGTCCGATCATGTCGGCGTTCTCGGCGCGCGCCGCGTCAAGAATCTTCTGCGCGGGCACCATCACGCCGAGGTCGATGACGTCGAAGTTGTTGCAACGAAGCACCACGCCGACGATGTTCTTGCCGATGTCGTGGACGTCACCCTTGACCGTCGCCATGATGATCTTGCCGTTCGACCTGCCGGCATCGCCGCTGCGCAGCTTCTCGGCTTCGATGTACGGCAGCAGCCAGGCCACGGCTTTCTTCATGACGCGCGCCGACTTGACGACTTGTGGCAGGAACATCTTGCCGGCGCCGAACAGGTCGCCGACGACGTTCATGCCGTCCATCAGCGGGCCTTCGATCACATCAAGCGGGCGTGCCGATGCGAGGCGCGCTTCCTCGGTATCGGTTTCGACAAACGCATCGATACCATGCACGAGCGCGTGCGCAAGACGCTTCGACACCGGCAATCCGCGCCATTGTGCTTCCTGCACCTCGACCATCGAATCCTTGCCGCCTTTCTTGTGGCGGTTGGCGATTTCGAGCAGGCGTTCGGTCGCATCGCTGCGCCGGTTGAGCACGACATCTTCGACGCGCTCGCGCAGATCAGGATCGAGATCATCGACGATCGGCAGCGCGCCGGCGTTGACGATGCCCATGTCCATGCCGGCACCGATCGCGTGATACAGAAACACCGCGTGGATCGCCGCACGCACCGGCTCGTTGCCGCGGAACGAGAACGACACATTGGAGACACCGCCCGACACATGGCAGTGCGGCAGGGTTTGGCGGATGATCCGCGTGGCCTCGATGAAGTCGACCGCGTAGTTGTCGTGCTCCTCAATACCGGTCGCGATGGCGAAGATGTTCGGGTCGAAGATGATGTCTTCGGGCGGAAAGCCGACCTGCTCGGTGAGGATCCGATACGCGCGCGTGCAGATGTCGACCTTGCGCACGCACGTGTCAGCCTGGCCGGTTTCATCGAACGCCATGACCACCGCGGCGGCGCCGTAGCGCAGCACCTTGCGTGCGTGTTCGATGAACTGCGCTTCGCCTTCCTTGAGCGAGATCGAGTTGACCACGCCCTTGCCCTGCAGGCATTTGAGGCCGGCCTCGATGACCGTCCACTTCGATGAGTCGACCATCACCGGAATGCGTGCGATATCGGGTTCCGAAGCGATCAGGCTGAGGAAGCGCACCATTGCGGCTTCCGAGTCGATCATGCCCTCGTCCATGTTGACGTCGAGGATCTGGGCGCCACTCTCGACCTGCTGGCGGGCCACCTCGACGGCGTCCTCGTAGCGATCTTCCTTGATCATTTTGCGGAACTGCGCACTTCCGGTGACGTTGGTACGCTCACCGATATTGATGAACAGCAGCTCGGGTGTGATGACCAGCGGTTCGAGGCCGGACAGGCGCGTGTAGCGTGGCGTGGTGCTCATGCGGCGTGCGCAATGTCTGTGGATGGCAGCGCGCGTGGCGCCAGGCCGGCCACGGCTTGCGCAATCGCCCTGATGTGCGCCGGCGTTGTGCCGCAACAGCCGCCGACCAGGTTGAGCAGTCCTGCTTCGGCGAACTCGCGCAAGGTCGCCGCCATTTCCTCGGGCGTTTCGTCGTACTCGCCGAACGCGTTCGGCAGACCGGCGTTCGGATGCGCGCTGATGCGACAGTCAGCCACGCGCGCCAGCGTCTCGACGTGCTCGCGCAGGTCTTTCGCGCCGAGCGCGCAATTGAGGCCGATCGACAGCGGTCGACTGTGCGCCATCGAGGCGTAAAAGGCCTCGGCGGTCTGTCCCGACAGCGTGCGGCCCGAGCGATCGGTGATCGTTCCCGAGATCATGATCGGCAAACGGCCACCGCGCGCGTCGAACACTTCCTCGATCGCGAACAGCGCCGCTTTGGCGTTCAGTGTGTCGAAGATCGTTTCGACCATGATCGTGTCGGCACCGCCATCGATGAGGCCTTCGACCGCTTCGCGATAGGTGCCGCGCAGTTCGTCGAAGTTGGTGTTGCGGAAACCGGGATCGTTGACGTCGGGGCTGATCGAGGCGGTACGGCTGGTCGGCCCGAGCACGCCGATGACGAAGCGTGGCTGATGCGGCGTGGTCGCCTCGACCGCATCACAGCAGGCGCGCGCCACGCGGGCGCCTTCACGGTTGAGTTCGTAGACGATGTGCTGCAGGTGATAGTCGGCCTGGCTGATCGCGGTTGCGTTGAACGTGTTGGTCTCGACCAGGTCGGCGCCGGCTTGCAGGTACTCGGTGTGCACGGCGGCGATCACGTCGGGACGCGTCAGCAGCAGCAGGTCGTTGTTGCCCTTGAGGTCGTGGCCGCAGCCGTCGCCGTGTGCGTGCGTCGAATCGTGTCCATCGACGAAGCGTTGGCCGCGGTAGTCGGCTTCTTCGAGCCGATAACCCTGGATCATCGTGCCCATCGCGCCATCGATGATCAGGATGCGCTGCGCCAATGCGTGTTCGAGAGCCTCAACGCGCTCAGGATGCAGCCACGGCAGTGACCCGCTCATGGTTTGCGCGCCAGCAGCGAGATCACTTCGAAATGGGGTGCCTTGCTCTCGCGAGTGATGCGCTCGCAGGCCAGCACCTCAAGCCCGGCCTGCACAGCGAAAGCGCGCAACTGCTCGGGCTTGAAGCCAAGGTTGCGGTGATCAAACGGTTCGACGGCGGTTTTGTGTGCGTGCGCGCCCAGTGTCGCGACTAGGAGGCGTCCACCCTTGCCAAGCAGGCGCGCCGCTTCC
>Ga0136635_10000404_pt1 | contig 11761 bp, 14 predicted proteins | sample AntDrymeUQ852106_2_FD_105495 | JGI IMG/M metagenome (GOLD analysis project Ga0136635, IMG submission 105495) | Polar desert sand microbial communities from Dry Valleys, Antarctica - metaG UQ85 (21.06) | ecosystem: Environmental > Terrestrial > Soil > Desert | place: Antarctica: Dry Valley... | reverse complement strand
GACGATGTGGCCCTCGGCGATCGTCCGGACCCGCCCGAACACGCCTCCAGCGGTGATCACCTCGTCGCCCGGCCCGAGACCGGACACCATCGACTTGTGCGCGACTCGCCGCTGCCGTTGCGGCCGGATGAGGAGGAACCAGAAGATTGCCGCCATCGCGGCGAAGAAGATCAGCGGTCCCGCGTCCATCCGGTCTCCGTCCTGTTGAGTTGCGTGCCCAGGCGCTCCAGTGCGCCTGCCTTGAAGGATGCCAATTCGCCCTGCTCGATCGCAGCCCTTGCACCCGCTGTGACGTCGAGGACGAAGCGGAGGTTGTGGACGCTCAACAGACGGAGCCCGAGGACCTCCCTCTGGTTGAGGAGATGGCGGACGTACGCACGCGAGAAACGCGCGCAGGCGGGACAGCCGCAGTCTGCGTCGAGCGGACGGTCGTCGCGCGCGAACTGCGCGTTCCTCAGGTTCAGGCGTCCTTCCCAGGTGAGCGCCGAGCCGGTGCGCGCCGTCCTCGTCGGAAGCACGCAGTCGAACATGTCGATCCCCCGCTCGATCACCTCGAGGATCCCGGCGGCGTCACCGATCCCCATGAAGTAGCGCGGCCTGTCGGCGGGCAGGAGCGGCGCGGCCCAGGAGGTCGCGTCGAGCGTGAGCTCTCGCGGCTCGCCGACAGAGAGACCTCCGAGTGCGTAGCCGTCGAAGTCCAGGCCGGTGATCTCCTCGATCGAGCGGCGGCGAAGCTCGGGGTCGGAGGCTCCCTGGGTGATCCCGAACACGAGCTGGCCCTCCGCCCGGTCGGATTCACGCTGGCGCTGCGCCCAGAGCGCCGTGCGGCGGACGGCCTCCTCCAGCTCGGCGCGAGGGACACCCGCCGGCGGACAGACGTCGAGGCACATCGCGATGTCGGAGCCGAGGTTGGCCTGGATCCGCGCCACGGACTCGGGCGTGAAGCGGGCGTGCGAACCGTCGTAGACCGAGCGAAACGTGACTCCTTCATCGTCGACTGCGAGCAGCGTGTCGCGAAGAGAAAAAACCTGGAAACCGCCCGAATCCGTGAGGATCGATCCGTCCCAGCCCATGAACGAGTGCAAGCCGCCGAGCTCGGCGACCAGCTCGTCTCCCGGCCGGAAATGGAGGTGGTAGGTGTTCCCGAGCAGGATCGCGGCGCCGGCCTCGCGCACCTCGTCCGGGTGGAGCGTCTTGACGGACGCCTTGGTGCCGACCGGCATGAACGCGGGTGTGGGGACCTCTCCGTGCGCGGTCTCGATCACGCCGGCGCGGGCTGCCCCGTCCGTCGCGGTGACGCGGAAGCTCATCGGATCAGCATCGCGTCGCCGAAGGAGTAGAAGCGATACCGCTCTTCGATCGCGAGCCGGTACAGCCGGCGCGTCTCCTCGATTCCGGCAAACGCCATCACGAGCGCGAGCAGCGTCGAGCGCGGCAGGTGGAAGTTCGTGAGCAGGGAGTCGACCCGGCGGAATTCGAACCCCGGCGTGATGAACAGGCCCGTTCGACCCTGGTGGCCGGGACCCGTAGCGCGGGCCAGCGTCTCGAGCACGCGGGTCGTCGTCGTGCCGACCGCGAGCACCCGACCCGCGCTCCGGATCCGTGCCCACGCCTCCGGCTCGACCGAATAGCGCTCCGTGTGGATCGGATGCTCTTCGAGGGTCTCGGCCTCCACCGGCCTGAAGGTGTCGAGGCCGACGTGGAGGGTGACGCGCTCGACGTCGAGGGTCTCCAGCAGCTCCGGCGTGAAGTGGAGACCTGCGGTCGGCGCGGCCGCCGACCCGGGATCCAGTGCGTAGACGGTCTGGTAGCGGTCCGGGTCGTCCAGCGCCTCCCCGATGTACGGAGGCAGCGGCGTCTCCCCATCCGGTTCGCCGTCCAGCCGGAGCCGCCACCGGCCCTCGCCGAGCGGCTCGATGAGCTCGACTGGCCCGAGCCGCTGGCCCGGCTTGAGGCGCCGCGAAGGACGCGCCAGGCCCTCCCATACTCCGTCCGGGCCGACGTGCTCCAGGAGCAGCACCTCCGCCTCTCCCCCACCCGGCCGCTGCAGCCGGAGTCGTGCCGGGATCACACGCGTATCGTTCACGACGACGACCTCCCCGGGCGCGAGCTCCTCTGGGAGCTCGGAGAAGCGCCTGTGCCGCACCTCACCGCTCGCCCGCTCGTACACGAGGAGCCGCGATGCGTCGCGCCGCTTCGCCGGCCGCTGGGCGATCAGCTCCGGCGGGAGCTCGTACGCAAGCGCCGAGGTCTCCATCCGGCGGCAACGCTACCCTCGCCTCATGGATCACGACGCCGTCGAACGCGCACGGGAGCGACTGGAAGCGGCCGCCAGGTCGCGGACACAGCCCAGCGATGTGGAGGCCGCGCTCGAGCGGGCCCGCTCGCAGATCGAGGAGCTCGGCGAGCTCGCCGCGCAGCTCGAGATTTCGCTGCCCGCCCGTGTCGGCGAAGCCGTGCAGGACGGCATGCGGGCCGAGGCGCTACCCGTCGCCCGCCAGCTCGCCGAGGTGCGCGGACTGGCCGGCCAGACGGTTCGCCGGCTCGAGCGCATCGAGAACGACACGCTCTCGGAGCGGCATGCCCGCGTCGACGATCTCTCCCTCCTGGTCGACCTGATTACGTCCGGCTGGAAGAGCGTCGACGACCGGCTCGGCCGGATCGAGACTGCCGTCCAGCAGACGAACGGCGCGATCGTCTACCGCATCGAAGACGCACAAGACCGGCGCCAGGCCGGCTGACCCCTCTAGACCAGGGTCAGGATTGCGGCTGACGTAACCGCCCAGGCGGCGATCGTGGCAAGGATAGGTAGGTCGGCGAGTAGGACGTTCTCCGGCTCCTCGCCGAGATCCTCGCGGTGCATCAGCTGGATGTACCGGAAGAGCCCGTAGACGACGAAGGGGATCGTGGCCATCATCGCGCTGCCCTCGCGGGCCTCGAAGGTGTAGAGCGAGTAGGCCACGATCGTGCAGGCGGCCACGATCGAGACGAGCTGGTCGACGAGCGCAAAGGAATAACCGGCGAGCACCGGGCGGCCGGGCGCCTCGCTCCCGGTCGAGACGAGCTCGCCACGGCGCTTCGCAAGCGCGAGGAAGAGAGCCAGGAGCGCGGTGCAGATCAGGAGCCAGGGCGAGATCGGCACGTCGACCGCCTCCGCCCCTGCCGCCGCTCGGATCACGAAGAGGGCCGAGATCGCCATCACGTCGAGCAGGGCGAGGTTCTTCAGTCCGAGGCTGTACGCGACCTGGAGACCTAGGAACCCGGCCATGAAGGCGAGCGAGCCCCAGCCGAGAGGGGCGACGATCGCGAAGGCGAGCGCCGCGAGAATTCCTGCAATGTGGAGGGCCCGGCGGGGGCGCACCGCGCCGCTTGCGATCGGGCGGCCGCGTTTGAGGGGATGGAGCCTGTCGTGCGGCGCGTCGCGGACGTCGTTGTAGATGTACGACGCGCTCGAGGCCAGGCAGTACGCGACGAACGCCGCAGTGGCCTGGATCCAGCGGCCCGGGTCATCGAGCTCGGCCGCGAAGATGATCCCCGCATAGATCAGGAGGTTCTTCGTCCACTGGCGCGGCCGCATCGCCGCGCCCAGGCCGCCGCTCGGGGGAGTGGTCTCAGCCGTCGACATCGCGGGGCGAGCTTGGCAGTTCAAGCTCGAACCGCGCGCCTTCACCCGGCGCAGACTGGAGTCTGATGCGCCCGCCGTGGGCCACGGCCAACTCGCGCGCGATCGCGAGCCCGAGACCCGTGCCCGTTCCGTCCCGCGTCCAGAACGGACGGAAGATGCGCTCCTGCTCCTCGGCGGTGATGCCCGGCCCTGAGTCCTGGACGGTGACCGAGACGACGCCGTTCTCCGCGTCGAGCTCGAGGTCGACACGACCGCCGTCAGGAGTCCAGCGGAAGGCGTTCGAGAGCAGGTTCGAGATGATCTGGAGCACGCGATCCCCGTCCGCGACGATCACAGGCCGGGCCGCGATGTCCTGGCGATAGTCGATGTCGCGACGACGAGCCTCTTCGGCGAATGCCGAGTAGGCCTGCTCGAGCAGGTGCCCCATGTCGACCTCCTCTCGGAGGAGCGTGAAGCGCCGCGTGTCCAGCTTGGCGAGATCGAGGACGTCGCCTACGAGGCGTTCGAGCCGTCCCGCTTCCTGGGCGATGACGTCCTGCGACTCTTTCCTGGCCTCCTCATCCTGGGCGACACCCTCGCGGAGAGCCTCGACGTGGCCGCGAATCGCCGTCAACGGGGTCCTCAGCTCATGCGAGACCGTCATCAGGAAGTTGCGCTCGAGCTCCTCGGCTTCGCGCAGACGGGCCGCCATCTCCCGGAACCGGTCCGCGAGGTGTCCGATTTCGCCGTAGGCCTTGATCTCGGGGACGTCGTATGTCCCCGCGGCGATTCCGTCGGCTGCGTCCGAGAGTGCGAGCACCGGCTCGGTGATGCGGCGCGAGAGATACCAGGCGAGCGCGCCGGCGACGATGATGCCCACCAACCCCGCTACAGCAAGGCGCTCGATCAGGGTCTGCCAGCGATCCCGGAGCTCCGCCTTCGGCTTCGCCACGATCAGCGCGCCGAACACCACTCCGCGACGCTGAAGCCGGAAGGGCTGGGACACGGCGAGGTACTCCCGGCGCGCATCTGGCGGGGTGAACTCGAAGGTGCGCGACCTGCCGTCTTTCCAATCCACGGTGCTCTCCGGTAGCTCGTTCAGCCGCGTCGAGCCGCGGAAGACGAAGCGGAGGCCGACGTAGTAGAGCCGGCTGCCGCTCGCCTGCTCGAGGCGCTCGGGGGCGACGAAGTACGGACGGTCCTCGTCCTGCGAGCGGATGGCCTGCTCTGCGTAGAGGCTCGTGAGCCCACGGGCCTCACGCTGGAGCTCGGCGACGAGCCTGTCCTCGGTGTAGTCCTGGAACAGCCCGAGGGCGATGAGCGTCGAGACGAGGCCGGCCAGCACCGCACCCGCCAGGAAAAAGGCCGGCAGGCGGAATCGCAGCGACCTGAACACGGCCATGAGTCTCCCTACGTCAGGCGGGGACCGTGTCCTTGGACGAGTCCTTCGCAGGAGCCGCCTTGTAGCCCACGCCCCAGACCGTGACGATCGGCGAGGCATCCTCGAGCTTGCGCCGCAGCTGCCGGATGTGCACGTCGACCGTCCGGGTGTCGCCGGCGAACGTGTAGCCCCAGACCCTCTCGAGGAGTTGATCCCGGGTCAGGACGAGCCCGTTGTGATCCAGAAGCTCCCAGAGGAGGTCGAACTCCTTCGGAGCAAGCTGGACTTCCTCTCCGTTCACCCGGACCTCACGGCGCCCCGAGTCGACGAGGAGCGGGCCGTGCGTGATCTGCGTCGTCTTCGTCTCTTTGCGCTCCGGCGTCGAACGGCGGAGGACGGACTTCACCCGTGCCACGAGCTCGCGCGGATTGAACGGCTTCGTGAGGTAGTCGTCGGCGCCTACCTCGAGCCCGACGATCTTGTCCACGTCCTCATCTCGCGCGGTCAGCATCAGGATCGGGACGTCGGAGTCCTGCCGCAACCGCCGGCAGACCTCGATGCCGTCGATGTCCGGGAGCATCAGGTCGAGGATGATCAGCGAGGGCGACTGCGACGCGGCCAGGTTCAGCGCGTCACGGCCGGTCGGCGCGACCTTGACGTCGAAGCCGGCGTTTCTGAGGTACATGGCGACGAAGGAGGCAATGGACGCCTCGTCCTCGACCACCAGCACCGTTTGCGCGTCGGACGATGCCATCGCGCCTCTCAGGATGCCAGACCTTCCCGCGCTAGCCCGCGGAGGGAGACGAGGCGAGATCGAAGTGCACGCGCTCGTCCGGGATCGATCGGTACGCGTCATCGTTGAGCGAGAACGTCCCGTCGAAGAACACACCGCCCTCGGGATCGCCCCAACCGTCGAGGTTTCCATCGCCGCGGCCGACCGCGGAGACGTTGATCTTCGAGGCATGGATCTTCACGACGAACCTGCTGTCGTCCATGATGCGGAAACGGATGTTCGAGCCCCAGTAGACCGTCGTCTTCTCGGAGATGTTCACCTCGCGCTCGGCGCCACGAACGACCACGGTGCCGCCGTTCATGAGCGAGTCGGTGACCGTGAGCTTGCCGCGGGCGAAACGGCCGATCACGCCACCCTTCATCCGGAGCGTGATCGTGGCGCGGCCGTCGCGAACCGAAAGGGTGCCGTCCTGCGCAGGACCGCGCGCGCCCAGCGCGACGGCGGTGGTGGCGGCCAGCGCGACGGCCGTGGTCGCAAGCAGGAGCAATGTCTTCAGACGCATGGATGAAGTATCCCCTCTCGGGATGTGACCCCGGTCAGCGATCTGTAAGGAAACGGTTAGCCTCGCGGCGTGGACGAACTGGGCGTCTTCGGCACGATCGTGCTCATCGTGGCGGGTGGAATCCTGCTCGCGCTCCTCGCCACGAAGCTGGGGGAGCGCGTGCCGATCCCGGAGCCCGCGCTTTTCCTCGTCCTCGCCGCCGTCGCGTCAGACGTCTTCCCGGAGCTGTCGGACCGGCTGTCGATCCTCGAGGTCGAGCGGATCGCCGTCGTCGCGCTCGTCATCATCCTCTTCAACGGCGGCACCCTCGTCGGCTGGCGGCGCTTCCGCGTAGCAGCTGTTCCGATCTTCTCGATCGGGATTCTCGGGACCTTTGGGACCGCCGCTGTCGTCGCGGTCGTCGCACATTTCCTCTTCGGGTTCGAATGGGTCACCGCCGGGATTCTCGGGGCGGCGCTCGCCCCGACCGATCCCGCCGTGATGTTCTCCGTCCTCGGAAACAAGGAGATTCGCGGGCGGACCGGGACGATCCTCGAAGGCGAGTCAGGCGTGAACGACCCAGTCGGGATCGCGCTGATGATCGGGATGGTCGAGCTTGCGACCCACGACGACGCCTCGTTCTGGATCGTGGTCGAGGAGTTCTCCGTGGAGATGGCGGTCGGACTCGTGATCGGGCTTCTGGGCGCCGCCGCGATGCGCCCGCTTCTCCGTCTCTCTCTCCCGAGCCCAGGGCTCTACCCGATTCGAACGCTCGCCGCGGCCGGCGTGATCTACGGCGCTGCCTCGCTGGCGCACGGCTCTGGATTCCTCGCGGTCTTCGTCGCCGGCATCGCGCTGGGAGACGCGGACGTCCCTCTGCGCACCGAGATCGCGCGATTTCACACCGCGCTCGCGAGCCTCGCCGAGGTCGTGGTCTTCGTCGCACTCGGCCTGACGATCGACGTCACGAGCCTGCTTTCGAGCTCGACGTTCCTCGAGGGGCTCGCGTTCGCCGTGATCCTCGCGCTCGTCGCCAGGCCGCTCGCGGTCTGGCCGCTGCTCACTCCGGTGCGGATGCGGCCGGGCGAGCGGATCTTCGTCGTCTGGGGCGGACTGCGCGGCGCGGTGCCGATCCTGCTCGCCGCCTTCGCGGTGCTCGGAGGCGTCGACGACGCCGACCGCATCTACGAGATCGTGTTCGTGGTGGTCGCCTTCTCTGTGATCGTCCAGGGCTCGAGCATCCCCTGGGCCGCCCGGCGCCTCGGAGTTCGAATGATCCCTAGTACGTGAAGAAGCCCTCGCCGCTCTTGCGGCCGAGCTTGCCCTCGCCCTGCATCTGCACCAGACGCTCGGGCGATGCCATCCGATCCTCGCCGAGCGCACCGTGCAGCGCCTCTGACGCGTGGTTGTGGATGTCGATTCCGACCAGGTCGACGAGCTCGCACGGTCCCATCGGCCAGCCAGCGCCGTTCGTCATCGCCTTGTCGAGATCCTCGGGCGTGACTCCCGCCTCGTCGAGGACGCGAACGCAGTCGTTCAGGAGCGGGATCAGGACCCGGTTGACGATGAACCCCGGCGTGTCGTTGCAGCGGACCGGCTGCTTGCCCGCGCGCTCTGCCCAGGCGTAGGCGGCATCCACGGCCTCGTCGGAGCTGCGCTCTGCACGGACGATCTCGACGAGCGGCAGCAGTGGCGCCGGGTTGAAGAAGTGCATGCCGATGACTCGCTCCGGCCGCTCCGTTGCCTCCGCGATCGCCGAGACCGAGAGCGCTGAGGTGTTGGTCGCGAGGATCGTCTCGGGGCCGGTAAGGCGGTCGAGCTCGGCGAAGAGCTCCCGCTTCGGCGCGAGCTCTTCGACGATCGCCTCGACCACGAGGTCCGAGTCGGCAAGGTTGGAGACCTCTGTCGTCGTCGTGAACCGCCCCATCGCCGCATCTTTGTCCTCGGAGGACATGCGGCCCTTCTCGACGGATCGCGACAGGAAATGGTCGATCTTCGAGCGAGCCTGCTCGCCGAGCTCGGCCGTGACCTCCCGTCCGACGACCTCGTTCCCGGCCTGGAGCGCGACCTGCGCGATCCCCGCGCCCATCGTCCCCAAACCGACCACGCCTACGCGACGAATCTCCATCGGTGGAGGAGCTTATGGAAGAAACCTGCCCCGTCGGGCGTCTAGCGGCGATGAGGCGGAAACGGATTCTTCTCGGACTGGCGCTCGCGGGGCTGCTCGCACTCGCTCTGATCGGCGCCGTCGTCCAGCTCGCGCGGGGTCAGCGGCCCGCGTTGCTCGCTACCTAGGCGGCCCTAGGTAGCGAGCAACGCGGCCCTCGCGTTCTTCCCGAGGACCCAGAGGAAGTCGGCCTCACCCTCCCCTGGTTCGACAATCGGAACAGCCGCTTCTCGGACGATCTCCAGCCCCGCCTGATCCAGGAGTCGGAGCGTGTCTTCGTCGGTGTAGCTGCCGAAGTACATCGGGACTCCGAGCCAGTCGTCCTGCACTCCCTCCGTGCCCGATCGGCCGAACGTCGCCAGGAGATGGCCGCCCGGACGCAGCCAAGCGGCGATCCTATTCAACAAGAGAGGTAGATCGGCTCGCGACAGGTGGTTGAAGACGTAGAGGGACACGACGGCGTCGAATGAACCATCAGGGATGTCGATTTCGGTCATGTCCGCATGCCGAAACTCGGCTTCGGAACGAACCTGCGGGCTCGGTCGAGCTGCTCTGCCGAAATGTCGACGCCGGTGTAGCGATGGCCGGCCGTGACGATCCGGCGCGCGGTCAAGCCTTGCCCGCAACCAAGCTCCAGGACGTCCGCCGCCTGCGGGAGTCGGGCAGAGAGCCCGTCCAGCCACTCGTCCTCTGGCGATCCGGTGATCCCGGCTCGCCACTCGCCGAACCGGTCCGCCATCGCGTCATAGCCAGCCGCGACGAGCTCCTGGGGCTTCACACGCGTTCGATGACCGCGGCGATTGCCTGGCCGAAGCCGATGCACATGGTCGCCACGCCGTAGCGCTCGTTTCGCCGCTCGAGCTCGCCGAGCAGCGTCGCCGTCACACGCGCGCCCGTCGCCCCGAGCGGGTGGCCGAGTGAGATTCCGCCCCCGTTCGGGTTCACGTCGGCCCGCCGGTCTTCCAGGCCAGCGTCGCGCAGGAACTGGAGAACGACGGACGCGAAGGCCTCGTTGACCTCGATGACCGCGATGTCGTCCCACGTCAGACCTGCCCGGCCGAGCGCCTTGGCGGAGGCGTCGGGATTTCCGTGGAGCATCCGGTACGGATCGACGCCGGAGAGGCCGAACGACAAAAAGCGCGCGCGCGGCTCGAGCCCGAGGCGCGCGGCTGACTCCGTGGAGGCGATGAGAACCGCTGCGGCACCATCACAGATCTGGCTCGAGTTCCCGGCGGTCACCTTTCCGTCGGGTACGAACGCCGGCTGCAGCGCCGCAAGCTTCTCGGCGCACGTGTCCCGCCTCGGTGTCTCGTCGACGCCGACCAGGACACCCGTGTGCGGGTTGTTCACCTCGACGGGCACGATCTCGCGCTCGAACCGGCCCTCGTCGATCGCAGCGATCGCCCGCTCGTGAGACTCCAGGGAGAAGGCGTCCAGCTCCTCCCGTGAGAAGCCCCACTCCTCGGCGATCACCTCAGCCGAGACTCCCTGCGGGACGATCTGCCAGCGGTCGTGCAGCTTGTCCGAGAGGTCGCCGCCGTTCGACCCCATCGGGACGCGCGACATCATCTCCACCCCGGCGGAGACGATCAGATCCATCTGTCCCGACCAGATCGCCGCCGCCGCGTTGAAGCTCGTCTGCATCGACGAGCCACACTGGCGGTCGACCGTCGTCCCGGCGACGGTTTCCGGCCACCCGGCGACCAGCGGAACCATCCGGCCGATGTTCCACCCCTGCTCGCCGATCTGCGTGACGCAGCCGAGTTGAACGTCCTCGATCTCGCCCGGGTCGATCGACGTTCGCTCCACCAGACCGTTCAGGACCTGTGCCGCGAGCTCGTCGCCCCTGATCGACGACAGCGCGCCGTTTCGCCGCCCGATCGGGCTGCGCACCGCGTCGACGACGTAGGCCTCGGTCGCCCGCTCAGGCATCGAGGACAGAGTAGAGACGCCATGAGCCCACGCCCTTGAGCTCGTGCTCGCCCCGATCCTTGAACTGGATTCCCGAGCCGGCGACGAGATCGCGCACCGTGCTCGAGACGAGCACTTCCCCCGGCGAAGCGGCGCTCGACACGCGTGCGCCCGTGTGCACGGCGATCCCCCCGAACTTGCCGTCCATCAACTCGCACTCGCCGGTGTGGAGACCTGCACGCAGCTCGATGCCGAGCTCCTTGACGCTGTCGCGAATCGTGCATGCGGCGCGGATCGCACGGGCGGGTCCGTCGAACGTCGCGAAGAATCCGTCTCCGGCGGTGTCCATTTCCTGCCCTTTGAAGTGGGCCAGCTGCTGCCTGACACGCGAGTGGTGATTTTCGATCAGCTCGTGCCAGCGGCGGTCTCCGAGCTCGCTCGCCCGCGTGGTGGCGTCGACGATGTCAGTGAAGAGCACCGTCGAGAGCACTCGATTGGCCTCCCGGAGAGCCCTGGCCCCCGTGAGGAACTCCTCGATCTCGCCGAGCATCGCCTCCTGGTCTCCCGCCCAGAGGATGTGCTCGTCACCGGGGAGCTCGACGAAACGCGCCGTGGGGATTTGATCGGCGATCCAGCGGCCCTCGTCCACGGTCACGTCCTGGTCATGCGTCTTGTGGATCACGAGTGTCGGCACCTGGATCGTCGGCAACACCGCCCGCGTGTCGATCTGGGAGTTCATCCGGAGGATGGCAGCAGCCCCACCGGGGCTCACCGAGCGACGCAGGTAGTTCGCATGCCACTCCACCAGGGCGGGCTCCTCGCTCGGCGCGTAGTACGTCAGATCGATTCCCGACGCCCACTGTTGCTCAATGGACTCGATGCTCTTCATGCGCTCCTCGAACGTGGGCGCCCAGGGATAGTCATCGCTCCGAATCCGCTTCGCGAAGACCCCGACGAGGACGAGCGCGCGCGTCCGCTCCGGGTAGGTGGCCGCGAAGAGGGCCGCCATGCTGCCGCCCTCGGAATGACCCAGCAGAGCCGCGTCTTGCGACCCCGCCGCCGTCAGAACGGCCCGCACGTCGTCCATCCGCTGTTCGAGCGTCGGCAGACGGTCGACGGGGACTCGGTCGGACATGCCCGTGCCCCGCTTGTCGAAGAGGATGAGTCGTGAGAACGACGCGAGGCGCTCGAGGAACCGACGCGACTTCGGTTGCTCCCAGATCAGCTCGATGTTCGAAACCCAGCCCGGCACGTACACCAGGTCGAACGGACCCTCGCCGACGACCTGGTAGGCAATATGCAGGTCGCCGCTCTTGGCGTAGCGCGTCTCCGGCGGCATAGGGTTCGAACTATGGCCATCACCGCGACCGAACGGAAGCTCCTCGTTGGCGGCGAGTGGATCGAGACCGGCGAGTGGCAGGAGG
>Ga0136635_10000403_pt1 | contig 11768 bp, 13 predicted proteins | sample AntDrymeUQ852106_2_FD_105495 | JGI IMG/M metagenome (GOLD analysis project Ga0136635, IMG submission 105495) | Polar desert sand microbial communities from Dry Valleys, Antarctica - metaG UQ85 (21.06) | ecosystem: Environmental > Terrestrial > Soil > Desert | place: Antarctica: Dry Valley... | reverse complement strand
GAGAGCACTTCGACCTTCCATCGGCGGCGCTCGGCGTAGCGGGCATACATGCGGTAGAGGTCGGCCGCGAACAGGCTCGCCTCGTCTCCGCCGGCGCCGGCACGGACCTCGACAATCACGTTGCGGTCATCGCGCGGGTCGCGCGGGACGAGCCTGATGCGCAGGTCGGCCACCAGCTCCGCGTCGCGCGCGGTCAGCCGCTCGATCTCCTCGCGGGCCATGGCGCGCACCTCGTCCTCGGGGTCATCCACCATGGCGCGCGTCGCGTCGATCTCGTCGCGGACCGTCCGAAGCTCGCGGAAGGCCGCGACGATCGGCTCGAGGCGGGAAAGCTCACGCCCCAGCTCAGCCATGCGTCCTGAGTCCGCGGCGGCCCTCGGGCTCGAGAGCTCGCGGCTCAGCTCCTCGTATCTCGCCTCCAGCTCCGCGAGCCGGTCGATCATGCCCGCGCGGGCGTGGCCGCGGCCGCCTCACGATCGGACGCCAGGCACGACTCGAGGCTGGCGATGCTGACCTCGAGCATCGAGTGATCCGGCCTGCGCGTGGTCAGCGCCTGGAGCCACAGGCCCGGCTGATAGATGGCGCGCACGAGCGCGTTCCCGTAGTGGCGCGCCCCGAAGCGGACCAGCTCATAGGCGAAGGCGGCGATGACCGGCACGAGCACGATCCGGGAGAGGAACAGCAGCGGCAGCGGCACGCCTGTCCGCGGGATGAGGCTGAAGAAGAAGATGCTGATGACGACCACGATGAGGATGAACGTGGTCCCGCAGCGGGTGTGCGCGGTGCCGAACGCGCTTACCTCGTCCGGCGTGAGCGGCCGCTCCGCCTCGTACGCGCTGATGGCCATGTGCTCCGCGCCGTGGTACGCAAATACCCGCCGGATGTCGGCCATGAGGCCGATGACGGCGAGGTAGCCCACGAAGATCACGAGGCGGATAACGCCCTCCACCGCGTTCGCGAGCACGTCGGACTGCGTGGCGTCCTCAGCGAAGGTCGAGAGGAACAGCGGCAGGACGAAGAAAAGGCCGATGGCGAAGCCGATGCTCAAGGTCATCGTGATCGCGAGCATCCCCTTCGAGAGCTCGACGTCCTCGTCCTCGGCGGCGATCGAGGCCGAGCGCATGAGCATTCGGGTGCCGATGACGAGCGTCTCGTAGAGCAGGATCACGCCGCGCAGCAGTGGGATCTTGATGAGGCGCCGATCCGCCTGGAGCGCCGGCGGCAGAGGCTCGCTCAACGTGCGGATCACGCCTGACGGAGGCCGCACGCTCATTGCCACCGTGGTCCGCCCGCGCATCATCACCCCCTCGATGAGGGCCTGCCCGCCGTAGAAGAAGTCCGGCATTCGGAATCGCCGACGCCCGCTGGCGTCCGTCACAGAGCCGATCACGAGCGGCCCGGCCGCGATGAGCAGCTCGGGGAGCAGGAAGAAGAGGTGCGGCGCGACGAGCGCCGGCCAACCGGGGAGGCGGGCCGCGCGCACTCGGCTACTCAGCGCAGCGAGCGCTCGAGCCGCTTCTGGAAGCGCTCGACCTGACCGGCCGTATCGACGATGTTCTGCGTCCCGGTGAAGAACGGGTGGCAGTTGCTGCAGACCTCGACGCGTATCTGCTTGGCGGTCGACCCGACGGTGAACGTGTTACCGCAGACGCAGTGAACCTGCGCCTCGTGGTAGGTGGGATGAATCTCGGCTCTCATGGAATGGTGCTCCTGCGTCAGGCGGCGGGGTCTTGAGCGGCCTCGACGCTGACGCGTTTCTTGCTTCGGGTCTCGTGGGTGAATCGAACCTTGCCATCGGCGGTGGCAAAGAGGGTGTAGTCGCGCCCCATGCCGACGTTCGGGCCGGGGTTGAACGTGCTGCCTCGCTGCCGAACGATGATCGTGCCGGACAGCACCTGCTGCCCATCGCCACGCTTCACGCCCAGGCGCTTGCCGGCGCTGTCGCGCCCGTTCCTGCTCGACGAGCCGGCCTTCTTGTGTGCCATGTGCGCTACTCCTTCGGCGGCTGCTTCTTGGCGGTCGGACTTCGTCGTCTGGCCGCGGGCTTCGAGGTAGCCGCCTTCTCCGTCTTGGCAGTATCGGCCTTTGGCTTCGTCTTCGCAGCCGGTCGCGCGGCCTTCTTCGGAGCGGCCTTCTTCGGAGCGGCCTTCTTCGGAGCGGCCTTCTTGGCCTTGGCCTCCGCGGTGGCCGTCGGGCGCTTCGCCTTCGCAGGCTTCGCAACCCTGGCCGGCGCGGGCTCAGGCGCCGATGTCGTCTTGCCGTTGGCCGTGATGCCGTCGATGCGGACCCGGGTCAGGTGCTGCCGATGGCCGGTGCGGCGGCGGTACGTCGCCTTCTGCTTGAACTTGAAGATGATGATCTTCGGCCCGAGCTCCTCGCCCAGGACCGTCGCACTCACGGTCGCGCCCGAGACCAACGGGGTGCCGACGGTGACGGCCTCGCCATCGCCGACGAGGAGGACGCGATCAAAGGTGATGTTCGCACCGGCATCCGCCGTCAGCCGCTCGACGATGAGCGTGCTGCCGGGCTCGACGCGGTACTGCTTGCCACCGCTGCTGACGACGGCGTACATGATGTTCTCCTGGTGATGACGGTGTCTCGGTCCGGCCTGCCGAGCGGGTCCTCGAGGCACGCGCAAGCGGGCCGAGTGATCAGCCCGCGGAGCTCAAAGTCTATCGGGCGATGGGAGGAGTGTCAACGAAGAGCAGGCGCGTCCGGACCGCCCGTCGGACGCGGACCGGAAGGTCGAGCGAGTTCACCACGTCCTCGGGCCGTCCGGCGCCGGACGGCGTCAGCTGGAGCACCGCACGCAACCGCGCGGTGTGTGCCTCCTCGTCGACCTCGAGTGCCTCGACGTCCTCGATGAGCGGACGAAGGTCGCGATCGCCGGCGTCACTCCGTCGCTCGCTCTCGCCGCGTCGCCGCTTGCCGGTGAGCTCGGTGGTCTGCAGCAGCCGGACGATCGCGCCGCGCAGCGCATCCTCGGTCAACGACTCGTCGCCGCGGATCTCGACCTCGTACTCGGCTGCCCGCACCTGTGAGGCCGCGGAGGGGAACCCGTGCCAGACCTCCTTTGCGTCGCGCAGCACGACACCCGGCGGGAAGTGCTCGGCGGCTTCCTGGATGCGGTCGATTGGCACGAGCTCGTCGAAGTACGCCTCGACGACCTCGCCGCGCAGCTCGAGCCCGATCGGCAGGTTCGCGGCAAGCTTGATCCGCGCCTTGGGCTTGGTGGCCTGGGTATAGGAGAGAGGCAGGTTCGCCTCGCGGAAGGCCCGCTCGAGCTCCTCGATCAGCTCAGCCTGGCGCATGCGCAGCGCCGGCTCGGCTCGGCTGAAGAGAATCTGCCAGCGCTGCCGCGGCGGCGCGTCCGGAATTCGCGTGGTCATGCGGTCGATCCTACCGCCCATCGAGGCATCACAGCGTGAGCCGCTCACTCCGCATCCGAATGGACTCCAGGATGCCGAGCCCAAACAGCAGGCTCACGAGGCTGGAGCCGCCGTACGTGATGAACGGCAGGGGGATACCGGTGACCGGCATGAGCCCGATCACCATCCCGACGTTCACGACCACCTGGAAGATGATGATCGTCGCCATTCCGGCGGCAATGAGCCTGCCGAAGGAGTCCTGCGCGTGCCACCCGATCAGGAGGATGCGCCATACCAGAAGGGCGAACAGCGTGAGGAGCACGAGGCTCCCGATGAGTCCGAGGTCCTCGGCGACCACGGTGAAGATGAAGTCGGTGGTCTGCACCGGGACATAGCCGCGTTGCCCCTCGGCCCCCACCGTCAACCCGCGACCGAGGAGGCCCCCCGAGCCCACCGCGTTGAGCGCCTGCACGAGCTGGAAGCAGGCTCCCTGAGGATCGACGTACGGATCCAGGAAGCAGAGCAGGCGCTGGCGCTGGTAGCCGTGCAGGAAGCCCATTGCGACGGGAGCTGCTGCTGCCACGGCCGCGGCGAGCATGCCCAGCCAGGCGACGCTTGCACCAGCCAGGAACAGCATGCCCGCCAGGACGGAGCCGAATACGAGGGCGGTTCCCAGGTCAGGCTGGCGAAAGATGAGGAGAGCCGGGACGGCGACCAGACCGATCGCGAGGAGGATCGTCGCGAGACGGCCGATGCGCTCGCCGCGCCCCGCGAGGAACGCGGCAAGCACCGTGACGATCAGCACCTTGCTCACCTCGCTGAACTGGAAGTCCAGGCCCAGCAGCGTCAGCGACATCTGCGCGCCGAACAGGTTCGTGCCGGCAAGCATGGTGAGCACGAGCAGGCCGATGACCGAGAGGTAGATGGGCACGGCGAGCGTTCGGAGCCACTGATAGTCGACGCTGGCGACCAGGAAGAACGCCGCGGTGCCGATACCTGCCCAGATGATCGTCTTCACCGTCTGCGGCAGCTCCTCTCCCGCTCCCGCCGCGGGCTGCCCGAACCCGGCCGAGTACCCCATCACCACCCCAAACCCGACAAGCAGGGCCACATAGAGCAGGAGCTGGAGGTCGAATTGGCGCCAGGCGCGCACCCGCGACGACGCGGCGAACGTGGCGGTGGCGAGGCCCATCGGTCCCGACCCCTAGTTCGCCGTCACGAGGCTGAAGTCGTTCGGGTCCAGCCGCAGGTCCTGCTCGAGGCCGTAGTGCAGTTGGAGGAAGTACTTCACGACCTCGGCGGAGACGTTGCCGGGTACGACCGCTGCGTACGTGAAGGTCACCACGGCAAGCTCGGCGTCGGTGGCACCCTCGGCGCTTGGCAGGTACGCGACGAACCACGAGTGGAATGGCAGGGTGCCCTCGTCGGTGAGCGCGCCGAACTCGGCAGTACCGGTCTTGCCTGAGAGCGCTCCGGGGAGCTGGAGGTCGCGGATGTTGTAGGCATGTCCGGACGCGATCACCTCCCGCGCCGCGATGCGCATGGTGTGCAGCGTGGTCTGGTCCACCTCGAGCGGTCGGATCACCTCCGGCTCGTACTCGCGGATCAGGGCGCCGGAGGCGTCGGCCTCGCCACGGACGACGGTCGGGCGCATGAGCCGGCCTCCGTTCGCCACCGCGGCGTAGGCGTTGAGGACCTGCAGCGGCGTCACGGCAATGACGTTCTGGCCGATGCCCGCCTGCGCCAGCTCGCCGGTGAAGACCCCGGATCGGCCCTGCTGTCGTGCCCAATCCGTCGAGGCGATGATGCCGGCCTCCTCGCCGGGAAGGCGAATGCCGCTGAGCTCCCCGAAGCCCAGCTCACCCGCCCACGCGGCCAGGCGGTCGATGCCGGTCTCGACGGCCAACTGGTAGAAGAAGGTGTCGGAGCTCTTCGCGAACGCATCGACGAGACCGAGCGGCCCGAACCCGGCGCGGTTCCAGTCGAAGAGGCACTGTCCATCCGGGGCGCCGGGGATCTGGTAGCAGCCATACGTTGGCCACTCGCGCTCCGCAGTCGTGACCCCCTCCTCGAGCGCCGCGACACTCGTGACGAGCTTGTAGATGGACCCCGGCGGATAGATGTCGGAGATGGCGTGGTTGCGCAGCGGCAGATTCGGGTCGTCGAGATAGACCTCGAACTCCTCGGCGGAGATGCCCGATGCAAAGGCATTGGCGTCATAGGTCGGCAGCGAGACCATCGCGAGGATCTCGCCGGTCTGCGGGTTCATCACCACGGTGACGCCCTGGCTGACGCCGGCGACCTCCATTCCCCACGTCAGCGCCTGCGTCGCCAGCCGCTGCGTAGACGCATCGATGGTGAGCATGAGGTTCGTGCCCGCCCGCGGCTCGCGGAGCGTCTCGAGCACCTTGACCATGCGGCCGGAGGCGTCCCGCTCCACCAACTGCATCCCGTACGTGCCGCTGAGCTGCTCCTCGAAAGAGGCTTCGACGCCGGCCTTGCCGATGACGTCGTCGCGCAGATAGCCGGCGGCCGCGAGCGTCGTGATCTCGGTGGAGTCGACGCGGCCGGTGTAGCCGATGACGTGCGCGAGCAGGTCGCCCTGCGGTGCGCCGGTCTCGTCGAGGTACTGACGAACCGGGTCCACCTCGATGAGCGTGCCGGGCAAGTGACCCGCGCTCTCGGCGACGAGCAGCGCCGTCTCGCGACTCAGGCCACGCACGAGTGGCAGCACGTCGAGCGGCGAGCCAGTGTAGGAGTCGAGTCGCGCCTCCATGACGCGGACATCGGCGCCGGTGAGGTCCGCAAGGAGGGCGAGCACCCGCCCGCGATCTGCGTCGGGAACGTCGGCGGGGCGGATGCTCACCGTCCATGCGGGCACATTCACCGCCACGGGCCGGCCCAGCCGGTCGAAGAGCAGGCCGCGGGACGCCGGCACCGCGATCTCGACGGTGCGATCGGCGGCGACCCGCTCGGTGTAGACGCGCCCGTCCACCACCTGGACCTGGAAGAGGCGGAGCGCGAGCACCGCCAGGAGTGCGGCCGCGACGACGCCGAACGCGGCGAATCGAATGCCCGACCGCGGCAGGTCGGCGAGACGGTCGTTCAGGTCCGCCATCGGCTCACCACGTGCGGCGCGAGCTCTCGCCGCCGAACGAGCGACCGCGCGGGGATGAACAGCAGGGCGGCCAGGCCGGCGTTCACCGCCGCGGCGCCGAGGAGGAGGCCGAGTTGAAGTCCGCGCCACTCGCCGCCCTCGAAGAGCTGGAGGATCAGCAGCATGCCCAGGTCAGCCACGATCGAGCCGGCGAAGGCCGCGATGACCGGGTAGAGGAGTGGGAGTCGCGTGAACGCGGGTGCCGCTCCGGCCGTCAGGGCGGCGACGACGAGCAGCGTCAGCGGTACCGATCCCATCGGTTCGCCGCCCAGGACGTTCGCGGTCAGGCCGCCCACGAACGCCCACGTGGCGCCGTGGACCGGTCCCCATGACGCCACGACGATGACGGTCGCCACGAGCAGCAGGTTCGGCTTCACATCCACGACGGTGAGGACGGCTGCGAGGCCGGCGTGGAGAACGCCGACCGCGATCGCCAGGATCGGGCTCAGACGGTTGATCGATGCCACGTCCGACGCGGATGTATGACAAAGTATACGTCACCGCTTCACGTGAAACACTCCCGAAGTGGGCACCGCGGCGCGGTGACGAACGCGCGGATGTGAGCGTGCGATAAGCGGCCGATAACGCTCAAAACTGGTAGAATTGCGGAGCCCACCTGGAACTCGAAGCGGAGCATGCGTGGTCCGAGTAACGGCCTGCACGAACCAGAAGGGCGGGGTCGGCAAGACGACCACGGTCATCAACCTGGCGGCGTATCTCGCCCTGACGGGCACGAGGACGCTCGTCATCGACCTCGACCCCCAGGGGAACGCCACGAGCGGCCTGGGCATCGACCGTCGTGGGATCGAGAGATCCGCCTACGGGGTGCTGATCGACCGTCAGCCGATCGAGGAGGCGACCGTCACCACCGCGATCGCGGGGCTCGATCTCGTGCCATCCAGCACGGCACTCTCGGGCGCCGAGGTCGAGCTGGTGGGCGTGCCGGCACGCGAGCGCCGGCTTGCCGCGAGCCTATCGGAACTGAATGGCCGATACGACCGGGTGCTCATCGACTGCCCGCCGTCGCTCGGCCTGCTGACCATCAACGCACTGACCGCGGCGGATGGGGTGCTGATCCCGATCCAGACCGAGTACTACGCCCTGGAGGGCCTGAGCCAACTGGTGAACACGATCCGACGCGTCCGCGAAGGCCTGAACCCTCGGCTCGAGATCGAGGGCGTGGTCCTGACCATGTACGACTCGCGAACGAAGCTCTCCGAGCAGGTTGCGGGTGAGGTGCGCCGCCACATGAACGGCAGCGTGTATCAGACGGTGGTCCCGCGATCCATCCGCCTCGCCGAGGCCCCGTCGCACGGGCTGCCAATCGCGCTCTACGACCCTGCATCCCGCGGGGCCGATGCATACCGTGAGCTGGCAACGGAGGTCGCCGCCCGTGGGTAGCGCTCCTGCGCGCGGAACGCGCGCCTTCGGGCTCGGACGCGGCCTTGACGCGCTCATTCCATCGGCGCGTGACGAACGCGGCGTCCTCGCCGTCCCACTGGATCGAATCGGCCGCAATCCGAGCCAGCCCCGCGCCACGTTCAATGACGCGCAGCTCGGCGAGCTCGCGGCCTCGATCACGGTGCATGGCGTGCTCCAGCCGGTCATCGTGCGCGAGCTCGCCGACGGCGGCTACGAGCTCATTGCCGGGGAACGTCGGCTGCGTGCGGCTCGGCTCGCCGGGCTCGAGGCCATCCCGGCGATCATCCGCGATACGGACGACGCGGAGACCTCGCTCGAGCTGGCGCTCATCGAGAACCTCCAGCGCGAGGACCTCAACGCTATCGAGGCGGCGCGCGCATATCGGGAGCTCATCGATCGGTTCGGGCTGACCCACGAGGCCGTGGCGCGGCAGGTCGGCAAGAGCCGGGTCGCGGTGAGCAACGCGCTGCGCCTCCTGGATCTGGCGCCGGAGACGCGGGATGCGATCCTCGATGGGCGAATCACCGAGGGTCACGGCCGCGCCCTGGCGGCGATCACCGTGCCCGAGCTCCAGCGCGCGGCGCTGCAGGTTGTCCTCGACCGACAACTGTCGGTCCGGCAGACCGAAGAGCTCGTTCGCCGCAAGCGGGACGATCGCCAGCCCACGGCCCGCCCGTCGCTCACCCACGACCTCCAGGAGGTGGAAGCACACCTGCGCGGCGTGCTGGCCACCAAGGTTGGCATCGTGCGGACTCGGCGAGGCGGGCGCCTCATGATCGACTTCTACTCGGACGAGGAGCTCGATCGGCTCTACTCGATCATCACTCGCGGCGCCCACGCCGGCGCCTCAGTTGCTGCCGGCTCGGACGCGGAGGCCAACTCGTGACCGTCGAGCGGGCGCCGAAGACGCGCGCCCCGAAGTCGTCGTCGACCTACACCGCCGCGAGCATCCAGGTCCTCGAGGGCCTGACCGCGGTCCGGAAGCGCCCGGGCATGTACATCGGCTCAACCGATGCCCGCGGGCTCCACCAGCTCGTCTGGGAGGTCGTCGACAACAGCATCGACGAGGCGATGGCCAACCAGGCGACGCGGATCGACGTCACGCTCCACGCCGACGGGCGATGCGAGGTGGTCGACGACGGCCGCGGAATCCCCGTCGACCGTCATGCGACCGGCAAGAGCGCCCTCGAGGTGATCATGACCGTCCTCCACGCCGGCGGGAAGTTCGGCGGTGGTGGGTACAAGGTCTCCGGAGGCCTCCATGGCGTGGGCATCAGCGTCGTGAATGCCCTGAGCGCCGAGATGCGCGTCGAGGTCCTGCGCGACGGCAAGCGCCACGTCCAGGAGTTCGTGCGCGGAGCGCCGAAGGGGCCGGTGCGCCTGAACGGCGGCGTTGCCGAGGCGAACCGTGGGCTCGACCCAGCGTGGAAGCGCACGCACGGCACGCGCACCTTCTTCCTGCCCGACTCGCAGATCTTCGAGGAGATGGACTTCTCGCTCGAGATGATCGGCACCCGCATGCGCGAATCCGCGTACCTCAACAAGGGGCTCTGGATTCGCCTGACCGATGCGCGCGTGGACCGCGAGAAGAACTTCTACTTCGAGGGCGGCGTCACGAGCTTCGTCCGCCACCTGAACCGGCGACGTGACGTGCTCAACAGCCGGCCGATCTACGTCGAGCGGATGGTCGGATCCACAAGCGTGGAGGTGGCGCTCCAGTACAACGACGGTTTCGCCGAGAATGTCATCCCGTTCGCGAACAACATCCACACCGTCGACGGTGGGACGCATGTCGCCGGCTTCCGAGCGGCATTGACGACGTCGCTCAACACCTGGGCACGCAAGTCCAGCACCCTGTCCGAGAAGGAGGCCAACCTCTCGGGCGACGACGTGCGCGAGGGGCTGACGGCCGTGATCAGCGTCAAGCTCACCGACCCGCAGTTCGAGGGGCAGACGAAGGCGAAGCTCGGCAACGCCGACATCAAGGGCATCGTCCAGAACGTGGTGACCGAGGGGATCATCCAGCACCTCGAGGAGAACCCCGCCGACGGGCGTCGCATCATCGAGAAGTCCATCACCGCCGCCCGGGCACGCGAGGCGGCGCGCAAGGCCCGCGACCTCGTGATCCGCAAGGGCGCGCTCGAGGGCATGGCACTGCCCGGCAAGCTCGCGGACTGCCAGGAGCGCGACCCGGCGCGCTCGGAGCTGTACATCGTGGAGGGCGACTCCGCCGGCGGCTCGGCGAAGCAAGGCCGCGATCGGCGCTTCCAGGCCATCCTGCCGATGTTCGGGAAGATGCTCAACGTCGAGAAGGCGCGCCTCGACCGCGTGCTGTCGAGCGACAAGATCCGTCCCCTCGTCATCGCGCTCGGCGCCGGCATCGGCGAGACGTTCGACATCACCAAGCTTCGCTATCACCGCATTTGCCTGCTCTCGGACGCCGATGTCGACGGGGCGCACATCACCACGCTCCTCCTCACCTTCTTCTATCGGCACATGCCGCAGGTGATCGACAATGGCTACCTCTACCTGTGCCAGCCACCCCTCTACCGCGTGAGCACCGGGAAGGTGACGAAGTACGCCGGTACCGAGAAGGAGCGCGATCTCGCGATGAAGGAGCTGTCGCGGGACGGCAAGACGAAGAACGTGACCGTGCAGCGCTTCAAGGGCCTCGGCGAGATGAATGCCGACCAGTTGTGGGACACGACCATGAATCCCGAGACCCGCACGCTGCTCAAGGTGGAGATCGTCGAGGGTGCCGAGGCCTCCACCGACGAGATCTTCAGCACCCTCATGGGTGAGAAGGTGGAGCCGCGGCGAGACTTCATCCGCGGCGAGGCCCGCAAGGTCCGCAACCTCGACATCTGACCGACGACGAACGAAAGGGCAGCCAGACACCGATGCCATCACGACACGCAGCCGATATTCGGCAGGTCAGCCAGAAGACCGGGCGCAGCCTGGACGAATGGTGCGCGCTGCTCGAGGCGAATGGCGTCGGTGATCGCCGCGAAGCCGTGAACATGCTGCGCGACTCGTACGCGGTGAGCCACGCCTTTGCGCTCGCCATCGCCGAGAACTGCCTGCGGCGCACCGGAGACGACGAGTGGGGCGCCGCGGACTACGACGCGGAAGAGGGGGCCGGGCCCTGGTAGCCGTCGAGCAGGACGCCTCCGTGGCCGCCGACATCCTCGGGGACAGCGACACCGTCGTCGCGGAGGACGGCCGCCGCTACGCCTTCGCCGATCACAACTGCTTCGCATGCGGGCGCGACAACCCGATCGGCCTGCGGCTGCGCATCGAGATCGGTGAGGGGGTCGCGCGCACGACCTGGGTGGCGGACGACAACCACGTCGGGTGGAGCGACAAGCTCCATGGCGGGATCATCGCCACGCTGCTCGACGAGGTGATGGCCTGGGCGCCCTCGAGCTTCGACTCGTGGGCAGTCACGGCCCAGATGTCGGTGCGTTTCCGCTCACCCGCGTCGCCTGGGGAGGAGCTCTCCGCGGTCGGCCGCGTCTCAGAACGTCGGCGGCGTATCTTCGAGGTGGTCGGTGAGGTGCGTGGTGCCGACGGACGGCTGGTCGCCGAGGGACGCGGGCGGTATCTCGGGGCCGCTCCACAGCAGAAGGCCGAGCTGAAGACGCAGTACGGCGTCGCGCCCGGTGAGCCTGGCGTTGGCGTGGGCGGCGAATGACGACAGTCGCGACATTCGCGACACGCGGTGTGAAGGCCGCCTAGCCCATGGAGATGCAGCGCGTCGGAAACGTGCGCAACGTCCATATCGAGGACGAGATGCGCACCGCGTACCTCGACTACGCGAT
>Ga0136635_10000402_pt1 | contig 11775 bp, 12 predicted proteins | sample AntDrymeUQ852106_2_FD_105495 | JGI IMG/M metagenome (GOLD analysis project Ga0136635, IMG submission 105495) | Polar desert sand microbial communities from Dry Valleys, Antarctica - metaG UQ85 (21.06) | ecosystem: Environmental > Terrestrial > Soil > Desert | place: Antarctica: Dry Valley... | reverse complement strand
GCCACAGGTCAAGTCCGCGCTCACGCTTACAGGCGACGAGGCGTTCGCCAACGAGCTCAAGTCGGAGGAGCTCTCAAGCGTGCGCGGCGGCGGCGGCGTCGTCAACCTACCCCGCGCCGACAATCCGCTCGTGTTTGCGGCACCGGTCGCGCTTTCCTTCGGTCTTCTGGGCCCCGGTGCGACCGTGACCAAGCCGGTCGGGCTCACCGACGCGGGTGGTGGCGGCGGCGCCTGGACGATGACCGTCGAGCAGCAGACCACGGCCCCGGGTGTCAACGTTTCCGTCCCGCCGACCGTCACCGTTCCCGGCACGCTCCCGGTCTCGGTCACGACGACTTCCGCGCCCGAGGCCGAACTCTCGGGCCACCTCGTGCTGACGCGCGGCTCCGAGCGGCGCCGGATCCCGTACTGGTTCCGCACGGGCGTGCCCACGCTTGGCAACGCACCCAAAACCTTGCTGCGCCGCGCCGGCGTCTACTCGTCGACGACAAAGGGCGGGACGAGCCGCGTTTCGCGCTATCGCTATCCCGAGCGCCCGGCAGGACGCGGCTTTGCCGCCGAGCTGCCCGGGCCGGAACGCGTCTTTCGCTTCACGCTCGCCCGGCCGGCGATCAACTTCGGTGTCGTCGTCATGAGTCGCGCGAAGGACGTCAGCGTCGAGCCGAGGATCGTCCTCGCGGGTGACGAGCGTCGGCTGACCGGATACCCCGCGTTGCCGTTCAACCTCAATCCCTATCTGCGCACGTTCGGCGATCCCGTGCTCGCGTCCGGGACGATCCTGCCCGCGGCCGGCGCCTACGACATCGTCTTCGACAGCCCCTCGGCCGATCGCGCCGGCAAGTTCTCGTTCCGCTTCTGGATCAACGACACAACACCGCCGAGCGCGGTGCTCCGCACGAAGCGCGTGAAGGCCGGTGCGCAGCTCGTCGTTGCCAGCTCCGACCGCGGCGCCGGCGTCGATCCGGCTTCACTCGTCGTGCGCGTGGACGGAGTTGAGCGCGGCGGCGGGTTCGCGGCCGGCAAGGTGCGAGTCTCGACCGCGGGCCTGAGCCGCGGCAAGCACGCCCTCCGGCTCCAGATCTCGGACTACCAGGAGACCCGGAACATGGAGAACGTCGGTCCGATCCTGCCGAACACGCGCATTCTCACGACGACCTTCGTCGTTATCCCCTAGTTGGCGCAGATGAGCATCCGCGTAAGCGGATGCTCATCGCGCGCGAAGACTCCTGAAGGGGCGCTTCGCGGCCCAAGGTCACACACTGGCCTCCGCAGTCGGCGGCCGGCGCTAGCTCCGGCGATCCTTCTCCTCGATGGTGGGGAGGCCGGCGAGGTCGCGCTGGACGCTCTCGGCGAACTCCTCCTCTTCCGAACGGATCAGCTTCCAGCTCGCCTTGCGCTTGCTTCGATCGCGTTCCTTCCGCGCGTCGGCGCCCACCAGGCTGCTGATGCGGGACCATTCGGCGCCGATCACGACCGCCACCGCGAGCGCGAGCAGCACGATCCAGGGCCAACTCACGATTCAAGTGTACCCCTGGGAATCCTGGGCTACAGTAGGCGCGTGGCTCGGATCGCACGTTACGTGATCGCCGTCGCGGCAACCGCCCTTGCTGCCCCCGCTCTTGCGCACGCCGAGCAGCGAACGCTCACGTTCACCACGCCCGCGATCTCGGTTGCAGGGTACGGGGTTGCCCAGCAGCCCATGTTCGCCGAGTCGCCTTCGGTCGACGGTTACGTCGTCGGCATGGAGGCCGAGGTAGTCGACGCGGCCGGCAGGGTGCAGGGCCGCGACAAGGTGATGCTGCACCACATCGTCTTCGCCAAGCTCGGCGTCCCCGATTACACCTGCGGCGGCTTCACCGAGCGCTTCTTCGCAGAGGGCGAGGAACGGCTGGCGATGTCCCTCCCGCGCGGCTACGGCTACGCCAACAAGGCCACCGACCGCTGGGGACTCCTCTACATGCTGATGAACCACAAGCCGCAGACGCTGAAGGGGTTCATTCGCTACACGGTTCGCTACGTCACGGGCGAGGCGCTCACACCCGTGAAGCCGATCTGGCTCGACGTCCGCAACTGCACAGGCCCCGACCCAGTCTTCGACGTCCCCGGCGACGGCAAGCGCTTCTCCACCTTCACGAAGACCACGGAGTTCACGATGCCTGAGAGCGGCCGGCTCGTCTCCGGCGGCGGCCACCTGCACGGCGGCGGCGTTCGGCTCGAGCTGCGCAACGCGACCTGCGGCACCGTTCCATTTGAATCCCGTCCCACCTGGGGCGGCCCGAAGCCGAAGCCGCTTCTGCACGAGCCGGGCCCGACGAAGATGTCGGCGTTCCGCTCGACCGAGGGGATCCCCGTCGCGAGGGGTCAGAAGCTTCGGCTCGCCGCCGTCTACGACAACCAGGCGCCGCACACGCGCGCGATGGGGATCATGCTCCTGTTCCTCGCGCCCGGCGCGATCGAGGGCTGCGGCGCGACGCCCTCGCTCGAGATCGATCTCGGCAAGCCCTCCATGCCGCCGCCGTTCTCGATGCCGCTGCCGCGCGCGCCGAAGTGGCCGGTCTCGACCGCCAAATCGACTTTCGTCGGCGACTTCCGCTACGGCGCCGAACGCGTCTCGCTGCGGAGCGGCACGACGTTCACGTGGCGCTTCATGGGCCAGTTCCAGCATGACGTCACCGTCGTCGGTGGCCCGGTCGGCTTCTCGGCACCGTGGACGAAGACGGGCGTCTTCAAGCACCGCTTCACGAAGGTCGGCACCTATCGCCTGTTCTGCTCGCTCCATCCGGCGCAGATGGTTCAGCAGATCACGGTGCGCTAACCGGCGTCCAACAGTGGAGGTTAGTCCGCGGGAGCGAGCACCACGCGACCGTCAACCAGCGACGCGATGCCCGTCCCGCTCCTCCACTCGGTCTCAACGCGGGATCCGTGACCTCGAGAACATGCCATTCATGAAGTCGCCGGCCTCACGGACCGCTCGAAATCGCTCGGCGAGCGTCGGCTTCATCCGGGGAGCTTGGGTCGTCGGCCCTAGGACGCCGGAACACTCTGGACGGCGCCCACGGCTAGCGGGACGAGCTCGAAGCGGTCGACGTCCACTAACCCGTGATCGGTGATCTTCAGGCTCGGGATCACCGAGAGGGCGAGGAACGCTAGCGACTGGAATGGCGACTCGACCCCCGATCCGAGCGCGTGCACCGCGGCGACGGTCGCCTCGCTCGCTTCGATCACGGCCGCGAGCGGCCGATCGGAGACGAGGCCGGCGATCGGCAGCGGCAGCTCCGCCGTGATCTCGCCGCCGTCGACGACGACGAGCCCGCCGCCCAGCTCCACCAGCCGCTCAACCGCCCGGGCCATGTCGTCGTCGCTCATGCCGACGACGATGAGGTTGTGCGCGTCGTGGGAGAAGGTCGACGCGAACGCGCCGCGCTCGAGGCCGAAGCCGCGGACGAGGCCGAGCCCGATCCGGCCCGTGCCCAGGTGGCGCTCGACCACGGCGATCTTAGCGAGGAAGGGCGCGTCCGCAACAGCTTCCGCGAGCTGCTCGACGAGCGACTCCGTCACGATCTGCCCCGGCACAAGGCCAATCACGCGTGCGCGGCCTCCCTCCCAGTCGATCCTGAAGTCGCCCGCCGAGACCGACTGGACGCGGACGCTCTTGGTCACCCACTCGGGAACCGGCGTCCTGGGAATGTCGTCGACAGGTCGACCCCGCTTGAGCACGATCTCCGGCACGAAGCGCTCGAGGTCGGGCAGCAGCAGCAAGTCGGCTTGGTAGCCGGGCGCGATCGCGCCGAGCGAGTCGAGCCGGTGCCAGAGGGCCGGATGGTGCGAAGCCATTACGAGCGCGTCCTCAGGCGCGACGCCGTAGCCGACCGCGTCGCGCACGAGCGCGTTGATGTGGCCGTCGGCGGCGATGTGCTCGGGCTCGCGGTCGTCGGTGCAGAACGCCATCCGCGAGGGCCCGAACTCGGCGACCAGCGGCACAAGCGCCTGCAGGTTGCGCGCGGCGGAAGCCTCCCGGATCAGGAGCCACATGCCGGCGCGCAGCCGCTCGCGTCCCTCATCGGCTGTGAACGCCTCGTGATCGGACCCGATCCCTGCCGCGGCGTACGCCTGCAGGGCACGGCCGAGCACCCCGGGCGCGTGGCCATCCACTCGGTCGGCACCCTCGACGGCGAGCTTCGCGAGCTCGCTTGCCGCGCCCGAGATCACGCCCGGAAAGTTCATCATCTCGGCGAGGCCGATTACCCGCGTGCGCCGGAGCAGGCTCTCGAGGTCACCGGGCGTGAACGGGCGTCGCGGCGACTCGAAGCCCGAGGCCGGCACGCACGACGAGGCCGTGAAGAAGACGTCGAGCGGAACGTCCTCGCAGACGTCGATGAGCCAGTGCACGCCGTCGGTGCCGAGCACGTTCGCAATCTCGTGCGGGTCCGCGACGACGGCGGTCGTCCCGAGCGGCAGCACGAGACGGGCGAACTCGGACGGGAGCAGCTTCGAGGCCTCGAGATGCATGTGCGCGTCGACGAAGCCGGGAACGACGAAGGCCCCCTCGGCGTCGAGCGTCTCCACGCCCTCGTATTCCCCGAGCCCCGCGATCACACCGTCGCAGATCGCGACGTCGACATCGAGCCATTCGCGCGTGAAAACGCTCAGCACCGAGCCGCCGCGGACGACGAGATCAGCCGGCTCGTCACCCCGGGCGACGGCCAGGCGCCGCGCGAGATCACCCGTCCAAGGCATCAGATTTCGCTCCTCGCGTCGATATCGCCAGTATGACCGCGCAGCTCGTGGTTTCGTATGCAGCCCTCTGGGCCACGCTCTTCAAGGCGCTGCTCGCCCGTGCCCTCGTGATCCCGGCTGAGTGCAAGCACTGCGGCCAGCTCTTCGAGCGCCGGGAGCTCGGCGGCACGATCTGCACCTGCGCCCGCTAGGAGGGTTTGGCGGAACGTCGCTCGTCGCCGGGGTGCGATGCTCGTTCCGAGGCAAGGACGCAGGGAGTCCCGATAGCGGTTGCTATCGGGACGACTGAGGACGCCGCATCGGAGCGAGCAGCGCGGCCCGGCGGCTCAGCCGATGCTTTGCCAAACCCTTCTAGGCGGCCGTGGCTGCGGTGACGTCGATCAGCGTCGAGACGATGGTCGAGAACGCCTCGCCCTTCTCCACGTAGGCACTTGCCCCGCGCGCCAGGACATCGCGGTCCAGCCGGCCCCGCGCGAAGCCTGAGAGCACGACGATGGCCGTCTCCGGTGAGCCTGAGCGGACCTCGGGGATCGCCTGTAGCCCGTCCATGACCGGCATCGCGAGATCGAGGATGAGGGCGTCCGGCTGCTCGGCGGTCGTCACCCGCACGGCCTCCGCTCCATCCGCCGCCTCCGCGACGACCTCGAACCGTCCGTCTTGCTCGAGGATGATCCGCAGCAGGAGCCGGTATTCGGCCGTATCGTCCGCGAGTACGATGCGGAGCTTGCCGTTCCTCACGTGCGCGCGCCGGCCGGCAAAACGGACGCAGCCGTTGCCCGGACCAGGTCCCCGGGCAGGAGCCTGCCCCGTTCGCCTGCGCTCTCCAACTGCTCCCCGACGATCGCCTGCGCGGCACGAAGCGTGGTCTCGATCGCGGCCCGCGCCTGCTCCTCCCGTCCCGCCTGGAGCGCGAGTTGCGCGAGCGCAAGGCCTTGCACGACGTTGTCGTTTAGCTCGAGCGCGCGCTGCCGGCGCTCCTCGAGCTTCGTCCTGACGGCCAGTCGCACCTCCAGCTCGTCGACGACGACCGCGGCTAGATCCTTGAGCGTCTCCACCTCGGCGTCGGTGACTTCGCGCGGCACGACGCCGATCACGTTCAGCGTCCCGAGGTTGAACCCGTCCGTCGTCGTGAGCGGCACGCCGAAGTAGAAGCGGAGGCCGAGCTCACCCGCGACCAGTGGATTGTCGATCGTGCGGACGTCGACCTGCGCGTCGTTCACGAGCCAGGGCTCGAGCTGGCAGATCGCCGAGGCGCACAGCCCGGGATCGCGACCGATCTCCGTCGCGTCGAGACCGTGGTGCGACTTGAACCAGATCCGGTCGTGGTCGACGATGCTGATGATCGAGCTCGGCACGTCGAACAACCGCGCCGCGAGCGCTGTGATGCGATCGAAGGCTCCGTCCGACGGCGTGTCGAGCACGTCGTAGCGCCGAAGGGCGTCCAACCGCTCGGACTCGTTGTCCGGTAGCAACTCGTTCCCCGACCCCATTTCGACCGAGTCTAGCCTGAGAAAACCCGGATCGGAAGATGCGAGAGCGGCTCGCCGCCGCCGTCGCCGACGAGCCACGTGTCCTGCATGTACAGGCAAGCCTTCCCGTCTGCCGCGATCGCATGAGGATGCATCGAGAGCACCATGCCCGTGCGCAACCGTGTGTCGAGTCCCTCGCCGACGCGCGGATGCTCGATCATCGTCATCCCGATCGAGTGGCCGGTCACGTGGCCGAGGTGGAAGCCGCGCTCGGTAAACCCCATCGAGACGGCGCGATGGACGTCATGCGCCGTCGCACCGTCGCGCATCGAGGTCCGCGCGGCTGCGTGGTACTCCTCGTAGGCTTCGACCATCGGCTCGACCTCGGACGGCGTCGCGCCAATCGCACGGGAGACTTCGACCCAGTGCATTCCCGGGCCGGCGACCTCGAGCGACGGGAGGACGAAGTCGCCGAGCCTCGTCTCGCGCTTCGCGATCGCGAACTCCGGCCCGATCAGAACCATATTCATCGTCAGCCGGCCGCAGCCGCGCTCGACGAAGAGCTCCTCCGCCGGTGCCATCACCTCGGCGGCGGTCCTCCCGGGCTCGTAAGCAGCGAGGAACGCCTCGAAGCCCTCCTCGTTGATGCGGACGCTGTCGCGCACCGACTCGAGCTCGGCGTCGCTCTTCACCGACCGCGCGAGATCGAACTCCGCGTCGAACGGGACGAGGTCGAGGCTTTCGAGGGCGCGGAAGTCCCGGACGGTCATGATGTAGTCGAGCCCGTAGACGCCGACTCGGGCCCAGCCCCGGTCGCGCGCCGTCGCGGCGATGTGCTCGCCGGGACGGTCATGGAAGACCTGCTCGAGCTGCGCCGTCCCGTGCTCGCCGACGTAGCGCGCCTCGGTGGGGAAGACGATCTGCGGCTCGCCGGCGGCGGGGACGACGACGTAGGCGTAGCGGTGCACGATCTGGAAGCCGGAGAGGTACGTGACGGAGCCTTCGAAGCCGCTGTACTCGCTGCCGGAGACGATCAGCGCGTCGAGCTCATGCTCGGCCATGGCGCTCCGCACGTTGGCGTACCTGCGAGTCAGTTCTGCATCCAAGAAGCCTCCATTCCTTTGATCAGGGCCACGACGGCCTCGTTGAGCGGGGTCGGAACGCCGTGCTCGCGCCCAAAGCGGGCGATGCCGCCGTTCAAGTAATCGACCTCGGTGAGGCGGCAAGCCTCGACGTCCTGCAGCATCGACGCCTTGTGGTCGTAGGCGACCTCGGGCTTGGCCGCGTGGTCGATCAGCGCCTCCGGGTCGGCGTCGAGCTCGATCCCCTGCGCGGCAGCGACGGCCTTGCCCTCGTCGACGAGGGCGCTGACGAGGAGGCGGAGGTCGGGCCGCTCGCAGACGCGGCCGTGGGTGAGGCCGGTGAGGGCGCCGATCGGGTTCGTCGACGCGTTGAAGATCACCTTCCGCCACTGGGCGCCGCGGGCGTCGCCGACCGCCTGTGTGGGCATCCCACCGCGGGTGCACGCGTCGGCCAGGCGCTCGATCTCGTCCGCGCTTGCCGGGCTCGGCTCGAACGGGCCGAACGTCGTGTCGCCTTTGACATCCCATTGCACGACGCCCGGCTCGATGATCTTCCCGGCCGGAAAGGTGGTGCCACGGATCACGCGCGCAACGTGCGTCGCGATCGCCTCTTCGTTGCCGACCCCGTTCTGAACCGACGCGACAGCACCGTCCGTGAATGCGTGCGCAGTCGCCGCGATCGCCGGCTCGGTGTGCATCGCCTTCGTCGCGACGATGCCGAAATCGCACGCGGGGAGCTCGGCCGGGTCGCTCGTGGCGCGGATCCCGTTCGCGTACAGCTCCCCTGCTCCTGTCAGCCGCAGCCCGGTCGCGTTGATCGCGTTGACGTGCGAATGTGCCAGGTCGTAGGCCCACACCTCGACGTCCTCGAGCGACGCGAGATTGGCCGCAAACAGCGAGCCGACCGCCCCGCAACCGACGACGCAGATTCTCATCCGGGCTCCCGTCGCAGCCGCAGCTCGCGGCCCCCTGTGAGCCCGGACGGGCGAGCGATCAGCACGAGCGCCATCAACGCGCCGAGGATGACGAGCCGCGAGCCTTCCGGCAAGATGCCGTCCTCGGCGTTCCCCAGCACCGAGTCGAGCCCGCTCACGGCCAGCGCGCCGATCACTGCGCCCCAAAGGCTCGTGATCCCGCCGACGACCAACATCGCCAGCGTGAGGAACGTCAGCTCGAGGTAAACCTGCTCGGTCGTGATCGAGCCGAGCATGTGCACCAACAGGCCGCCTGCGAAGCCGCAGAGCGCCCCGGAAAGAGTGAACGCCCAGAGCCGCTGGCGGTGGACATTGATCCCGACGGCCTGCGCCGCGGCCGGGTCTTCCCTCGTCGCGCGCGCCTTGCGGCCGAGGGGGCTGCGCTGATAGGCGTACGCGAGGACCACGACCAGGAGCGCGCCCAAGGTCGCCTGCAGTGATCCGGTCGTCTCGGGGACGAGCGAGAGCGTCGTCGCGCCAGGCCCGATCTTGATCCACTCCCGGAGCAGGTTGTGCGTGATCTCGAGCACCGCGAACGTCGCGATCCCGGCTGCGAGCCCGGACAGCCGCATCAGCGGCAGCCCGACGAGGAACGCGAAGCCGCCACCAACTGCGGCCGCGAGGATGAGTGACGCGGCGTTGCCGATCGTGTGGTCGCGCAGGAGCGGGAAGAGGTCGGGCAGGATCCCCGTCTTCGACTCGAGCGGCACCGTCATCACCCCGGCGGCGAAGGCGCCGAGCGCGACGAAGCTGATCTGACCGAACGAGAGCACGCCCGAATTGCCGACGAAGACGTAGATGGCCACGACGACGGCGACGGCGACGAGCGCGTTCAGGAAGTGGATCTCGTTGGCGCGCGAGACGAACGACGAGGCGATCCCGACGATGACGATGAGCAGCATCGGGCCGGCCAGGGCGACCCAAGTCTCGAAGCGCTTGCTCATACGCGGTCGACCACCGCTGTGCGCCCGCGCGCGAACACGCCCGCGGGCCGCAGGAGGAGGACGAGGATCACGAGCGCAAACAGCGCCGAGGGCAGGAAAACCGTCTTGTCGGTGGGTAGGGCGCCGTTGATGACACCGCTCGCGAACCCGATCGCGAAGCCGCCCAGCGTCGCCGTCCAGAGCCGGTCGATCCCGCCGACGACGACGCCGACAAGGACGACGATCGTCTCCTTCAATGCGAAGTCGGGCGCGACGAACGGAAGCTGGACGGTCAGGATCATCGCGACGATCGCCGCCAGCACGCCGGAGAGCAGGACGGCGACGCCGATGACGGTGTCGGCGCGGACGCCAAGCAGCCGCGCCGTACGGAAGTCGGTCGAGGCGGCGCGCATGTGCAGGCCGATCCTCGTCCGCCCGAGCAGCAACGCGAGGAGCGCCAGAGTCACTGCTGCGACCACCACAGCGAGGATCGTCACCTTGCGGACGTCGACGCCGCCGATCGACACCGCCTGGTTCAGCGGCGCGAGCGTCACGGCCGGCTCGCCGATCGTCCCGTCGCGGATGTCGAGGATCAGCGCGACGCTCTGGAGCAGGAACGCCACCGCGAAGGTCGTCACGAGCATCACCGCCGGCGACGCGGTGCGGAGCGGCCGAAAGACGGCTCGCTCCATCAAGAACGAGAGCGCGATCACGACCGCGAAGCAGGCGATGATGCTCCCGGCGACCGGCCACCCAGAGGTGAAGGCGAGCGTATAGGCGCCCGCCATCACGAGCTGCCCGTAGGCGAAGTTGACGAGCCGGAGCACGCCGAAGACGAGCCCGATCCCGACCGCCATCAGCGCGTAGACGGCGCCGAGGCCGACGGCGTCGACGAGCGTCTGGGCATCGACTGCCGCTAGAGGCAGGCTCAGCATGGTGGCCCGCTGTCGCGGCGCGATCCGTGGTGCGAGGCAAGGACGCAGGGAGCGCCCATAGTGGTGCTATGGGCGCGACTGAGGACGCCGCATCGCGCCGCGGAGCGCGGCGCGACAGCATGGCCCTCCGTGCTGAGCCTGCCTCTGCTCATGCGAGATACGCCGCGATCATCTTCTCGGTGTCGCCCGCGTCGGCCGAGGTCAGCGTCAAACGCAGCTCTCCGTTCGCGAGCACGTAGGTGCGGTCGGCAAGCGCGACCGTGCGCTGCGCGCGCTGCTCGACGAGGAGGACGGTGACACCCCGCTCGCGGATCGCACCGAGCGCGGCGAAGACGGCGTCGACGACGGTCGGCGAGAGCCCGAGCGACGGCTCGTCGAGCAGGAGCACGTCGGGAGCGGCGACGAGCGCGCGTCCGATCGCGAGCTGTTGCTGCTGCCCGCCGGAGAGCGCACCTGCTTGACGGGCACGGAAGTCGGCCAGCATCGGGAAGAGGTCGTACGCCTCGGCGAGCGAATCCGCGGCGCCGTTGCGGCGCCGGGCCGCGAGTCCCAGCCGGAGGTTCTCCTCCACCGAAAGCTCGCCGAAGATCCGTCTTCCCTCAGGGACGAGCGAGATGCCGGCACGGGCGATCGACTCCGGCGACTGCCCGCGGAGCGAGCGCCCCTCGACCCGCACGTCTCCGCCCGCGGCGGGGACGACACCCATGATCGCGTGCAGCGTCGTCGACTTCCCGGCGCCGTTGGGGCCGATCAGGCCGACGAGTTCGCCCCGCTGCAGCGCGAGGTTGAGCCCGCGGACCGCCGGCACCGTCCCGTAGCGCACGACGAGCTCGTCCAGCTCGAGCATCGGCGCGGTCATTCGGGCTCCGCGACGGCGCTCTCGCCGAGGTAGGCCGACGTGACGTCGAGGTTGCCGCGGATCTCGGCCGGCGAGCCCTCAGCAATGGTCCGCCCCTGGTCGAGCACGTGGATTCGGTCGCAGACCTCCATCACGAGCGCCATGTTGTGGTCGATCAGGAGCACGCCCGCCTCGGCCTCGTCGCGCACGGCGCGGATGACCGCGGCGAACTCCGGCACCTCGGCCTCCGGCAACCCGGCGGCCGGCTCGTCGAGAAGCACGAAGCGTGGTTTCGTGGCGAGCGCGCGGGCAACGCCGAGCCGACGCTCGTCGCCGTGCGCGAGGGCGCCTGCGAGTGCGTCGGCATCCTCTGCCAGATCGAGAACGGCGAGCAACTCGTCCGCTCGCTTCCGTGCATCCCGCGCTCCCGCCCCACTGCCGAGTGCGGCGACCTCGATGTTCTCCCGGACCGTCAGGTCGCGAAAGGAGCGGCTGTGCTGAAAGGTTCGGGCGATGCCCTCGCGGCCGCGCCGGTGAGGACTCGAGCGGGTGACGTCCAAGCTACCGAGCTCGACGCGACCCGACGTGGGGACGTCGAAGCCGCTGAGGATGTTGACGAGCGTCGACTTCCCGGCGCCGTTCGGCCCAATCAGCCCCACGACCTCGTGCCGGTGCAGCTCGAGCGACACGTCGTCGAGCGCGTGTACGCCCGTAAACGAGCGTGACACGGAGGAGGCCCGGAGCGTGCTCATGCCGCGAGCGTGCTCGCGGCATGAGCTTTAGGGGGTGTGGGGGAACTTGGAAGTTCCCCCACAGG
>Ga0136635_10000399_pt1 | contig 11796 bp, 11 predicted proteins | sample AntDrymeUQ852106_2_FD_105495 | JGI IMG/M metagenome (GOLD analysis project Ga0136635, IMG submission 105495) | Polar desert sand microbial communities from Dry Valleys, Antarctica - metaG UQ85 (21.06) | ecosystem: Environmental > Terrestrial > Soil > Desert | place: Antarctica: Dry Valley... | reverse complement strand
TGTGATGCGCTTCGGTCCGCGCGACGCCGATCCCACAAAGACCGTGAGCATGGTCGCGCCCGCGTCCGCGCGCGAGATCGCCTTCGGCTCCGACAGCGCCCTCTACGTCCTCGAGGCGACGCGGCTCCTCGCGCTCGAGCCCACGGGACAACCGCGCTGGACGGCGACGCTCACCGACGGCCGGCGCCTCGTGGCGGCGAAGCGGATCATCGTGCTCGACGGGACCGAGCGGCTCATCGCGCTCGACATCGCGGGTCAGGCGGACGAGCTCGGGTCTGGTGGCACGATCCAGGACGTCGCGGCTTCGGCCGACGGTGTGCGCGTCGCCGCGCTCGTCGATGGCAGGAGGGCCGTACTCTTCACCTTGCCTTGAGCGCTCCGGAGCGGATCCAGAGCTTCGTCCCCTTGGAGTCGGTACCCCTCCCGCGTCCGCTGCAACGATTCGGTGGCGCGTTCCCGCCCCTCCTGGCCGAGACATATGCGAACGCGTACACGTCCCCGGGGGCGGTCATCCTCGATCCACTCGCGCGTCCGTGCTCCGCGGCAGACGCTGTCGAGGGCGCGGGACGCCGGGGTGCCGGCCGGTCGCAGCAGCCGCTCGGTGAATGGGCGCGGACAGCGGTCCTCGCGGCGCCTGCAGTGGAGGAGCTCATCGCAGCTCTCGAGTCCGTCGCCTCGAGCGCGCTCGCGGGCGTCGGCCATCGCGTCGCGATGCGCGAGCTCTACGCGTCGCGCTGCGCGACCTGCCGCGGCCCCGTCGTCGTCGAGGCCTACCTCTGGGAGCGGGACGCGCCAACGCCGTCGAAGAAGGCCTTCCGCTGCGCGATCTGCGCCCGGGAAGGTCGCGCGCTCCTCATCGAGCCTGTCTCGGAGGAGGACCTCGCGCGCTCGCGCGCCATCGAAGCGAAGGGCATCTCCTTCTGGCAGTTCGTCGAGCGCTTCGGGAGCGACGCAGAGGCACAGGGCCTCGGCGCAACGGTCGCGTCGCTGTTCACACCACGCAACCTCGCCGCGATCATGGGCACGCTCCGGGCCATCGAGACCTCGGGCCGCGAGGGGCCGCTCCGCGACCTGCTGAAGCTGGCCCTGCTCGAGGTGCTGGTCGCGGGCAGCTGCCTGAACGCCCTGGCAGGGCACGCGACGGCGCTCCGCATCGAGAAGGGCCGTGCCCGCCGCGGGCACGCCTCGCAGTTCCGCGAGATCAATGTCTGGCTCGAATACGAGCGCACGGTGCGCGATCTTGCGGCGTGGCTGTCAGCGCGCCCCCGGCGGACCCGCCAGGTCCAGCCTGCAGACGGACCCGCCGACCTCGCGCTGTTCGAAGCACCCGCCGAAGATGGGCTCGGCGCATGGACCTACGTCGCAAGCGTCCTGCTCCTCGGCGCAAAGGCCGCGCGCCCGCTCGAGGCAGGTGACGGCCGGCTCGCCGCGCGCGAGCGCCTGCTGCGGCTGGCGCGCCACGCGTTCCTCGACGCGCATCGGGGCTCGCGCCCGGACGCACCTGCGGTCGTGTACCTGCCGCGCGCCGAGGCGGCCACCGTCGCGGCCGTCGCGCTCGCGGGCGCGGGCGTCGGGTATCGGCTCCGGGGGATCCTCTATCAGGAGGACGCGCTCCCGAGCGCCTACGGCGGCGCGGCCGCCGTGCTCGACTTCGACCGCGAGGTCCCGCTCCTCAAGGATCAGGCACCGGCAGATGCCAGCGGCATCGAGGAGACGATCCGCCAGGGTGTCCGCGACGCGATCGCCGCGCGCGGCAGACCCGTGTCCACCGATCTCGCGGCCGCGGCCGCGCTCGAGGCGCTCGCGAAGCGGCGACTGCTCGCGCCACTCGCGCTCGCGCGCGCGGGCGGCGTGAGCGAGCTCGAGCTCTTCCTCGACCATTTCAAGTCCGCGCTCGCGGACGGAAAGCGCACTGGCATCGAGCGCATCGCGAAGGGCGACGATGCGGAGTACACGCTCACCTCGACGCAGCCGGATCAGTCGCCCCTCGAGGACCGGGTGGAGTGGGGTGTGTGGACCCTCCTCTCTGCGGCGAAGGATGTCGACACGCGCACGCTGCTCCGGCGCGCCTACGGACTGTTCCGCGGACTCGAGACGCCGGACCGCGAGCTCGTGCAGCGCTGCCTCGCGTCCTATGGCTCGCAGGGAGACGACGGCCGCTGGCGTCTGCGGGAGGAGGACGGCCTCGTTCTGCGCCAGGCCGAGCAGACCGCGCTCGCAGCATCGCTCGCGGACGCCGGGCACCGACTCGGCTTCAAGGTCCGCTTTGGGCGGGAGGTGCGCCGGCGGCCACTGTCCGGCGCGCTCGCGTCGCGCGGAAGCATCCTTGCCGATCTACTGAACGATGCCGACCGGCTCGCACCGTTGACGCGTTCCGTGCGCGCCGGGTCGGACGCGCTCGACCTCGTGGACGTCGTCTGGTACGACCGGGCGCGGATGACATTTCTCTGGCAGCTCGACTGGACCGCCCGCGCGTACCGGAGCGTCGTCGCGCTCGGGGAGGCGATCCCCGACGACGACCGGGTCTTCCGGTTCTACGCCGTCGCCGACGCCCGGCAGGGACTCCTCGCCTGGAAGCTCGGTCGCCTACCCCAGGTAGCGGAGGCGGTTCGGAAGCGCGGCTGGAGGCTCGTGAAATGGGAGCCTTTGCGCCGTTTCGCGGCCGATCCGGGCGCTACCCTGGCCGACCTCGAGCCGGTGCTCGGTCTGAATCCGGGGGTGGAACAACCTGTGCAGCAGTTGGTGTTCCAATGGTGAACGCGACGGCGACGCCGACGCGGGAAAACAAGGAGTTTTGAAGTGGGGAAGCCGACCCAGATCACTGACGCGAATTTCGAACAAGAGGTCCTGAAGTCAGACAAGCCGGTGCTCGTCGACTTCTGGGCGACCTGGTGCGGCCCCTGCCGGATGGTCGGTCCCGTCCTCGAGGAGATCGCGGCGGAGAACGACACCTTTAAGATCGCGAAGCTCGACATCGACGCGAACCCGATCACGCCGGGGCGCTTCAGCGTCCGCGCGATCCCGACCATGATCCTGTTCAAGGACGGTCGCGAGGCGCAGCGCGTGGTGGGATATCAGCCGAAGGCGAAGCTGCTCGAGCAGCTGCAGCAGCACGTCGGAGCCGCCGCAAAGTCCTAGCCCGCTCCCCCATGAGAGCGCGGGGGCTCCGGTGAGTCCCTCGGTCTTCAAAACCGTTGACGGGGCGTTTGCGCGTTCCGTGGTGGGTTCGACTCCCATGCGCTCTCGCAGTGGCTGAAGAGACGCGAGTCCCCACCGCGGATCCCGTCCCCCCCGATCCGCGACGCACCTCGACGACCGCGGCGCTGCGCTATCGCGACTTTCGCCTGTTCTGGATCGGGATGGTCGTCTCGAACATCGGCAGCTGGATGCAGCTGTACGGCCTCGGCTACCTGGTCGTCCAGCTGGCCATTCGCGACGGCGTCCCGCAGCTCGCGCCCCTGTATATCGGTCTCCTCGGGCTCGCGCGCGCGCTCCCGAGCTTGGCTTTCGGGCTCTTCGGCGGCGTCGTCGCGGACCGCGCGGACCGGCGGCGTCTCCTGATGGTGACGCAGAGCGCCGCGACGCTGAACGCGCTCCTGCTTGCGATCCTCACGATCGCCGAGCGGATCAACATCGTCGAGGTCATCGCCATCGGAGCGATCGGCTCGACGATCTTCTCGTTCGACGCGCCGACGCGGCAGGCGATGGTGCCGCGTCTGGTCGGCGAGCGCGACCTCGTGAGCGCGATCGGCCTCAATTCGGTGGCGTTCAACGGTGCCCAGCTCGCCGGTCCGGTGCTCGGCGGGATCCTCTACGTCCCGTTCGGTCTCGGCGGGCTCTTCATGATCAACGCGCTCTCGTTCCTGGCGGTCATCGCCGCGCTCATCCTGATGCGGCCAGTGCCCGCCGCCGTGCGCCGGCGTGACGTCACGATGCTGCAGTCGATCCGCGAGGGACTCGGATACGTCCGCCACGACACCGTCGTGCGCTGGATCATGGTGCTGACCGCTGCGACGGCGCTGCTCACGCGGCCCTGGATCCAGCTGCTGCCCGCTTTCGCCGAGCAGGTCCTGCGCGTCGGCGCTGTCGAGCTGTCGTGGCTCATGGGGGCGTCGGGGTTCGGTGCCCTCGCGGGGGCGCTCGTGACCGCATCGCTCGGCAACCTGCGCCGACGGGGGCTGGTGCTCGTGATCAGCGCGTCGGTGATGGCCGCGCTTGTCGCGGTGTTCGCGTTGCAGCGCTCGCTGGTCATCGCCCTGCCGCTGCTCGCGCTCGTGGGCTTCGCCACGATGCTGTTCATGGGAATGTCGAACACGCTCGTCCAGACCCGCACACCCGACCATCTGCGCGGAAGGGTCATGAGCGTCCACACGATGGTGTTCCTCGGCGTGATGCCGCTCGGGACGCTGCTCCTGGGCGCGCTCGGCACGGCGGTCGGCATCGACCTCGCGATCATCGCGGGCGCGCTCAGCGTGCTCGCGCTCGTGCTGTACGCGGCGGCGCGCGTGGCGCCGTTGCGCGACGCGGTGGCTACCCCTCGGCGCGCGGCCGCGCCGGTAGGGCCTCCCGCTTAGTCGCTCGGGGCGGAGTGCGCTCCGTCTTGACGGGCTTCGCCCGCTCGGCGGGATGACGGACGGCGAAACAGTGGGCGCAGATCATCGTCTCCTGCTCGCCGGCGAGCCGGATGTAGGCCTCGTTGCCGCAATCGACGCAGGTGCCTGGTGCAGTCATGGACGTTCGCCCCCAGCGGTCTGTTTCAGCACGAACGGAGCCACCTATTGCCGACTTTTATGACTTTCCGGGGCGTTGACAGAGTCTTGAGACACTCCTAATCTTCGAACACCTGTTCTAACGGAGGCCGGACCGAGTAGAGCGGGGACGGGCGTGGCGATGGGGAGTGTGGCAACGGTCGCGGCGCTCGACGGCGCCGTCGCGCGGATCGGACAACGATTCGGCTCGCGCGCGCTCACGCGGGGCGCGTCGTTCGAACGTCGTTCGGAAGAGCGCTCGCTTCGGACCGGAACGGCATTCGATCGTCTCGCCGGCGGCATACCGACCGGCTCACCGTGCGTATTCGTCGGTACCGGGACCTGCGGAAAGCTCGCACTCGCGCTCCGCGCGGTGGCCGCGGCGCAGCGCGAGGGGGCCTCCGTGATGTGGGTCGACCCAAGTGCCACGCTCGATCCGCTCGCGGCATCGCGCGCGGGCGTCGACCTGGATCGCCTGCTCGTGGTGCGCGCGCGCACGCGCGAGGACGCTCTCTTCGCGGCCGCGGCCGGCGTGCGCAGCGGCGGCTTCCGCCTCGTCGCGGTCGACACCGGGCCCGCTCTCCTCGCGCCATTCGTACGCGCGGACGACGTCGCGCCGCTCATTCCCATCGTTCGCGGCTCCGCTGCCGCGCTCGTCGTCGTGAGCGACGAGCCGGCCCGCCGTCTCGTGCTCCCGACGTTCCGTTTCGAGCGCATCGCCTGGGAGCAGGAGCTCGGCCGCACGACCGGCTGGACATTCGCGGTCTCCGCGGCCCGCGGCGAACAGGCGCTCTTTCACGCGCGATCGCTCGCGCGCCAGCTCCTCGACCTCGGAGTCCGCCGCGAGCTGGTCGAGGCGTCGGCGTGAGCCGGGTCGCGGTCGCGCGCATCCGACCCGGAGCATCGGATGCCGCGCGTGAGCGTGCGCTGCTTTCGCTGCGCGCCGCATTGCCCCGTGTCGGCGTGCTCGAGCAGGGCGTGTACGCGTGCGATCTGCGCGGGACCGCGCGGCTGCTCGGAGTCCCGCTCGTCGTCGCGGCGCGCATCGTTTCCGTCTGCGCACGCGCGGATGCAGCGTGCGCGGTCGGGGTGGCGCCCGGCGCTTTCGTCGCGCGCGTGCTCGCGGAGCGCACCCCCCTTGGCGAGGCGCGCGGTCTCGCGACCGGTCCGCGCGAGTTCCTGGCGCCGCTCCCGGTCACCACGCTCCCACTCGATCCGCGCGTCCTCGAGGAGCTATCGCTCATGGGGATCCGCGAGGTAGGTGCCTTCGCGGCGCTCGATGCCGGCGCCGTCCTCGACCGCTTCGGCCGCGCCGCGGCGGCCGCGCACGCGCTCGCGTGCGGAACGGACGACGTGCCGGTCCACGGCGTGCCGCCGGTCCGCCGGATCCGCGCGGGGCGGCGCTTCGACGATGCGATCGGCTCGAAGGAGCAGCTCGTATTCGCGCTGCGGATGCTCGCCGATCAGGTCGCGCAGAGCCTCGCCGCCGATGGCCTCGCGGCGCTCCGGCTCCTGCTGCACGCCGAGCGCGATGGCGCGCCACCGCTGCGGCTCGAGCGCGTGCTCCTCCCGCCGACGGCTGACCCCACGGCGCTCGTGCGGTCGCTCCGCTGGGCACTCGACGAGCGTGCCGAGATCGGCGCCATCGACGCCGCCGCGATCGAAGCGCTCGAGGTCGAGCCGCTTCGCGGGCGGCAGCTTGGCCTCTTCGCGCCAGATGGCGCGCGCATCGAGGAGGCGATCGCGGTCGCGCAGCACCTGCGTGGCCGGCTCGGCCCCGGTGCGGTGCTTCGCGCGCGGCTGCACGCACCCGACGCGCGCCTTCCCGAGCGCGAGGCCGACTGGACGGAGGTGGTCGCTTGAGCCGCCTGCTCGCGCAACCCATCGCGGTGCGTCTCGTCTGGTGCGAGGGCGATATCGAGGCGCTTCGGATCGGCGCGATGCGCCTCGCCGTCGCCGAGATCGTGCGCCGTTGGCGCGTTGACGGGGAGTGGTGGAGCAGCGGTCCCGACCGCGATTACATGACGCTCCGCACCGTCGACGGCCAGCTCATGGACGTGTACGGCGATCGCGGGTCAGGGCAGTGGTTCCTGCAGCGCTTGATGGATTGAGCGGTCATCGGCCCAGCGGTCGCGTGCGGATGCGAGCCGGATCGTCCTCCAATCACACCGCTCGGCGGCCTCGGTCGCGGACGCACGTGTCCGGAACTGGGCCGTCATCGCGCGCGTCTGCCGCCAGCCGTACCAGCGACGCAGGATCTGCTCGATCATCACTTCGCTGCCCTGCGGAGCGGCCGGGTCCCGGCACGCGCACGTCGCGGCACCAGCGTGCGCGTGCGCTCGACTGGCGTCGACGAGCGTCGCGCGATCGCCCGCTCGTCGGTCGCGTCCACGGCCCGGGCGATCGTCGTCGAGATCCATTGATTCAGGCTCACGCCTTCGCGCTGCGCGCGCTTTGCGACATCCCGATGCAGCGTCTTCGGGAGCCGGACGAGGAGGTTGCCTCGATAGTCGGCCATCGGCGCGGGCACCTCCGCGCCTATGGCGAGTCGTGCTTCAGCCCAATCACGCATCGCATCCTCGAGTCGGGTGAGCGCTTCTGCCCGGGTATCGCCTGCCGTCATGCACCCCGGCCACTCGGCGATCTGCGCCAGCACGCCGTCGTTCTCCGTCTCCCCATAGACGACCTCGACGGTGTACGGACGACGCACGATCTCCTCGATCACGGCGTTCCCCGCGGTCTTCTTCGTCACCTCGCTCACGCTCCTTTCAGACGCTTCACCACGGTTCGGATGTATACGGCCTTCACATGCCTGCCATGCGGCCTCGGGATCGTCATCGGGAACTCCCCTGGCTTCGTCGCGATACCGCCGTGCCTCGTTCCATGCCGGACCGACCAGCCGTGCTCTTCGAGGATCCGCACAATCTCGTCGTACGTGACGCTGTGCGGATCACGCTCGAGGTCGGTGAGCCGCTTCCGTGGCAACCGATCAATGATATCACCAGCGCTATCAGTACGTGGGACAGGTCCACGGATGGCTGGAACTTGGAGAGCACCGTCCGGACGGCCGGAAGTAGGCTCTCTGCGTGCGCATATCGGAGCTCACGCCCTTCCTGACGGTGCGGAACGCCGCGAAGGCGATCGAGTTCTACACACGCGCGTTCGCCGCGACGGAGCGCAGCCGCCTCACGACACCGACCGGTCAGATCGTCGCGGAGCTCGCGCTCGACGGCCAGCCGTTCGGCGTCGTTGACGAGAACCCTGGTGCGTCCAACCTCAGCCCGGAGGCGCTCGGCGGGACGAGCGTGCGCATCAGCCTCATCGTCGACGACCCGGACGCGGTCGCGGCGCGCGCGATCGCGGCGGGCGCGACCGAGCTCTTCGCCGTCGCAGACCAGCCGTACGGGATGCGGCAGGGCAGGGTCATCGACCCCTTCGGCCACCACTGGCTCATCGGGAGGCCGCTCCGCTAGCAGCGGCCGCCCCTAGCCGTGGCCGCCTTCGTCCACCTTCACGCGCACAGCGCGTACTCGTTCCTCGACGGCGCCTCGACGCCGGAGGAGCTCGTCGACGCCGCCGCCGCGCATGGCATGGACGCGCTCGCGATCACCGACACGAACGGCCTCTACGGCGCGGTGCGGTTCTGGGGCAGCGCGAAGGAGCGGGGGATCAAGCCGATCTTCGGCGTCGAGCTCCACGTCAGCGAGCTCGGGCCGGTCGTGCTCCTCGCGAAGGACCGCCAGGGCTGGACGAGCCTCTGCCGCATCGTGAGCGCCGCCCAGCTCGCGGGGGAAAAGACGAAGCCGCGCGCGACGCTCGAGATCGTGGAGCGCGACGCCGCCGGGCTCTTCGCGCTCGTCGAGACCGAAGACCCGGTCACGATCGCGCAGCTCCAGGCCGTTTTCGGCGACTCGCTGTACCTCGAGATCGTCGATCGCTGGGGTCCTGACGACGAGGCTCGCTGCGACCGCGTCGCGCAGCTCGCGGCAGAGCACGGCGTCGGCACGGTCATCACGAACGACGTGCGCTACGCGACCGCCGGAGGCCGCCGACTGCACGACGTCATGCGGTGCATCGACACGGGCACGACGCTCGATGAGGCCGGGGACCTCCTTTCGCGCAACGGCGAGCGCTGGCTGAAGTCCGATGCGGAGCTCCGCGGCCGTCTCGGGCGCTTCCCGGACGCGTTCGCGAACGCGCGGCGGATCGCGGACGCGTGCGATGTCGACCTCGACTTCGGCCACCAGCGCCTGCCCGGATTTCCGGCGCCGGAGGGCCACACCGCGTTCTCCTTCCTGTACTCGCTCTGTCAGGACGGAGCGCGCGCGAAGTACGGCAAGATCACCCCTGCGGTATCGAAGCAGCTCGCGCACGAGCTCGAGGTCATCCACAAGTGCGGGCTTGCGGAGTTCTTCCTCATCAACTGGGACATCGTCCGGTTCTGCGGCGAGCGTCGGATCCCCGCGCAGGGCCGTGGCTCCGCCGCGGATTCCATCGTCGCGTACGTGCTCGACATCACCAAGGTCGACCCGATCGAGCACGACCTGCTCTTCGAGCGGTTCCTCACCGAGGACAGCCGGACCATGCCCGACATCGACCTCGACATTGCGACGAACGACCGCGAGGAGGTCATCCAGTACGTCTACCGCAAGTACGGCGAGCGCTACGCGGCGATGGTCTGCAACGTCGTCACGTACCGCGCGCGCTCCGCCTCACGCGAGGTCGCGAAGGCGCTCGGCTTCCGGCCGGAGACGATCGATCGCATGGCCCGCTCGATCGATGTCAGGGAGATCGACCCGCGTGATGGTGTGGTGGGGGGAGGGCGGGGTCCGGCCGGTGCTCGAGGACGTGTGCGGCCCGGCGAGGTCGAGGAACCGCTTCGCGGCATCGGCTCGCCTTCGGCAACGCCGATGAGGAGCGGGCTCTCTCGCGAGGAGCGGCCCGACGGCCGTGATGGCGCGGGCGTGGATGGGCCGACGAGCGAGAGAGCCCCGACCCGAGGCAACGTCGCCGGGCCGCGATCGGGGACGCCGCCCTCTCCCGATGACGACTTCTTCGACGCGCGTGAGCGCGAGCGCTTCCCGCTCTTCCGCGAGATCACGGAGGCCATCGCCGACCTGCCGCGTCACCTGTCGATCCACAACGGCGGGATGCTCATCACGGCCCAGCCGCTCATCGACACCGTCCCCATCGAGCGCGCGACGATGCCCGGCCGCAACGTCGTGCAGTTCGATAAGCGCGACGTCGAGGACCTCGGACTCGTGAAGATGGACCTCCTGGGGCTGCGCACGCTGTCCCTCATCAAGGACGCCATCGCGATGATCGACGCGGAGCATGGCGAGCGGCTCGATCTCGGGACACTTCGCTTGGACGATCCCGCGGTCTACGACCTCATCTGCGAGGTCGACACCATCGGTGTCTTCCAGGTCGAGAGCCGCGCGCAGGCGCAGGCGCTCCCGCGAGTCCTTCCGCGGAACTTCGCGGACATCGTCGTGGAGGTCGCGATCATCCGCCCCGGTCCGCTGCAGGGGAACATGGTGAACCCGTACATCCGGCGCCGGCAGGGCCGCGAGGCCGTGACCTACCTCCATCCCTCCCTCGAGCCGATCCTGGGGGAGACGCTCGGCGTCATCCTCTTCCAGGAGCAGATCCTGAAGGTCGCGATGGCCGTCGCGGGCTTCAGTCCCGCGGCCGCCGACAAGCTCCGGCGCGCGATGAGCCGCGCGCGGTCGGCGGAGGACATGGAGCAGCTGCGCGCGCCGTTCGTCGAGGGCGCGAATCACAGCGGTGTGAGCGACGCGGTCGCGAACGAGATCTTCCGGCAGATCGCGGCCTTCGCGGAGTTCGGCTTCTGCAAGAGCCATGCGGCCGCGTTCGCGCTCACCGCGTACCACACCTGCCACCTGAAGCTCTACTACCCCGCGGAGTTCACCGTCGCGCTTCTGAACAACCAGCCGATGGGCTTCTACTCCCCGGCGGTCATCGCCGGCGACGCGAAGCGCCATGGCATCCGCATGCTGCCGGTCGACGTGAACCGCTCGAGCACCAAGGCGACCGTGGAAGTGGCGGAGAGCGTGCCGGAGTTCCAGGATCTCTCGCGATCGATCGCTCGCCACCGCTCGTGCCGCGTGCACCACGTCCGCCTCGGGCTCTCGTCGGTGAAAGCGCTCGGCACGGTCGAGGCGGACGCCATCGTGAGCGAGCGCGCGAAGGGCGGCCTGTTCCGGTCGTTCGACGATCTCGCCCGCCGCGTCGCGGTGAAGGAGGAGGCGCTCCGCAACCTCGCGCTCGTCGGTGGCTTCGACGCGCTCGGCGAGCCGCGCCGCTCCCTGCTTTGGCGCACGCGCGACGCACACCGGACCTCCCCGGCGTTCACCCGGCCGGCGCTCGCGCTCCCGAGCGCCGACCCGCCCCGGCTCGAGGCCCTCTCGGAGGCGGAGCGCACCGCGCTCGATTACCGCATCACCGGCGTGCCAACCGGATCCCAGGTGATGCGCTTCTACCGCGAGGAGCTGGCAGCGCGGGGCGTGACGACGTCGCTCGGGCTCGCCTCGCTGAGGCACGGGCGCACGGTCACGGTCGCGGGGGCGATCGTGGTGAAGCAGCATCCCGGGACCGCGAAGGGGCACGTGTTCCTCTCGCTCGAGGACGAGGTGGGGATCTCGAACATCATCGTCCGCCCCGCGACCTACCGCATGTACAAGCGCACCCTCGATGAGCGTGCCGCGGTCGTCATCCGGGGCACCCTCCAACACGTTGACGGTGTCATTTCGGTCCTTGCCCGGACGATCGAGGCGCTCGAGCTGTTCGTGCCGATCCGCACGCGGGAATGGCACTAGGACCGTCCGAACGCGGACGCGCCCCGCCGTGGCGGGGCGCGTCCTGGAGGAGGGAAGGGCATCGCGATGACCGGTTACGAGGTCTCTACGTCCTGTCAGTGGCATCGCTGGGATCCGGGCGACCGAGGCGTACGCGCGGAAGGGGGGCGGATTACCCTTTGGTTCATCCGTGCGTGCCGTACCTGACGTAGTGCCTGGCAGGAGACCAG
>Ga0136635_10000398_pt1 | contig 11804 bp, 8 predicted proteins | sample AntDrymeUQ852106_2_FD_105495 | JGI IMG/M metagenome (GOLD analysis project Ga0136635, IMG submission 105495) | Polar desert sand microbial communities from Dry Valleys, Antarctica - metaG UQ85 (21.06) | ecosystem: Environmental > Terrestrial > Soil > Desert | place: Antarctica: Dry Valley... | reverse complement strand
GAGAGCTCTCGGGTCGCGGTTGGGACTGCCCATCTGTCAAGGCAAGGTGTTGACATCGGATTCGAGGCTGGGACAGGATGCAGCGCGTGAAGATCTCTAAAAAAAGCGAGTACGCCGTCAGGGCGCTGATTAAAATGGCTCAGCGAGCCCGGGAAGGTGTGCCGTGGCAACAGATTTCACAGATAGCCGAGGCCACGCAAATACCGGAAAAATTCCTGGAACAAATTCTCCTTAATTTGAAAAATGCTGGCTTCCTGAAAAGCCGCCGGGGAATCGAAGGCGGATACAGTCTGAATCTTGGGGAAGGGCAGATCTCTCTCGACCAAGTTTTGATCGCCCTCGAAGGACCCCAGTCCTATGTGGCCCCGAGCGAAGCGGAGGACAGCGAGGTGGTGGCGGTTTTTGCGGAGGCCATTCGGCAGGCGGAGAAAGCTTCGCAGGATCAATTGCGCGCCAAGACGCTGGGCATGTTAGTGGACGAGGCCCTGGCGAAACGCGTGGCCCGCAGCCGCTCCTCTGAATATCAGATTTGACGTTGCGGAGGTTCTCTCTACGTTTCCGTTCTACCTTTTGCGAAAAAAACACGCAGGGGGATTTGCGTTATGAGTTATTTGCCAAATCTGAGCGAGCGGGCTGAGTCGATCACCTTTACCAACGAAGAAATCAAGCGGTACAGCCGCCACCTGATTATGCCCGAAGTCACGCTCGACGGGCAAAAGAAAATAAAGGCCGCCAAGGTTTTGACCATTGGAACCGGCGGCTTGGGATCGCCTTTGCTAGCCTATCTAACGGCAGCGGGTGTGGGAACCATAGGCGTGGTTGATTTTGATCGGGTGGACTATTCCAATCTCCAGCGCCAGATCATCCACAAATCTTCCAGCATTGGGAAATACAAGACGGTTTCGGCCAAAGAGGCGATGAACGATCTGAATCCTTTCGTGGAGGTAAAAACCTACGAAATGGCGCTGCGTTCCGACAACACGATGGAGTTGTTCAAGGAATACGACATCATTATCGACGGCACGGATAATTTTGCCACACGTTATTTGACTAACGACGCGTGCGTTCTTTTAAACAAGCCGAATATCTACGGCAGTATTTTCCGCTTTGACGGACAGGCCACTATCTTCTGGGGCGAAAAAGGCCCCTGTTACCGTTGTCTGTTTCCCGAACCTCCGGAAGCCGGTTTGGTGCCGAGTTGCGCCGAGGGCGGAGTGCTCGGGGTTTTGCCCGGGATCATCGGGGTCATTCAGGCCACTGAAGCGATTAAGTTGATTATTGGTCAGGGCGATCCGCTCATTGGTCGCCTTCTCATTTTCGATGCCTTAAAAATGAAGTTTAAGGAAATGAAGCTGCGCAAGGATCCGAAATGCCCGATCTGCGGACCGAACCGGACCATCCACGAATTGATCGACTACGATGTCTTCTGCGGCATGCCCGCGGTGGACGCGCCGGTGCAGAAGCTTTTGGCGTTTCCAGAAATTTCGGCAACGGCCCTGAACGAGCGTTTGCAAAAAGGCGAAAAGGTTGTGGTGTTGGACGTGCGCGAATCGCATGAATTCAAGATCTGCCACCTGCCCCAGGCTCTGCTCATTCCGGTGGGTGATTTGGATAAGCGTGTGCATGAACTCGACACGGCGGACGATATTGTGATTTACTGTCGCGGCGAGCTCAGGAGCCAGCAGGCTTTCCGTCAGTTACAGCAGTCCGGTTTCAAAAAACTCTCTTTGTTAGAGGGGGGAATCGAAGGCTGGGCGGAAGAAGTGGATCCAAGCCTGCCGATTTATTAAACGGACCGAAGATCACACATTTTGAGAACACAAGAGAAGGGATGGGTATGAAAGCATTGCGGCCGTTAAACGCCGGTCTTTGGGGAATTTCTGTCGCCCTTTCCTGGATGTGGGGCCTCGGCCTTTTCTTTTCCGTTCAATTCACCTTCCAATTCGGTTTTTATGGTTTGCTGGCGTTCGCCTTCACCAACGCTCTGGGACTCTTCCTGTTCGGATTAGTCACCGGCATCTTGGGAAAACGTCTGCAGGGAACTAATTCTCTGGAGGTTTTTTTCACCAAAATTGCCCGGCCTTTTCGTCTGGTTTTTTATCTCTATCAATTGCTGGCTTTAACGCTGACGATCTTTGCCATCGTCAAATATCTCTTCTTCGCCCTCGATCTTGGGAAAGCCTATTTAGTAATGCCGCTGGTGGTCCTGATCGTTTTGGCCACGGCTTGTTTATTTGGGGAAGAATTTAATATCCGCCGCATCAAGTTCAGCCATGGCATCATGTTTGCCATTTTGCTGGTGGCAGTGGGAATAATGATTTGGGTTTTCCGCCCGTTTGACATTCAACTTACCGCAGTGGCGCAAGGGCAACTGCCGATCAATGACGGATATTTTTGGGGTTATTTTATTCCTATCTGCGTCGGCTTTCTCATCGGACCCTGGTTGGATTTACAGCAATGGCAGCGCGCCATCCAAATCCAGAAAGAAAAAACTTCGGTGGGATTTAGCTATCTGATCGGGGCGACCCTTTTCGGACTGCTGCTGGTGTTTCACGGGGTACTGGCCCTCTGGGCGCTGAGCAAGGGCGCTCATCAATTCAGCTATGCCGGCATCGATGGGGTCCAGTATGCCCACGACCTCATTACCAAACTTTTGGTAACTCTGCCCATGCCGGACACGCCTTGGATTCCGGTGGCCTACTACACGTTCATCGGGATCTGTATCCTGACCACGCTCGACAGCGGTTATCTGGCCCTGCGTTGGTTCCTGAAGGAAAACTTGAAAGAGTATAACAACGCGATGTTGGCCCTGATTCCTAACTCCCTCATTACGTCGCCGATTCCCAGCCTGATTTTTGGAGGTGTTTTCTCGCTTATTGCTGTGGCGGCAAAATTGGAGATGGAATATTTCATGGTGTTCTTCGCCACGTTTTTTGTGGGGTACGGGGCGCTGGTGATCATTCGCTGTTTCAGCAAGGATCAGACTTCACGGATTCCCCAGATTAAGATGTTTTCGATGGGCAGTCTGGCGGTGGTCATTTTTGCTTTCGGTTATTTCTTGAAAGGTCCCGTTTTGATGATCGGCGCTTCCTTACTGCCCCTGCTTTATATTCTCTGGCTGCTATTCGGAGACAAGGCCCTGACCGGAATCGAAAATGTGGTTTTACCAGAAAACGAATCGGTCGACACCTTTGGAGCACCTAACACAGCACCACGGGTGTTGCATGCCCCTGCGGCGACCGGGACCGGCTTGGAAATGGAGCCCGTGGTCACACTGCCTTTGGAGCCGCATCAGAACGGCAGCGAATATTTCGAAGGAAAATGGTTTGTCCATGCCTTCAAGGCGACGTATCAAGACACTAATTCGACCGGGAACGTTTATTTCGGAATGTACGCTATGTGGGTAGGCAAGACGCGCGAATTATTTTTCCATCACGCGATGCCGAAGTTCAATGTGAAGGATAGCCCGTATCTCATTCTGACCCGCTCGTTTGAGCACAAATTTATCCGTGAAACGCGCGAATTCGAAAAAGTAGCAGTGAAAATCCGGGTCTCCAATTTCAACCGGAAATTTGTAACCATGGAGCACCAGATCTTCGATTCTAACAACCAGATGTTAGGTCGTGGGCAGCAATCGTTACTCTTTGTTTCTTCCAAGGATTATAGCTTGATGGATATTCCCCAGGAAGTGTTGACGGGATTCACCGAGCATTTGTAGGAGTGGACCCATCGTAAATTGCGGGTCAACCGGCGCTCTTACTCTGTCTTCCGGCCATCGGAAAGAGCATGACGAAGGCCTTCCCGGTCCGCGTTTCCTACTTTTTGAAAAACCGTCCCAAAAACGACACTTTCTTGGACTTTGAAGTTTTCACCGGGCCCACGTTTTGCCAAGTGATGGGTGCTGTTCGGCGTGAAAGAGGCTGCGGCGTGATGCGCGAGGTCAGCGGACTTTGAGCTCTGAACGATTTGTTATCGGGTTGGCCCTGCCCCGTTCCGCCGCTTTCGGTTCCCTGCAGCTTGCGCATCAGCCGCAACTTGAGCTGCAAAAGTACCCCTCCCAACATCAGGTGATCGCCCAATTGCAAAATTCCGTTGGAAACCAAGGTGCCGTTTATAAATGATCCATTGGTTGAGCCGAGATCGCTGACCGTGATGCAATTTTTTTCTAGGCTGAGGGTGCAGTGGTGGCTGGAAATGGAAACGTCCGGTAGGACGACATCACAATCCTCCTGCCGTCCGATTAGGGTCAGCGGTTTGGTCAGCAAAAAAGTGAACTCTTTGAAATCGGTATTCATAACTTCAAACGAGACCTCGTAATTTTTCATCTCGGTCAGTTTGATGGCGTGCGAATCATCCCTATCAAATAGAGTTTTGAGCGAGGCGTCGTCGGTCTGGTTGTTATCCTCGAGCTGGGCAAAATGATAGAGGAGAATTCCGGCAGGTTCGGAAAAGGTAATTTTTGGTGCCAGCAAGTCGCCTTGCCAATCGACGGTGGATTCCTCCCAGGACAGGATGCTGAAAAAGGCGTAGAGACCCTGTCCCTGCGGGCCTTCAGTATGAACCACTTTGCCGTCCTGAAGGAAGATACGACCCTGGCCTGACGGGCCGTTGACGACAAGACAGCCGGTTTTATTATCTTCGCTGTATCTTTGAAGGTGGTTGGGTAATTCGGGGTTCACGATTCTCTTAAGCTCGCCGGTAAAAAATGTAATACAGCCTTTCTTTATGCACAACTTCTAGATGCGGGCAAGCGACAGGTTGGAAGGTTTTAAAAGTTGACGTTGACGTATCACAGCGGGAAGGCGGTAATAAGAACCTTTTACGAGAATGAATGGTCTGGAGAAACGATGAAAGAGGAATCAATCAAGTTTGCGGTGAATATCCGTAGGGTGTTTTTGATTTGCACCCTCCCTCTTGTTTTAAGCATTTCCGCCTGCAGCCCATCGGGTGCCAAAGTCAGCGGAGCGCAGAATAATGTGGTGATGATAGCGCCGCCGGAAATCTTTCCGGCTTATGCCGGGGAAGTGCAGGGAGTTGTGCTTTCCGAGAATCCTTCGGCCCGAATTCTCACGGTTTCTTTGCCTTTCAGCCGGAGTATGGTGGAAAGGGCTTTCGAATTGGATCAGTTGGTTCGAACCTATCCTCCAGGAACCGTTTTTTTGGTCTTCGGCAACGGCGTGCCGGGGCGCGAAGGGTTGGCCGTGGTGTTGAAGACTAAAGCCGGACGTATTTTTGTGGGGCCAGATTCCGGAGTGTTCACGCGCATTTTGGAGCGCGAAGAAATTGAATCCTTTTGTCGTATCGTCTCTGCCCCGTTATTACTGAAAGACGGACTTAGCTCCCTCTTTCCGGAGCGAGATGTCTACGCTCCGGTCGCGGCCGAATTGCTCAAGGGCGTTGCGGTGGAGACTTTTGGCCCGCTCACTTCCAATCCCGTGCGGGTGCCCATTGCCAAAGCCACCGGAACGGGCAGTGCTTTGAGCGGAGAAGTATTATTTGTCAACTGGGCGGGTCGTGTTGTGACGAGCTTCCGCAGCGAATCATTTCAAAAAGTTCGCGCGGGCGATCTCATTTTGCTCAATGCAGGTGGGAAACCCTTTTCGGTTCCTTATCTTGTCAGCGAGGAGGAAGCGCCTCCGGGACGTCCTTTTGGAGTCTGCGATGCGGACGGATTTTTTGAAATCGCGGTGTTGGGGGCTAATGCCGCTCAGGTGCTAAAGCTGGCTCCGGGCCAAAAAATCACGGTGCGCTACGGAGGCAAATAGACCCATTTTCCGCTTTCTCAAATAATGCCCAAAATAATTGGGCTTGCTGAAGCCCCAACTGCTGATAGACCTTTCTCCCTTTTCATCGGAGAAACCTATTATGCAGTTGATTAGAAATATCGCGATCGTAGCGCACGTTGACCACGGCAAAACCACCATGGTCGACCAGTTGCTAAAACAAGCCGGAACTTTTCGTGCCAACCAAGCTACGGAGGAGCGGATGATGGATTCCATGGATCTCGAAAAAGAAAAGGGGATCACCATTCGCGCCAAGAATGCTTCTTTCAAGTGGAAGGATTACCACATTAACGTCGTTGACACTCCGGGTCACGCCGACTTCGGCGGCGAAGTCGAACGCATTATGAAAATGATCGACGGGGTTCTCCTAGTGGTGGATTCCTTCGACGGGCCTCAGGCTCAGACGAAATTCGTGCTGCGCAAGGCCATGGAAGCCGGGTTGAAACCGATCATTGTCATCAACAAGATCGATCGCCCCAATGCCCGGCCTCATGCCGTGCTGGACATGATTTTTGAGCTTTTCCTGGATTTGAATGCGGCGGATGAGCAGCTCGATTTTCCTGCCATCTATGCTTCCGGCAAAGAAGGTTTTTCCTGTAAGGAATGGAAGGGCGAACTGACCGAAGAGATCCGCAACGGCGGTATGGCCTCATTGTTTGACGCCATTATCGAACACGTGCCTGCCCCGATTCTGCGCCCGGTCGATTTCTTCTCCATGTCGATCGCTAATCTCGATTACAACGACTACGTGGGACGTATCGCCTACGGCAAGATCCACAGTGGCAAAGTCAAGATGGGCGATTCCCTCGTCTGCATTCACAAAGATGGATCCATCGAAAAAGGCAAGGTCACTAAACTTTACGGCTATCAGGGGATGGAGAAAGTCGAACTCGAAAATGCGGAAGCCGGTGACATCATCGGGCTAGCCGGTTTCGAGAATGCGTTCATCGGTGAAACCCTAACCGATAACGAAACCCGCGAGCCCTTGCCCCTGATCCTGATTGATCCTCCTACGATCAAAATGCAGTTTCTAGTCAACGATTCTCCGATGAACGGGCAGGAGGGCAAATTCTTGACCGCCCGACACATTCGCGAGCGCTTGGTTAAGGAACTTCGCACCAACGTTTCTCTCCAGATGGAAGAAACCGAAGCGGCCGGTATTTTTGATGTCAGCGCGCGTGGTGAAATGCAGATTGCCGTCCTAGTGGAGCAAATGCGCCGCGAAGGTTTCGAGCTGATGGTGTCCCGTCCCGAGGTGATCATTCAGATTGCTCCCGACGGAACGAAGCTGGAACCGATCGAAGTCCTTTACGTCGACGTCCCGAACGAAAATTTGGGGGACGTGCTCCAGAACATCGCCGGCCGCAAAGGTGAGATCGTCAACATGAAGCATTTGACCGCGACGGTTTACGTCGAAGCCATCATCCCCACCCGTGGATTGATCGGTCTGGAAACAGACATGAAAAATCTGACCAAGGGCATGGGTTTGATGAGCCATATCTTCAAGGAATATGGTGCCTATCGTGGTGACATTCCTAGTCGTGACAAAGGCGTGGCCATCGCCATGGAACAGGGCGAAACCAAGACTTACTCTTTGGAATCACTCCAGGAACGTACCCGTCTCTTTGTCGGACCCGGCGAAGCGGTTTACGGCGGCATGATTGTCGGTGAAAACTCAAGGCCTGACGACATGGTGGTCAACCCCTGCAAAGCGAAAGCTTTGAGCAATATGCGCTCGCAGGGCGATGGCAAAGGCGTGCAACTGGAACCCGCTCTGAAACTCAGCCTCGAACGTGCGTTGGAATACATCGCCGCAGACGAGTTTGTCGAAGTCACCCCGAAGAGCCTGCGACTTCGTAAACGGGTGTTAGATCATAACAAACGCAAACGGGTCGAACAGAAGGCGTAGTTTTTTCCGACTTTGGCCGGGGTTGCTAACCCCGGATTCCATGATGTGATTGAATTTCCTTCCGCCCAGATACCCTCCATTCTCAATGAGGCCGGCTGCAGAAGGACGGGAGCCTACGGCGTTCCCAACAATTTTCCGAGTGGCAGGAGAATGGGATTGTGATCACTCAACGTTCCGGGAACCGCCACCATTTCCATCCAGGGCAGAGGCGTGGTAATCTTAGCCTTCAACCCTTCAGATACCATGATGTGGTCCAAATCATTCGCTTGATATCTTTTGTCGGCTTTAAAAGATCCGGCCTTTTCTAACGGCAGACCTTGCGCGGAGGAAACAAAACCAAGCTCCTTGATCATTTTCAACGTTAGATCGCTGGAAAATTCAGGACTAAGATTCGAAGTGTTTAAATCGCCCACAATTAAGATCTGATCCTTCTTCGGATCCAAGCCGCGCCGTTTAAGATCTTCCGCCAGATAAGTGACGGCACGTTGGCGGCGGATGCGGGACGCTTCGATGCCGCCCCGGTTGCTTTTGAAATGACCGCCATAAATGGTCAACTTGCCGACCTTCGGGATATCAAATTCCGCCCCGATAATTCCGCGCGAGGGGCGGTCCGCCGTTTTGGCCAATTCGCTGAAATCCAGAACCCAGACTTCTTTCCAGGGAATCTTGCTCAGGAACGAAACGCTTTGCAAAGGGTAGGCGCTATTCTCTTCTTCGGTGCGGGGTATCTCGGAGCAAGCGATGTAGGGATAGTCGGCCAATTTCATGGCCTTTAAACTTTCGATGTTACTGATTTCGCAGGCAAAAAGAATAGTCGGATCCAGTTTCTTGATGAACTCGGCCGTATTTTGAATATTCTCCCCGATTTGTTCCGGACTGACTTCTTTGGTCGGACTGCCACGGGGAAACCACGCGATATTCCACGATCCAATGAGTAGCGGACTTTTGGGTATTTCTCCGCCCTGCTGAATCGATGTCGCGGGCACGGTAATCTTGACTTGTTCCTGAGCCTGAAGGGGAAGGAAACTGCAAACGATCAGTGTAATGAAGAGTCGGAGGATTGGCATAACTTTAGAACAACTCGGTTTGTTGTGGAGTGGTTTGGGAGAGCGGTGCGAGTGGTAAGGATGAGGGAGTCTGAGTTAGCATGGCCTGTGCCTCCTTCAAAAAGGTCTTGAATCCCAAGTTCTCAAAGTGCCGAGCTTGAGCGGGCCAGTCTGGCTCGATGAGGAGGCCTTCCAAAGGCCTTGGAAGCACTAGGTGCGTGCGAAGGGCGACCATACTTTGGTTTTTTAAAATCTGTCCTTGATGTTGCACAATCAGTTCGCGAATGCGCACGGAGGCGATTTCGGAAGGATTTTCCAGCAACTGTTCCAACGATCCAAATTGGCAAATGAGTTGCGAGGCAGTTTTGGGACCGATTCCAGGAACACCGGGGATATTATCAACGCTGTCGCCCGTCAGAGCGAGGACGGCGCCGAGTTGTTGGGGAGGAACGCCCCATTTGGTTTCGATATCTTCGGGTTGAAGCAGCTTGAAATTGCCTTTGTCGGTTTGATAAACTCGGCATAAGGGCCCCACGAGTTGCATGAGATCTTTGTCATTCGTTGCTAGAATGACTTCTATGCCCTTGGCCATGGCGTCGCAGGCGTAGCTCGCGATCAGATCGTCCGCCTCTTCGCCTTCAAAAACCATCCGCGGAAAGCCGATAGCTTCCACCACTTCCTGCAATCTTTCCATCTGCTGTTCCAAAGCGGCCGGCGTTTCGCTACGATTGGATTTGTAATCGGGCTGAATGGCGAGTCGGGCGGCGGGGAGACCGCAGTCGAAAATAACCGCAGCATAATCCGGTTTCAGATCATCGAGCATTTTCTTCAAGGTTTTGACCATGCCGTAGATGGCATTAGTCGGTTCGCCCTGCACATTGGTTAGGGACTGGATCGCATAAAAGCTGCGAAAAGCATAATAATGGCCATCCACCAGCAGGAGGCGGCGGGTTGACGAAGAAGAGTCGGTTTTCACGGGCAGGATTGGCATAGACGAGAGCTGTCGTTAGGGAAAGACGAAAGGCATTGGGAAAATCGGAAATCAAATTGAGGACAAGCGGCGACGTTCTCATCACAGCTTGCGCACAGAGGAGTTGCCATGTTTCGCAGTCTTCCTATGTACAGTTTTGTCACGACTCTGTCCTTGAAATGGCACAAAAATGGCTGAGTCTTTCACTTCTTCATGCTCAGGCCTTTTTTAATCTTGTTGGTAGGATTGCTTCTTCTGGCAATTCCTGCTGCCGCAAACGCTCAGCTTCGGGCGGAAGAGGTCTTTCAGTCGGGGATCGACGCGTATCAACGGGCAGATTATCCGAAGGCGATCGCGCTCTTTGATCAGTTTGAAAAGGATTTCGGTCGCTCTCCCGAGGCGAAGGATGCCATGGAGCGGATCACGGCGCTAAAATCTTATGCCCAGCTTCGCTCTAACAAGTACGCGGACGCGACTGGGACTATCGAGAATTATCTAACGGCTTATCCCGCGGGTCCGGATTTCGAGGAACTCTCCTATTGGAAGGGCTATTGTCAACTTAAGCAGGAAGAATCGGGTGCGGCTTACCTTACGCTGGATGCATTCGTGAAAAAATATCCTTCGAGCCTCAAGGTTCCCGACGCCAAGATGAGCATGGGCACCGCACTGCTCCTGCAGGATAAGTTCAAAGAAGGAGCGGTTTTTTTCAAAACCCTGGCAGCTACGACCCCTCCTGTCCTGGCCGGCCGGGCCAAGGTCTTGGCGCTGCACTGCCTGATCGAGGACGGTGATCTCGATGAAGCCCTCGCGTTGCAGACCGGCATCCTACCCAAAGCGGACAATTTTTATCCTGTGGCCCTTTATCATTTACTAACGCTGAAGCTGGGAAACGAACTCCTGGAAAAGGACCGGCATCGCGACGCCCTACGTATGTTTCAGCGCGTCTGGTCCAAGACCCGCATCATGGCCTGGCAAAACCAAAAGACGGAGGCACTTCTTGGCGAATTGGAGGGGGCCAAGAAAGTGTCGAACAATGATGGCAAGATCATTCCGCTCGAAGAAGCCTTGGCGCAGATAAAACAGGAACTGACCCAGCTGGGAAAGGTGCCCAATTACGACACCGCGCTGAACATCCGCATGGCTCAATGTTTTATCGATCTCGGACGCTGGCGTGAGGCGTATTTGGTGCTGCGCGAGACGGTTAAGAAAATGCCGGAAGGCCCCTTGGTCGAGCAGGCAAATTTTCAGATGCTGGTCTGCCTGAACGAAATGGCCCGGAACAAAGATCTGGTCGTGGCGACCACGGAATATCTTGAGCGTTATCCCAAAGGGGAGCATCGGCCCTATGCCTCTTTCTTGCAGGGGGCGGCGCATCAGCAACTGTTCGAGTACGATAAGGCCGTCCAATCTTTTCGGGAAGTTGTGCCCGCAGGCGACAAGTTTCCTCAGGTCGAAAGGGCCTACTTCCTCATTGGCTATAATCTCCTGAACCAGGAAAAATATGCCGAAGCGCAGGACCACCTCGCCAAGCACGCCTTGCTCTATCCAAAAGGGGTCATGAAAGAACAGGCCCTCTACTGGGCAGCCATGGCCCATTATTTTGCCAAAAATTACGAGCTGGGGCGGGCGGCTTTTGGCGAATTTATCAAGCAATATCCCAACTCGTCGCTCACGTCCGAAGCGGTTTATCGCCAGGCCCATATTCTGGTGCAACAACAGAATTACACCGACGCATACAAAGAGCTGGAAACATTTATCAAAAAATATCCAGACAGTCCCCGGTTCGACGAAGGTGCCAACTTGTTGGGTGATTCTTACTTTGCCTTGGGTGAAATCGACCGCGGCATCGACGCCTATCACAAGGTAAGGAAGACCTCTCCTCGCATGTACGAATATGCCTATTTCCGCATTGGCCAAGCTTACAAAGCCCAGGAAGAACCTAAGAAAATGTTCGATCATTATCAGGCCTTTATTAAGGACCGGCCGGAGAGCAATCGTGTGGTGGAAGCTCTTTACCAAAGCGCGTGGGTTTTACGGCAGGAAGACAAAGAAGAGGAGGCTCGCAAGATTTATTGGGATGCCATTGAGGCTTATGG
>Ga0136635_10000397_pt1 | contig 11825 bp, 14 predicted proteins | sample AntDrymeUQ852106_2_FD_105495 | JGI IMG/M metagenome (GOLD analysis project Ga0136635, IMG submission 105495) | Polar desert sand microbial communities from Dry Valleys, Antarctica - metaG UQ85 (21.06) | ecosystem: Environmental > Terrestrial > Soil > Desert | place: Antarctica: Dry Valley... | reverse complement strand
GGTGCCACAACGTCAGTCGCCGGTGCCGCCACCACGTCGGTAGAGACAACCGGCGCAGCAACCACGGGCGCCGAAACCACTAGCGCTGAGACCACCACGACCGGAGTTGTGGCCGAAGGCCCCATAAAGATCGGGATCATCGCCGACCTGACCGGCCCCTTCACCACCTACGGCAACAGCCTGGCGCGAAGTGCCCAGCTCGCGGTCGACATGATCAATGCCGCGGACGGGATCCTGGGCCGCCAGGTCGAGGTGATCGTCGAAGACATCCAAACCGATGTCGCCGCCACTGTCGACAAGGCCCGCAAGCTGGTGCAAAGCGACAACGTCGATCTGGTGATGGGCCCCATCGGCTCCGATGCCAACGATGCCGCCTTTGCCGAGGTGGTCGAAGCAGGCGGCAAGCTGCTCTTCTACACCGAGACCTACGAAGGCGGGAAGTGCAACGAGCTCTACTTCTCCTTCGGGGCGGTTCCGGCCCAGCAGATCCGTCCGCTCATCCCGATCTTGCAGGAGGCATACGGGACCAACGCCATGTTGTTCGGTGCCGACTATGTCTGGCCGCGACGAAGCTTTGAGATCGCCAAGCCGATCATCGAGGAGAACGGCGGCACCGTGGTCTCCGAGCTCTATCTGCCTCTGATCGCCGAGGATTTCAGCGAGCTCGTGCAGGAGGTCCGCGACACCCAGCCCGACTACATCTTCTCGCTTTACCCCGCCGTGTGGGGGGCTGCCTTGACGGCGCTCAATGACGCCGGCCTGCTTGATTCGGTCGGGATCGGAACCATCTTCTTGGGTGATCCCGACTTCGCCGGCATTGCCGATCTGGCAGAGGGTTCGTACACCGCGCTGCCCTTCTTCACCGTCGCCGACGCACCGGGGGTGCAGCCGTTCCTCGATGCGTATGGATCCGAGTTCGGCGAAGGCGAAATCCCTTCTGGTGGAGAAGGCGTCGGGGCCTACAACGCGGTCTGGCTCTACAAGCAAGCCGTGGAGCAGGTGGGTTCGACCGATCCCGCCGCGGTGGCGGAGGCAATGGTCGGCCAGACCTTCGAAGGCCCCACCGGGACGGTCGAGATGATGCCGTCTCACCATCTCCAACAGACGATCAACCTCGTTCAGGCCCAAGGTGGCCAATACGTGCTGGTCGATTCGTTCGAGGACATGGACCCCGAGGAGGACTGCTCGTTGTAAGCGAGGGCGGAAAGGCTCTCCGTAACGCCGAGTTAGCCCTCTTAGCGTTGCTCGTCGCGGTGCCTCTGCTTAGCCGCGAAGCGTTTTTTGTCGACCGCATCGGACGGTTCCTATTGCTCGCGGTGTTTGCCATCTCGGTCGACTTGATTTGGGGCTACGGAGCGATGTTCACCTTTGGGCAAGCGGCCTTCTTCGGAGGTGCTGGCTATGCGGTCGGCATCCTCTCCACCCGCGAGGGCGGTCCGCTCCCGCTGCCACTCTGGCTGACCATCGTCGCCGCAGTTGCGGCCTCCGCCCTCCTTGCCCTGGCCATCTCCTATTTCACATTCTCCCGACGAGGGGGCCTTCGGGGAGTCGAGTTCGCGGTCGTCACCCTGGCAGTCTCGGTGGCCCTCGAGCGGTTAGCCAATGCCGGGGGCACCATCACCGGCGGTCAAAACGGAATCTTGATGACCTACCGGCTGGGTCGCCTTCATCAGGGGCATGGTTTCTATGTCTTGGCGGCGGCCATCCTCCTCATCGTCTATCTCGGCCTAAAGCGTTACCTGCGTTCTCGCGCCGGGCTGGTGTTTCGGGGTATTGGCCAGAACGAGGAGCGGGTCGAACTTCTCGGCTACGACGTCCCTCGCATCAAGCGTTGGACCTTCGTCCTCTCGGGCGCGATCGCCGGGCTGGCCGGAAGTTTGTTCTATCTCCACGAAGGAATCGTCTCGCCGGCTGCGGTTGGTGTGGGATCATCCACTCTGGTTTTGCTGTGGGTGGTGCTGGGAGGCAAGGGCACTCTGATCGGCCCCATCGTTGGGGCGATCGCGCTTCCCTATCTAACCGCGCGGCTCTCGGGCACCCTCCTCGATACCTGGCTCGTGGTGGTGGGAGTGATCCTCGTGGCGGTGATCCTTCTCATCCCGGCGGGGATCTTCGGTTTCCTCAACCGGGAGCGAACCCCGTGAGCGTTCTTTCGGTCAGCGGACTGGGAAAGACCTTCGGTGGTCTCAAGGCCGTTGCCAATGTCGATCTCGAGGTGGAGCGAGGCGAGATGCACGGTTTGATCGGCGCCAATGGTGCTGGCAAGACCACTCTGCTCCACCTCATATATGGTCGGATTCGTCCCGACCGGGGATCGATCCACTTCAACGGAACCGACGTGACGCTGCTACCGGTCACCGCCCGGGCCCGGATGGGGATGGGTCTGGTCTTTCAAATCATCTCGGTTTTCGACGGGCTCAGTGTTAACGAGAACCTGTTGCTCGGAGCCCTGCCCAAAGACTCCACTCGCTCCGACTCCGTCGAGCAAATCGAGGTTGAAAAGGTGATCGAACTGGTCGACCTGGGTGCGGTGCGCGATCGGAGCGCCGGCAAACTCGGCCACGGCGAAAAGCAGCGCCTGGAAATAGGGATGGTTCTTCTCACTCGACCGACGCTGCTCTTGCTCGATGAACCGACCTCGGGCATGACCCAGGCGGAGAGCCGGCGCACCGCCGGCTTGTTGCAAACCCTTCGCTCGGAAGGGGCGATCGATGCCGCGATCGTGGTCGAGCACAACATCGACTTCATCCGGCTGGTGGCGGATCGGGTGACGGTGATGCATCGCGGCACGGTCCTGGCCGGTGGCCCGATCGATGAGGTACAAAACGACCCCGCGGTGCAGGCTTCGTTCCTCGGGAGGTTGCATTGATGCTCGAGGTGGAGGATCTCTCGGCAGGTTACGGCCAGACCACGGTCCTCCGCGGGATTTCGTTCACAGTGGCGCCGGGCGAGGTGGCCTGTGTGATGGGTCGCAACGGGGCCGGCAAGACCACCTTGCTAAGAGCGTTGATGGGGGTCCTTCCCAAGACCGGGGCGGTGCGACTGTCCGGGACCGATATCAGCCAGCGCCCGGGTCATCGGATCAACGCGGCCGGGATGGTCTGGGTTCCGCAGGAGGCTTCGGTCTTTCCCGGGCTGACTGTCCGCGATCACCTCGTCATCGCTCTCCAACGCCGCCGTGAGGAGGAGGACGGCATTGCCGAAGCCGGCGCGCTGTTCCCGGCGTTGGGGGAGCGCTTGGGACAAGAGGCGCAAACCCTCTCCGGAGGCGAGCGCAAGATGCTGGCGCTGGCCCAGGCCCTGATCGTGAAACCAAAGGTGGTGCTGATGGACGAACCGACCGAAGGGGTGGCACCGGTGGTGGTCGAGCAATTGATACCTGCCATCGGGGCCGCCACCGAGTCGGCCGTCGTGCTCGTCGAACAGAACATCGACACTGCTCTTGCCCTCGCTGGGAACGCCTACATTCTCGAACAGGGATCGATCGTCGTTTCGGGAACGGTCCGTGACCTCTATGACCGCGGCATCATCGAACAAAGGCTGGCGCTGTGATCCTGGGCTTTCTTCCGGTCGACTCGTTCAATGTGATTGTCCTGGCGGCGGTGTTTGTCCTGGTGGCGACCGGGCTCCACTTCACCTTCGGGATGCTCAACGTCGTCAACCTGGTGCATGGAGAGCTGATCTTGATCGGGGCCTACACCACGCTCCAGGTGCAAAAGACGACGGGCAACGTTCTGCTCGGAATGGCGCTCGCCCCCCTCCTCGCCGGCGTGGTCGGTTTGGCGATGGAACGAGGAGTGCTGCGCTTTCTCTACGAACGACCGCTCGACTCGCTCCTGGCCACGTTCGGTCTGGCCCTCATCATTCGCCAGGTCGTCCAGTTCATCTTCTCGCCCAATCCCCAGACGGTGCGCAGCCCGATCGGGGGATCGTTCCTGCTGGGCGGGTTCAACATCCCGTGGTGGAGGCTGGTCATCGTCCTGGTCACCGCGGGGTTGCTCGTTGGTGTCATTCAGTTTCTAAAGCGAAGCCGCTTCGGTCTCCAAGCCCGGGCCACGGTGGCCAACCCGGTGCTGGCCGAGACTATGGGTATCAACTCTGGAGCAGTGCGGGCCGGGCTGTTCGCTTTGGGCTCGGCCATCGCCGGGCTGGCGGGGGCGATGCTGGCCCCGATCAGCACTCTCAACCCTCAGTTCGGCTTGCTGTTTCTGGTGAACTCGTTCTTGGTGGTGATCATCGGAGGCAAGGGGTCGCTACGCGGACTGGTCGTCGCCGGGGTGGTGCTTGGCGGCACGCTCGCCGCTTTGCAATTCGTCATGTCGACGGTTCTCGCGCAGATCCTCATCCTTGCCATCGCCATCGTCGGAGTGCGGGTGCGGCCCCTATTGGGGATTGTTCGAGAGGCTCAGACCAAAACCACGCCAGCTGCCTCGACCTCGGCCAGCGCCCGCTGACCGTCCCCCGGAGTGAGATCGACCGAGCGAACCGCATCAGTCATGAGCGCCACGTTGAATCCCGCGGTCTTTCCATCGAGGGCGGTGGCTTTAACGCAATAGTCCGTCGCCAAGCCAACCACCACGATTCGTTCGATTCGACGATCGCGCAACAGCTCGGCCAACCGAGTCGGGATCGTCTCCATCGTCTCTGGGTTCTGCATGGTGAAGCCGGAATAACCGTCCTCGCCATTAGTGCCCTTGCGGATGACCGGGCCGTCGACCACAAGGTCGGGGTGGAACTCCGATCCCCAGGTGTCGCCGACGCAGTGAACCGGCCAGATCCCGCCGTCCGTCTGGAAGTGAGGGGTCGATTCCGGATGCCAGTCGGCCGTGTAGAACACGTGACCGCCATCTGCTTTGGCCGCTTCGATTTCGGCATTGATGACCGGGACCACCTTTTCTCCCGAATTGACGTACAGGCTCCCCTTCGGGTCGGCGAAATCGTTCTGGACGTCGACGACGATCAAAGCCGTCGCCGAGTCATAGCTAACAGCACCCACTCGCTCCATCGTATCGAAGTCGAATAACCTCGACCGCCCGATCGCGAGGAGCATTGATGGAGCACACACGTGTTGGCGCGTTCGAGTGGGAGCGCGGGTCGCCGGAGACATTCACCGGCACGGTTTGGTCGAGTCCCCTGTCGCGGTCACCCGAGAGGACGGTCACTGCCATCGGTGTCATGTTCGGACCCGGCGCGAGGACGTTCTGGCATAGCCACCCCGACGGTCAGGTGCTCTATGTCGCCAGCGGGTCGGGCAGGGTTGGGAACGTCGACGGCAAATTCGTCGAGATTGCTGCCGGCGACGTGGTCTACACCCCGGCCGGTGAGAGCCATTGGCATGGGGCCACGTCGAGTTCCTATCTGATGCACATTTCGATCACCACCGGCGGGGCTACCGAATGGGAGCCGCGGGCGGTCACCGACGAGGAATACGAAGCGAGCTCCTAGATCGCAACGGGATAGTTGAATCCCCATGACTCTCGAACGTTGGACGGCGATCGTGATGTGGGCCTACGCGGCAGGCTTCGGGCTGGCGACGATTCCCGTTGCTCGTTACCTGCTGCTCAATGGGCGGCTGCCGATGTTCCTCAACCTCTTTCCCGCGTTCGGGGGGCCTTGGTCAAGGAGCATTCAGCCCGGAGCGTTCGTTGCTCTCCTCGGGATCTTCTTCGTGGTGACATTGTTGGTTGCGGCCGGAGCGTGGATGCTCTGGAACGGCAATCGCATGGGAGGAATTGCCGCTCTCGCCCTGATTCCGATCGAGGCGATCTTTTGGTACGGATTTGCCCTGCCGATTCCTCCGGTGCTGGGGCTGATCCGGGTCGTGATGGTCATCGCCGGATGGAAGGCGCTCTCCTAGATCACGCCGCGCGACCTGAGATCCTTGATTTCGGCAAGCGTCAATCCCACTTCGGTGAGGATTTCCTGCGTATCGGCGCCCAGTGCTGGAGGGGGCCGGCGAATCGAGTTCGGCGTCTTTGAGAATTGAAATGGCAGGCCGAGCCCTTTGGTCGAATCACCAGAGTCGAGTGGCATCTCGACGACCATCTGTCGGGAGACGGCCTGAGGACTGGCCAATGCCTCCGAGACCGAGTTGATGGGGCCCACGGGGACGCCGGCGGTCTCGAGGAGTTCGATCCATCGGGCGCGGGTCCCGGCGACGATCACCGCCGCGATCTCGCTGTCGAGCATGTCACGGTTTCGCACCCTGTCCTGATTCCGGATGAAGCGAGCGTCATTCGCCCACTCCGGCCGACCCAGCGCCGCGGCAAATGCAGCAAACTGTTTGTCGTTGCCGACCCCGACGGCGACTTCGCCGTCGGAGGCCGAATACGTTCGATAGGGAACTATGTTCGGATGACTGTTGCCGTACCGACCTGCTTCCTCGCCAGAGACGAGATGGTTGGAGGCGACATTGATCAGCATCTGCAGACCGACGTCATGGAGGCTCACCTCGCAGTGCTGCCCTTGCCCCGTGCGAGCGCGACTTTGGAGGGCTCCGAGCACCGCGATCGCAGCCGTCAACCCGGCGCAGACGTCGACGATGGCAACGCCCAACTTCATCGGCTTTCCGGCGGCCTCGCCGGTGATGGCCATGAGTCCGGTTTCGGCCTGGAGGATGAAGTCATACCCGGGCTTGTCTGCCTTGGGACCGGTAGCGCCGTAGCCGGTGATCGAACACCGCACTACTCCCGGTGCTTTGAGCTCGAACCACTCGCCGTCAAACCCCCAGCTCTCCATCGTGCCGAGCTTGAAGTTGTCGATCACGACGTCGGCGCCGACGATCAAGCGGCGGAGCAAATCGCGGCCTTCCTCGCTCTTGAGGTCGAGAGTGACGCTTCTCTTGTTGCGATTGACGGCGAGGTAATAGGCCGAGAAGGGGCCGACGAAGGGAGGACCCCAACTCCGGGTGTCATCGCCGTCGCCAGGTCGTTCGATCTTGATGACCTCGGCACCCATGTCACCGAGGGTCATCGTGCAGAGCGGCCCGGCCAGCACCCTCGTCAGATCGATAACCCGGATTCCGGCAAGTGCCCCACCTGGGTCCTCGCTATTGGTCACCTTGGACGGGTCAGAGGTGCAAGCTTCCGAAAGCTAGTTCGAATTGGTCGTGCCGGTCCGGTCCCGCGCGTTTGTTTCGCGTGTCCGACCCTCGCTGGTTGTGGTGTTGTCGTTCCCAGCTTCGGCAGTCTGCCAAGCGACCACTCCCGACATCGCCACCAGGACCAGTCCGACGAACAACACGGCCGCCGCCCCTTTCAGTGACTTGAGAGCTTCGGCGATCTCTTTCACAGCACCCGTCGGTAAGCCTGATGTATCGACCTCTTCCCCACCTGAGGAAATCTTCTTGGGGACCGTGAGCTCCGTGGCCGTGAAGAAGAGACCAAATCCGATCACCAAGACACCTACCAACGCCATCCAGATGCCGACTGAATTCGCGACCGCTCCGGCGCCGCCCGCAGCGCTGCTGATGTTGAAGACATTGCCGACCACGCCGAGACCGATGATCGCGAGGGTGATGAACCCGGCGCAGACCAATGCGACAGTGAGTAGCTCCTTATTCGAGAAACGGGGCTCCATCGGAACCTCCACCGCGGGTGTTGGCGTCTTTGGCTCTGGATTCACGGCTGTCCTTCTTGGTGAGGCGACGATCGACTGGGATTAGACGCGGGACTGGGCGTCGTGCGAGGCACCACATCCTCTCGATGACCCCACCGAGTGTATCGACCGGCCCGGGGGAGCGTTCCGACCGAGATAGATCGGTTCGAGGCCCCCAAGGTGTCTGGTCCGTTTCGACGACTAGAAAAACTCAGCAGGATGACCTCGACCTTGCAGGCGCGCGAGAACTCTCTCAACAGGATCCGGTCGCGGGATGGACGGCGTTGAACGAAGTCTTCCGGAGCCGGCAGGCCCCCCTCACAATCGGTCTCGGGCCGATATCGAGGCGCCCTGATCCAACGTCGCCCCCGGCCTGACGGAGCTGGCCACCGTGCTCACCAAACGGTGGCTTCCGTGGCGGGGCAAGCGTTTCGGCGCTAGTTCTCGAAGCGGTGGCAACATCTTCTCCAAGAACTCGCTTCGCCTCGCCCGAGTCATCTGGCCGGTATTCGCCGGTTATGTTGCCGACACTCCCGACACCTACCGCGCGTTCGGTTTCAAACCCGCTCCGAGCCTGGACTTTTTGATGGGGACGGAACGTGCTCGTCCTCGACTACGACCTCGCCGGGAATCCGCCGGCCAACATCAGGCGAATCCGCGACGAGATGGTCCAGCTCGAAGACGGATCCTTCCTGGGCAAAGCCCACATTCATTGGTATTGGGGAGCTGGCAGACGATCGCCTATTTCTCGCTGACTAAGGAGGGCGATGGTTAGTCGTTCATTGGCTCTGTCTGACGCTCAGGCGAAGAACTTGATTATGGCCTCGGTGTCGTCGGAGAAGGCCCAACGGTGGGTGATCTTGCCGTCCTTGACGTGGTGGATCTCGGCCGTTCGATACTTCAACGTCTTCCCGTTTCTGGTGGCGGTCGCATTGACAAGAGCCACGAGGTGCTCGTCGTTGGCAATCACGTCGTGTAGGTCGACTTTGATTTCGCCGTCAGATAGCGCGGCATACATCTCCATCAACGCCTGCTTGCCCCGCGCCGGCTTGTCGCCTCCGATGTACCACCACTCGATGTCATCGGCTACGTAGTCGTTCATGGCCGCCATGTCACCCGCATTGAATGCTTCCGTGACCTCGCGGTACTTCGCCGCGTTGGGATGATCCGCCATCGTTACCTCCTCGTTCGATGGGCCCTTGCGAGAATCTAGGACCCTTGCGCAGTCGCTGCCGGCCCAGAAGAGCGGTGTAAGGAACCGGCTCAATACGGACACATAGCATCGTGAGGTGCAAAGTTCGAGCGCACACCAAGAACAGATCGATCTGGAGCGTGACTTCGACCCTCTCTGGTATGAAGGAGTCCGTCTAAGTTGTGCGGCTATGACCAAAGATCTCCGACCATGCTCGGCCTAGGGGTCACGGCCGGAGTCTCTCCGCATCTGGCCCGCGATCTGGCGGCCCGCTGTCAGGAGCTCGGTTACCAATCGCTGTGGGCCAACGACAGCCCGAGGGCGCCCGGCCTGGAAACGCTCGCCGATTTCGCCGCCGGCGCACCGCAGCTCGAACTCGGGGTGGGCGTCCTGCCTCTCGACCAGCACCCGCCCGCCAAGATCAAGGCCGACATCGATCGTCTCGGGGTCGACCCGGCGAAGCTCTGGGTGGGCGTCGGATCCGGCCAGTTGCGACTCCACCTCGATGCGGTGCGCCGAGCCGTGGGAGAGCTTCGCCAACTGCTCCCGGACGGGACCCGCATTGTCGTCGCCGCCATGCGTCGCCGGCTGTGTCGCTTGGGTGGTGAGATCGCTGATGGCGTGCTGCTCAACTGGATGCTCCCCGCCCAGGCGGCACAGGCCAGGACCTGGGTCGAAGAGGGACACGGTGAGAGATCGGGGATTAGGCCGGTGGTTGCCACCTACGTACGCGTCGCCCTCGGACCCGAAGCGGAAAGGCGATTGATGACAGAAGAGGGCCGCTACCGGGAGATCAACGAAGCCCATCGTGAGCACTTCGCCGCGATGAACGTGCCGATCGGAAGCGTCGGCATTGCCGCTTCGCAGCCAGGCGATGTTGTGGCCGGACTCGAGCCCTACCGGGCGGCGGTGGATCTCACCATCGTCAGGGCTCTTGCCACCAGTGATGAGGATTCATTGATCGCAGTCGCCGAAGCCGCCGCCCCGGCTGACTAGCGGCGGCGTTCCGCCGGCCACCGCGCGATTGACGCGATTGGCGCCCGCTGAGCCAACCGGCGATTCGGGAGAGACGGGACGTTCGCCAAGCAGGCTGCCGCTCTCCACGGACAGCCAACCATTGTCGGGATCATGGAGAGCGTCGTGAAAGCCGACCTGGCATTGGAGCTTGCGCAGGTCGCCGAGCTGCTCGGCCATCACAGCGAGACCACCACCCCCGCTCGACGTGGATCCCGCGGGCTGCCACATCGGTGGCGATCAAGGCATCGACTTTCTTCTTTCCAAAGTCCTCGAGCGCCCGCGTTCTCTAGCACTGGTTCCGGCCACCGTGGATAGCCGCGGCCCTGATCCCATGCCGCTCGAGGAGACGGGCGACCTTGTCGGCACCGTGCCGGGTACGGGTGAACGAGAGTGGGCGTAGACGAGGAGGTGTGATGTCGGCCGTGACCTCTATGCGATCGCTGGGGTCGATCTGCCAGAAGTAGTGGGCCGCTTCGAGGTAATTGTCGTCGCCGCCGACGTGATCGGTGACAAGATCGGACTGGTAGGGCTGGGTGAGGCTCGCCACCTCCTGATCGAGGGTGGCAGAGAAGAACGCCGTCTGCCGGACCGGGTTGTCATGTCGAGAAGGTCGCGCACCTGGGGTAGGAAAAACTCCATGACCCCCCAGCGCGTTGGGAGAGGACGCCTCGTCGCGGCAAACCATTGCCTTCTACTACGCGAGGTCGAGCCGATAGACCGCGATCGGCGATGCCCGGCCCCTGAGCTGAACAGGCCCGATCTCGCTGAAAACGAAACTCGTTTCGTTGGCACCCTCGACGACTTCCTCGGAGGCCAGGATCTCTCCTGCGGCGGCCAGTTCACAGAGCCTGGCCGCCACATTTACCGCCATCCCGAAGAAGTCGCCGCCCTCGGCTACCGGGGTACCCGTGTTGAGGCCGATTCGAACTGAAATCACATGGTCGGCCAGCTCGCGCTGCAGGGAGATCGAGAAGTGCAGCGCATCGGCAGGTGAGGTGAACGCCAACATGAAACCGTCACCGGTGTGTTTCACCTCTCGACCGCCGTGACGATTGAGGAGCGAGCGGACGAGGCGGTCGTGATCTCGGATGATCTGGAATGCCGCCTTGTCACCAAGCGTATCGAGGAGAGCGGTGGACCCGACCATATCGGTGAAGGCGAAGGTGCGGGTGGCGGACTCGAACCGACCGTCCTCGGGATCGCTGAATCGACCCAATATTGCTGCCACTTCGGAGGGATTCACGGAGATAACCTGGTTGGCCAGTAGGCCATGGGCGACGCCGTGAACCTGGTTCACCGCCTCTGGATTGGGGGCCTCGACTAGACAGTTGGCGAGACTCCGGGGATAGTCGAGCCAATAGGTGAGGAAGCGCACGTTGTAGGCGGCCTGCACAGCCAAGTCGTTCTCGTGGGCCTTGGCCAGGTCCTCGGAAGAGGCCCCGCGGGTGTCGTGCTGGTCCATGAACAACGGCACTCGGGCAGCCTACGGTTACTGATCCTTCTGGGTGAGTGCCGGCAAACCAAAATCACGTCCAAGCCGCGATTGTCGTAGGCAAAGCAGCCCGAAACTCTGGGAGACCGATTCCTGCTTAGGGAGCTGGTTGTTGATGAATCTCGATGGTCCGGGCACCAGATCCTCGACCAGCTTGTGGCGGCGAGCTATTCACCGGTGCCGCCTGACCCCGTAAGGCGCCTCACTTCTTGGTTCGGCCGTTCGCCTTCATCAGCCGCTTCTGCTCACGTACAACGAGCACGTCCTCCCAAACTGCCACGTCGGCAATCGAGGGCCAATCGGCGGCCACCTCTTCCCAACCGGGCGGCGCCACGTCTAGTCGCTTCCCGAGGATGCCCACAAAAATCCGTGATTTGGCCTCGCCGAAGCCGGGCAGAGCCTTGAGCCGGGCAAGCAGTTCGGGACCGTCAGCGGCAGTGGTCCAAATTGCTTCGGCCTTTCCGTCGTAGCCATCCCTGACGGCCCGGCAAAGCTCTTGGGCGCGCTTGGCCATCGCGGCCGGATACC
>Ga0136635_10000394_pt1 | contig 11856 bp, 13 predicted proteins | sample AntDrymeUQ852106_2_FD_105495 | JGI IMG/M metagenome (GOLD analysis project Ga0136635, IMG submission 105495) | Polar desert sand microbial communities from Dry Valleys, Antarctica - metaG UQ85 (21.06) | ecosystem: Environmental > Terrestrial > Soil > Desert | place: Antarctica: Dry Valley... | reverse complement strand
CAAGTTCACGGCTGAGGTCACGAAGGCCTTCTCCGACAAGAAGACGGGCATCGTCGTCTCGCAGAAGCCCGAGGGCGGCGCGAACCTGAAGGAAGGCTCGTCCGTCGCGCTGACGGTCTCCAAGGGCAACAAGCCCGTGGCGGTACCGGATGTCGTCGGCACGACCTCCTCGCAGGCGACAGCCACGCTCCGCGACGCGGGCCTCCAGGTCAACGTTGTCGGCGTCCCCTCGGACGAGCCGAGCGGTACCGTCGTCGCGCAGAACCCGGTCGCCGGCAACCAGGTGAAGTCAGGCTCGACCGTCCGGCTGAACGTGGCGCAGGCGGCCGGCGAGACGACGACACAGCCGTCGGCCACGACCGCTCCGCCGGCCACGACCGCTCCGCCGGCCACGACCGCTCCGCCCACAACGACCGAGGCAGCACAGCCGGCGACCGTCCCCGAGGCCGTGGGCAAGGAGCTGGCCGGCGCCGCGCAGGCATTTGCGGACCAGGGCCTGAAGATCGCCGTGCAGTACGTCCCCTCCAACGAGGCGGCCGGTCGGGTGATCGCGCAGGCTCAACCCGCGGGAACGAAGCGCAAGCGCGGCGACACCGTGCAGCTCAACGTCTCGATCGGAGCGCAGCCTGCCGCGGAAGCAGCGGTGCCGGACGTCGTCGGCCAGCGGCAGGCTCAGGGCCGGCGCGCACTGGAGCAGGCAGGCTTCGAGGTGCTCGCCCTCAACCTGAACGGTGAGGTGCGCAACGAGAGCCCCGTCGCCTCTCAGACGCCTGCCGGTGGCGCGAGCGTCCCGCGGGGCTCGCTCGTCGTCCTCTACGTCGGCTGAGCTTCGCCGACGAGCTTCGGCGCCGGGTCCAGCTTGTAGCCGACGCCGTAACGTGTCTGGATGAACGTGTGGGCCGAGGAGCGCGCGTCGATCTTCTCCCGCAGCTTGCGGACGAAGACGTCGACGGTGCGGTCGCGGTGCGAGGCGCGGCGGCCCCACACGCGCTGGAGCAGCTCGTCGCGGGTGAGGACGCGACCCTGGTCGAGCGCGAGCGTGTAGATGAGGCGGAACTCGGTCGGCGTCAGCTCGGCGCTCGCGCCGTCGACGTACGCCTGGACGTTGCGCGGGTCGAGCCTGAGCTCCTCGACCTCGATCTCCTCGCCGCGGCGAGACTCCTGCGCCCGTGTCCCGCGGCGGGCGGCGGCCGCCACGCGCGCGGTGAGCTCCTTCATCGAGAACGGCTTGACGAGGTAGTCGTCGGCGCCCAGCTCGAGCGCGTTGATCCGGTCGTGCTCGGTGCCACGCGCGCTGACGACGACGATCGGCGTGCCGATGCCCTCCCCGCGCGCCTGCTCGATCACGCGCCACCCGTCCATCCCGGGGAGCATCAGGTCGAGCACGCAGACGTCGGGCTGCTCGTAGCGGAGCCGGGCCAGTCCGGTTTCGCCGTTTGCGACCCCAACGGCGTCGAAGCCGGCTGCGGTCAGGTGTCGCGCCATCCCCTGGGCGATTACGTCGTCGTCCTCGATGATGAGCACCTTCGCCACATGTGCATCATGCAAGCGGGACGGGCTGTCAAGGGGTGAAGGAGTGGTAACGGAGTGGTGAACCCAGACGCTTTGCGCGGCCAGGTGCTGCTCGAGGAGAGTCGCGAGGCGGTCGTCGTGCTCGACGCCAACGGAATCGTGGTCACCGCCAGCCGCCGCGGCCGGCAGTCGCTCGGGATCCGGGAGGGTGAGGAGTTGAGTCCCGAGCTGCTCCAGAACGAGCGTACGCTCGTCGTGCCATACGACGTCGATGGCAGGCAGGAGCGCCTCGTCTACCTTTCAGAGGCCGGCGACCTTGCCGCGTACGAGGAGCTGCGCTCCGGTTTCACCGCAGCGGTCTCGCACGAGCTGCGCACGCCGCTCGCTCGCTTGCTCTCCTTGCTCGAGCTGGCCGCTCTGCCGGGCGAGAACGTGGCCGAGCTGCTCGAGCGCGCGCGTGCCGAGATCGACCAGATCGTGGAGCTGATCGACGAGGTTCTCTTCCTTGCCGAGCTCGAGTCCGGAACGCGCGTCGTCTCGCTTGGCGCCGAGCCGGTGCTGCCGGTGTTGCGGGAGGTGGTCGCCGACCTCGAGGAGCAGTCCGCGCGCGCGGGTGTCGAGCTGCACGCAGAGGGAGATCCGGCCGCGACTGCCGAGGTCCGGCCCCGGATGCTTCGGGTTGTCGCCCGCAACCTGGCCGAGAACGCCGTGCGATACGCCGGGCCGGGCACGATTGCGACCCTCTCGGTCGAAAGCGGCGACGGCGGCGTCCTGATCCGCGTGATCGATGACGGAGCCGGAGTCGGCCACGCCGACCTCCCTCGTCTGTTCGAGCGCTTCTACCGGGCGGACCGTTCACGAGCCTCCCGGGGAACCGGGCTCGGGCTCGCAATTGTCAAGCACGTCGTTGCCTCTGCCGGCGGCACGGTCGAAGCTCGGGGAGGCCGCGGTCAGGGGCTCGAGATCCGCTGCTTGTTCCCCAGCCGGCGATAGCTCCTTCACCACCCTTTCACACGATCTTCACCATTTGGCGCCCCATCGCTGCGGTGGCCGGCGGAACACTGACCGCATGCGCACACGACGAGAAACAGTGATCACCACAGCCTTGCTGCTCGGCCTGATCGTCCTGCTCGCCGGCTGTGGCGGCGGGCGCGGCGACGACGACGCGTCCGGCACGACGACCACGGCCACCGGCAGTGGCGGCGACCTGTCCGGCCGGATCGAGGCGGACGGCTCCAGCACGGTCGGTCCCTTCACGACCGCGGCCGCCGAGCGGTTCCAGAACGAGCAGTCGGACGTCCAGGTGACGGTCGGCGTCTCGGGCACCGGCGGCGGCTTCGAGCGGTTCTGCCGCGGCGAGACCGATCTCTCCAACGCCTCTCGTGCGATCAAGGACGAAGAAGTGACGGCCTGCAAGGACGGTGGCGTCGAGTACGTCGAGTTCCAGGTCGCCAATGACGCGCTCACGGTTGTCGTCAACAAAGACAACGACTGGGCGAAGTGCCTGACGGTCGAGCAGCTGGCCACGATCTGGGGGACGGACTCGAACGTGAAGAACTGGAAGGAGGTCGACCCGGCGTTCCCGGACGAGGAGCTCTCGCTCTTCGGCCCTGGCACCGACTCGGGCACCTTCGACTACTTCACGGGCGAGATCAACGGCGAAGAGGGCGCAAGCCGCTCCGACTACTCGGCGAGCGAGGACGACAACAACACGGTGACAGGCGTCTCAGGCGAGAAGGGTGGCCTCGGCTACTTCGGCTACTCCTACTTCGAGGAGAATCAGGACACGCTGAAGGCGATCCAGATCGACGGCGGCGACGGCTGCGTCGCGCCGAGCGTCGAGAACGCGCAGAACGGGACGTACAAGCCGCTCGCGCGACCGCTCTACATCTACGCCAAGACGGAGTCGCTGGCGAAGCCGGAGGTGGAGGCGTTCATGCGCTACATCCTCGACAACGAGATCGAGGTCGCCGAGGCCTCGAAGTTCGTGCCGCTGACCGACGAGCAGCTGACGAAGGCTCAGGCCGACCTCGAGTCGGCGCTTGGGTAATCGGTGACAACGCCGGATCTGACCGCGGGCGTGGAGCCTCGGCTCCGCGCCCAGCGGCGGCGCATCGGGGAGGACGTGATCAAGGTCATCCTCGCCCTTTGCGCGCTGATCTCGGTCGCAACCACCGTCGGGATCGTGATCGCACTGTTCGTGCCGGCGTTCGAGTTCTTCCAGGAGATCTCGATCGTCGATTTTCTCACAGGGAGGGACTGGTCGCCGTTGTTCGAGCCCGCGCACTTCGGCGTGCTGCCGCTGATCGGCGGCACGCTGCTGGTGACCGCGATCGCGAGCGCGGTCGCGATGCCATTCGGGCTCGGCGCATCGATCTACTTGAGCGAGTACGCCTCGCCGCGGACACGCGGAATCCTGAAGCCGGCGTTCGAGACTCTCGCCGGCATCCCGACGATCGTCTTCGGCTACTTCGCGCTCACCTTCATGACCCCGCTCCTGCGCGACCTCGGCATCCAGGTCGACATCTTCAACACGCTCTCCGCGGGGCTCGTGATGGGCGTGATGCTGATGCCGACGGTCGCGTCGCTCTCGGAGGACGCGATGGGCGCGGTCCCGCGCGACCTGCGTGACGGCGCCTACGCGCTCGGCTCGACCAAGGTGCAGGTTGCGACCCGGATCGTCGTCCCGGCGGCTGTCTCCGGCATCGTCGCCTCCTTCGTGCTTGCGATCTCGCGGGCCGTCGGCGAGACGATGATCGTGCTCGTCGCCATGGGCCAGCAACCCAACCTCACCTTCGACCCGCGCCAGGCGGCAGAGGCGATGACTGCCTTCATCGCGGCCACGGGCGCAGGCGACGTGCCAACCGGATCGATCGAGTACAAGACGATCTTCGCCGTCGGCGCGACACTGTTCGTGCTGACGCTGATCATGAACGTGTTCGCGATCCGGCTCGTGCGCAAGTATCGAGAGGTATACGAATGACCGGCCGCGCGCTCAAGGGCGGCATTTTCAAGGCGCTCTTGCTCTTCTCCCTCTTCGTCGGCTTCCTGATGCTCGTGGTGCTACTCGTCGACGTCTTCAAGGACGGGTTGCCGTACCTCGACCTTGCGCTGCTCACGAACCCGCCCTCGTCCGACCCGGAGATCGCCGGCGCCCGGCCGGCGATCCTCGCGACCCTCTACATCGGCATTCTCCTGCTGCTCTTCGTCGTCCCGATCGGAGTGTTCACCGCGATCTACCTCGAGGAGTACGCGAACAAGACGCGCTGGTACAACAAGCTGCTCGAGATCAACATCCAGAACCTCGCCGCGGTGCCCTCGATCGTGTACGGCATTCTCGGGCTCGCGTTCCTCGTGCGTGGGATCGGTCTCGGCCGCGTGCTCCTCGCGGGAGCGATGATCCTGACCCTGCTCGTGCTGCCGACGGTGATCATCGCGTCGCGCGAGGCGATCCGCTCCGTGCCCGACTCGATCCGGCAGGGCGCCTACGCGCTCGGCGCGACGCAGTGGCAGGTCGTCTCGCGGCAGGTGCTGCCGGCCGCGATTCCCGGGATCGCGACCGGCTCGATCCTCGCGCTGTCGCGCGCAATCGGGGAGACGGCCCCGCTGATCATGATCGGCGCCGTCACGTACATCTCCTTCGACCCGACCATCCTCGGACCGTTCACCGCATTGCCGATCCAGATCTACAGCTTCTTGCGGCTCCCCCAGGAGGAGTTCAAGCTGCTCGCGGCCGCCTCGATCATCGTCCTGCTCGCGATCCTCCTGACGCTGAACGCGTTCGCGATCTTCATTCGTAACCGCTACCGGAGAAGTTGGTGAACAGGACCCAGACCGGCCTCGACGCTGTGCACCTCGATCCAGTTCGCGCGACCGACTTCGTCCCGCGCGAGCCGGTCTTCCAGCTGCGCGACCTCTCGGTCTCGTACAGCGGCAACGTCGCCATCCGCGACGTCACACTCGACGTCTACGAGAAGGCCGTCACGGCATTCATCGGCCCCTCCGGGTGCGGTAAGAGCACGCTGATCCGCTGCTTCGACCGGATGAACGACCTCGTGCCGGGTGCGAAGGTCGACGGCGATGTGCTCTACCACGGCGAGGACCTCTACGCACCCGGAGTCGATCCCGTCGAGGTGCGCCGGCGGATCGGAATGGTCTTCCAGAAGCCGAACCCGTTCCCGAAATCGATCTACGACAACGTCGCCTTCGGGCCGCGCGTGCTCGGCCTGAAGGGGACCATGGACCTCCGCGTCGAGCAGGCGCTCCAGCAGGCGGCGCTCTGGGACGAGGTTAAGGACCGGTTGAAGGAGTCGGCGCTCGGGCTCTCGGGCGGCCAGCAGCAGCGCCTGTGCATCGCGCGCTGCCTCGCGGTCGAGCCGGACGTGATCCTGATGGACGAGCCGGCCTCGGCGCTCGACCCGATCTCGACCACGCGCATCGAGGACCTGATGCACGAGCTCAAGCGCGACTACACGATCGTGATCGTCACCCACAACATGCAGCAGGCCGCCCGCGTCGCCGACATGACCGCGTTCTTCTCGGTCGAGGTCGCACCCGACGGGAAGAGGACCGGCGTGCTCGTCGAATACGACCGGACGGCGAAGATCTTCACCACGCCGGCCGACCAGCGGACGGAGGACTACGTGACGGGGAGGTTCGGATGAGGATCTCCTTCCAGGAGGAGCTGGACGAGCTCGAGGGGTCGCTGCACATGGAGGGCGAGCTCGTGCTGCGCTCCCTGCGCGGGGCGGTTGAGGCCGTCTGCGGCCAGGATCTCGAGCTCGCGGACGAGGTGATCGCGTTCGACGACGACGTCGACGCGCAGTACTTCCAGGTCGAGCAAGGGATCGAGCTCCTGCTCGCGCGCCAGACTCCGGTGGCGAGCGACTTGCGGCTCGTGCTCGCGATCTTGAAAGACAATCTCCACCTGGAGCGGATGGGCGATCTCTGCGTCACGATCGCCAAGCTGACGAAGCTGACCAAGGGTTTGCCGCCGGACGAGACGCTGCTCGAAGGGTTCCGTGAGATGGGGGAGCGCGCCGAGCAGATGATCCGCGTCGCGCTCCGCTCGCTCGAGCAGCGGGACCGGGTCGCGGCCGAGTCCCTGCTCGAGCTGGACGAGCTGATCGACCGCGCGAATCGCCGCATCGTCAACCGCCTGCTCGAGATTGGGCACGAGGTCGAGCAGCGGGAGTGGGGGCTCCGCATGATCCTCGTCTCGCGCTGCCTAGAGCGGATTGGCGACCACGCCGTCGACATCGGCGAGCAGACCGCCTACCTCGTCACCGGCGAGTTCCGCGAGTTCACCGACGCATCTCATTAGGACGGCTTGACGACGTAGCATCAAATCGGTAACGTGCGATTTGATGAGTCTGACACTTGCTCCGATCCTGTGCTGTGCCCCGCTTGCCGCGCCTGTCCTCACCGAGGGCGAAGCGGAAGCAACTGCTGCCGTCTATGCGGCGTTGGCGAGTCCGGCGCGGGTGCGCATCGTCAACCTACTCGGCACGAGCGACGATGCGGTCTGTCTCTGCAACCTGCTCGAGCCGCTCGGGCTCGCCCAGGCGACGGTCTCGCAGCATTTGAAGCGGCTCGTGGAGGCCGGTCTCGTCGAGCGCGAGGAGCGCGGCAAATGGAGTTACTTCTCGATCAACCGCGAGTCGATGGCACGCGTTGCCGCGCTTGCCCACCCGAAGGGAGTGTGCTGCTGATGACCACGACGAGTGCGGACGAGCTTCGCGAAGAGGTGCGGCGCCGCTACGCGGATTCCGCCCGAGCAGTGAGCGAGGGAACGGGCTCCGCCAGTTGTGGCGGCGGCAGCTGTTGCGCCGACAGCGCGACGCAGGCCTCGTTCGGAGAGGCGCTCTACGACGCAGAGCAGCGGGGAGCGCTGCCCAAGCAGGCGACGCTGGCCTCCCTCGGCTGCGGCAACCCGACGGCGGTGGCGGAGCTGCGCGAGGGAGAGACCGTTCTCGACCTCGGTTCCGGCGGCGGCATCGACGTGATCCTGTCGGCCAAGCGGGTCGGCGAGCATGGGCTCGCGTACGGGCTCGACATGACCGACGAAATGCTCACGCTGGCGCAGCGGAATGCGCGGGAGGCCGGTATCCGCAACGCGATCTTCCTCAAGGGCGTGATCGAGCAGGTGCCACTGCCGGCGAGCTCGGTCGACGTCGTGATCTCGAACTGCGTGATCAACCTCTCGACCGACAAGGCGGCTGTGCTCGCCGAGATGGCGCGCGTGTTGCGACCCGGCGGCCGGGTCGGTGTGAGCGATGTCGTCGCCGAGGACCGGCTCTCGCCCGACGATCGCGCGGAGCGCGGCAGCTACGTCGGGTGCATCGCGGGCGCGCTTTCGGTTGCCGAATACACAGCCGGGCTCGAGGCGGCAGGATTCGAGCAGGTCAGCGTCGAGTTCACCCATGAGGTCGCCGATGGCCTGCACGGCGCGATCGTCAAAGCGGTGAAGTCGACGACTCCCGCGACGAACGGCCTCCCCACGATCCAACCGGTCGTGAGCGCAGGGTGCTGCTGAGCTTGACGTCCGGCTGACGTTCACCACTTCGCTGCGCGAAGTTCACCTGCTTTCAGCCCATGTGAAGGCTTCGCGCTCGGACAATTACCCCGAAATCCGACAACGGAAAACAGGGGAGAACGCATGAAGAAGGTCATCGCACTCGCGGTTCTCGCAATCGCAGTGATCGCCGCGTCCGCGACGGCGGGCGTGAGCGCGCTCAGCGGCAACATCAGTGCCGACGGCTCGAGCACGCTCGGCCCGTACACCCAGGCCGCAGCCGAGGGCTTCCAGAAGAAGAATCGCGGCGCGCGCGTCACGGTCGCGATCTCCGGAACGGGCGGCGGCTTCGAGCGCTTCTGCCGCAACGAGACCGACCTCTCGAACGCGTCGCGCCCGATGAAGCAGTCCGAGGCGATCAATTGCCGCAACGCCGACGTCAAGTGGGTTGCGTTCACAGTCGCCAATGACGGGCTGTCCGTCGTGGTCAACAAGTCGAATACTTGGGCCACGTGCCTCACCGTCCCTGAGCTGAAGAAGGTCTGGGAGCCGGGCTCAAAGGTCAACAACTGGAACCAGATCCGGGAGAGCTTCCCGAACGTGCCGCTCAAGCTCTTCGGCGCGGGTACCGACTCGGGCACGTTCGACTACTTCACCGAGGCGATCAACGGCAAGGCGAAGGCCAGCCGCTCGGACTACCTCGCGACCGAGGACGACAACATCGTCGTCCAGGGCGTCGAGGGTGAGCGTGGCGCGATGGGGTACTTCGGCTTCTCCTACTACGAGGAGAACAAGGACAAGCTGAAGGTGCTCTCGATCGACCAGGGCAAGGGCCAGGGCTGTGTCACGCCGAGCGTCGCCACCGTGCAGGGGAACAAGTACCGCCCGCTCTCGCGGCCGCTGTTCATCTATGCGAAGCGCTCTTCCTTCAAGCGCCCCGTCGTGGCCGGCTTCATCGGCTACATCTTCAACAACGAGAAGGCGATTGCGAAGAAGTCCGGCTTCATCGCCCTCACCAACCGCCAGCTGAAGAAGGCGCGCTACCAGTACCTCCAGGCGCTGAAGTCCAACAACACCTGAGCACGCCGAGTGTGTCGACGGAGCGCTCCGCCCCGGGGCGCTCCGTCGTTCAGCGCTTCAACGCCTCGCCTAGACTCGGGAGTGCTTCGTGGCGATGGGAGACTGTTTGGCGAGCGGCGAAGACCTAGAGGAGATTCGAGCTTCGGGAGGCCTGATCTTCCGCGACGGACGGGTGGTCGTCGTACACCGGCCGGCCTACGACGACTGGTCGTTCCCGAAGGGGAAGGCAGAGGCGGGGGAGAGCGACGAGGACTGCGCGCTGCGCGAGATCGAGGAAGAGACAGGCATGCGCTGCGACCTCGGCGAAGAGTTGAGCACCACGCGGCACCTGGACGCTGAGGGGACGCCGAAGCGGGTGCGCTGGTGGCTGATGCGGCCAGTATCCGGGGAGTTCGAGCCGACCGCGGAGGTCGACGAGCTGCGCTGGCTGAAGCCCGAGGAGGCGCGGCCGCTGCTCACATACGAGCGCGACGTCGCCTTGCTCGAGGAAGCCCTTTAGGCACTCACGAGCGCGTCAGGCAGGCACCGTGGCGAGCCGCCGAGTCTGCCAACGCCGCGCCGCGAACGCAGTCCACGCGATTGCCGCAGCCAGGACGAAGACAACGGCGTCGCCGGCTGGCAGACGGGTCACGAGCTCCATCAGCGCGCCGACCGCGGCCGCGCACGGGATCGTCATGATCCATGCGATCACGATGCTCCCGGCGACGCCCCAGCGCACGGCCGAGAGCCTCCGCGAGGCGCCGGCGCCCATCACGCTGCCGGAGATCGTGTGAGTCGTCGAGACCGGGAAGCCATAGTGCGCTGTCGTCCAGAGGATCGAGGCGCACGCGGTCTGTGCGGCGAAGCCTTGCGGCGGGTCGAGCTTCGCGATTCGCGTCCCGAGCGTCTTGATGATCCGCCAGCCCCCCGCGTAGGTGCCGGCTCCCATGGCGAGCGCGGCGCTGACGATCACCCAGAAGGGCGGGTCGGCATCGGGCGCCAGGTGCCCGCCGGCGACGAGCGCGAGCGCGATGATCCCCATCGTCTTCTGCGCGTCATTCGTGCCGTGCGTAAAAGCCACGAAGCCGCCCGAGACGAGTTGAAGGCGGCGGAAGACGCGGTTGATGGTGCCCGGCGAGCGGCGGCGGATCAGCCAGGTGATCGAGACCATCAACGCGGCCGCGATCAGGAGCCCTGCGAATGGGGCGATCAGAGAGGGGATCAGCACCTTCTCCCTGAGCCCGCCCCACTTGACGACGTCGAAGCCTGCCGCGGAGACGCCCGAGCCGAGCACGCCGCCGATCAGCGCGTGGCTCGAGCTCGAGGGCAGGCCGAGGTACCACGTGATCAGGTTCCAGGTGATCGCGCCGACGAGGCCCGCCAGGACGACGTCGAGGGTGATCGCCTCGGGGACGACGATCCCCTTCGCGATTGTGGAGGCCACCTCGAGCGAAACGAATGCGCCGGCGACGTTGAGCACCGCTGCGCTGATGACGGCCGCGCGAGGTGAGAGTGCGCGGGTCGAGACGCTCGTCGCAATCGAGTTCGCGGTGTCGTGGAAGCCGTTCGTGAAGTCGAAGAAGAGCGCGACGGCGACGACTGCGACGAGCGTCAGTTCCACCCGTGCTCCGCCCAGCGATGCATGTCGGATCCTGGCCCGCGATCACGCGGCGCCAGAGGCCACCCCCGCCCTTGCCAAGGCAGCCAGCCTTGGCGGCGGGCGAGTGCGGCCTCTGGCTTGGTGCTCGCGACCCAGACTCTCGACGGCATCACTGGGCGGAGCACTAGGCGTTCTTGACGGCGATGTTCGCGACGACGTTCGCCGCGGTCTCGCAGGAGTCGATCGCCCGCTCGAGCCCTTCGTAGACGTCCTTCCACCGGATCACGATCAGAGGGTCGATCCGGTCGTCGCGGAAGAGCGCGGCGATGGCGTCGTGAACGATCCGGTCGCCCTCATCCTCGAGTCGCTTCAGCTCGACGAGCGGCTGCTGGATCCCGCGGAGACCCTTGAGCCGGGTGAGCACGATCGACAGCTGCTCGACCGCTTGGACGAGGATGCCGCACTGCTCGAGAGCGTGCTTCGTGGTGGACTCGATCCCGTAGAGGCCGAGCAGGTCGCTGACCTCCTCGATGTAGTCGACGACGTCGTCGAGCTTCGTCGCGAGCTCGTAGATGTCCTCGCGGTCGAACGGCGTCACGTACTGCGTGTTCAGGAGCTGAATCAGCTCGCGCGTGAGCTCGTCGCCAGCCTTCTCGATCGACTTCACGTCCGCCTGGCTGACCGAGGAGTTGGGGTGCTCGCGGAAGCGCGTCTCCGCGTGCCGTGCCGCCTCGAGCGCGTTCGCGCCGGCTCGGGCGAAGAGGTCGTAGAACTCGGTCGGACGGGGGACGAGACTCAGGCGCACGAGGGCGGTGTTTACCAGATGTTCACCGGACACCGTTCCGGGAGCGGTCAGCTGAGTGAGTCGACTACCAACCCTTGGAAGTGGACGATCAGCCGCTCCGACTCGCCCAGCAGCCGGCCGTGCTCGACGCCGCCGCCGCGCAGGCCCTTCTGCACGCGCTCGACGAGCACGGTGTCCTCCGAGCCGACCTGGCGGTCGAACTCGAGCATGTCGTCGATCCAGGCCTGGTCGACGTCCGGGCCGACGAAATAGTCGAGGAAGCGGGCCGTCGTCTCGGGGCCAGTCGGCACGATCGGGCCGATCGAGAGGTTCGGTTGGCCCGGCATGATGTTCAGCGTCACGTTCGGCCAGAGGAAGTGGAACTGT
>Ga0136635_10000393_pt1 | contig 11859 bp, 9 predicted proteins | sample AntDrymeUQ852106_2_FD_105495 | JGI IMG/M metagenome (GOLD analysis project Ga0136635, IMG submission 105495) | Polar desert sand microbial communities from Dry Valleys, Antarctica - metaG UQ85 (21.06) | ecosystem: Environmental > Terrestrial > Soil > Desert | place: Antarctica: Dry Valley... | reverse complement strand
TTGCCGACAGTCATTACAACATCTGATTCTCTGGATGAGATGGATGCACGGATTCGCTCACGGCTTTTGGATGGGAGACTGTGTTCGATCCATGCGATTACTGTTTCCAGTTATCATGGTAATAGAGGCAAGAAACCCAGGAAATAAATCTGACTATTTTTATGACAATCAGCACTTTTTTAAGTGACGAATATCTATCATTTTTTTGATAAATATCTTGTCAAATATCAAGTTTGCGATTAGAATGCCGCCATAAATCAGCCTGCAGGCTGATTTTTATATCACCCTAGTGAGGTTTTTACATGCTCCCAACCTATCTGCTGTCCCTGCGCGAGGGACTTGAAGCTGCCCTGATCATAGGTATCGTACTTGGTGCGGTCAGCAAAATACGTCGTAATGACCTGGCCCCTGCTGTATGGCTGGGCACATTGAGCGCGGTCATTGTCAGCATTTTGACTGCGATCATACTCACCAGTTTCGGCATGTCGCTCGAAGAAACTGCCGAACAAATCTTTGAAGGCATTACCATGCTGATCGCGGCCGCCATCCTGACCTGGATGATCTTCTGGATGAGAAAACAGGCCCGCTTTCTCAAAAGCGAACTCGAAGCCGGTGTGAACAAAGCTGCCGCATCCACAGGCAAACGTGCTGTATTCTGGCTGGCTTTTATGGCAGTTGTACGTGAAGGCGTAGAACTGGCAATCTTTGTCACTGCTGCATTCTTTGCAGGTGATCAGAGCCAGGCAACTAGCAACATCATCCAAACGTTGGCTGGAACTATCCTCGGACTCGGCACTGCCGCCCTTCTCGGCTGGACTCTATTCGCCACTACCGTCCGACTGGATTTGCGCCGCTTCTTCCAGGTGACTGGTATTCTGCTGATCTTGTTTGCAGCTGGACTGGTTGCACATGGCGTACATGAATTCAACGAAGTTGGCTGGATTCCTGCTGTCATCGAGCATGTTTGGGATGTGAACTCAATTATTGATGAAACCTCGCTCGGCGGCCAATTGCTCAGGACATTGTTTGGGTATAACGGCAATCCGTCCCTCACTGAAGTGATTGCCTACTTTGTTTATCTGGCGGTTGTTACTGTTTTCTGGAGGCGGGATACAGCCCCCGTGAAAGCGACAGCACCATCTCAAGCATAAGGTGACATTCACCTTTTTAACGGAACAGGCTTTGGATCAAATAGATCCAAAGCCTGCTTTTGTTATTTCATTTCAATTCCAAACACTTCACTGAAAGCGATGCTCACTTCTTCCTTCACACGCTCCATGGAAGGCGGGTTTGGAAATAAATCTGCAAGTGAAACGATAGGCTCATCCTGTAATCCGCAGGCAATGATTCCCTCCCAATATTCCATGTCCGGATTCACGTTCAGCGCAAAGCCGTGCCGCGATACGCCGCGCGCATCCACTTTGACGCCGATCGCCGCGATCTTGGCAGGCTTCTTGCGATCCTCAGGCTTACAGCGCGGGCACCTCGAATGGACATCTGCCTGAATCCACACACCGGTCAGACCGGATCTCTGTCCTGCCGCGAGCCCGAGACGCGCCAACGCAATAATGAGCGTTTTCTCCAGCTTGCGGACGTAACCGACGTAATCGGCATCCGGGATTCGAGCGGAGTCCGAAGTCTCTCGATTTCGGACTCCTCCTAACGGCAATAACGGATACCCAACCAATTGTCCGGGCCCATGATATGTGACGTCCCCTCCCCTATCCACCCAGTAAATTACAATCCCTTTTTCCTTTAATTGAGATTCGCCCCATAGCAAATTTTCTAGTTTCCCACGCCGACCAAATGTGTAGACATGAGGATGCTCAAGCAGCAGCAGCGCCGGCGGGCGCTTCCCATCCGCAATTTCACGTGCGTATTCATCTTGTAACTTCCAGGCGCGTTCGTATTCCATCAAACCCAGATCAAGAACTTCATATTTCATTTTTTATTCGTTTCAAGCCATTTCGCGTGATTCGCCAGCCCATCATACGCAGCGTACTGATATGAATCGGATAGAGTGGGATAGTTATAAACAGCATCAATAAACGCGTCAATTGGACCGTTCGCCAGCATAACGTGCGATGCGATATGAATTAGCTCGGAGGCCTGCTCGCCAATAATATGCGCACCGAGGAGTTTCTTGTCTATAGGTGAGAAGACAAGTTTGATCATACCGGCCAGGTCGCCGATGATCTGTCCGCGTGCATTTTCTTCATAATAGGCCCGGCCAACTAGATAGGGAATATCCTTCGTTTTGCAATCGTCCTCCGTCAGGCCAACGGACGAAAACTCGGGGATTGCATATACGGCCAGAGGCAGGAATGGAGCGAGCCGTTCCTTATACTGCAGATCGAATGCGTTCACAATCGCCGCCCGCGCCTGCTCCATTGACGTGGATGCCAACGCCGGAAACCCAATCACATCGCCGGCAGCGTAAATGTTCGGAATGTTCGTCCTGTAATTCTCATCCACAAGGATTAATCCTCGCTCCCCAAGTTTGACTCCAACCTGCTCCAAACCCAGCCCTTGTACATTGCTTTCCCTGCCTGCGGTGATCAATGCGACTTCGAAATCCTGTTTGCCACCTTTTTCCAGAGTCATTTGTATATGATCCCCACGCGGCTCAATAGCAGTCACGCGATCATTGAACATGAATTTGAGACCGAGCTGTAAAAGTTGATTCATCAGGCGTTTAACAATCTCTGAATCTGCGAAGGAGACGATGCGTCCACGTGGCTCGACCAGCGTTACTTTTATGCCAAGTGCCGTAAAGATGGATGCATATTCCGTACCAATGACCCCGCCACCCACCACGGCCATCGTTTTGGGAATATGATCCATATTAAGGATGGAATCGGAGTCATAGATAAGCTTGTGGTCAAATGGAAATTCGGGAGGGTGGCGGGGAAAGGAGCCGGTAGCAACCAGGATGATTTCGCCGGAGATTTCTTTTTCGCTCTTCGATGATTTGACACGCACTGTATAGCGATCTTTGAGGGACGCCTCCCCGTGGAGAAGAGAGATATTAGGGTGCCGAAGAGTCTTCTCGATCATCTCGCGTTCTTTTTCAACAACGGTTCGTTCACGATGCATAAAGTCCTTGATGGACAGGTTTTTCTTGAACGAATAATCAATTCCATACAAGCCGCGTTGCTGTAAACCAGAATAATACAAGGCAGATTCACGCAGCGTTTTTGATGGAACAGTCCCTGTATTAATGCCTGCACCTCCCGGGTAAGGCGCGCGTTCAATTAACGCGACCCGTTTCCCATAGTGAGCGGCTTTCGATGCACCTTTTTCCCCCGCTGGCCCAGCGCCAATAACGATCAAATCATATTGTTCTGTCAAATACTTTGTCCAAACACTCTTCTAAATAAATCGGATTCCAGTAAATTATTCGGGTCACAGCGTTGCTTAAGTTTATTGAATTTTACTATCGTTTCTTCACCCAGAAATGCACGCGCGGCTTCAGCAGACGTTTCGCTGTTCTTCGCAAAATAGAAACGACCACCTGCCTGAAGGACCATATGATCAAAGTCCTGCAAGAGCTCACTTAATTGTGCACGCTTATTATTCGTCACTTTGAAATCCATCGCGAGCGAAAAACCATCCACCGTATGAGTCAATAGGAATTTATCAGGGCGGTGCCGTTTGGTGACTCCCAGATAGGAAGGCAGGCCGCGCTGGTGTGAAAGCTGGATCATCCCACGCCATGCATCTTCGGCGGTTTCTTTCGGCAAAAACGATTGATACTGGATGAGTCCGCCGCGCCCGTAAGACAATTCCCAGCCAGGAACATAATCCAGCAGGAAATGAAACTCGGCATGGGATTGTCGAAATGTATGTTTGCGCAGGCTCGTAATGTACTTTGCGGTGTTGATACCCCGGACCCCAAGATTATTCATAAAAGGACTCATGAAATAGTGCAGCAGGGATTTGGGCATCAACCCAAACAAACGATCAGGCAATTGCTGGTACGCCAGTTGCATTGTCGTTTGCGGGTCTGGGTCTTCGCCTTCCTTCAGATTGCGCGCTGCATGGATCTGTCCGCGGCCGAGGTTCTGGCCACCAGTCGTCGTATCAAGCCAGCCGACAATGTAATCGTAACGAGGAGCGTTATCAAGCAAGTCGCTTAAGTGTCGGCTGAGATTCGGCACAGGCCACGCATCCACGGCTATCAATCCCGAATGGATGCGTTTCATCTGAAGTGTGATGGATGTAAACACGCCGAGCATCCCCCATCCGCTGATCATTGCATAGAATAAATCCGTATTTGTTTTGGGCGTGCAAATGATTAACTCGCCGGTTGGCAACATCGCAGTAAACTCAAGCACATGTTCACCGATTGTCCCTTTTTGAAAATTATTTTTACCGTGGATGTTCGCGGCGAGACAGCCGCCGAGTGTGGTCTGCATCGTCCCTGAGACGACTGGAGGCCACCAGCCATCGGGTTCTACACACTGCCATAATTGCTTGAGAGTGACGCCAGGTTCGCACCGTACCAGGCCGGAAGCTGATTCCCATTCGAGGATTTTATCCATAGCGGACATATCGAGCACAATACCGCCACCATTCAGCGAGGCGTCATTATAACTACGTCCTGCGCCACGCGCGGTGACGGTCAATCCGAGATTTTTCGCAAGATTAAAGACGTCAAAAATCTCTTCGACGCGGGTGGGATGGAAGCCATACGAGGGCGCGCGCAAGGAATGGCCAAAATTTTCAAACTGTGTGAATGTATTATCCAGAGTGAGGGACATAGTTGCCATATTGTTCAAGGGTACCGGGGCATACTAAAAAGACAATCGTCGAAATATCGCTGAAGGAGTATGCCGGATCGCCAGCATGATCCAACGCCAGATGGAAGCCGTGTAAATGACTTGTTTGCGTTTCTCAATGGCCTTCCAAATATCTGCAGCGGCTTTTTCGGGGGTAATGGCAAAAGGCGTCGGACCTTGTGCGGCTTGAAGCATGCTGGTCTGCACAAATCCGGGTTTGACGGTCAACACATTGACGCCGTGACGTGTAAGCCGATTTCGCAAGGCTTCAAGGTACGTTTCCAGCCCTGCCTTAGAGGTATTGTAACCCGGGTTGCCAACGCGGCCACGATCGCCGGCAACCGAGCCAATCCCGACAATTTGTCCTGCTTTTGCCGACTGGAACATGGCAGCAACCGGACTCAGCCACGCCATTGCACCGATAAGATTGGTTTCAATCATCCTGCGATCATTCTCGAAATTGTATTTGTCGATCCCCCCGGGTGGGTAGTTTATGCCCGCAACAAAGACAACCAGGTCCAGGCCGCCGAGGTCCGCAACAATCCGACGAAGAAGATTAGGTACTTTATCGTATTCGGTCACGTCATGGGAAAAGGCGTGGGCGCGTTTTTCATTGGCTGTACGGTTGATTTCGTCGCACAAGAGATTGAGCAATTCCTGCCGGCGCGCCAGTAAGGCAAGTGTATAGCCCTCCCGGGCAAGATGACGCGCCAATGCAGCACCGAGTCCATCCGAGGCGCCTATGATGATCCCGCGCCGACGTGGATATAACGGTGTGGCGACAGTTCTCGAGGAGGAAGCAGGCTTGGGGGAGTCTGGCACGCTGTTTTCCATATGTAGGTTATACTCATTTTAGCATATCCTTTTTGATGGGCTGTAAGGTGTATGTAATGCCTGGCAACTAACTACTGGTTATAATGATGCCGGAAAACAATGCAAACACTAGGAAAAAAGAACCCCCATGGGGAAAATGGATTTATGATTAAATATTGCACGGTACCTGAAAAGAATGGGTGACAACAGACTACATATCCTTGCAGAGGCGCGTCGCGCGCTTGATGAACAGGGTGGATCTTTACTTGAACGTGAGTATCTGCTTAAACTTCTGGACATTCTCAAAGCCTCATTGGACAACTATTCTCTGGACAGCACTGAAAGCACGCGACACCTTGTCCAGCAACTGATCGACAACCGCGCATTGTTATCTATGCTCAAACAGCAGACTGATGAACTGGATGCACTCAAGAAGCTAAGCATAAATCTCACTTCCAGCCTCGATTTACCTGATGTGCTGGACGCTGTGGTATCTGAAGCCATGCGCCTGATAGAAAATACGCGTGATGTAAACATCTTTCTCTACAAGAACCACAAACTCTCCTTTGGAGCTGCTCTGGATTCGGATGGTACCCGCAACAAGCCATGGTCTAAACCGCGGTCCAACGGCTTAACGAATACGGTTGCACATGAGGGTGAAACGATCATTGTTGAAGACATGCAAAATCACCCACTCTTTCGCGGCACACCAAAAGAGTGGACAGGATCAATTATTGGTATTCCATTGAAGGTTGGTGACATGGTTGCGGGGGTGATGAATCTTTCACGTTCGACGCTTGGCGGTTTCTCACCTTCTGAGCTGCGATTGCTTAGCCTGCTTTCTGATCAGGCAGCTGTGGCAATCTCAAACGCCAGCCTGCATCAGATGATCAGCAGACAAGCCTACAGCGACACGTTGACTGGTCTGCCCAACCGCCGCGCGCTCGACGAAAGACTCGAGGAGGAAGTTCAATCCGCGCGTCGAAATAATTATTCCTTTGCGGTTATCATGATGGATCTCGATGGATTCAAACCTGTGAACGACACATATGGCCACGCAACAGGCGATGATGTATTGAGGACCATATTTGGTCAAATGGCGCGCGGTGTCCGTACCACAGACTTTCTGGCGCGTTATGGCGGCGATGAACTGACCTTGATCCTCAGTCAAACAGAGATGTTCTCGGCCCAGGTGGTTTCTGAAAAAATCGTCGAAGGATTGAAAAAACTAAAGTATAAACTCCCAGACGGGAAAAGATTGAGAATTGGGATCTCGGGCGGCATTGCACTCTTTCCGGTCCATGCGCTGAATGGATCAGACCTACTGCGCGCAGCCGACGCCGCACTTTATCAGGCCAAGAAATATCAGCGTGGGACTTTCCAGCCAGCGCGCGGCATTACAGGTCCGCTGGCATCACATCGAATCGGAGGTGAATAAAGCCTCCAATTATTTTTCGGGGGTTATAATAATTACCAATATGTCACTTTGATGGCGTTCTTTCCAGGAAGAGTCTCTAAAACGAATTGGAGACCCTTCGCGGAGTTTATCCTGAGTGAAGCCGAAGGGCTCAGGGTGGCATTTTAGTGGAGACCTCATCATGCCCCGCAAAATCAAAATCATCCTGAACCCCATGGCAGACATGGGGAATGCCTGGCGCGTTGCACGCGACCTGCGCTCCATCACAGAACAACACGGAGGCGTGGATTGGAGCGGCACGGTCTATCCCGGTCATGCGATAGAACTGGCAAAACAGGCAGGAGAGCAAAATTATGATATGGTCATCGCGATGGGAGGAGACGGAACGGTTCATGAGGTAGTCAATGGCATTATGCAGATTTCTGAAGACGAGCGTCCTGTTCTTGCTGTTGTTCCCGTCGGCTCTGGCAACGACTTTGCGCATGCTATCGGTGCGCCGATAAAATCAGAGCATGCCCTCGTACACGCGCTTAACAGCGAATCCTCTCTAGTAGATCTTGGCCAGATGACAGATGAACATGGAAAAAAAGAATATTTTGATAACACCATTGGCATTGGGTTTGACACAGTCGTTACCATTCGCTCTCACAGGATCCCCCTTCTGCGTGGCTTTCTCATGTATCTGACGGCGGTTATTCAAACCATCTTCCTTAATCATGACCCTATTACGATGCAAATTGAAACCGGGGAACAAAAATGGGAGCAGAGCAATTTACTCCTCACCATTTGCAACGGTCCGCGTGAAGGCGGAGGGTTCATGATAGCGCCCGATGCAAAAATTGATGACGGTATTTTGCATTATGCAATGATCAAGAAGGTAAGTCGCCCCATGATGTTTCGACTCGTGCCTGAGGTTATGAATGGGACACATGGCCGCTTCAAACAGGTCACCATGGGCTCATGCAAAAAGATGAGCGTCAGCGCCGACCGCCCAATGTACATTCATGCAGACGGAGAAATTTATTCGGGATTCGGCACGGATGTTCGCAACGTGACTTTTGAAGTTTTGCCGGGTGTGTTGAAAGTTGTGAGAGGGTAAAATAGTACGGACACGATGTATCGTGTCCGTACACATATGCCCGACCTTTATGATTCCCTTCTTAATCAAGATATCGGACATCTGCGCATCATCGCGGAGTTATGGGGCCTCGAATTGGATTCTAAGAATGTGGACGCGGCGCGTGAAAAACTTTCCATCTCACTCCTCGAACCGAACTTGCTTAACGAGATTATGGATTCTCTCTCTCCTGAAGCTGACTCAGCCCTCACCACCCTCGTCAACTCGGGGGGGCGGATTCCCTGGCCCACATTTACGCGCAAATATGGGGACATCCGCGAAGCCGGAGCCGGTAAACGTGATCGGGAAAAGCTGTATCTCAAACCTGCTTCAACATCAGAAATCTTGTATTATCGTGGACTTTTGGCACGAGCATTTTTTGATACGAAAAAAGGTCCGCAGGAGTTTGCTTACGTCCCTGATGATCTGCTGGAAGCAATTAGTCAGGGAAATACCCAGTCACAAATAGAAAACGAAAAAGTATCTCTTCGTATCCATGACTTATCCTCCGTAGAGGAGGCTGTAGCAAGTACCGAACCACTCGGCCGGGCAGCATCTCCCGGCGAACGTGGACAAGAAATCCCCACAAATGATTCCATTTTGGATCACGCAACTACTTTGCTGGCTGCATTACGTCTTGGTATCGAACCACCCGAAACAAAGATACCGACAAAGGTTGTGCAAGCCTTGCTTCAATCAGCAAACTTAATCAAAGGAACTACACCCCAACCGGAACCGGTAAAAGTTTATCTCGAATCAGAGCGCGCACAGGCACTGGTTTTACTTCAAAACGCGTGGATTGAGAGTGATTCCTTCAATGAACTGCGTCTCATGCCAGGCCTCATCTGTGAAGGCGAATGGAAAAATCAACCGCAGGAAACACGCGAATTCCTATTAAATTTGCTGGATGCGATCCCCGTAGGCAAATGGTGGAGTCTGAGTGCATTGATACGAGATATCAAACAAAAATATGCAGACTTCCAACGACCCGCTGGTGATTATGACTCATGGTTCATCAAACGCAAATCTGACGGTCAGTACCTGCGTGGCTTCTCCTCCTGGGACCAGGTAGACGGTGCGCTGATCAAATATTTTATAACGAATATCCTGCACTGGCTCGGACAGGTTGACCTGTGTATCGCAGAAGGTGCGATGGAACCGACGTCTTTCCGAATTATGGGAATCGAGAATAGGGAATTGGGAGTCGGGGCACGAGTAACGATTGACGAATCCCAATTCCCGAGTAACGAAAATGGCAAATTACATGTCTCTTCACAAGGCAGGATCACCGCTCCACGCTTAACTCCGCGCGTCGTACGTTATCAAGTTTCAAGGTTTTGTGAATGGGAAGAGCCAAAGGATGATCTTTATCGTTTTCGCATTTCGACAAATTCACTCACAAGGGCCAAGGAGCAGGGACTGAAAGTAGAGCATCTACTCACCCTGCTTTCAAAACATTCTGATGTAGGGCTTCCACCTACGCTAATCAAAGCGCTCAAACGCTGGGAAGCTAACGGGACCGAAGCACGCGTGCAGACTCAAGTCATTTTAAAGGTGAGCAAGCCCGAGGTCCTGGAAGAGATGCGTAGATCGAAAGCGGCGAAATTTCTGGGCGAAGTGTTAAGCCCAACAACGGTGATCGTCAAAGGTGGAGCCATCCAAAAGGTGATGGATGCGTTGGCTGAGTTGGGCTTACTCACAGAAATATTGAATGAAGAAAAATAGAGCATTTGTCATGGGTAAGTGATGACAATTGCCTTTATTCAAAGTAGCTAAAAATTATGCAAGATTAGATCCATTCAAGGAGTTTCCATGTCCAAACTCGATTGGCTTACGCAGGAGATTAATGGCCTGAAAGAACAGGGCCTGTATAACCGTATCCGCACGATTGGCTCAGCGCAGGGGGCGAGGCTGACTGTGGATGGCAAGAATGTACTCAACTTCTGCTCAAACAATTATCTGGGCCTGGCGAATCATCCGAATATCGTTGAAGCTGCAAATGAAGCGACGAAAAAATACGGTGTGGGTCCTGCCGCAGTGCGATCCATCGCGGGCACCATGGACCTGCATGTCCAACTTGAACAAAGGCTGGCGAAGTTCAAAGGTGCGGAAGATGTCATCACGTTTCAATCGGGCTTTACCGCAAATCTTGGAACCATCTCCGCGCTTGTCAGCAAGGGAGATGTAATTTTCTCAGACCGCCTCAATCATGCGTCCATCATTGATGGATGCCGACTCTCGGGCGCGAAGATCGTTGCCTATGAGCATAACGATCCGGGGGCATTGGAGGACGCGATCAAAGAGCACGCCTCAAACTTCCGTCGGGCATTGATCATCACTGACGGCGTTTTCAGCATGGACGGTGACATTGCCCCCCTGCCCGCACTGGTTGAGGTCGCGAAAAAATATGACATCCTGTTCATGGTGGACGACGCACATGGTGAAGGAGTGCTTGGCAGAGGCGGGCGCGGCATCGTAGATCACTTCGGTTTGCACGGTCAAGTGGATATCGAAGTCGGTACGATGTCCAAAGCCTTCGGCGTCGTAGGCGGAATGGTCGCAGGCGACAAGGTCATCATCGAATGGCTGAGACAACGTGGCCGACCATTCCTGTTCTCCTCCGCGGTCACCGCGCCCGATGCGGCGGCCTGTCTCGCAGCAGTTGACCTACTCGAAGAATCCACTGAATTGGTAGATAAACTTTGGGCAAATGCAAAATATTTCAAAGCCGAAATGAAAAAACTCGGGTTTGATACAGGCGTAAGCGAGACTCCTATCACACCTGTCATGCTCGGTGAAGCACTACTTTCACAACAATTCAGCCGTGAATTATTCGAAGAAGGTGTATTCGCCATGGCAATCGGATTTCCGACCGTGGCCAAAGGCAAAGCCCGCATTCGTGTCATGATCTCCGCCGCGCACGATAATGATGATTTTGGGAAGGGATTGGAGGCGTTCACAAAGGTTGGAAAGAAATTGGGAGTGATTTCATAAATATAAAATCGCCGAATTCATAGTGAACTCGGCGATTTTGTGTCACCCTTATAGACAGGGACGGGTAACTCCGCCCCTACCCCTCACCGCGCATACGCGTCCAAGAACTCATCCCAGCCCGTTTGCAGGGCGAATTCGAGTTCTCGGTAATACGTGTAATTCGAATCTTTTTGGCTGGCTCTAGAGATGTGATAGATCGTAATCCCGTGCACATCTGCATAAGCATTGACGTGCCGCTCGTGCAAGACCACCCCATTAACCGCGTTCATCACAGCCTGACTCTTGACTTTGATATTCGGGTCGCTGACAAGACGATTGATTTCATACGCCATATCATACAGGTCTTTATCCATCGGCGCTTGCCAAAAACTTCGCGTTGCTCCAAAAGCACGGTCATAGTTTTTGCGATTCGCGGCCAAACCATTGTTTAACGCGATAGACCAATTGTTGACCGCGGTGAGAAGCGTATCAAAGCGGCCATCCACAGCTACGGCAGACCAGGTCTTGTCGCTGCTCGCGCTCTGGCTGGTGGCGATGGCAACCTGATCAGCGGTCATGTTGGGCTTGGCAGCTAATTGCGCGAGCACAAGGTCGTACTGAACGCCTTCCCCTCCAACCCATTCCTGTGAATGCGCGAGCGCGGTTGCATGTCCGTGCCAAAGCATCTGCACCTCAATCGAAGCCATATTGCATCCATCAAACCCAACCATATCAATGAATCCAATGGATGGGAGGGC
>Ga0136635_10000392_pt1 | contig 11873 bp, 9 predicted proteins | sample AntDrymeUQ852106_2_FD_105495 | JGI IMG/M metagenome (GOLD analysis project Ga0136635, IMG submission 105495) | Polar desert sand microbial communities from Dry Valleys, Antarctica - metaG UQ85 (21.06) | ecosystem: Environmental > Terrestrial > Soil > Desert | place: Antarctica: Dry Valley... | reverse complement strand
AATGTTAAATCTCGTATCTTACGCCCTAATCGCCTGAGATAATGTCTTATGGGACGGATGTTATGCTGTATTCTGTGAGCTTCTGCCGCATTGTCTATCTCCATTGAGACGGTTTGGCTAATAATCGGAGATTGAGTTTCTGGAATAACCGCTACAATTGCTGGCAATTCCTGTCCACGATCTCCTCGGATCCATATCTTCAAGAAATGTTTTTTTATTCGGTCTTCGATCTCTTCATTACCCTCGAAATCGCTTAAGGGAACTTCCACAACCCGTTTTTCGACTTCCACGGAATAAGCCCGAGCTCTATCCCTTTCAAAACCCACATAGATATTATTGATCCAACGAGTTCGAGGTAAGCGAAACTGGATAGTATGATTCGATGTTGCGACAAAGAGGTCGCGGGGTATATTTATCGGCGTATCTATCCACATTAACCCTTCTTTACCTCTCTCATTAGAAGCCCACCAGACTCGTTCCATCAATATCTTGGCTTTTACTCCAACGCCACCCACAGTATTTATTACCCACTGAGTCTCATCCCAAGATGATTCAGGGGGAATCGTAATTATTGTTTTCGTGTCTTCCTTTTCTACAATCACGTCCTCTTCCAAAATATTGCTCAATTTAATTTCACAACCGCTATCGTGTTGAAATTCTAATCTGGCAGGTGAATGACCATTGGATCCAGGAAGTGCTAAATAAGGGCTGATAATAATGTTCTTCAGAGAGTCCACGAATCTGAAATCAAGACTCTCAATCAGTTTATATTCAGCATTATAGAACCTGATGAAATACCAGCCACCATGACGAGCTGATAATTCGAGGGGTGGATTTTGTTCGATAATATCTGGTTCTGGGGAAAACGGAGGATGGCGCCATCGTCCTCTCCCAGCTCCCTCCTGCCCTATAACTATCAGATTAACATCTCCCCAACCATTGGGGTGAAGAGATTTAATTCTAGGTGGACAGACTCCAAATAGTGGCCCAATATCATCACTCGCATCTGGCAATAGAGTCCCAATAAGTTCAAAACGTGAAGAGTCCTTCGGAATAACTACTGATTCACCCTCTATCGTGCGAAAACCGATTCTATCGCCACTTTCCTTATCAAGCGAGAAGTAATGCGCTTGATAACCAGATATAGAAACAGGCTCTGGCGAAAGCATGGCACGGTCTGATATTTGCTCATTGCGCCGCCATTGCTCAGGTGCTATAACAAGAAACGAACCTAAAGTTGCATATCGAACGAGGCGACCTCGTTTTAATGTATTTTGTCCGGCAAGCCGGAAGAGTAGAGGCGGCTTCTCCAATTGGATTTCAATCGCGCGCTCATTCCCTTCCCAATTGATTACCGCTCCTCCCTCGACCTGCAGCAACTTCCACCGACCCTCGCTGTCTTGGGACAGGCTGCTGCCATTCTGGGTGACGATTAAGCCGGGGTAGTCCTGATATTCTTCTGGTGTCTCTATCCCAACGAACCACTTTCGGGATTCTGCCCAACATACCACTTCAGGTGTTAACTGTCGCTTTTTCTTCCTCACTATTGGCTTTTGTGTCACTCCAAAATCCTGGCGACCTCGTGGTCTTCCGCCCCCCGTTGGCATTTGCCTGTGGCGTACTTCCGCATCAACCTCGCGCTCGGCTTCTTCTTCAGCCCGACTTTCCGCTTCTTCATTATTGATGCTAGGAATTTCCTCCTCCACGTTGTAATCAGCCTCAACCAACTGTACTTGCGTATTCTCCCCGGTTTTATTATCTTCGCCTAGCTCTTTCGCTTCTATTACTTTGGAGGTTTGATGCCTCTTATAAAGACCATATGTAATATAAGCAATTATGACAATGGCTATGATAAATGAGAAGAGAATAACCGATGAAGTTTCCATTGAATATTTCTCGCTGCAATTCAATGATTATAATGATCAGAATACACTTTTGTATGAAGATATCATTGCAGGAATTTTCAACCAGTCACCCTGTTTACGACAGTAAAGGCCTCTCGCTAAACGTTTCAACGAGAGGCTCTATAACAAGATTGTCTTGTTATCTATTTACAAAAACAGTTTCAAAACAGCCTGACTTGCCCATGCAAAGAGGAATTGCGGCAGGAGGCTGAGAATAATCTGTTCCTGATCTGTCCCCTGCACATGGGTTAGCGTTCCCCCAAGATGATACATTTGGAGTAGCGAACAAGTGTTCTGATATACTATAGTCCAGGTATGCTGAGCGACACCCAAATTCTTCAGGATCATTCCAACTGTATCGAGGATGTGATGCGGTATATCCGTGAGCACATCAGCGAACCGCTGGATCGGGAAATGCTGGCGGGAGTCGCCGGTTTCTCTGTGCCCCATTTCCATCGCGTCTTCACTGCTCATGTCGGTGAGAGCGCGACCAGCTACGTCCGTCGTCTGCGTATGGAACGCGCGGGACGCAAGCTGCGGATGGGCGCAGTGGACCTTACGGAGGTTGCACTTGCCGCCGGGTATGATAGCCATGCTGCTTTTAGCAAAGCCTTCAAACAGCAGTTTGGTTTCCCTCCCAGTGAGTTTCGCCAGCTTGGTTGCAGTGCAGCCACCCAACTTCTCAGGAAAGGATGAATTTGTATGAAAATTAAACTGACCAGTGTACCTATAGACGACTACGACAAAGCTTTGAAGTTTTATACGGAGGTTTTGGGTTTTATGAAAAAGCGGGATATTCCGCTGGGAGAAGGGGCACGCTGGATAACAGTGGTCTCACCCGAAGAACCAGACGGTACCGAGCTGCTGCTTGAGCCAAATGCCGATTATCCTGCCATGAAGGCGCTCAGGGAAGCTCTTGTCGAGGATGGGATACCGTTCACAGCATTCCAGGTTGGCGACGTTCAGGAAGAGTATGAACGAATGAGAAGCCTGGGCGTGGAGTTTACGATGGAGCCGACAAATATGGGAGTGACCAGCGCGGCTGTATTCAATGATACGTGCGGCAACCTTATACAGATCTATCAGATCAACGCCGCCTGACAAGTCGTTGAAATCAAAAACGGAGACAACAGATTCTGCTGGCTCCGTTTTTATTTTGATGTTTAACTAAAACAACTTGAGCACCGCGCTGCTTGCCCATGCAAACAGGAATTGCGGCACGAGGCTGATGACCACCGTCGCGACGGCCGTGACAATCGTGGTGAGATCGAGAAAGGATTCGCGTTCGGTCTCCGGTTCGCCATCTCGCATATACATCGTGACGACAACGCGCAGGTAGTAGTATGCGGAGACAAGCGATGTCAGCACGCCGATTACAGCCAAGCCATAAAATCCGCCGTCAATCACCGCCCGGAACAGATAAATCTTGCCGACCAATCCCAGCGTGGGTGGGAGGCCGATCAACGAGAGCATGAAGACCGTCATCGCGGCCGCGAGGGCAGGATGTTTACGCGCAAGACCAGCGTAGTCTGCAATTTCCAATCCCCTCCCCTCTGATTTTTCAAGAGCGATGACCACACCCCACGCGCCGAAGTTAGTCACAGCATAGGCGACCAAATAAAACAGTCCCGCGGCGATGGAAACAGGGGCAACATCAGGGTCCCCATATGGGACAAATGCCATGAGGATGTATCCTGCTTGTGCGATACTGGAGTAGGCCAGTAGTCGTTTGATATTGGTCTGCGCGATGGCAATGACGTTGCCAAGAATCATGGTCAGCGCGGATAGCGCCCAGAAGATACCCGTCATGTCAGTGGCAATGGATGGGAAAGCGGTTGCAAACACGCGCAGCAACGCCGCGAACCCCGCGATCTTCGCCCCAGAGGACATGAAAGCTGTCACTGCAGAAGGGGCACCTTGATAGACATCGGGAGTCCACATATGGAAGGGGACCACCGCAACCTTGAAACCGAGGCCGACAAGGATGAGAGACGCGCCGATGGATAGAAGCAGACCTGACGTGTTGGATGAGGTGGCCTTCTGGATAATCTCAAAAATGGAGGTTGTGCCCGTCGCGCCAAAGACCAGTGCGGTCCCGTAGACAATAAATCCTGTTGCGAATGCGCCGAGCAGGAAGTACTTTAGTCCCGCTTCTTCTGATTCAACTTTGGGGCGGGCAAATGCAGCAAGCACGTACAGTGGGATGGAGAGGAGTTCCAACGCCAGGAATACAACGATGAGGTCGGCGGCCTGCGCCATGAGCATCATGCCTGTGATGCTGAAGAGCATCAATGTGTAATATTCCCCACGTTCGATGCCCATGCGTTTGACATAGCCATAGGCGAGGGCAACACCAAGAAGACCACTGACGAGTAAGAGGGCGTTGACGAAGATCGAGAAGCCGTCAAGAACAACCATGCCATTGAAGCCCAATCCTTCATCACCAATTTGTGCGAGAGTAAACCCAAGCGTCAGGGCCAGGCCAAAAGCGGAAAGAAGAGCTGTAATCCCTTTCCGCTCTTTGGGAATGAACAGATCAGCTAAAAGTAGAACACACGCCCAGATAGTCAGCAGGGTTAGCGGAAGGATAGTGTAGAAGTCAAAGGAATCAATTGGCGTCATGATGTTCTAGTGCATTGCCAGCGCGGCAGTGGAGAGTGAATCAACAAGTTGATCCACAGCCGGAGCCATGAGTGCGAAGAATGGCTTGGGATACAGGCCGATCCAGAAAATGAGGATCAGAAGGGGAACCATGATAGCGATCTCACGCCAGTTGAGGTCGCGGATGCCGTGTCCGTGCTGCTTAACTTCATCCACGATTTCGCCCTGCGGGCCGAGGAACATCTTCTGGAACATGTACAGGATATACACCGCGGCCATGATCACGCCCAGGGCCGAGATCGCCGCGTACCAGGCATTCCCAATGGCCTGCGAACCGAACGCACCAAGCAGGATGGCGAACTCGCCGACAAAACCATTCAAGCCGGGCAGGCCCATCGAGGAAAGCGCAACAATGAGCATGATCGTTCCAAAAACCGGTGTGATCTTCCACAACCCGCCGTAGACTTTCAATTCGCGCGTATGGGTCTGTTCGTAGATCATACCGACCAGGAGGAACAATGCGCCCGTGCTCAGGCCGTGGTTGATCATTTGCAATATCGCGCCCTGCATACCCTGTGAGTTGAGGGCGAACAACCCGAGCATCACGAAGCCTAAATGGCTCACAGAGGAATAAGCAACCAGCTTCTTGACATCTGCCTGCGCATACGAAACCGCTGCACCATAGATGATACCGATGGTCGCGAAAAGCGCGATCCACGGGGCAGCCTGGATGGAGGCTTCCGGAAAGAGCGGAATGTTGAAGCGCAGGAAACCATAGGTACCCAGCTTCAGCATCACGCCTGCCAGAATGACAGAACCAGCCGTCGGTGCTTCTACATGGGCATCGGGCAGCCAGGAATGCAAAGGCCACATCGGCACCTTGATGGCGAACGCAGCCGTGAACGCAAGGAAGAGCCACGTCTGAACATTCGCGGGGATATTTCCCTGTGCGATCAATTCAGGTACAGAGAAAGTTCCTCCGTAAATGCCTAGCCACAGGATGGCAAGCAACATCAATATGGAGCCAGCCATTGTATACAGGAAGAATTTGATGGCAGCATAAATGCGGCGCGGTCCGCCCCAGATGCCGATGATGAAGTACATTGGCACGAGTGTAAATTCCCAAAAGATGTAGAACAGGAACAAATCCTGTGCAAGGAAGACACCCGTCATGCCCACTTCAAGCAAAAGGAAGAATACCATAAAGTCTTTGACGCGCTCTTCGACAGCCGTCCACGTGGAAAGGATCGAGATCGGCGTCAGGAAGGTGGTCAATAAAACGAGCAGGATGCTGAGACCATCCACACCCAGGTAATATTGGATGTTCCATCCAGCCACGGTGATCCAGTCATATTGGGCAACCAGTTGCAGGTCCGGGTTGGAAGGCTCGAACATCGACAGCACCCAGAGCGAAATGCCGAACGTCACCAGACTGACAGCCAGCGCAGTCCAGCGCAACGCGTCTTTTCTGTCACTGGGGATGAAGAACAAGATCAGTACACCCAGCAGTGGGAAGAAGGTGAGGAGAGTCAAAGGCTGCAGAAAAAAATTCATGTTTATCCTCGTTTCTACGAGTTATTTCAAGATCAGATAACCGACGATAAGAACAACGCCGAGCAACACGGATAATGCGTACGAACGCACGAATCCGTTCTGGATCCTACGCATTGTCGCCGATAACCATTGCGTCACCCCGGCAAGGCCATTTGCAAACGCGTCGATGCCTCGTTGATCGGCATAACGGTTGAGGGCAATGTTGCTGACCCAGTTATACGTTCCGGCGATAACCGTCTCATGGAACCAGTCATGCCAGAAGCGCCAGTCAATGACATCTGCGACGAACTGATATATTTTGACAAAGGGAGTAACAATAATGGCTTGATACAGTTCATCAACAAACCATTTATTTTCCGCACCAGTGAAGATCGCTCCCAAACGTCTCTTCAACGGATCAATCTCACCCGCCCTGAGAGGATTGCGGCCATAGATATACCAGGATGCAGCAATGGCAAGCAGGGCAAGCACGGTTGAAATCCCCGCGACTGCATAGTTAAGTGGCAGAGCTTCAACTTCATGAAGCGTATATTCCAGCCAGTGACCAAGATTGTGGAAACCTTCAAACGGAAGGTTCAACGCGCCGCCAACGAGGGATAGGAACGCCAATACCATCAACGGGACCGTCATTACTCTGGGGCTTTCCTGTGCATGTAGGGCGGCTCCGTGGCGCGGCTCGCCGAAGAAAACCATCCAGATTTGTCGTCCCATATAAAAGGCAGTAAAGAAAGCGGCAATACTCAAGAGCCAATAAACAATTGGATAACGCAGGCTTGCATCCAACAAAATTTCATCCTTCGACCAGAACCCTGCAAACGGGACAACGCCAGCCAGAGCAAGTGTACCGATCATATAGAGCCAGAATGTGACTGGCATGGTCTTGCGAAGCCCCCCCATATTGCGCATGTCATTCGGGTCAAATGTTTCGACAGGCTCAACACGGCGCACTTCTTCATGCGCCTCATGAGATCTTTCTTCTTTCCTCCCTTCGACCTTGCTCAGGGCATGCTTTCCTTTTTTACCTTTACCACGATGAGCATGCTCCGCGTGGTGATGCCCTCGTTCCAATCCAAGAATGACAGAACCAGCGGAAAGGAAAAGCAGGGCCTTGAAGAAGGCATGTGTAATGAGATGGAACATCCCTGCCACGAATGCGCCCATTCCCACCGCAGCAACCATGAAGCCAAGTTGTGAGATGGTCGAATATGCCAGCACCTTCTTAATGTCATATTGACCGACGGCTATCGTCGCGGCAAAGAGAGCGGTCACGGCGCCTGTCAGTGCCACGATGTATTGCGCCTGAGGTGCAAGCGTATAAAGTTCCGCAGAACGCGTGATGAGATAGACACCCGCCGTCACCATTGTCGCCGCATGGATGAGGGCCGAAACGGGAGTTGGGCCCGCCATCGCGTCGGGAAGCCATACATACAAGGGAATCTGTGCCGATTTGCCAGCCACACCAACGAGCATGAAAAGCGTAATTGCAAGGATGGTTCCAGGAGCAGCATGCTGGGCAGCTTCAAAGACTTGATCAAACTGGAAACTGCCAAATGCCCAGAACATAATAAAGGCCGCGATCAGGAAGCCAAAGTCACCAATACGGTTAACGATAAAGGCTTTCTTGGCAGCATTTGAATTGGCCAAGGAAGGTCGTCCCAATGTATCCATTTCATACCAGAAGCCGATCAGCAGGAACGAGCACAAACCCACGCCTTCCCATCCCACGAAGAGCATCAGGTAGGAGTCGCCCGAGACGAGGATCATCATCATGGCGATGAACAGGTTCAGGTAGATAAAGAAGAGGCGATAGCGCCCCACATCATGCTTGAAACGCACGTCTTCATGCATATATCCGATGGCGTAGATATGGATGAGAGTCCCAACGCCTGAGACTATCAGCATCATCGTGGTGGATAACGAGTCGACACGGAACGTCCAGTCCAGCTGCAGATCCCCGATGTGGATCCACTCGGCTAACTGCCAGCGAACGAGCTCACCATGATTTACTGAAATTGAATAAGCCAGCAGCACTGAAATGACGAACGCCGCGCCCGATGCGAGACTCGCCACCGTGCCAATCATTGTTTCGCTGAATCTTTTTCCAAAGATAAGATTAATCAGCAAACCGATAACAGGCGCAAACACCAACCAGGGGACAAGGAAGAAAAACCCAGAATGAGTTGGTTCAGCCAGGAACATGCTTATCCCTTCAAACTGCTCATCTGATCTACATCAATACTGCGCTTGGTCTTGAAAATTTCAACGATCAAGGCAAGCCCCACGGCAACTTCCGCGGCCGCCACGGCAATCACAAAGAATACGAAGATCTGTCCGCTGAAGCTCTGAATCACACTGCTAAACGCGACCATCGCAAGATTAGCGGCGTTCAACATCAATTCAACGGACATAAAGATAATGAGAGCATTGCGACGGATGAGCACACCGACAACACCAAGGGTAAACAGGATAGCGGAAAGGATGATGTAATAATTGATTGGGACCATTATTGATGTACCCTTCTCTCTCTCCTCGTCAGCACAATAGCCCCGACCATGGCAACCAATAACAAAACGGATGTTACTTCGAAAGGCAAAAGATATTGGTTGAACAACATCATGCTCATTTCACGCAGGCTATCCGTCATGTTAGCTGTCTCCGCAGGTGCAACGATATTTCCTGCAGGGCGTGCACGTGTGATGAAAAGAAACGTCGCTTCCAGCGCCAAGGCAACAGACAGGATGCCAGCCAGGGGTTTCTGCCACGGCAGCACCTCAGCTTTTGGAAGGCTTTCCGCACCCAGCAACATGATGACGAACAGGAATAGCACCATGATCGCGCCGGCGTATACAGTGATCTGTGCCATGGCGATGAAGGGCGCACCCAGCAGTAAATAGAATACTGCCACCGTGGTGAAGTTCAGCACAAGGAACAGTGCAGAATAGATCGCGTTGCGACTCAACAACATGCCCAAGGCAGTTGCGATGGCAATAAGGGATAGGATAAGGAAAAGAATAAGGTCAAGCGTCATGAGTAGCCTTTAAGTTTTCGACTGACGATCAATCGTCAATTACAAATCCTAATTCATTAATCGGCGGGATCTTTCATCTCAGGCACGGACCGCCTGTTGTACTTGCCGGGTTCGACTTTTTGGGGCGTGAGCATCTCTGGTGAAGAGACAGATTCGAGTAGCATTTCTCTGGTATAGATCGCTGAACGGCGGTCAAAGAACGAGAGCTCGTAGTTATCTCCGAGCACAATTGCTTCAGTGGGACAGGCGTCTTCGCAATATCCGCAGTAGATGCAGCGGATCATGTTAATCTCGTACGTGGAAGCATAGCGCTCTCCGGGGGAGTAGCGTTCCTCATCCGTATTTTCACCAGCCTCCACAAAGATCGCATCCGCAGGACAGGCTGCCGCACACAGCGAACATCCAATACACTTCTCGAGACCATTCTCATAGCGCTTCAAAACATGACGTCCACGAAAGCGCGGCCGAACCTGCCGCTTCTGTTCAGGATATTGAACGGTCACCGGACGTTCGAGCATCATCTTAAGCGTGGTGCCCAGTCCACGCGCAAGTTCAATAATCGGGTCAAGCACGCTCATAAGCTTTTCTCCTCAACTCACGGTAAATCATTACAACAGTAAACAAACCAATCAATGTGGAAACAACTGGAATTGCCCAGAAATACAATCGGTTATTGAAGATATCCGCAAGCACAATTCCCGTTGCAGTGATAAATGTGATCGCCAGCGACAGGGGAAGCATGACTTTCCAGCCAAACGACATCAGGCGGTCATAGCGGATGCGCGGCCACGTGGCACGTACCCAGATCATACCGAACAGCAATACGACAACTTTCACGAAAATGTACAAGGGCCCAAGGAACCAATTTGTGATCTGCCATGAACCCAGCGTCCAGGCGTAATCAACACTGAAAATAGTGTCTTTCAAAAACCAGAACTCGCGAAACCCACCAAAATACAACGTTGCAGCGATGGCACAGATGACAATCATTTTCTGATATTCTGCCATAAAGAACAGGGCAAATTTCATACCCGAATACTCACTGTGATACCCAGCGGTCAATTCCTGTTCAGCCTCGGGCATATCGAACGGGGCGCGGTTGACCTCTGCCAGCGTCGCGATCCAGAAAATCAATGCGCCAACAGGCTGGACCACAGCGAACCACATATTCTCCTGCCTTTCAACAATATCCAGCAGGCGCATTGAGTCGGCCAGAATGATTACCGTCGCAAAGGAAAACCCCAGCGCCAGCTCATAAGAAATCATTTGGGCGGAAGCACGCAAGCCACCGAGCATGGCGTACTTGCTGTTCGATGACCAACCCGCCAGCACAATTCCATACACCGCAATGGATGCAATCGACATCAGGTACAACACACCGACGTTGATGTCCGCAACATACAATGTGATCTCACGGCCAAACGCGCTGAACGACGGTCCCCATGGAATGACCGCCGCAATAATGATCGACGGAACCAGTGTAATGATTGGAGCCCAAAAGAAGATGATCCTGTCCGCCTTGCTGGGTGTCAGTTCTTCTTTGAAGATCAACTTTACCGCATCTGCGATGGGTTGAAGCAAGCCGAAGGGTCCCGCGCGATTCGGTCCGATACGCGTTTGGATGCGCGCCAGCGCCCGGCGTTCATACCACGTCAGATAGGCGAATCCTGTCAACAGCGCCAGGGTCACCACCGCCGCTTTGACAAACCATTCAAGCCAGAGAGTCCAATCCGATAGCATCAATTCACCTTTGCGGGAACAGGTTCACGGATCGCCAGCCCCATATCACGAGGCACCAGCGCGACGCCGACCGGGATCGTATCGTCAAACTTCACCAGCGCTTCGCCACTCACGCCGTTGAAACTGACATTCACCAGTTGTCCCGCTTCCACGCCCAGATTTTTAGCAGCATCAGGATGCAACGCGATCGTGGGTTCACCGATGCGATCGCGCAACAGATGGGCAGACATCATCACGGTTGTGCCGCGGTCATAAAGCTTATTGACGGGCACAGCCAGCAATTCTTTTTCCTTGGGACGTGGAGCCGCTGCTCGAAAAGCATCGGCCCGCGGGATGCTCACCGTTTCCCCGCGTTCCGCGGCGGCTGTGAGGTGTGCGCCCAACCCCATCGTATTCTCGTAGGTCGTACCGCCGTAATACATGTCACCGCGCCCGACAATAGGCCACTGCGGCTTGACCTCTGACACTTGGGCGTAATTCAAGCCCTCAAACGACTTCACAGAGTCAGCCAGGATATCGAACACTGCTGAGGGCGAGCTGCCTTCGAGAACAATTCCCATATGACGCGCCAACTGGGCCGTGATGGCAAAATCAGGTTTGGACTCGCCGGTCGCAGGCACGGCGGGATAGAAGCGTTGCACACGTCGTTCACCGGAAGTCAGCGTTCCCTCGCGTTCCGTAAATGCCTGCGCGGGAAGAAGGACATCTGCAATCTCCGTTGTGGCTGTTTCCATCACATCCTGCACCAAGACGAATTCCGCGCCTTCGAGCGCCTTAGCCAGGTTCGGGTCATCTCCAACAGGGTCAGCGCCAACGATGTAAACAGCCTTGCCTTTAAGCGCTGTTGCGAGATCTGCCTCCACCTGGAAACCCATCTCCAACGCGCCCTGATCGTTCGCGCGTTCCCAGACCCCGATCAATCCATTGTTGGGTTTGCCAACGTGCCCGGTATCTTGAAGCACCTTTGCACAGGCAGAAGCGAGGTTGGCAGTGCCATCCAGTCCAAGCCCATCACTTCCAAAGAGGATGACAGCATTCTGTGCGTT
>Ga0136635_10000391_pt1 | contig 11903 bp, 12 predicted proteins | sample AntDrymeUQ852106_2_FD_105495 | JGI IMG/M metagenome (GOLD analysis project Ga0136635, IMG submission 105495) | Polar desert sand microbial communities from Dry Valleys, Antarctica - metaG UQ85 (21.06) | ecosystem: Environmental > Terrestrial > Soil > Desert | place: Antarctica: Dry Valley... | reverse complement strand
GAAATTCAGAAAAGCTTATCAGACGTTGATGTGGCATTTCCAAAGGGCCTCAAGGTTAAATCCCTGACTCGTGTGGACGGGCTCAAAGGCAACTATTTAGAGATGACCATTACCTGCAGCGACGCGGAGCTATTTATACTGAAGCACCTATTCTCCTCCGGCAACATCCCCTCGAAATTCGATAAAGACTATCCTTGGCTTTTCACACTCGATTATTCAGAAACCCTGTCAATCGTCACACTGAAGGGTTCGCAACCTTTTGATTAAGAAAAGAAAAAGACGGTCGAACCAGTGCTTCCTGCGAGCCGAGGAAGCTTCCGAGGCAGGATGCCAGAATGGCAGCATTCCGATTGCGGAATCAAGGCCTCGACGGAGGCGGCAGCAATTCCCTCACAGCACTAGACTTACGTGGTGGTGTCGCATGGGATCGCGCCAGCAGAGCTGACACGACCCATGCTGATCCTCTCGAGCTGTGAGGGATCGCTGAAGCAGGACGTTCGGCGGAAACAAAATGAAATACCTCGCTACTTTGATTCTTGTTTGCGGCAGGTTCTGTAGAGTTCGTCGCGGGGTCAGCAACTGTCTTAGGTTGCAAGGGAAAGGTCCGGTTCCCTGAGAAGTTTATTGGCCAAGATGATGAGCTTGCGCATGAGGTCCGTGAGGGCAAGTTTCTTAGCTTTGCCTTGGGCCAAAAAACCCAGGTGGAAGGACTGAGGCTGGATTGGCTTGCGGAATGGGCGAACGGGGAAGGCACTTTCGACACAGATTTTTCCCGGCAAATGCAATGTCCGCAAATCTCTAGATGATGGTAGGCTGCTGGTTTCAAGCGACAGATACATCGTCGTGATTGACACTTTTAAAGCGCTATCTAAAACTCAAAGCGTGCGCTTACGTGGGTTAAAGTCAATTTCGACAATTTTTTTCGTCCTCTCGCTCGTATCCCCTCTGGTCCTCGCCGCGGAAACCTCGTGGACCAGTAATCTGACGGTTCCTCTCACTTTTGAGAACCAGCCTTCCTGGTTGCGGCAAGTGCCGTCTGATTCAAGCAAGATGTTTGCCGAAATCCGCTTTGAGATTACCCCTCCATCGACTCCGTCCGATTTGTTGGTGACCATCACCTTCAACGAAAAAGCTGGGGGATTTTTGAAGGCTTTTTGGGACACGGCAGAAGGCTTCCAGACTTTAAGCGATAACCTTTATGAAGGCATTGCCATGCCAAATCAAAGAAGTCTGCTCATTTCGCAGCTGATGTTGAAAGAAAAGGGCACAATTACTTTTCAGGCCAGCCAGGAGGACGCCCAGATCTACAAAATTCAATGGGAATGGCTGGAATCCAAAGTTATCTCCGCGAGCGAGGATTTTTTTGGCTTGGCTGCGGTCAGTGGCAACGGAAAAGCTTTAGAGGCAGAAGAAGTCAACGGCGAGCCTTTTCCTGCTCCGGTAGATCAGTGGAAAGGCTCTTTCATGACTGCCGTGTTGACCGATGAACCCGAAAGAATTGAAGAAGGTCTGGAATTTCAGGCCGATATGGAAAAAGTTCCAGCTATTGTCCGCCTGGAAGGTTGGGTGTCGGGATTGTCGCTCGATAAGGCCCTCACCCTCTGGATTAATGGAGTTCCTGTGGCGATTAGCCCCGAAGTTCCAAATTTAACTGATCCTGGATATCAAATCCTGACCCCGGGAAAGTTTTCTTACGTGGGCTGGCGTAAAGTCCAATTGTGGATTTCCCCTGACTGGCTCCAGACTGGAGTCAATAAATTTCAATTTTCCTGGGAAAGCGATTCGAGCTTAGTTGCCCCGGTCGCGGTCAAGAATCTGAGTCTTCAACTCTACTTTAGTTCAGTTCTCCAGCCCTCAACGGAGGTCATAACACTTAAGGAAAGTGCCGCTTTGCCTTGAAATTTATTCCCGTTAGCTGCATATTGTCATCTTCACTCTTTATGAAGCTTTTATTATTTAAGCCCCGCCGGTTTTCCTCCCGTTCCCGTGGAGGTTATACTCTGATCGAAATCATGTTGGTGCTCGGGATCATCGCGGTCCTGCTCGGCTCAGCTATCTTCTGGATGGTCGGCTCCGTGGAAGGTGCCAAAATTCAACGGGTGGACGGGGACATCGCTTCCGTTACTTCCCAATTGCGCATGTATGAAATCAATAATCGTTTTCTTCCAACCGGTCAACAGGGGTTGATGGCTTTGGTTAAAAAGCCGGATGTCGAACCCATTCCCAGGCGCTGGACGCAGCTGTTCAAAGAAGTTCCGCTCGATCCTTGGAACCGGCCTTACGGCTATGTTTATCCGGGCAAGCGCAACCCCGAAAGCTTCGATCTATTTTCCTATGGCAAAGACGGAATCGAAAGCGCCGACGACATAGGTAATTGGTAATACAAATGACCTCTAGAGCAAAGGCCGGTTCGCCGGGGTTCTCTTTGCTGGAAATGATTATTGCCCTTTTCATCCTCACGCTTCTTTTGGGCATGGCGGTGTTATCTACCCGTAATGTTTTGGCAGATGAAGAGATTCGCGCTGCGGTAAGGGAACTGCAACTTTTTGCGAAAACTGCCCGGAATCACGCTGCCGAAATTAATCGTAGCCAAGAGCTGGTGCTGGACGCAGATTCCTGGACCCTGCAGTCCACTTCTCTCATTAAATCGGCGAAAGAATCCTCCCCAGGGGAAATTAAAGAAGAATACACGAGCTATAAACTTCCGTCTGGTATTCGCTGGAAAGTGAAACCCTGGGGCAGCGATCAGTGGGAGACGCCGAAAAACCTGGCTTGGATTTTTAGTTCGACAGGGCTTTGCGCTCCCCATCGCTTCCGCTTCGAACGAAATAATTCCTGGATGGAATTTTCCATCAACCCTTTGACCGCGAATCCTCAACAGGAAGATTTTAACTTGCCATGAGCGGCTCCCGACAATTTAGGAAAGCTTACATTCTCATGGAAGTCATGTTGGCTGCAGGAATATTCGCCATGGCAGGGGTGGGTCTGGCGGTGGCTCTCAACAACATTGCCAAAACCCATATCCAATCCCGAAAGCTGAGTGCGATCCGCATGGAGTTGGACTCGCGCCTCACCGAAAGCCGAATTAAGCCGGTAGCCGCTGGAAAAGAAACAGATAAACCGAACAGCTCGGGGATTACTTACGAAAAAGAAATCGCCCCCATGGAGTTTAGCCGTCTTGATCGGAAATCCGCGGGATCAAAGATTCCCTTACGCGGAATTTTTCGCGTGACCATTTACGCCCGCTGGCTGGAGGGAGCGGAACCGCAAAATGAAAAAGCTGAAATTTACGTCTACCAGCCTTAAATCTTCGCGCGGCTTCAGCTTGCTCGAAGTCTGCCTGGCGCTCACTCTCCTGGTTTTGATTTCCGGAAGTATCTATGCTGTCTTGAGAGGTTCCATGGACACCGCCGCAGCACTCCGCGATGACTTGAAACGTAGCCAGGAAATCGAAGGCATTATCAGCTTATGCAAACGAACCTTTCACATGCTCCCGTCCGAGGCTCGTTTGGAGTCGTTCATCAGTGAAGAAAGCGGAGCGGCATTGCCACAACTCATCGTTCGCAACGCCCCCCAATTGCTTTCCTGGGGACCCCCCGGCGATCTCGATACCGTCAGCATTCTGGGTCTGCGGCCACAGACCGGGGGGCGATATTCTTTGAGCTTGCTTCGTGTCAATGGCGGCGCGAATCCGTCGGCCGATCCCACGTCAAAAGCCAAGCCGGCTGACTGGATGGCATTGGTTGCAGATGTGACAAAATTAAACTGGCGTTTTTATGATGCAGCTTCCAACACCTGGCTAGACGTTTTGTCTCCGGGTCAAGCGCGGCCCCGCGCGGTTGAAATGACTATTGCGCTTGCAGATGAGCCTAAACCCATCCGGGCCGTTTTCGAACTTGTTCCGATGGACACCACCATCCGGAACCTTCTTATTCCATGAAAATAGTTTGGCCCCAAAAAAAGGAGGGTTCTGCCTTACTGTTGGCTCTTTGCGCAATTGCCTTGATGAGTGTGACGGTGTTGGGATTGGTTGGGTTCACGGACTTGGGCTTGAAAGAACAGGCCGGAAAAGAAAAAGATTTTCGAGCGATGCAACTGTCCCTATCGGGCATTGCCTTGGGCCTTCATCCAGAGATTGAAAGAGACGATCCCGTGCTGGAACAAAAATTAAATTCCACGGAAAGTTTCTCAGTCCGTTTTAAAAGTGAGGGGGGAAAGCTCAATCTCAACACCGTCCTTCTCGCCAAACAGGAAGATGTTTTGGATCGCCTATTTGAACAATGGGGAGTCAAACTTCGTGATCGGACCGTCCTCGTTGATTCCCTGATGGATTGGGTGGACACAGACTCAGTCAAGAGATTGGACGGCTTCGAACAAAAGGACTACCAGGCCAAAGGATTGAAGGGCTACGCTCCGAATCGTCCTTTTCAGAATCTGAATGAAGTAGACTTGGTTCGAGGCATTGAAGCCCTGGCGAAGCTGAAGCCGGATTGGAAAGACTATTTCACGGTCTGGAGTGATGGCCTCTTGGATTTAAATGACGCTTCACCGGACGTGATCCAAGCCGTTTGTGAAGTACCATCATCGGCAGCGGAAAGCTTCTCTCAAGGAAGGTTAGGCCCGGACGGAAAGGCTGACACCCGCGATGACGTCCAGTATGAGAAAATGGCACAAGTCAGAAGCTTGCTGGGTATGTCGGAGGAAGACTTCGCCCCCCTAGAAAAAACGCTAACGCTGAAAAGCGATTATCGTCGTATCGAAAGCACTGGCAGAGTAAGCTTTTACGAGCGAAAGCTGACCGTTGTGGTGCAGCTTAACGTGACACCCGTTCAATACCTGACATGGATCGAGTTTTAGAAGCTCCCAAACCCCGCCGCAGTTCTTTTAAAGAAGAACTGCGTCTGCTGCTTCCTGGAGAAAGAGAATGGGAGAGTTGGGAGTTTTTTCAAGGCCAGGAAGCGAAACTTCAATCCTCCGTCTCGCAGAAGAATGTTCTTAACGAATTGAAGGGAACGTACCATTTGGGAATTCCCCTGCAACATCTTCTGGTGGTTCCCATTTGGCTGGCGACAAAAGATGCTTCTGTCATGAAGGAAATGGTGGGCCTTCAACTTGAAAGCAAAGGGCTGGGAAAGTCGGGCGGAGATTCAGCCTTTGATTATGTGGTAGTCCGTCAGGAAAACGAGCGCACCCTCCTCGCTGTTTCCGTATTGCCGAAGAATTTTCCCGAAGAGTTGTGTCACCCCCGCATCCTGCAATACAGGCCCGTTACGGATTACTGGTCTCTTCCCCACAACCAAGTCCTCATCTGGCGGGAGCTCGAAGTTTTGATATTGGCTTTCACTTCAGGGTCGGAACTGATTTACGTGCAAAGTTCTTCGGCAACGCACCTGCATGAATCCCTACTTTTGGAGGCTAACTGCGCGCGCCTGATTTTGGAAAGCGAAGGCAGCCTCGCAAGTCTTTTGGGGATTACTTTTTACGGGGAATTTTCCCGAGAGGAGATGGAGGCAGTCAGTCTCTCAATGGATCTTCCCCTCCAAAAGCTTGACCACCAAGTACCGGCCAACCTGAAGAATGCCCGAAAACTTTTGCCTTCCGTAGTGTATCAAGCCCAGAAACAAAGGAACCAAGCTCATATCAAACGGCGCCTCGCCTTCGGAGCTGCTGGAGTGTATCTGCTCATCCTCATAGCTATTTTCGGGCAATTGGGCTGGCTGGGGTGGCAGAAAAAAACTCTCGCGGACGAGATTGATTCCCATCGCAACGAAGTAGAAGCGCTCCGCAGCACCTCGCAGAGATGGCGGGCCTTAGAACCGGCTGTGCTCCCAGAAACCTATCCGCTGGAAATATTGTACCGTTGCACCAAACTCCTTCCCGAAGAGGGCGTTCGTTTCGTGAATTATGACCAGAGCCAGGATCGGGTCCTGATTTCGGGGGAGGCCAAGAATGCTTTGGCCGCCCTCCAGTATATTGAAGCTTTGAAAAAAAGTGCCGAGTTGGATGCCTATGTTTGGGAAATGCCTTCGCCAGTCCTTTTGCCCAACGAGAGCGCTCAATTTCGAATAGAAGGGAAACGACGAGATGCGACCGCTAAAATCCAGTGAACGCCGCCTGATCCTCGTTTTCGGGGCCATCATCTTTCTGATCGCGAACTTTTTCGGCCTCGAACAATTGTCCGAGAAACGGAACTCTCTGGAAGCTGGCCTACGCAAACTTAAGCTGGAAAAGACCGAAAGTGAGTTTTGGCTCTCCCAACGAGATCTGTGGTCCAAGCGCAAAGCCTGGCTGATAGAGAAACAGCCGCAGATGAAAGGCACCGGTCAGGAAAGCGCTGAGTTACTGGAATCCATCCAACAAAGCGCACGCCTCCAAAAAATCACCCTCGGAGAGCGAACCATCGCTGAGCCTTCCACCAGTCTTCACTACTCCGAAATCGCAGTCCGACTTCAGGCCACTGGCTCCTTGGAAGCTATCTCCAAATGGCTGGCCGCGCTTCAACAACCCGAATCTTTTCAGGCCATCACCAGTTTGACTTTGAAAAAAAATGAAGATTCGGCTACGATTGCCTGTCAACTTACCATTGCCCGTTGGTATGCACTGCCATGACTCTTGCTTTCCTCACCTCTTTCCCGCGCAGAATTTTATTTGCGGTCTTCTTCATGGGAGCGTTTTCCTGCACCCTGCCCAAGGCCGCAGCTGAAGACGAACTGCCCCAGCCCTATCCGGATTCCCGGTATGAATCGATCTGGAAAAAATCTCCGTTCACTCTCCCTTCTGCGGTTGCGGAAACTAATGCCAGTTTTGTCGATAACCTGGCCTTGGCGGGCATCGTAAGAATCGAGGGTGAAAATTATGCCGCGATCATTGACAAAACGACGAAGAAGCGGGAGCTCATTTCCTCCACCCCCAACGATCAAGGCTTGAAACTGATCAAAACCGAACCCTCGGATGATCTGGCTAAAGTTTCCGTGGTTTTGCAGAAAAATGGTGAGCAGGGAACGCTGCAGTACGACATGAGCTTCCTTCAAGCTAGCCTCGCGAAAACCCCGGAAAATCAGCCTCCCACTCCCGCTTCTGCCCCTCCTCCCCGTGCCATCCAAAATCAAGGCGGGCCTCCCCCGGCCATTCGAGCGCCCCGACGCCGGGTTATTTCTCCGGCCACCGCCGGTCAACCTGGAACTGTGCCGATTTCCCCGGGCGCTGTTTCCCCGGCGCCCAATCAGAATCCCAATCCATGAGCTTTCGTGTCCTGTTCCTTTTTTCCCTTATCTGCTTTTCCGCGCTGAGCGGACTCAGCCAGGAAATTAAATCCCCCGATGACAATGGAATGCAAATGCCTATCGGCGACATCAACATTCTTTTGGACACGTACGAAAAGATTTCGGGTAAAACTCTCATTCGTGACGCCAATATCCCTGCCGGGCTGACGATTCGGATTATCATGCCGGGCACAATTCCCAAAGACCAGGCTCTCCGCCTCCTCGAATCCGTCCTCATGCTGAATAGTTATGCCCTGATTCCTGGAGAGGATAACAGTGTGAAGGTCGTGAACGCGGCCGGAGGGAAAAATCCGCGGAGCGAAGGAATACCTGTTTACGCGAACCTCGCGGATTTGCCGAAAGGAGAGCAAGTCGTCACCTATTTTATGCAACTTAAATATATGAGCGCCCAAGAGGCTGCGCCTATTTTCCAGAGCCAGGTTCCGCCTCATCCGTGGGGGGTTTTTGTACCCATTCCTAACGCCCAAGCCGTGGCCATCACGGAGAACGCTTCAACCATCCGCCAACTGGCGAAACTCCAACAACTCATTGATGTGCCGCCGGCTAAGTTGATCAGCAATTTTGTTTCTTTGCAACGAGCCGACGCGGAGCGGGTGGCCACGATCATTACCAAACTGATTGACGATCGTAAAAGTAAATCGCAGCAGAATGCCCCTGCTGCCGGGAACAACCCACCTCCGACAGCTGATAACCCGGACCAATCTCCGCTGGCATTATCTGCCGACATGAACGAAAGGAGTCTGGTGGCGGGAGAAGTCCAGTTGGTTCCGGATCCCCGCACTAACCGCATCCTAGTAGTTACTCGGCCGGTAAATTTCGAGTATATCAAGAAATTGATCGAGGAATTTGATCGTGCGGTCGATCTAACCACTCCCTTGGACCGCCCTCTCAAATATCTCGTCGCGAGCGAAATTCTTCCGGTTCTTCAAACCATTCTGTTGGAAGGTCCGGACGATAAAACCCTTTCTTCAAATAGTTCCGGCACCGGAGCCGCAAATTCTTCCAACCCTACCGTGGGAAGGAGCAACGGCGACAATGCCAATAACGGGAGTGGGCTTGGGGGAGGTTCCCAATTCGAAGCAGAGCGTACGCTTCAGGATAAACAGAACACTGCACCTCAGGCAGTTCTTGTGGGCAAGACTCGCATCATCGCGGATAACCAAGCCAATTCCATTATCGTTATCGGCACGCCTGAAAACGTCAACAAGGTAAGAACCATCCTGGATTCGCTCGATAAAAAGCCGATGCAGGTTTATCTCTCCACGGTAATCGGGCAGCTCACGCTAAACGACAGCACAGAGTTAGCGATCGATATCCTTCACAAGTTCAGTCGGGCCGGAGATTTTGGATCGGCCGGAAGTCTTCGCACCCGAACCGACCCCGTTTTGGATCCGGCATCGCTCACCAGTGTCGCCGCTTTTACTGCGCTTCCCGCTGGCTTGACTCTTTATGGAGCGATCGGATCGGCCATCGACTATTACGTCAAAGCTTTGGCCAGCACCAACCGCTTCAAACTCATATCCCGTCCTGTTGTCTACACGACCAATAATAAAGGCGCACTCATCGCCTCAGGTCAAAAGATCGCAGTGCCCACCTCCACCCTGACCTCGTTGAACAATGGAGCGGTCGATAGCGGTTCCGTGGCGTCCAGCATCGAATACACCGATGTGGAACTCAAATTAGAGGTGGTTCCCACAATCAACTCCAACCGGGAGGTGACCCTAAAAATCAAGCAGACCAACGACACCATTATCGGCAGCAATTTCGTCTCCGGAAACTCCATTCCAACGATCGGAACGCAGACTGTTGATACTACCATTACAGTGCCCAGCGGGGCCACCATCGTCCTGGGAGGGTTAATTACGGAAGATAACAACACCTCGATCAACGGAGTTCCCTACCTCAGAGATATTCCGATTTTGGGCTATCTTTTTAAAGGCACGGTTAAGACAAAGAACCGCTCAGAATTAATCATTCTTATCCAGCCCACCGTGGTAGGCACTAATGAGGAGGCAGCTAAGGCCAGCCAGGTGGAGGTGGACCGTAATAAATTCGGGCCTGAGTCCAAGGCATTCTCCGACAACATTCCCTTCGTTCCCGTCGACAACAAGAAAAACCCACCCTCGAAAAAAGCGCCGCGGGGACTAAGCCCGAACGCACCCAGCAATACCCCTAACACCACTCCCATTACGCCCGGAAACACATCCCAGTCCTCTCCCTGAATCAGGGGAGGCGGGAAATAAGAATCCTGCGGTGCGTCGGGTGCTTTTTATCGGAGCGGGAAGAGCTGAGTCTCGGGCGATACAAAAATCCTATCAACTTGTCGCCCAAATTATCGGGAATGAGATCGCAAGCGTTCTTCAAGATGAACAAGGAAATTGCTGGGATTGGATCCGATAGAGTCCTAAGATGGTGAGGTGCCTTTTGTTGAGGAACTCATCCATCTTTCGGGCCTTTCGGATCAGGGCCAATTACGGACCTTGCTTCAGCAGGCTTCCAGCCAGCAGCGTTCGCTGGTCCATACAATCCTGGAACAGGAAAATGTCGATGAAAGTGCTTTTTTGAATGGGGTGGGAGCATGGGTGGGGATGCCTTGGTGGGAGGAATCGGTTCTCGAGATTTCCGCCGCGCTCCGGGAAAAGTTTCCTCCACGCATTGCCCTGCGATACCACCTGCTTCCTCTAGGAGAAACCGCAGAAGGATTCTGGCTAGCGACCTATGATCCTTTCGATTTGGTGGCGAAACGAATGGCGGCCCAGACGATCACGGACAAGCCTATTTATTGGGTTTTATCGACCCGGCGCAGAATTTTACAAGCCCTGAGACAGGGCTATGGAGTGGGGGCGGAAACGTTCGAGGAGATTCTGGAAGGCCGCGAATTGGACGATGCCTTGCATGATTTAAAGCAGGAAATCAATGTCCTGGATCAGGATGATTCCGAAGCTTCCGTCATTAAATTCGTCAATCAGATCATGCGGGAAGCCTTGGAACAGCACGCGACGGATATCCACATTGAGCCTTTGGCCGATGATCTTCAAATTCGGTATCGGATCGACGGGTTGCTCCACGAAGTTCCTGTCCCTTCCCAAATCAAATTGTTACAGGCTTCCGTTCTTTCACGAATCAAGATCATGGCGCATCTAGACATCGCCGAGAGACGCCTGCCCCAGGATGGTCGTATTAATCTTGAATTGGAAGGACAGCAGATCGACGTCCGAGTTGCTACTATTCCTTCGGTGACGGGCGAAAGCATCAGCCTCCGGTTATTGGGACAGCAAAAATTCGAATTTGCCCTCCTCGGCTTGGACTCCGTATCGGAGCAAAGAATACGCAATCTTTTGGCAATGCCCAATGGCATCGTATTGCTCACGGGTCCGACCGGATGCGGAAAATCGACATCCTTATACACGTTTCTCTCCAGTTTAAACACGAAGGAACGGCGTATCGTGACCATTGAGGATCCGGTGGAACACATGCTGGATGGAGTGATTCAAATAGCGGTCAAACCGGAGATTTCCCTGACTTTTGCCACTGGCCTCCGCAGCATACTTCGCGGTGATCCTAATGTGATCATGGTGGGAGAAATGCGCGATTTTGAGACAGCCGAGATCGCGGTTCGAGCCGCGCTCACCGGGCACTTAGTATTTAGCACGCTGCACACCAACGACGCGATCGGGGGAATCACCCGCCTCATCGACATGGGAGTAGAGCCATTTTTAGTGGGTTCCGCAGTCCGGGCATTTATTGCGCAACGACTCGTGAGAGTGCTTTGCCCTAGATGCAAAAAGAAAGCCCAACACCCGCAAAGTTACCTCAAACAAATAGGTTTTCCTCTCAAGCACTCTGACATGATTTATGAGGCTGTGGGTTGCGAGCATTGCCGCATGACGGGCTATTCGGGACGAACCGCCATCTATGAAATGTGCATGGTCACATCGAAAATGGCTGATCTCATCACCCAAAAGAAACAGGCCAACGTGCTTCGACCGCTGGCTTTGGCCGAAGGCATGATTCCTCTCCGCACCTACGGTTTTGCCAAGGTCATGGCTGGCGTGACAACCATCGAGGAAGTCGTGCGGGTTACCTCTTCGGATGTAGAGATCTTGGACGAATAGCCATGCCTTATTTCATTTATCAGGCGATTGATTCTAACGGGCTGAAGAGCGATGGCAGTCTGGAAGCGAGGAACCGCACCGAGGTTTTTGCAAAACTTCAACTCAAGGGATTGCAGCTTGTTTCCCTTAAACAGCGTGAGGAAGCTCCGCGCATTGAAATTCCGCCTAGCGAAAAACTTTCACGGGTTCATCGAGGTGACGGAATTTTATTGTTAACGCGTGGGCAAATTATCCTTTTTACCGAAGAACTCAGCGACTTGCTTGAGGCGGGGCTACAACTGGAGATGGCACTACGCGCGATGGAACGGCGCCAAGAGTTGAGTGGTTTGAAAGACGTAGTGAGGGCGCTCCGAGAAAAAGTGGTGGAGGGCATCAGTTTTTCTGCTGCCTTGCGTTCGGTTTCGGGAAGCTTCGGCGAACTTTACTGTAATCTTGTTGCCGCAGGTGAAATCAGCGGGTCGCTGCCGAATATCCTTCGCCGTCAGGCGCAATATCTACAGGCACT
>Ga0136635_10000390_pt1 | contig 11912 bp, 5 predicted proteins | sample AntDrymeUQ852106_2_FD_105495 | JGI IMG/M metagenome (GOLD analysis project Ga0136635, IMG submission 105495) | Polar desert sand microbial communities from Dry Valleys, Antarctica - metaG UQ85 (21.06) | ecosystem: Environmental > Terrestrial > Soil > Desert | place: Antarctica: Dry Valley... | reverse complement strand
TAGACGTGGAGAATCACGACCCTTCAGGCCGTGGGATAAACGCATTTTCCGAACCCAGCCCGATGGGCTGGGCTATTGAATCTAGCCCCTTCAGGGCATCAAGCAGTGGCGGGGAACCCGGAACTCCCTCGTGGCCAGAGCGGGCACGGTGAGCGCGTTTAACCCGGCCAAGGGATGAATCCCCAGCCAGCGCTGGCGACGTTCCACAGAATTTTCGGCAAGAAGGATGGGCGCGCCGTCGTAGGCGGTGGGATTGGTCACTTGCAGAGTAATGGTGTCGGGGCTGGCGTGTAAAATTTGGACGTGGACGTGGTCAATGACGTTGAGTTCCAAAGTCTCGGTGTTCAGGAGAATTCCGGGAACTTCCGCGATGGTATTCAACACCGCCGGTTCGGACCAACACGAGCCTCCAAAGATTTCGCCCACTCCAATTTCCTCTTCTGGTAATCCGCGAATTTCCCAATCACTCAAGTTGACGCGTTCATTGACCCAGCCTGGGGGCATCACGCGCCAGCGTTTGCCAGGTCGGGTGTCGGGGATGAGTTGGTCGGGCCGACTCACGTATTGAGGCAAGCAGCGGGCGATATCACGCAGCAGATCGAGCCACACGTCGTCGTTTGTGGCCCGCCAAAGTTTCAGCAGGGAAGCGCCGGAGAGAGTGCAAATGCCGGGAGCGGCATGTTTGTTCTGCACATTAGCCCAAACGGTGCCGGTCGTGAGCATGTCGAGCTGTCCAAACGTGCTCCCAGTCGGGAAGCGGAAGTCATAGCTGGTCACCCAAGTGGCGGCATAGGCGCCCGCGCGCACCGCAGCCTCAATCCATTCCCCGTGACCGTCGGTTTCCTCCATTAAAACCACAAAACTCTCCAAAAGTGCGGCGGCAGATTCACTGTCCACATTTTGGTAGATGTCTCCGGGACCACCGTTGGTCAATCCTTTAGCCAAGAAGTTATCACGGTATCGTCGGGCTGCCGACTCGGCAACTTCCCGGTAGGAAGGCTCTCCAAAATAGCGGGCCGCCAGAGCGAGGGCGCCAGGCGCCAAGGCGGCGGCACAACTGCCGCCTAAGTGGGTCTCGCCTGAAAGAGGATCGGCATAATGGGGTAGGTGTCCTGAAAGCTTCCAGAGGCGGACAAAGCCATCGGCCAAACCGCGGGCAAACTTGATCCAAGCCGGATTTGGCTCGATATGGGGTGGACCCACACGGAGATGAAGGAGCGTCTTCATCAAAAAATAGAGCGTGTCCGCACTGTAGCGCAGGTAGCAGGGAGCGTTCATGTTCTGCCACTCGCCGCGATGAAAACATCCGTAAACAAAGCCCGAAGGACTTGCGGAACTGGCGATAAAATCCCAAGCCCTGAGGGCACGATGAAAGCTGTCGGCATTTCCGGAAATCAAGAGCGGCCAGACGGTGTTCGGACCGCCCACCCAGCCGGTCTGGAAATCTTGCGAGGCGCATTCTCGCATGCCCACCGACCAGTAACCGTGAGACTCCACCCAGTTCTCCCGATTATGCTTTTCTTCAATTAGGCGGAAAGCGGTGCGGAAAGGAAGCTCTACGCGCGCGCGCTGGGGAGCCAGATTTTTGCGGACGCGGAGAAATTTTTCGTAAAGATCCTCGGGACTGGAAGCTGGGAAACTGTGAATCGTGGCCCTCAGGATAAAGGTCTCACCCAGTTGTAAGGTCATGGGCTGATCAGCTAATGGCCCCGCGTAATTATATTTGCCACCCTCCCGAACTCCAGGGCTCTTTACGATCACCTGCGCACTCTGGCGATCTTCCGCTTCCATGACTTCCAGCGCGTGGTCGCCGAAGGATGTTCCCTGATCCGTCACGAGAAGAAACCCGCGCTGGGACCGTGGCGAATAGACAGCAATGCACGGAGTTGAGCAGTCCCCCGTCAGGACTTGCAACCGGCTTGGACCAGGGCCATGTGTGAGATGCGGCGCTTGGGACAACTGTACCCAATTGGCCGGATCAGGTTCCGGCCGGCGCGGAATGCCATCGCAATTCTCGGCCACTGGAAAACGATTTCCCGCATAGACGCAAGCGGGCAAGAAAACCCAGTCATCCTCACTCCAGTTTGCAAAGGAAAATTGTAACCCGAGCGCGATGTCCTCACACGTTCCTGCAACGACTTTAAAGCGGGCTTCCAGCAGATGGCCCGAGAACGGCTGGGGTGCTAACCCAACCTCAACGTTGAGAGTTCCACCCCCTAAGCAAAGCGTGGATAGCGGGGCAAGATCGGCGCGCACGGAGTTCTTAGCCAGGCCGTTGGAGTAGTGAATACCGAGCAGGGAAGATTGGATCGCTTGAGCGCCTAGGGATAGAAGATCGGAGAAGTTGTTTTGCATATAAAAGGCTAAAAATCTGGATGATTCAGGTAATCCTCAAGCTGATTAATTCGTAAGGTCCGAAGGTGACTTCGGTTGAGGTTAGGGGCTGAAAGGTTTTTTCGGACAGGTCTGTTCTGAGGGCGACGCGGCCTTTAGCCAGACGGAGTGTCGCGGTGCCCCGGCGTCCCAGGGTTTCATGCAGGCGCAAGATCCAACCCTTGCCGTCGTCGGAGGGTTTGGCCCAACAGGGTTGCAAGGATTCTCCGCCTTCGAGTCCCAGGAACCCCGCGTCGAGAGGTTGGCCACGATAAGGCAAAGGTTCGGTAAAGAGGAGGTCGGCGAGCGCGGCGGGCTGTTCTTCCCGCATCAGTTTGCTGTGATAATGGCGAATCGCGAGCCGGATGAGATGCTTTCCTTGATCGGAAACCTGACAGTCTGGCAACTCGGGGCGCAGTCCGCGATGCACGTTGGCTTGAGTGACGAAGGCACTTCGCACGAGGCTGAGTTGCAGGTCGCCGTTGCGGGCAGTCCACCCGTATTTAGCTTCTGTCACCATAAAAAAGCCCTCTTCCCCGCTGTCGTCCAAAGCGATGGCGTAGCGGCTACCGGGCACCTCCCACTTGGCCTCGGCTTCAGGTGCACCTCCGCGCTGGTGACGAAGCACGCTGCCAAAGGGCGCGCCGAAGCGAGCGTGTTCACCGGCGTAGGCGCTCGGAAAAAGGGCTTTTAATAATACGCGTTCTTCCTGCCAGTCGAGTTCGTATTCCACCCGCAAGACTGTCTCCGCGGGGTGCAGCGTGTAGCGGGTGGTGACGGAACTACGCGCGGCCAGCGGACGGGAGAACGCGCACGTGGCACTCCCGTCTGGGTGAGTTTCCACGGAACACTTCGGAGCACGTTGTTCAATCGTACCGTTCGAGAGACTTCCTCGATCAATATCCCAAGCCTCGAACAGCCCGGGATTATCGGGGTAGAAGGCGAGTTCTCCCAAGGGGCCCCGCAAGGCAATTTCTTGTCCCCGCACGGAAAGGCGGCTGATGCGGCCGAGGCGATCAAATCCTGCTTGGACGATACCATTATCGAGCGCATTTTTTTCCACCTGCACCGGGGGATGCTGGACTGGAGTCAAATCGGCCACGCGCGACCCGGAGAGCGGCGGGAGCTGGCAGGTGCCACCGTTAACGCTCCACGTCCTAATATAAGGAAGCGGGTTGAAAAGACAGTCCGATCCCTTCCCCGTGAGTTCTTTTTGGCAAGCAGTCTCCGCGTTTTCGATAAGCTTCGCCAATTCCTGGCGTGCCGCCCCATAGACTTCGTGAATGGAACTCCCCGGAATGTAATCGTGGAACTGCGCGAAGATGAGTCTTTTCCATGTGACGCGGTCGATATTTCCGCCCCCCGCCGCGCATCTCACCGCTTCCCATTTCTGCACCGAACGTTCCAAGGCGCGGAAGAGCGCTTTGATATCGCCGTGCGTGGTGTAGGTGCCGCGATGATACTCGAGGTAGAGTTCGCCCTGGTAATCGGGCAGGGATGGGCGCACACCGTTGAGTTCGTCGAAAAAAGTCTCCAGATTTCCCCACTCGGTTCGAGGAGACGAGGCAAGGTTACTGAGTCTACGGGACCGCTCGATGTCGTCGGCGGTGGGCCCGCCGCCACCATCACCCAGACCGGTGGGGGCTAAAAATGCATCATGCACGTCGGATTGACGATACTCCTCCTGACCGCGCACAAGTTCATCGATATTCGTGGTGCCATTGTAGCCAACCCCCTGAGAGAGATGGGCCAGCACTTCCGTTCCGTCATTCCCTTTCCAGACAAAACTGCTGTGAGGAAAAATCGTGACCGCACTCCAGTGCAGCTTAGTCGTAAAGAAATAGTCCACACCACATTGCCGGAGGATCTGGGGTAAGCACCCGGAATAACCGAAGACGTCGGGGAGCCACATCAACCGGGCGGGAGTGCCCCGGATTCGTTGGAATTCTTGCTGGCCGACCATCACACTCCGGGCCAGGGCCTCGCCGCAAGGGAGCAGCGTGTCGGACTCGACGTAGGACGCACCGGTCGCATCCCATTGGCCGCGCCGAATGGCGGACTGCACCCGTTTGAGCAAACCGGGAGCGCAGCGCTCCGCGCTTTCATAGCTCGCAGGCTGGGAATAGCCAAAACGGAACTCGGGGTACTCATCCATCAGGTGCAAGGCGGTGGCAAAGCTATGCACCGCTTTGAAATCAGCCGTCCTCTCCGGCCAAAGCCAAACGAGGTCAATGTGAGCATGTCCAGTCAGGACCGCGCGAAGGGATTCGGGATGAGCCGGAAGCGAACGATAAATGGTGGCGAGAACTTTTCTTAAGGCTGCTACGCCCTGGGCTTCGTAAACCGCGCAGGCTCGATCAAGTTCCCGCATCAGGCGGCGATAGAGCACGGTGACGCGGTCCACGGGATGCTGGTAGCCGATGACGTTAGGGAACTGCGCGTCTCTCGGCATGCAGAGCCGATGTTCCTTGTGCAGAAGATCGAAGAGAACTTTGAAATCGTGATAACCGTGCCAGGCTTCATCGTTGCGGTGACAGAGGGAGATTTTTCGAAAAGGAACGCCCTCCCCGGTAATGGCGGGAATGAGGTTAGGACTCCAAACGGTATTTTCCAGACAAATCGCTTCAATCCAAATTTCGCCCGCTTTCTTAGGAAGCCGCACGCGCGGATGCGGACCGTCAAGCCCGGCATACGGCTGGCCGTCTAGGTAGAGTGTGGCTTCGCCCTGATCTTGCCAAACCAGCCAGCGGGGGCGCGCACCGTGCTGAGGCGGAAGCTTGGCTTGGAACCAGGCTTGAGCATAGAGCGGCCCCCAATGCAGGGGCGCTTGCACCGGCTTGCGCGGGAGGAGAGCGGCTTCCGCAAAGGTCCGGTAAGCAGGAGAGGGTGCGGACCACGTCACGTTTTCAAGAGGGACGGAATCCTCCCATATTTCATCCCCTAGCCGGCGGATAGCTTGGTGGATACGACCAGTGAGAACATTGAGGAGCGGGCTTTCAGGTAGCATAAAATGGGGTCGAAAAATGCGATCATGTCGAGCGAGATAGGAATCGGCGATATGAAAATTTGAAACTTGGCCGATTTTTTTGCTTATCGCTTAAGCATTAATCTAGGTTGCGATTACCCCATTAAAAACCTCGATTCAGAGAGGGAGGGCACACTGAGGATCTGAGGATGCTCGACTTTCCGCTCAACTTCGACGCAAAAAAATTGAAAGATAGACATTTTTGCTTAAGCTTAAGCATTAACCAAAACGTGGCTTGGCAAGCTAGTAGAACTCTATGATATTCTCTCAAACCATTTGCAAACATTTATGCTCTTGAAACTGTCTCTCCGCGCGTTGCACATCACTTTCCCCCTCTTCTTTCTTCATCTTGGATTCGCCCAAACCCTGCCTCCTGACAGTGCTTACGTGCAAGTGAGTAAGGAGGGGTCTTTGACCCTGGACGGCAAACGAGCGCGTTATTGGGGTGCCGTGTTGAACTACCTTCCGGTCCAAGCCGAAGGAGAGGGCGCAAAAGGATTGGCGGTTCTGGCGAGCGACAGCCCTGAGGAACGCTTGCGGAAGGTCGAATTGCGGCGGAAGGCGATTGATGCGTCGGCCGAACGATTGTCCGCTCTGGGCTTCAATCTCGTACGATCCTGGGACGGATTCGATCCCTCCTTGCCTTATCAGATGGGTGACGGATCCGAACAGGACATGTTTGCTTATGCGTGTGCGGCGTACGAAAAGCGCGGGATCAAGATTTGGTCACCCCAATTTAACAACACGGGAAATGTGCAAGAAACAGATGCGGAAATTGTCAGCAATGGGGCAGACGCTGAAGCTTGGAAAGCCGGCATAAAAGAATGGACGGCGGCCAAGCCACAGAGCATTCGCGGATCGAAATTCTACATTTTTGACCCACGCACCGCTGCCCTGCGCCTCAAGCGAATGAAAGCCTGGGCGGACTTTCCCAATCTTTACAAAAAGGGACTTCGCTTCGGTGATGACCCGCAGGTGGTGGTCTGGGAACTGACCAATGAAGAGTGGTGGTTCGCCTCGATGCTGAATGGGGAATGGCAATCGTATCCGAAATTTTTCCGTGATCAGATGATGTCGGCCTGGATCGGTTTTCTGCAAAAAAAATACGGTTCGGACGATGCCTTGCGGCGGAGCTGGGGCTTTCTACTTAACGATGAGTCATTAGAGAAAAAAAACGTCCTGCTGGCCCCTCTCGCCAGCCCGGTGAAAGACCTTGTTCTCAACGACGTCAATCCCTTGGCCATCGCCACCCAGACGGCGCGGGACCAAAAATTGACGCGAGCGGACTTTACTCGCCAGCGGGGGTCTGATGTCATCGAGTTTCTTCTGCAAAGCGTCATCGCACGCAAGCAATCCGAGCGTGACGCTGTTAAGACTTGGGGCAAGAGTTGCCAATTGTCTCCGCTAGTCCTAGACACGGGAGATGGCTTCCGGATCCAGACCGTTTATCTTCATCAACTGGCGGATGCCGTTACCATGTGCACCTATTTGGAAGGATTCGCCAATGACCCACAGGAACCGCGCTTCCCCTGGTTCAGTTACCTCGACGAGCCACCGCGCATGGCCCACGATGTTCCTTGGGCGGAAATCGGCCGCGTGCCCGGCAAACCTTTTTTCCTTTACGAAACCCAGATGATGGGTCCCTCAAAATATCGGTCGGAATATCCCTACCGCCTGCTCGCGCAAGCCGCGATTCAGGATTGGGACATTGTCGTATGGCATTGCTTTCCCCGCCCGATTTTTCCGGAGGGCAAACGTCCTTATGATCGGGCAATTGAAGTCGGCCACGAAGGGTTTCCGGCGGAGGGTTTTCATTTTCGCTTCGACGAGGTTCAGAGCGCTGCCATGTCCACCGCTGGCCTCATGTTCCGTAGTGGGGCTTTTAAAACGGTAGAAAAACCGACCACATTCGTCTTCGGTAAAGACCTACTTTATGATCCTGCGAGTATGGATTACGGAAAATCCTTCGGGCCGTTTTCCGAAAAAATGGCTTCCACAAGTTTTCGCCATGGCTTGCGCATGTCGGTCGATCCTACACTTGAAAAAAGTACGGTAACAGGACCGCTGGTTATCCCCCGTGTGCATGAAGGCAATCCCATCCGGACCACGTCTGAAATAGAATGGGATTGGCGCCGCAGCCATCTCAAGATGGACGCGCCTACCGCCTCTGTGTACACTGGCTTCTTTGCCCAATACGGCGGGCCCGTCACGTTTTCCGACAGCAAGCTAATATTGTCTGGCGTTCAGATTAATAACCCCGTGGCCGCACCTTATCCGGTGTCACCCGAGGAAAATTACATTGCCTTCGGAGCGGTCGCCCGCGATGGCAAGCCGTTGGCCGAGTCCAAGGACATAGAGGTCTCGCTAGTCAGCACCAGTTTTAACACGGGCGCCTTCTTGAAACCTGAAAGTGTCGTTGATGCCAAGAGCTCCCGCGGCCGACTGGCTGGCAGTAAAGCGGGGACCTCTCCCGTTTTAGTTTCACGTGTCGGAGCAACGCTCACTGCCCCGTTTCTGGTCGGGATGAACTATCGATTTCTCGACTGGCACTTTCAAGAGATTGGCCAGGGGAAAATTTCTTCCGACGGCTTGAAAATTCCTTCTGATCAACCCATTTTTCAAATCCTTTTGAGTCGGTAACCGCCCCAACTTTTAATCTTCACCCGAAAACTATCAATTAATATGCGTAAAATCCACATCACCCTCCTGGCCTGCACCTTTCTGGCCGCAACTCAGTTCTCCACCCTTCACGCGCAGCCTGCTCCTGCAGCAGAGATTCCGCCAGCTGAACCGTGGTATATGAAATCGGTCAAGTCCGCTGACTACGCAAAGGCGACCGCTGACGATCCTCAATTCCAAAACAAAGAACTTTGGCCCGAAGAGCTGGCAAAAGCCGAGTTCATGAAACAGGTTTGGCCGAAAACACGTGTCTTGGTGTGGGCGGGACAACAAGGCGAAGTAAAAGACGGTTGGGAAGCGAAGTATTGGCTCGAAGACGGAAAACCTGCCGAGGCTCCTTTTGATGAAAATTCCGATTTAGTGTTCCCGGATCTCGAGAGTGGTCGAGGCTGGATTTCCCTCACACCAGGCCGAAAATACCAGCCTGCGGCCTTTCGCCATCTTACCGTGGGAAAGGGATGGGGCATCGTCGGCCACTTTAGTGTGGGGGGCAACACTTGGATCAAAAACGGGGGCGTTGTTCGGTATTTGGATTCTTGCGTTGGGAAAGACAACACATTCCTCCGTAGCGATAACGGTGATATTCAACTCGTGGATCACTTCCATTTTAGTAAAGCCGAAGGTTCCTCCGCTGAACTCATCGGACACTACAGTTCAGACGACAACTGGCAGATTAATTCCGGGTTGATGATTCTCGGCCCTGACAGCCGGATCGCCACTGGAAACCGCACGGATACAACTGTGAATGAAAATGGAGCGCTCGCTCTGATGAGTGGCTCGTATTTGTCCCGGCGGCTCAATGCGGATTGGGGATTTGACCTCGTGGTCAAGGGCAAGTTTAGCGCCGGATTGCCGGAGCGTCCGCTCACCCGGGACGCACGGCTTGGTCTGGGGTATAAATCTAAGGGCGCTTCCATTAGTAACACAAACGAGCGCGGCAATCGAACTCCATCGCCTGCGGATTTCGGCATGATTGTGATGGAGTCCGGAAGCTTCGCCGTCCTAGCCGATGCTGAAAGTAAAGCCCATTTGGTTCTGAACTGCCATAAACTGGATCAGGATTGGGGGCAGCTAGGGATTCAATGGAGTGGTCGAAAACTCGATCCTGTAGCTGGCCGCGCTGCCACTGAAGCCGTGCCCAAACTCACCGACATGGTCTTGCTTGGAAAAGTCGATATGAGTCATGTACGGTTTGAAGACATCGCCAAAGAAGGAATTCACATGTCCAATTCCGCGAATGCTTCCCAGTGGACGGACGTCGAACTAGGAGCCAACAATGCGGGAACACTCCAAGAATTAGTCACTCCCTACAAAAAACCTTAAGATTCTCTAAATGATTTCACGCGTCTATTCTCCCCTACCCCTCCTTTTTCTTGCCCTGCTGGGCGGAGTTACCACGGTCTCCGCACTGGTCAATCCGACACTGCAGCCGCCGGACCTTTTTGATCGTTATGAAAAAGTGATTCTTTTAAAAGTCGTTGCCGTAGATTCCGCCAAATCTTCAGTAAGCCTTGACGTCACGGGAGTGGCCAAGGGAGATTTCCCAGCCCGCCAGGTGGTGCTGACCGCTTCCGGTGCAGCAACCCAAATCTTCGGAGCCTTGGCGACGACGGGCGGGGAAATGGTCGCTTTTGCCGGGGGCAAAGGCCGCACGGGCGCGGATGCGCTGCTTCTGTACATGGGGGGAGAAGGCCGTTGGCAGCAGGGAACGCTCACCTCACCTGGGGACACTACGACTCCGGCGCAGTGGGCCTGGACGACTGATCTGGAAAAAGAAATGTATGGCACCTTCAACGGCCATCCAGGTCGGCTGTCAGAAATGATGTTAGACCGCGCTAAAAACCGCGCATTTTTTCCTTCCCGTCCATTTGACCAATTTAAAACGGACCTGACTATTGGCACGTTTGACAAACCCGTGCAGGGGGTGGCCATGTTTGACTTTAACGCAGACGGACGCCCGGACATCTACGCGGCCAGTGAGGCGGGGGGACGGCTTTATCTCCAGGGAGAAAATTTAACGTTCACCGACGCCACCCAATCGTCCGGGCTGGAAGGCGTCAAGGGGGTCAGCGTCTCGGTGGCGGATGTCAGGCTGGATGGTCGTCCGGATCTGCTGATCGACGGGAAACTTTACCTTCAGGATGAAAAAGGGGTTTTCCAGCGATCATCGGATCTTTCCAATGCTGCCGATCAAGAAGTCAAAATGGCTGCTTTCGTCGACCTGAATCACGATGGATGGCCTGATATCGTCATATCCAAAATAAAAGGCGGTCTTCACGCCTATTTAAATCCGGCGGGAGAGGCAGGAGCATTTACCGATGCCACGTCGACGCTCGGTCTTGATGTGCCTGCGTGCGGATCTGACCAGACCGGTTTCTTCATTCCTGGAGACTGGGATGGGAGCGGCAAGACTGACCTTTATTACAGCGTCAAACGGGGCTTGCTCCTGAGCCTTGGCGCAGATGGAAAATTCAGTCCAAAGCCGGGCATGCTTCCTTACGACTTTATGGCTCCAGGTGGAGTTCCTACGCTCACCGGTGCGGGTTGTTTCTCACCGACCTGGATGCCTGACAGCCCGGACTTTATTTTTGCCACAAATGGAGCGGTCAATATTCTCTCCCGTGTCGAGGGCAAAGCTTTTGACGGCGGACAGTTCGGCAATGAGATTGTGGTGGCCACTCTAGACTGCCTAGGTGCATCAGCGGAAGATCTTAATGCGGATGGACGCGTGGACATTTACGCCATCAGCCGGAAAGCCGGGAGCCCGAACGGTTACTATGTCAACCGAGGGCACGGTTCTTTTATTGCCAGTCTGCGCTACAAACCTGCCGCTATCCCTGGTCCCGCCCACCAGCAGGGAGCTCTGGGAGTAGCCATTGGCGATGTGAACGGAGACGGGGCCAACGACATTCTCCTGGGCGGAACCGATGGAAAACTCTCTCTTTTGGTCAATGATACTCTTAGTCTAAGGGTGCCCAAGGAAAGCTCAACGGCGCAGGACAAAGTGCTCGAACAGACCGGCATTGTCAGCGTCCGACCCCTGGGTCCCAAAGGGATCACCGGCGCGCGCCTTTCGCTTGTCGCCTCTGACGGTCGTGTTGAGGCTGTCCGCATCCTCGGGTCCAACGTGGTCTCTGGATGCCAAAGTCCGAATACCGTTAGTTTCGCGGTTCGGGAACCAGGCGATTACAAGGTCGTGGTGCGATACTCCGATGGACAAACTCTTGAAAAAACTGTGGTAATCAAACCCAGTATTCATGAAACAATCACCATTGCACGTGACAGTAAACTTTGAACGGCTAGAGTTTGGCCTTCTATGTTTCCCGAATTTTCCAGCCCAAGTCCATTTGCCAAATCCGGACGGTGGTTTAAAGGAGCCATTCATTTTCACACCACCAACTCTGACGGAAAACTGTCGCCGGATCGGGCAGTGGCCTGCCTGAAGGAAAAAGGCTATGATTTTGCGTGCTTCGGCGACCACTGGGTCGTGACCGAACCGGTTGATCCGGAAGGAAAACTTCTCATCATCCCCGGCTGCGAGATTGACACGTGGTCAGATGACACCCCCGGCAACACCCACATCATGTGTGTGGGTGTGGATGGTATGGAGGGAAATTTTCGGCCCGCCGGTTGGGAGTCGGGGGGCCGCCCCACGCACCTCGAGCTTTGGAATATGGCGCGCCGCATCAGCGAATACCAAGTATTCGGCCATCCTTACTGGTCCTCCCGTAGCCCGGAGTTTATTAAAAGTTACCAAGGCGTGGGGGCTGTTGAAATCTATAATCATAACCACGAAATCAAAGAGGTGATGGGATATTCCGAATACACTTGGCAC
>Ga0136635_10000389_pt1 | contig 11914 bp, 12 predicted proteins | sample AntDrymeUQ852106_2_FD_105495 | JGI IMG/M metagenome (GOLD analysis project Ga0136635, IMG submission 105495) | Polar desert sand microbial communities from Dry Valleys, Antarctica - metaG UQ85 (21.06) | ecosystem: Environmental > Terrestrial > Soil > Desert | place: Antarctica: Dry Valley... | reverse complement strand
GGTTCTGATACTCATTAAAGAGGTTCTGATACTCATTAAAGAGGTTCTGATACTCATTAAAGAGGTTCTGATACTCATTAAAGAGGTTCTGATACTCATTAAAGAGGTTCTGATACTCATTAATCCACCTCAAAGGGTGATTCATCCACCTCAAAGGGTGATTAATCGTCCTCAAAGACTGATTAATCGAGTTCTAAGTTTTCTTCCTGTGCTCTTCCCGGAGAGACGCGATGAATCGCGTCTCTACAATTGTTAACTGCGCTGCCAAATTTTAATTGTTTTGTCTAAACTGCCACTCACCAACATTTCCCCGGAAGCTGTAAACGCTAAAGCTGTTACTGTGTCCGCATGTCCTGTAAATGTACCTAACAGTTCCCCGGTGTGTAGATGCCACAATTTGATAGTTTTATCTGAACTGCCACTAGCGATAATTTCTCCATCGGGACTAAGAGCGATCGCATCAACTCCATCTTGATGTCCTTTAAGAGTCCGAAGCAATTCCCCAGTCTCTAAATCCCAAATCTTAATCGTTTTATCTCGACTTCCACTCACGAGAATGTTATCATCCCCACTCACCGCCAAAGAACGAACTATGTGAGAATGTCCCATGAGGGTGTGCAAAGGTTCGGTATTAAAACTTGTTACTTTACCTTGACATGACAAATCCCAAACTTTGATTTTACGGTAGCTACCTGTTACCATAGTTTGCCCATCTTGGCTAAAAGCGAGGGAATGAGCAGCGGTATCATCTAATGAAAGAGCGATCGCTACCTGTCGATACATCAAATCCCAAAACAAAATCTTTCTGTCATCTCCCCCAGTTGCTAACATTCGTCCATCTGGGGTAAAAGCAACACAGCGCACCATTCCATTGTGCTTGTGCAGAATATCTATCAAGTCTATTGCCCCGGAATGCCAAATCTTAATTGTGGAGTCTGCACCACCACTCACCAATGTTTGCCCATCTGGACTAAATGTGAGGGAATTTACTTCATCCACTACCCCGGAGACACTCCATTGGTATTCTGAGAGAGTACCAATTAATTGACCTTTTGTCAAGTCCCACAATTTCGTCTCTCCCCGACTCCCACTAGCCAAGATTGGCGCATTTTTGCCGTTGTTCCCTCCCGGACTAAAAGCAAGGCAATTAATGCCTCTAGAATGTCCTGTTAAAGTCTGCCAGCATTCCCAATCACCGACAGTGTTTTTCAGGGGATGATCTGGTGATAAAGTCTGAATCCTTTCGGCATACGCAATTTCATCAACTAAAGAAGGTGCATCTTTTTTGGCAATTAGTGATTCTAAATACCAACTTAACCCACCCCCATATAACAAGTTACTCGGAATTACAGTAACTTTTGGCTCAGTAAATTGAATTTGATTTGACGGCAAAAAACCTGTAATTACCGCTTGTTTTTCGTAGCCTAATTGACCAGTAAACGGATAAAACAAACACAGAAAAATTAGTACCTGATGATTATGTATATCTTCTTGACTAACATTCCACCTGATTTTGTCTTTTTTTATGCCATTAAAGCTTTCTCCATCAGCAGCGTAAACTTGAATACTAACTTTTGGGTTATCTGCTAACGAGTAAGCAAATTTACTTTCACCGCGCAAATTTCCCTCATCATCTAATGCCATATTTTTCAAGCTGTCTTGTGGCACTTTTTTAACCAGCTTACCCAAGCGTTCAGTTATCACCCGCTGAACGATTTGTTCTCGCAAAAGATAATCTTCCGCTTGCTGCTGAAAGTATTTCGGGAAGGGAATCACCCAATCCGGAGGTTCGGGATATTCGGGTGGTGTTGGTGGGGGATTTTTGGCGAGAATTTCTGCTTGGTAGCGAGCAAAACTAAGCAATTTTGCCAATGATTCGCCCCAAAATGCCATAATTTCACTGTGACAACCTTTTACTTGACTCTCTAGCAAAGATAAGTCATAAGTCTTTGGTTTTTTCACACGTTGAAGAAAGTCAGCTTGTTGAGCTTTCAGTAAGCTAATCCAATCCATTTGCATGTTTTGCGGCACAAAGAATGCATACCTACGGTAAGCTATACCAAAGCAATTACTCAAGTTTATAAGATGAATGTAAATTGAGAATTGAGTAATTTGAGCAGTTAGGGTAACAGAAGCATTACTTATACTCTAATAGAAAGCAACTATCTATTCGAGGGCTAACATGCTTCGTTAACCATGAGGTTAACGTATAAATAAATTAGACGCTGGAAATTAATTCTAACTTATCTGGAAAATATGAGACTGTCTCTAGTGAAACAAACCCGAAATAATACTCACTAGGAATTAAAGCCACGCAGACAGTGAGAGTATAAATCTCTGATTGTCGTTGCAACACCCCTGCATTAAATTGTATAAGTAAAGATACTAAAGTCAGGATTTCTTAATTTTATTCTTGGCGATCGCGCTCAATTGTGTGTAATCGTTTAATTTTCATCCGCAAATCAAAGTCCTCACCGCTGACAATTGTTTCTAAATCAGCGATGCGTTGTTCTAATTCGACCTGCTGCGGTGACAAAACGTTATTTTGGTATTTTTTCTCATCAGAACGCCATACAGCGACTGTACCAACCGCTGCGCCACCAATCGCCGCTAATGGTATAATTGCACCACTTCTGGTGACAGCTGAAAGCGGAACACAAATTGCTAAAATTGCGACAGTCAAGCCCCAGATTTTTGTCGTAGCGCTAACTCGGATATCCTCAGGTTGGTGGAAGTTTTTTTCCGGTTTTTTAGCCATGAGTGTACCTCAAAGATTTAATTATAATAATTCGAGCGCGATCGCCTGAAAAAGTTCCTCGTGCGTTCACGTTGGCACAGCCGGATAGTAGAGAAGTGACTCCGTAGGAGTATCGGCTTAAGTATAATTGCTAAATAGATAGTTTTGTATCAACTTTAACTCTATCCTCAGGATGAAATTATTCTCCTTACAAAGATAGATGATTGTATAAATAGATATAAATTTTTGGCTACTGAGAGTTAAGATAACCAAAGAAAGATATATTTATTAATTGTTGAGAATATCGCATCTATTCAAAAAATAACTATGACAACTGCATCTTCCATTTTTCTGGCTGGAGCAAGTCGGGGTGTCGGTAGAGAAATTGCCAAATGCTTAATTGCACAACAGCAAAAAGTCAAAGCACTTTTGAGATGTGAAGCAACTCGTGATGAATTAGAAGCAATGGGTGTTGAGGTAGTTCTGGGAGATGCCTTAAATGAAGAAGATGTAGAAAGTGCTATACTGGGAGAACCTATCCACGCAGTTATCAGTACTGTTGGCGGTTTGCCTCAAGTTAGTCAAAGAGTAGATTACTTAGGCAATAAAAATTTGATTGACGCAGCAGTGAAAGCTAAAGTAGAAAAATTTATTTTAGTGTCTTCTATAGGTAGTGGAGATAGCGTAGTTGCATTGAATCCACAAGCATTAGAAACATTGCGATCGGTTTTAATAGAAAAAGAAAAAGCCGAACAACATCTAATTGCCAGTGGACTTACCTACACCATTATTCGTCCCGGTGGATTAAAGTCAGAAGCAGCAACCCAAAATGCAATCTTAACTGAAGATCCACGCATTGCAGGTATAATTCATCGTGCAGATGTCGCACAGTTAGTTTGTCGTTGCTTAAATTCTGATAAAGCTAACAATAAAGTGTTATCAGCAATAGACAAAAATATGCTTTTTGGTCAAATAGAGTTTGAGGAATTCAGCTTAGATTGAAAACTTATAATTTCAAAACGATAAGTTATCAGACATAATGTAGAGACGCGATCGCGTCTCTACAGCGGTTTTTTCAGCCAAAACCCGATAACCTTCAGCCTCTACTAAATACCATAATTACCTGTCCATAGCGAACTCCAATCACCAGAAGCGACAAAACTCGCCCAATAATAAGGATGCTGGTATTCAGGTATCTTTAAAAACTCTAACTGCGCCTGTCGTAGTGCATCATGTTTACCCTTACCTGCGTTTAAATTTTGGTAGTACTTTACCATCAAATCCTTAGTTCCCTGATCGTCTATCATCCACAAGCTCAAAACTTGAGTCTGAGAACCTGCAATTACCAAAGCACGACGTAAACCGTAAAGCCTACCTCCTACTTTGAGATCACCCAGTCCAGTATCGCAAGCTGACAGCACCACCAACTGTGTTCCCCGTAAATTCAATCCAGTAACTTCCAAAGCTGTGAGGATACCATCATTGATATGTGATGAAGCTTGCAGGCGATTATTAATACCCGCGAAAGCTAACCCAGAACGCAACAAGGGATTTTCTAATTTTAAAGTTTCAAGTAATTGCGGATTGAAATTATCTGCTATTTCTTTGTCGGTAATAAAGAAACCGTGAGTCGCTAAATGCAGGATACTCGGAGCTTGTATTTGTTTAATCGCAGCTTCGGTAGCTTTTTTACCAGAAATGATTTTTGTATCCGGAAAAATCTCTTTGATTTTATTTGCTTCCTCTAAAGTGTTGTAAAGTGACGTAAATTGCAAGTTTGGTAAGTGACCAGGAGGACGATTTTCTAAACCACGTACACCAGATGATGCAGTTATTTCCTGCTGGTTGTAGTCGATGTTTGCAAATACTACCGGAGGTGAAAAGCTTTTAGGTGCTAACTGATGGCGTAGCAACTCTCGTCCAGTGGTGAGATAAGAGAAAGCGTAACGTTGAATCAGGTATTTATTTTGTTCGTCTAGTAATGCTTCAAAGGGAATTACTGCTAACTGTCCATCGGGTGATAATAGCAAATGACGTGCATCGCCCAACAGCGGACGGATGGGAGCCATGACTTGTCGATGTAATGTACGAGCGAATTCCTCAAATGATTGGGTAGGCTTGTTTTGAGTAGTAGGAGTAAAATAACGGGTGTGAACATCAGATGGTTTTTCTGCCAACGCTTTTCGTAGATCCGCAACAGATTTGTCAATAGTTTCAACATCTCCCAAGTCAACCCACCTTGGTTCCCCAGAAGAACGCAGCACCGCTGCTGCATAACGCATTTTACCCCATTTTTCAGCTTGTTTAGCTTTGGGATTAAATGGCTGATACCGCAGGATTTCCACCAAAGCCGCATCCTTAGGTATCAGAGTTTGGATGGCTGGTAACTCTACTGGTTGGGTGGTAATGTAGAATTCAGCACTTTTATTACTAATCGCTTCTTCTATGCCTTCTTTTTCTGTGTTTAATTGCTGAACTTGAGCTTTATAGTCACTAGCGCTTTGGTTTCCTTGCCCCTTGTATATTAATGTTGATAGGTCTTGATTGACCTTCTGCCATTGATCAAATAATTTTTGTGTTTCTGGTTTATCTGCTAAGTGACTGCGTAGTACTTGTATGTTGCCGATAACGGTGTCTAGCACACGTACTTTGCGGCGTAGCACTGTGGTGAGTGCTAGCCTTGCAGCTGTAGGATTGTTAGGATTTTGGAGAGATAGAGATATGGCTTGGTAGGTTGAGAATAAAAAGGTTTTGGCGTAGTCTTGTTTTCTTTCCTCTGAGCCAGCAGTAAAAATAAGTTCAAAATTATGTTCTTCAATTGCTAGCCCACGACTAGAAAAACTAATAGCACGGGTGATCTTCCCCTGTGAAGAGTACAATTGTGCCAAATTGTTCAAGCTAGAAGCGACAAGAGGATGTTGTTTACCCAGCATTTTCTCTCTTATTTCTAGCGATCGCAAATACATAGGTTCAGCTTTTTCATAGCTTCCCTGTTCAGTGTACAAAGAAGCCAAAGTGTTCAGAGCAGTGGCAACATCCGGATGTTCTTTGCCCAGTGCTTTCTCCCTGATGAAGAGTGCTCGCAGATACAGAGATTCGGCTTTTTCAAAGTTCCCCTGTGAAAAGTACAGTTGTCCCAAATTGTTTAGATTAGTGGCGATATTAGGATGTTCTTTGCCCACTAATTTAGCCATAATTGCTACTGCTCGCAGATACAGAGATTCGGCTTTTTCATAGCTCCCCTGTTCAGTGTACAAGGAAGCCAAATTGTTCAGGCTATTGGCAACGTCAGGACTTTCTTTACCCAGCATCTCTCTTATTTTTAGCGATCGCAAATACAGAGGTTCAGCTTTTTCATAGCTACCCAGTTCTTGGTACAAGGAAGCCAAATTGTTGAGGCTAGTGGCGACATTAGGATGTTCTTTACCGAGCACTTTCTCGTAAATTGCCAGAGAGCGCAGATACAGAGGTTCAGCTTTTTGAGACTTACCTTGAGCTTTGTACAGTTCTGCCAAATTATTGAGGCTAGTGGCAACAAGAGGATGTTCTTTGCCCATTATTTTCTCGTAAATTGCCAGAGAGCGCAGATACAGAGGTTCAGCTTTTTCATAGCTCCCCTCAGCTCTGTACAGTTCTGCCAAATTGTTGAGGCAAGTGGCGACATCAGGATGTTCTTTGCCCAGTACTTTCTCGCTTATTGCTAGTGACCTTTGTGCTGGGGCAATAGCTTCACTATATTTACCTGCGTTATGCAACTCAATGACTTGTCTATTGAGTTGCTTCGCTTCCTGCAATGCTGACTGTTGTGCTGACAGTGGCGTCTGAGATTGTCCTTTTACCTGTCTTGGAATGTTCACTAGCAGCTCGAGTGCTATTCCTGCTGTGATTGACCAGGATACCAATTTGATGCAACCTTGGATTTTTCGCTGGGAGAATCTATGCACGTATTTTTGCTTCCTAGCTTGATTAGCGACAGTCGGTCAAAATAATGCTCAAAATATACCTCAAAAGTGAAAAAGCGAGAATTGATTTTTTAGTTTTTCCAAAAACTTTACAACCTCTCACTGATGTTAAATCAAACAATGAAGCAATAAACTTAACCAGCTTTAAACTGCGTACATTTTGCTTCCAATGCTACTTGCAAGGTAAAAGCCACGCAATTCTTAAGACTTTTATGGCGTTTATGCACGTTTTGCGCTAAAAACAGTGGAGAGATCATTGCTAAAACTGGAGCAATTGGCTTGTAGCTAATTTTCAGAAGTATGTCTATTGAATACTAGACTTGGAAAAATTAGTACTAAATTTTATAAATTTTACTTCCCATTGATTAAGAATAAAGTATGCAACTGATTAAGAGAAAGCTATTATTGCCAACTTATCCTTCCTGTGACAAAATTTTTTCACTTCTTCAATAAAGTAGAGGCGCAAGCAAAGAAGAACGCTAGCTTGAAACGATAATCTGACCAATGCGCTTTAAAACTTGCAGGACAGTATATAGCTCATTCCGCAAGGGAGCAGGAGAAAAAACTCTCGATATATCATATTGTGGTGTATCCTGTTGAGTTAGTTTGACAAATATAATTCCGTCTCCATTTGTCATCATCCCAAAGATAGGCTTATGTGGCTGGGGATTTGCCATCATATATGCTAGCGTTTGTGGCAGTGCTGACATTACAGAAATAGTAGTTCTTTTCGACTCCAGCAAGATTATCCAAAAGTGATTTTGCAAGACTAAAATATCAATTCGTCCTTTTAGAGTTTCTTCCTCTTCATCCGCATCAAAGACTATTTCTATTGAAGCCTCACCTCGCATTTTGTAGGGATAATCATAAAAACCTGCTTTTTCTAAGATAGGTGAACCTATGAGTAGTGTTACTGTTCCTTCTGTGAGGTTGCCATCAGCTCTACGGATACAGGTATCTTCGTCTAATAACATCTAGTGAGGCTTTTTCTTCGTCTGTAATTTGAGGTAAATTCTCATACCATTCTGTGAAAAATTGTTCATCTTCTGTTCTTGTTAGATGAAAGCGAGATTCTACTTCAGCTAAACTTTTGAAGATGTCAGTAATTGCGGTCTTACGTACCATTTTTTTATATTAATTATTCTGTAAGATTGCTTGCAAACCTATTACTAATCTTTCTATCCCTTCTTTTGCCGTTTCTTTTTGCAGCGCACCATAAGCAACTCGCAGATAACATCCATTATCCATGCCGAAGGTTGTACCGGGAATCACTGCTACAAGATGTTCTTTGATTAGTCTTTCAACTAATTCAAAGGTATCCATATTAGTATGAACTTTGACGAAAAAATAAAAAGCACCATCGGCGGGGGTAATGGTACACTGATTTTGTAGGCGGTTGAGTGAGTTAAGTACGTCATAGCGTACTTGAGCGATCGCTTCTAAATTCGTCTTCAAATACTCCTCTTTTGCCTGCAATGCCCCTAATGCTGCATACTGAGAAATTACAGGCGGACAAATCACTATTGAATCTTGGACTTTTTTAACGGCAACAAGCAGGTGTTTGGGAATCACCATATAGCCAATCCGCCAACTCGCAAAACCATAAGCTTTGGAAAGGCTATATAGAGATATGGTGTATTCGCTACTTCCGGAAAATGCAGCAGGAGAAGTATGTTTTACACCGTTGTAGGTAAAGTATTCATAAGCTTCATCGTTAATATGATAGATGTTGCGTTCTTTACAAATTTGATTAACTTGTCGCAACGCTTCTTCAGAATAAACAACACCTGTGGGATTATTAGGTGAAACTGTAACTATTGCTTTTGTTTTTGATGTTATGGCAGAAGCGATCGCATCCACTCGCAATTGATAATTTTCATCGGTTTCTACCAACACCGGATGACAACCCGCCATTGTCGTTGTCATTTCATGATTAAAATAATAAGGCGTATTTAATATAATTTCATCGCCTACCGATGTAATCGCAAGAATGGCATTCATAAACGCCATATTACTGCCAGCGGTAACAACAATGCAGTTTTCGTCGTTAATTTCAATGTTGTTAAAAGCTTGCAATTTTGCTTCAATAGCTGCTAACAAAGGAGGAATTCCCTCAACAGCTTTGTAGAGATTATTACCAGGTTCAGCGAGGAATTTCGGCAAAAGCTCGATTGCTTCCCGTGGGGGATTGTAAGAAACAACACCTTGTCCTAAAGAAATGGTTCCAGGATTGCTTTTAATTAATTCGCCAACGACAGGTATTATCGGAGACTGTACAGCCTCCATGCGAGAGATAAAGTTTTTCATGCGATCGCTAAGTGACTCCGTAAAAGTATCGCGCTTACTTGAGCTATATTTAATTCTCTCGTAAATATGCCCTCGTAGTAAGGACTTCAGTCCTTGGCTTTTTTGATGAGGACTGAAGTCCTCACTACCGGACTTCATATTAGTGTCGGTTACTGTCCCCCTTCCTCAAATCCTCGTCATAGTCAATTGCGATTCTGGACGCACACGCTGTCCGGTAATTACCATCTTCACACCACGGGAAGGTGCAAGGGTAACACCTCGACGCCGAGGGGTTTCTGGTTGATTATCAGCTAGCGCTAGTTGATAGCGTGACAAAATTGTTGCCAATACTAATTTCATTTCATACTGAGCTAAAGCATCGCCAATACAGCGACGGGCACCTGCGCCAAAGGGTATAAATTCATAGGTCGAAAATTGCCGTTCTAAAAAGCGCTCTGGTTTAAACTGCTTGGGTTCTGGATATAAATCCTCACGGTGATGAATTAGATACATGCTGCCAACAAGGTATGTACCAGGCTCTAATTTATGTCCTAGTAGTTCCACTGGTTCTCGCACGACTCTAGGCAAAGTCAACATGGCTACAGGGTGAATCCGTAAGGTTTCATTACAAACAGCGGTGAGATAAGGTAGCCGGAAAATACTCATCGGATCTGGGGAATCACCCAAGGTATCGAGTTCTTGAAGGATTTTGTTACGGACTTCTGGCTGATGGTGAGTCCAATATAATGCCCAAGCCATTGCGCTTGCTGTGGTTTCATATCCCGCAAGTAACATGGTCATCAACTCATCACGCAACTCTTGATCGGTCATGGGATTCCCCTCTTCATCCCGCGCTGACATCAGTAGGGAAAGGATATCAATGCGATTTGGATCGGGTGAAGAGCGACGTTCAGCAATTTCGGTGTAAATTATTTTATCAATTGCGGCGCGATCGCGTACAAATTTTCCCCAAGGACTCCAAGCACCTAAATCTTTTTGCAGCCAAGGAAAGAACAAAAAGCTAGAAGTCAATGGCGAACTAAACAAATCTGATATTGCTGTCAGTCCGCGTTTAAGTTGTTGACAACGTTCTCCTTCATGCAAGCCAAAAACCGCCTCTAGGATGACTTGCAGGGAGATTTCCTGCATTGCAGTCCGAGCTAAAAAAAGCTGATTTTGTGGTAAATTACTAAAGGTCTTTTCAGTGATATTACGGATTAAATCACCGTAGTTTCGCATCCGTTCACCGTGAAACGAAGGCATTACTAATTGTCGCCGCTTTTTGTGGCGATCGCCTTCGAGCATGAAAATCGAATAGTCTCCTACTAATGGTTGCAGAATTTTGTTCACATTACCGGGAGCGGTAAACTTTTTGCGGTCATTTGTTAAAATTTCTTGCAGCGCTTGGGGATGGTTGACGAATATTAAGGTGCCGCCAAAACCTATGATTCTAGCAGTGAAAATATCAGGATATTCTTTTACTGCGGTTTCCATATATCCCACAGGATCGGCTACCCATTGGATTTTTTGGAGAAATGAGGCAGATTTGACAGGGTTGATTAGTTGCATACGATTTTTACCCAGAAAATTTTACTACTAAGTATTGTTGTTAATATGCGTCAATGTTGCAATTGTTATTTTAAACAACTCAAAACAAGATTAGCTGGGATTTTTAGTGTTCATATGTCGAAATATTGCAGCAATGTTGCGGGCATCGTCTATCCCGCGATGGTGTGTACCCTTTAATTCTAGCCCAAGCTGTTGTAGAGCCTGCGCCATGCCAAATCCTTTATATACACCCAGATATTCGGAAAATTCCTTTTTAATATTTCTGTGTTCTGAACCAAAAGGATAAGGAACATTGTGATGTTTGCAATCTTGAATAAATTGCTTTTTGTCGTATTCTCCCCAAGAACAGAAAACATAATTGGGAAATGATTCAAGCCATTTTTGCAGGTGAGACATTACTTGCGTAAATTTTGGGGCTAATTCAACATATTTTTGAGAAATACTAGTTAGTTCTGTACAAAAAGCTGTTAATTGCGGATTTATCACAGGTTGAATGAATTGCTGAAACTCAAAATCAATTTTCCATGTTGCTCTGTTGAGCATGACAGCACCGCAAATCGATTATTTCCATTTTATGACGAGGAATACTATTATCATCAGAGCAAGTAGCTTCTAAATCTATTATTAAAAAATACGAGCAGCTATTACCTTTCATATAATGACTGTTATCGATAATGATTACAATTTAAGTTGATTTAAAAGGTTTGAGCCAGCCTAATTTTATGGCGGTATCAAGAGCGATCGCACTCATCGCAAACCAAACAATACTTTGGACACCCAGCACCACAAAAGGCAAAATTGTACTATAACAACAAAGTCCCATATCCACCTGAGTTAAGCCTCGTACCAACCCAAAAGCCAGCACTCCCCCAGCTTTGAGTTGCGGATTGTCATCGGAACGAATGATATAGCGATAGGTGACACCAAATAGCAAGCCACAAAAGCACGATATAGCACCGCTTATCCACCAACGCCAATCCTGGATATTTATCTGAAGAATGCTGAGTGCTGTAAAATACTTTGCAAGTAGCAGATTGTTAAGAAAAGTGGTAATGAGGAAGGTTAAACAAACAGATAAACCCCCGAATATTCCAGCTTTCAGGGATTCTAGGCGTTCAACCATGTCGTTCGTATCTTTCATGAACACAGAGGAAGAAACAAATGACTAATGACCATTCCCAGTATCATAAATATTAGAGACGTTTTGTAAATTAGTTAAAGAATTAGGACTATGGAGATTTTGGTGCGATTCGTTACTAAGTGAATCACGGTAATCAGTCCGTACATAACTTAGTCAGTGAAACTTAACTTCGGTTAAGCACTGAACTCTCAGATTGATGCAGGTGAAAGTCCTGCCAGC
>Ga0136635_10000388_pt1 | contig 11930 bp, 8 predicted proteins | sample AntDrymeUQ852106_2_FD_105495 | JGI IMG/M metagenome (GOLD analysis project Ga0136635, IMG submission 105495) | Polar desert sand microbial communities from Dry Valleys, Antarctica - metaG UQ85 (21.06) | ecosystem: Environmental > Terrestrial > Soil > Desert | place: Antarctica: Dry Valley... | reverse complement strand
GTGGTCGAGCCCGGCACCGACGGGCTCGCCGAGGTGGTTGCGCAGCTCGGTCCGGAGGTGCTCGGGCCGGACGGCGGGCTGGACCGGGCGGTGGTCGGTCGCCGGGTCTTCGACGACGACGAGGCCCGCCGCCGGCTCGAGGCGGTGATCCACCCGCGGGTCCGCCAGCGCGCAGCCGAGATCGAACGCCGAGCGGTCGACGGAGCGGTGGTGGTGCACGACATCCCGCTGCTGGTGGAGACCGGTCAGCAGGACGACTTCGACGTGGTCGTGGTGGTCGACGCACCCTACGACGTACGGACCGAGCGGCTGGTTTCGGTGCGCGGGATGGACGCCGACGAGGCGAGGTCACGCATCGCGGCGCAGGCGTCCCGTGAGTGCAGGCTGGCGGCGGCCGACGAGGTCGTGGACAACAGCGGCGAGCTCGGTGCACTGGACGCCCAGGTCGACGCCCTCTGGCAGCGACTCCGCGCCCGAGCCGGCTAGCCGGGACAGGTCAGGCGGCCAGGTCCGGGTCGGCGATCGCGCGTAGCCGGGCCAGCGCCTCGCGCTCGAGCTGGCGGACCCGCTCGGCGGAGATGCCGTGCCGGGCGCCGATGTCGGCCAGCTTGTGGATGCGACCGTCGACCAGCCCGAACCGGGACCGGATGATGTCGGCCTCTCGCTCGTCCAGCCGGTCGACCAGCGAGGTCAGCCGGGCCCGGGACTCCCGGTCGAGCAGGGTCAGGTCGGGGCCGGGGGTGGTTTCGCGGGCGACCAGGTCGCCCAGCGAGGTGTCGCCGTCGTCGTCGACCGGGGTGTCGAGGCTGACGTGGTCGCGGCCCCACCGGATCAGGTCGACGACTCGGGTGAGGTCCATCTCCAGCTCGGCGGCGATCTCCTCCGCCTCGGGCTCGCGGCCGAGCCGACGCTCGAGGTTGCGGCGGGCGGCGCCGATCTGGTTGAGCTCCTCGACGACGTGTACGGGGAGCCGAACCACCCGGGCCTGCTGCGCCACGCCACGGGTGATCGCCTGTCGGACCCACCAGGTCGCGTACGTGGAGAACTTGTAGCCCTTGGCGTAGTCAAACTTCTCGACGGCGCGGAGCAGGCCGGTGTTGCCCTCTTGGATCAGGTCGAGCATCGGCATCTGGTTGCGGCCGTACTTGCGGGCGATCGACACGACCAAGCGCAGGTTTGCGGTGGTGAACTGGTGCATCGCGCGTCGTCCCTCTGCAGCGAGCCACTCCAGCTCCTCGCGGGTGGCGCGCTTGGGGGCGCCACCGCGCCGGCGTTCGATGCGTCCTTCGGCGAGCAGCTGCTCGGCGAACAGGCCGGCCTCGATGGCCTTGCTGAGCTCGACCTCCTGTGCCGCGTCGAGCAGCGGCGTGCGGGCGATCTCGTCGAGGTACATGCCGACGCTGTCTCGGCCCTCGGCGTGATCGCCGTCACGTCGGGCGCGCGTGCTGCTGCCCCGCGTGCTGGCTCGCGCGGTGCTCTGCGCCACGCTCGTTCCCCTCTCCAGTCGATGCGTGCTCACGCCTTCTACAACACCGGACCAGCCGTGCGGATTCCGCGTACCGGTCCGTTCCGCTTACCCCTTTAGACGCGGCAGGGCAGCGGTTCGTTGCCGTTCTCAGGGACTTCTCAGCCAGCCCCGTCAGCCAGTCCCGCCGGTCTCGACCGGCGTGTGGGGCGCGCCCGCGGTGTCGACCACCCAGGCGTACTCGAACGCTCGCTCGCGCCACGCCTCGTACCGGCCGCTGACGCCGCCGTGCCCGGCGCTCATCTCGGTCTTGAGCAGCACGTCGGGCGCCCCGTCGCCCCGTGCTCGGAACCGGGCGACCCACTTGGCCGGCTCGACGTACAGCACCCGGGTGTCGTTGAGGCTGGTGGTCGCGAGGATCGGCGGGTACGTGGTCGTGCCGACGTTCTCGTACGGGGAGTAGGACTTGATGTAGGCGTAGACGTCGGCATCGTGCAGCGGGTCCCCCCACTCGTCCCACTCGATCACCGTCAGCGGGAGCGTCGGATCCAGGATCGAGGTCAGCACGTCCACGAACGGGACGGCGGCCAGCGCGCCGGCGAAGGCGTCGGGTGCGAGGTTGAGCGCGGCGCCCACCAGCAACCCGCCCGCGCTGCCACCGATCGCAACGATCCGGTCCGCGGCCGACCAGCCCGAGCCGGCCAGGTGACGAGCGGAGTCGACGAAGTCGGTGAAGGTGTTCTTCTTGGAAAGCGTCTTCCCGTCGTCGTACCAGTGCCGGCCCAGCTCCCCGCCGCCACGGATGTGTGCGACCGCCCACACCATTCCGCGGTCGAGGAGCGACAGCCGGTAGATGGAGAACCCGGGGTCCATGCTGATCTCGTACGAGCCGTAGCCGTAGAGCACTGCCGGGGTGCTGCCGTCCCGGGGCGTCCCGCGCCGGCAGACCACCGACATCGGGATGCTGGTGCCGTCCGCGGCGACGGCCCACTCGCGGTGCTGCTCGTAATCGGCCGGATCGTAGCCGCCGAGCACCGGTTGCTGCTTGCGCAGAACCCGCCGACCGTCGGCGACGAACACGTCGTAGACCGACGCCGGGGTCACGTACGAGGTGTACGCGAGGCGGACGTGCGGCTGTGCCCACTCCGGGTTGCCCGCGGCGTGGCAGCTGTAGAGCTCCTCGTCGAAGGCGAGCTCTTGTGGCTCTCCGTACCCCTCGTCGGTCAGCGGGACCACCGCTGTGCGCGGCAGCGCGTCCCGGCGGTAGTGGACGACGAGGTGGGTCGCGAAGGCGTCCACGTCGACCAGCCGGACGTCGTCTCGGTGCGGGAGTACGTCGGTCCAGCCCTCTGGACCGCCCGAGTCCACCGCGGCGTCGGCGAGGGCGAAGTTCCGAGCGCCGTCGTTGTGCAGGACGAGGAAGCGGTCCTGTCCACCCACGACGGCGTGCTCGACGTGGTACTCGACACCGGACCGCCGCTCGGCCAGCACCCATGGCGTGTCGTCCGGACGGGCGGCGTCGAGCACTCGTACCTCGCTGGTGATCTTGGACGACGACGAGATCACGACGAAGCGCTCGCTTCGCGTCGTCCCGACACCGAGCCAGAACCGGTCGTCGGTCTCGTGGTGGACGACCTGGTCGTCGGAGACCGCGCTACCGAGGACGTGGCGCCAGACCTTGTGTGGCCGCCAGGCGTCGTCGACAGTCGTGTAGAAGAAGCTCGACCCGTCGCTCGACCACGCCGTTGAGTAGCTGGTGTCCGGCACCTCGTCGGGCAGCAGCAAGTCGGCCTCGAGGTCCTTGAACCGCAGCAGGTAGCGCTCGTGGCCGACGGTGTCCACCGAGTACGCCAGCAGTCGCCCGTCCCCGCTGACCGCAAAGGCGCCGAGGGCGAAGAAGTCCTGCCCCTCGGCCTCGAGGTTGCCGTTGAGCAGCACCTGCTCGCCGGGCAGGGCATCGCCCTCCTCGACCCGCGGCGGCTCCCAGTCGTCGGGGGAGGCGACCGGCGCCCGGCAGTGCACGCCGTACTGCTTGCCCTCGACGGTGCGTGCGAAGTACCACCAGCTGCCCTTGCGGCTCGGCACCGACATGTCGGTCTCCTGCGTGCGGGCCTTGATCTCGGTATAGATCTGCTCCCGCAGGTCGGCCAGGTGCTCGGTCCGCGCGTCGGTGTAGGAGTTCTCCGCCTCCAGGTGTGCGATGACGTCTGGGGAGTCCTTGTCACGCAGCCACTCGTACGGGTCGGTGACGGTGTCGCCGTGGTGGCTGCGCTCGCTCGGCACCTCCCGGGCATGCGGTGGGGTGGTGGCAGGAGCGGTCCTGGTCGCGTCTGGCACGACGGCGACGCTAGCCGACGGGTTCGGGTGGCGCCGGTTCGACCGTGTGCAGTGCCGGGTCGTCAACCGCGAACGTGCGGACCGGTCCCGGGCCCGTCGCGGCGGTCTCGAACCGGACCGTGACCCGGCCGCGTCCCGAGCCCCAGACCCAACCGCGGCCGAACTCGTCGGACATCACGTCGGCCCCGGGCGGGTGCACGCCGCGCCGGTCGTGCTGCTCGAGCATCGCCGCCGTTGCCAGAGCGTCGGCCGCACCGTCCGGTCCCTCGGCACCCGGCGCATCGGCACTCGCCCCATCTGTACCCGCCGACGGGTTGAACAGGTCGTCCTGGATCCAGTCGGCGAGGCCGGAGACACCGACGCCGAGCAGCCGAACCCCGCCGGTGGTGTCCGACTCGTCCAGCAGCCGGCGCGCCAGCGCGCGCACCACGCGTACGTTGTCGGTCGGTCCGGGCAGTGTCGCGGCCCGGGAGTGGGTGGTGAAGTCGTGAAGCCGCACCTTGACCGTGACGGTCCGCCCGGACAGCCGCGCTCGTTGCAGTCGCTCAACCACCCGGTTCGCCATCCGCTCGGTGAGCGCCTGCAGCAGGTGTGGATCGGTCAGGTCGGTGTCGAACGTGTCCTCGACGGACACCGACTTCGTTTCGCGTTCGGAAACCACCGGTCGGCCGTCCTCGGCCCGCGCGAGTCGGGCGAGGGTCTCGCCGTGCGCGCGGCCGACCTCGCGGACCAGCTCGTCCGGAGGTAGTGCCGCGAGGTCGGCAACGGTCTTGACTCCGAGCCTGCGCAGCCTGGCGGCGGTCGCCGGGCCCACCCCGGGGAGCACCCGTACAGCGAGGTCCGCGAGCAGGTCGCGCTCGGTCCCGGGTGGGACCACCACGAGGCCGTCGGGCTTGTCGATGTCGCTGGCGATCTTGGCGACCAGCTTGGAAGTCGCCAGCCCGACCGAGGCGCTCAGCCCGCCGGTCAGGTCCCGCACCCGATCCCGGAGCTCGGCGGCGACCGTTCGCACTTCGTCGGGTCCCGCCCCAGGGTGAGCGGGCTCGAGGTCGGCGAACGCCTCGTCGAGCGACAGCGGCTCGACCAGCGGCGACAGCTCCCGAAGGGTGCCCATCACCAGGTCGCTGACCTGCTTGTACGCGGCGAACCGCGGCGAGAGGAAGGCCGCGTGCGGGCAGCGACTGCGGGCTTCGGCAGTCGACATTGCAGAGTGCACCCCGAATCGCCGGGCCTCGTACGAGGCGGTGGCGACCACGCCGCGCCCGCCGACACCCCCGACCACCACCGGCTTGCCGCGCAGCGACGGCTTGTCCCGCTGCTCGACGGAGGCGTAGAACGCGTCCAGGTCCAGGTGCAGGACCGTCGGCGCTGCGCGCATGGAGCCATGCTCGCAGCCCGGCGGCTCTTCAAACCGTTGGGCAGGTTGTCCACAGCCGGCCGTCAAGGCCCGGCCACCGGGCTCGGCGCAGGACCAGGTTGTCGGTATGGCAGATCAAGTCGACGAGCCGGTGCTCCGGGTGCGCTCCGTGCCGGACCTGCTCGCGCTGGTACCGGTGACTCTGGGCTTCGAGCCGACGGAGTCCCTGGTCGTCATCGCGGCCGCCGGCAGGTATCCGGGGTTCACCGCCCGGGTGGACCTGCCGCCGCGGAGCAAGGTCGCGAACGAGACCGGCCAGATGGCCGAACAGATGACCGCTGCGGTGGTCTCCCAGGGGTGCACCCGCGTGGCCGTTGTCGTGTTCTCGCGTCGCCGCGAACCGGCAGAGACGGTGGCAGCCGCGACCGCCGATCTGCTCGAGCGGGCGGGTGTCGAGCTGTACGACGTGCTGCGGACCGACGGTCGTCGCTACTGGTCGATGACGTGCCGAGACGAGTCCTGCTGCTCTCCGGAAGGCACGCCGTACGACCCGTGGTCGACCCCGCTTCGGGCACAGGCGGCAGTGGCCGGTCGTGCGGTGGCTCCCGACCGGGCTGCCCTGGCCGCCCGCTTCGCGGCGCCGGGCGGCGACGAGCGCGCTGCCGCCCGGGCGGCCGTCCGACGGGCAGAGGACGACGCCGTCGCCGAGCTCGGGCTGCGGGGCCGGCGCCAGCTGCGGCACCTGACGCCGGGTGAGCAGGGGTCGGCGCTGCCGCGGGGTGCTGTCAGGGTGGACACCTTGCTCGACGTGCTGCTTGGCCCGGACGGCACCGACCCGCACCTCGTCGCGCAGGCTGTCACCGGCGAGCACGCCGCCACCCTCGCGGTGTGGTGCGCGATGCTGCCGGTGCGCGACCTTGCCTGGTCGCGGATGAGCCGACCCGACGCCGCGCGCCATTTCGCGCTGTGGACCGAGGTCAGCCGGCGGGTGGTGCCGCCGTACGAGCCGGCCGTGCTCTGCCTGACCGCCTTCGCCGCGTGGCTGTCGGGCGACGGGGCGAGCGCCTGGTGCGCGTTGGACCGTTGCGCGCGCGCCGACCGGTCGTACTCGATGGCCGGCCTGATCGCCGAGGTGCTGCTGAACTGCGTGTCCCCGGACGAGTACCTGCCGCTACCTCGTGACGTGATGCTGGAGGCGTGCGGCAGGCCGACGTCAACCGCCATGCCGCACCGCACCGATGCCGCGGAGAGGACCCGGGGTGGCTAGCAGCGGTGACTTCGGTCAGGCTGGCCCCCCATGGGACAAGACGTCGAGCACCGGGTGTTCACCCGAGAGGACCGCACCCGCTTTCGCGGCAAGGTCCGGCAGTGCCTCGACGTGTTCGCCACAATGCTCCGAGAAGCCCGGTTCGACACCGAACGGCCGCGTACGGGCATCGAAATCGAGTTCAACCTCGTCGACGAGGACAACGACCCCGCGCTGCGTAACGCCGACGTCCTCGAGGCGATCGCGGACCCGGAGTTCCAGACCGAGCTGGGCCAGTTCAACATCGAGATCAACGTCGCTCCGCGGGCGCTCGCCGGATCCGGCCTGTCCGACTTCGAGTCCGGCATCCGGCGCACGCTGAACGCAGCCGACGCTCGTGCCGCGGAGGTCGGCAGCCGGATCGTGATGGTCGGGATCCTCCCAACGCTGAGAACCGGACACATGACGGCGGACACGCTGTCAGCGAACCCTCGCTACGAGCTGCTGTCCGACCAGATCCTCGCCGCTCGCGGCGAGGACATCCGAGTGTCCATCGACGGTCAGGAGCGGCTCACTGTCGCCACCGACTCGATCATCCCCGAGGCCGCGTGCACGTCGACCCAGCTGCACGTGCAGGTGAGCCCGGAGACGTTCGCGGCGTACTGGAACGCCTCCCAGGCGATCGCCGGGGTCCAGCTCGCGGTCGGGGCGAACTCCCCGTTCCTGTTCGGCAAGGAGCTGTGGCGGGAGACTCGCATCGCCTTGTTCGAGCAGGCCACCGACACCCGCAGCGAGGAGCTGAAGGCGCAGGGCGTCCGCCCGCGAGTGTGGTTCGGGGAGCGCTGGATCACCTCGATCTTCGACCTGTTCGAGGAGAACGTCCGCTACTTCCCAGCGCTGCTGCCGATCACCGAGGACGAAGACCCGAACGCGGTGATGGACCGTGGGGACACCCCGGCGCTGGGCGAGCTGCGGCTGCACAACGGCACGATCTACCGCTGGAACCGCCCCATCTACGACGTGGTCCACGACCGGCCGCACCTGCGGGTCGAGAACCGGGTGCTACCGGCCGGTCCCACCGTCGTCGACACGATGGCGAACGCGGCGTTCTACTTCGGGCTGGTGCGGGCGCTCGTCGACGACGACCGCCCGCTGTGGTCGCAGATGTCGTTCTCGGCCGCCGAGGAGAACTTCCACGTGGCCGCGCGGAACGGGATCGATGCGGTGCTCTACTGACCGACCCTCGGCGCGATCCCCGCCACAGAGCTCGTGCTCCGCCGGCTGCTGCCGATGGCCTATCGCGGGCTCGACAGCGCGGGCGTTGACGCCGCCGACCGGGACCGGTTGCTCGGCATCATCGAGCAGCGCTGCCTGACCGGTCGCAACGGCGCCACCTGGATGGCTGAGGCGTTCCGGTCGCTCCACGGCGAGTCCACCAGCGACCGGTTCGACGTGCTGCGGCAGGTGACCGGCCGCTACCGCGAGCTCATGAACACCAACGAGCCGGCCCACGGTTGGGAAGTTCCCTGACCGGGAATGCACTAGCCTCGCCGGCACGGCGGGTGCGAACCGGCTGGAGACCGGGTTGAGGAGGCGCTGCAATGGGCACGATCGTCGTGGGGTACGTGCCGAAGCCGGAGGGGGAGGCAGCGCTGCGGCGGGCGTCGGAGGAAGCACAGCTCCGCGACGCGCGACTGGTCGTCGTCAACTCCCACCGGGGCGGTCGCGAGTACGACCGGAAGGACGCCGCGCGCGACGAGAGCGAGCTGGACAAGATCCGCAGTCAGCTGACCGGCGCCGGGGTGGAGCACGAGGTCCGGCAGCTGGTCCGGGGGATGGATCCCGCCGACGACCTCATCCAGGTTGCAAAGGACGTGGGCGCTGACTTCATCGTCATCGGGCTCCGCCGGCGCACGCCGGTGGGCAAGCTCATCCTCGGCAGCAACGCCCAACGCATCCTGCTCGATGCGCCCTGCCCCGTCCTTGCAGTCAAGTCAGCGGACTGATGGCGCTGTCGCTCGCGCAGGACCCGGCCGCTGACGCCGTCTTGTCGAGTGAGCCGTTCGTGCTGCTGGTGGGCATGCTCCTCGACCAGCAGGTGCCGATGGAACGGGCATTCGGCGGGGCGGCCCGGCTGCACGACCGGCTCCGCGAGCACGGTGGCCTCGACCCGGGCACGGTGGCCGGCCTCGATCCCGGGGGGCTGACCGAGATCTGCGCGACCCCCCCGGCGGTGCACCGTTTTCCGGCGGCGATGGCCCGACGCATCCACGCGCTCGGCGCGTACGTCCGCGACCACTACGGGGGGGACACGACGGCGGTGTGGCGCGACGCCACCGATGGGGTCGACCTGCGCCGACGCCTTCAAGAGCTCCCGGGGTTCGGCGAGCAGAAGGCCGGGACCTTCACCGCGCTGCTCGGCAAGCAGCTGGGCGTCTGTCCGCCGGGATGGCGCGAGGCCGCGGGTGGCTACGGCGAGCAGGGCTCGCACCGGTCGGTCGCAGACGTCGTCGACGCCGAGTCCCTTGTCAAGGTCCGGGCTTACAAGCAGGAGCAGAAGCGCCAGCTGTACCGGCCGCCGAGGTCCTGACGGGGGCGCATCGGCCGGGCTCGTGTGTACGACCGGCAGGTGCGTGGCACACTGGGTCATTGCGCTCTTGACTCGAGCCTTGCTTGTTGTGCCCCGACCACCCGTACGCGAGAGGTAGTCCGTGTCGCCGACCGTGACCGCCGCCCCCGGCCGCTCGAAGAAGCCCCCCGAGGCCAAGACCTCAGCCAAGCAGACACCCCGCCGAAAGACCTCGACCACAAGGGCGACGGTCACGAGGGCGCCCGCAAAGAAGGCCTCGGCAACCAGGACCTTGGCCAAGAAGGCCGCGGTGAAGAGGGCGCCGGCGAGGAAGACCTCGGTGAACAATGCGCCGGCCAAGAAGGTACAGCCGAAGGCAGGGTTGAAGAAGACTGCCGTGAAGAAGGCAGCGCCGAGGAAGACTGCGCCGAGGAAGACTGCGGCGAAGAAGGCAGCGCCGAAGAAGACTGCGCCGAAGAAGGCTGCGCCGAGGAAGACTGCGGCGAAGAAGGCAGCGCCGAAGAAGGCAGCGCCGAAGCAGACCGTGGTGAAGAAGGCGCCGCCGAAGAAGGCCCCGGCCAAGAAGGTGCAGCCGAAGAAGCCCGCCGCGAAGAAGCCAGCAGCCACCAAGCCCTCGGCTAAGCAGGCCGCTGCGAAGAAGGCGCCGAAGAAGCAGTCGGGAGGCGCCGCGGTCTCCGAGAAGCTGGTCGAGGTCGCAGTGGCCGGCGCGGTCGTCGGCCCGGACGGCAAGAAGGTTCTGCCGGACGTCCCCGATGCGGTTTTCGAGAAGGACCTGGCCGACGACCCCACGCTGCGGGAGGACGAGAAGAAGGGTTTCGTGCTCTCGTCGAGCGACGAGCGGGACGAGCCGGAGCAGCAGGTCATGGTCGCGGGAGCGACCGCCGACCCGGTCAAGGACTACCTCAAGCAGATCGGCAAGGTGTCACTGCTCAACGCGGCCCAGGAGGTCGAGCTCGCCAAACGGATCGAGGCCGGCCTGTTCAGCGACGAGAAGCTCGGCAAGGGCGGGCGGATGTCGGTGAAGCTGGGCGACGAGCTGGACTGGATCGCCGAGGACGGACGCCGGGCCAAGAACCATCTGCTGGAGGCCAACCTGCGGCTGGTGGTCAGCCTCGCCAAGCGCTACACCGGTCGCGGGATGCTCTTCCTCGACCTGATCCAGGAGGGCAACCTCGGCCTGATACGCGCGGTGGAGAAGTTCGACTACACCAAGGGGTACAAGTTCTCTACGTACGCGACGTGGTGGATCCGACAGGCGATCACCCGGGCGATGGCCGACCAGGCCCGGACCATCCGGATCCCCGTGCACATGGTCGAGGTGATCAACAAGCTGGCCCGGGTGCAGCGGCAAATGCTCCAAGACCTCGGTCGCGAGCCGACGCCGGAGGAGCTCGCCAAGGAGCTCGACATGTCGCCGGAGAAGGTCGTCGAGGTGCAGAAATACGGCCGGGAGCCGATCAGCCTGCACACGCCGCTGGGGGAGGACGGCGACTCCGAGTTCGGTGACCTGATCGAGGACTCGGAGGCGATCGTCCCGGCGGACGCGGTCAGCTTCACGCTGCTGCAGGAGCAGCTGCACGCCGTCCTGGACACGCTGTCGGAACGTGAGGCGGGTGTGGTGTCGATGCGGTTCGGGCTCACCGACGGCCAGCCCAAGACGCTGGACGAGATCGGCAAGGTCTACGGCGTCACTCGCGAGCGGATCCGACAGATCGAGTCAAAGACGATGAGCAAGCTGCGTCACCCGTCCCGCTCTCAGGTCCTCCGCGACTACCTGGACTGAGCCTGTTCTTTGACGTGCAGCACCGGTTTGGACGGGTGCGCCGCCGCCTCCACGTGTACGAGCGGCGTGGACGGCCCTGGCGGGTCATGAAGCTGCCGACCCGCCCGCCAGGGCCCATCACTGTCCGGAATAGTTAGAACTCACTTGATGGTGTAGACCGCCCGCCAGTCGCCGACCTCCATGAGCATGAGCTGCCCGCGCTGCGCGAGTTCCTGCACGGTGCCCGGCCCCGTCCCCGGCGGCAGACCCTTGGTGGTGTGCACCTGGGCGTCGAACAGGTAGGTGTCGTCACCGAACTGGTGGTCGGTCGAGATGATCCCGCTCGACTCCTCATCGGTGGTAAGCACGGCTCGCTCGTCGGGAGTCGTGCCCGACGGGTTGGAGACGCCGAACAGCGCGGGGTCGAAGCGAGCGACGACGCCGCGTTCACCGGTGTCGATGTTGTAGGCGACGATGCGCGCGAGGTGGTCGTTGCCGCCCGGGTCCTCCTGGATGACCAGGTTGCCCTCATCGTCGAGCGCCATGTTGTCCGGCTTGGACAGGTACGGCGCCTCGGAGCCATCGAGCAGCAGGGTCAGTGTGCCGCCCTGTGCGGGCTGCTCGATGTCGTCGAAGCTCAGCCGCCACAGTCCGCCACCGTCGCGGCTGATGGTGGGCTCTTCCGGGTTGGGCGCGGTGCTTCCGCCCTCGGTGGTGAGGAAGTAGTAGTCGTTCTTGTTGTTGGGGTCGAACGCCCCGTCCTCGATCCTGTTCAGGGACAGGCCCTTCCCGAGGGCTTCGGCGTTCTGCTCCGCGCCGCTCTGGGTCCAGTCGATCCGCTCGCCGGCGCCGAAGCTGACTCGGGCCGCGTTGTTCTTGCCGAATGTTGCCCGGAACTGTGCGTCGGTGCTGACGGCCTCGTTCACGGCGTCGACGACGTACAGGTCGCCATTGGTGAGCCCGGCTCGACGCTCGGGGAACCCCTTGGGGCGCTTGCGGCCTTCGTACACCCGCAACTGCCCGGGGTTGGCATCCTCGTTGCCCATGACCACGGTCGTGTCGGTGGTGTTGTCCGCCGACACGGTGTTCTCCCAGGAGAACAGGCCCAGCCGGGGCAGCTGCCTGGCCTCGCCGTTCATCCGCACGCTGAAGACGCGACCCTCGTCGCCGGCG
>Ga0136635_10000387_pt1 | contig 11937 bp, 9 predicted proteins | sample AntDrymeUQ852106_2_FD_105495 | JGI IMG/M metagenome (GOLD analysis project Ga0136635, IMG submission 105495) | Polar desert sand microbial communities from Dry Valleys, Antarctica - metaG UQ85 (21.06) | ecosystem: Environmental > Terrestrial > Soil > Desert | place: Antarctica: Dry Valley... | reverse complement strand
GGACTGGCCCGGCGCCGTTCCGGGCTACCTGGTGGGCGAGGCCGGCATCCTGCTCGTCTCGCAGCTGCTTGACCCGGATGCGGGTGGCGCCGAACTGCTCGAGCGGGCGGTCCGCCGGAACGCCGGCAACGAGACCAACGAGCTGCTGTGGGGCGCGCCCGGCACGATGCTGGCGGCGCTCGCCATGCACCGTCTGTCCGGTGAGGAGCGCTGGGTCGACGCCTGGCGCGCCAGCGCCGACGAGCTGTGGTCGCGATGGCTGCCCGCTCCCGAACCGGGGTGCCATCTCTGGACGCAGCTCATGTACGGGGTCACGGCCCGGTACGTGGGTTCCGGCCACGGCTTCGCCGGCAACGTGCGGTCGCTCTGGCGCGGCAGGCATCTGCTGGGCGCGGATCGGGCAGCGGAGCTCGATCGCCGGGCGATCGCGACCGCGACCGCGCTGGCGGTGCGAGAGGATGGCCTGGCCAACTGGCCCCCGACCGTCGGCGATCTTGCCCACCGCGGGCGCATCCGCACCCAGTGGTGTCACGGAGCGCCGGGCATGATCTGCTCGCTTGCGTCGATCGCCGTCCAGGACGAGCCGTTCACGACGCTGCTGCTCGACGCGGGTGAGCTGACCTGGCGGGCCGGCCCGCTTGCGAGCGGTCACGGCCTGTGCCACGGCACCGCCGGGAACGGCCTGGCCTTCATGGCGCTCTATGAGCGCACGGGCGATGGCCTGTGGCTCGACCGCGCTCGGCGCTTTGCCGCACATGCGCTCCTGCAGGTCGAGCGCGGAGGCGAGCGCGACGGGATCGCGCGTCACTCCCTGAGGACAGGTGACATCGGCGTCGCCGTGATGGCGTCGTGCTGCATCGCGGAGAGGGCCGGGATGCCCTCGCTGGATTGGGTCTAGACGAGCGAACGCGGGGGAACGGCACGCGCCGTCCCCCCGGTCGTGTCTAGGTCGGGTTCGGGTAATCCTGCGGCGTTCCGGTGCCATTGGCGACCGGGTTGCCGGGGTACTCGTAGAACTTGCCGGGCGTCGCACCCTTGCGGCCGTAGCCGATGCCAAGGGCCTCGAGAGCGCCCTTGACCTCGGAGATCCGCCGGTACAGGAACGGCGCGAAGCTGATGTTGTTCGGCAGGAGCATCTTGCCGCCGGTGGCGCCCTGAGCGAAGCGGGCCAGCACGCGATGCTCCGACTCGGTCGCCATCGCCTCGGCGCACAGTCGGGCCACGAACTCGTTACCCCTGCGCGTCGCCTGATTGACGCCGATCAGGTACATGCTGAACTCGATGGTCTCGACCGCCTCGATCGACTCGAAGAGGCCTGGGCCACCGCCACCGAACGCCGCATCGGGAATCCAGTAGCTCGTCGTCAGCGCGTGGGCGCCGATCGCCTCGAGCGCTTTTACGTGGTCGTACTCGGTCGTGTTCGCTGCCTTCAGCACGGGCAGGAACGCCGCCGACGGGGTGCCCGGGGCGCGCCTGACGGCCTCGGTCAGGAACGTCACGCCGAACTGCTCCTGCGTGACGATGAAGTCAAAGGCGCGGCCGGAGCCGAAGTGCCAGTTCCAGCGATTGTCCGACTTCGCGGCGAGCGCAGGCCCGGCAAGGCTGCCGACCCCGGCGACGGCGGTGAGGCCGACTGCCGCCTTGCCAAGCACGGCGCGTCGCGACTGCGGCGCAGCGCCATCTTTGCGCGCGTTCAGGGCAATGTGGTCATCCAACACGAAGACCCCTCTCGGTCGATGCGCGGGCAAGCCGGTCCGGCGCCCACACGTCTCTCGATTGCCGCATCCAGGCTGCGGCGAAACGCACAGCAGTGCTGCGTGTAACCACCATCACCGTGGTGACAGGGCCTACGTTTCGAGCTGGCGCGAACTGTTGCCCGGCCGTTCGGAGCCGCGCATCCCGCGGCGCAGGACGGCGATGATCCCGCGTTCATCCGGACTCGCGTCCTTGCGCAGGAGCTCGTCGATCTCGACGCCCACGAGGAAGATGACCGAGGCCGTGTACAGGAAGCCCGCGAGCAACAGGAAGACGGTGAGCGTGCCACTCGCGGAGGTGAAGTCGGCGTACGAGTCGACGTACCAGGCAAAGAGCAGCGCCTCGACGATCCACGCCGCGACCACGACGCCCGCGCCGACGCTCGCCCATCGCACGTGTCTGCTTTCCGCGGGCCCATATCGCACGAGCAGGCCAACCGCGAGCCCGATCGCGGCGACGGCAATGGGCCACCGGAACACGAGCAGGAGCACGTGGATCGGCCCGCTTCCCTCGATCCTCGGCCCCACCGTGACCGCAAGCACCGCCAGCACGACGGCAATGGTCACTGCCACCGCGAGCGCGAGCGAGAGACCCCAGCGCTCGAGCAGGGGGCGCTCGTCGTCGGCCTCGTAGATCGAGTTCATGCCGCCAATGCAGGCACGCACCAGGCCAGAGACGTACCAGAGCAGAAGCAGGCCCGCGAAGATCGGCAGCCCGCGGCTCTCCTCGGTCATGATCTTCACCACGGTCGTGTCGATCGCGACGAACACCGAGGGGGTGAAGTGGCGCGCGAAGGTGTCCCTGAACTGGTCGCCCCACACCTCCGAGAGTCCCAGGACGCCGGGCAGGACGATGCCGAACAGCGCAAGCGGCACGAGCGCTTTCAAGGCCTGGAACGAGATCGCGCTGGCGTTGTTCAGGATGCCGTGCCGGTCGAACAGGTCGATCCAGAGCCGCGCGACGGCACGGGCACGCTCGCTCAGCGGCGGAGCCTCGGCGGACGCGGATTGGGTGCTTCGCGAAGGGAAGGGGGCTCCTCTGTGGGGTGCTGCAGGCCGGTGAGCATGTGCCCGCCGGCGCGCAGCGCAAACGGAGCCCCGCGCTCGACCGGCTAGGGTCGATCCTCGCGGGTGACCGCGTCGCCGACGCTCACGACCCCGGCCTCGGCGACGAGCGCGCCGATTCCGAGGCACGCGTCCCGCTCGCGAGCGATGATCCGCAGCACCTGCAGGTCGCGCTCGATGCCGCCCGGTTGCGGCCGGGTGGTCATCACGCACCGCTGGATGCGCTCTCCGACCTCGATCACCGCGCCGCCCAGACCGAGCCTCGAACCGACGAGCGCGTCCTCGCCCTCGCCGTCAACAAGCACGTTCGACCGGAATCGGCGCCGATCCCACGACCCGATCGTCGCGGTCGACACCAGCGAGACCCGCGTGCTCTTCGAGTCATGGAATGCCCCCGGAGGGCCGGTGAAGCGCTCCCAGGCGCTCGTCGGCTCGTGCTCGAAGTCGAGGGGGTTCTCGTACTCGCGCGGCACGTCGGCATCCATGGAACGCAGCGCGACGGCCTGCCCGAGCCAGGCGGACAGGCCGGCATCGTCGCCCGCCACCGATCCGTCCGGCAGCGTGATCTCGGCCAGCCCGTCGTCACGCAGGCGCGCGGAGGCGAACAGGAGCTCCGGGCGGCGTCTGGCCGTGAGTCCGAGTCCAGTCTGCAGGTCGTAGATCGCAAACCGGCGGTCGCCCTCGAGGCCGTCGGCCGTGACCGAGACGGAGTCGACCTGCTCGCCCTGCAGCGACTTGACCGGGTATCGCCAGAGTTCGAGAATGCGCACGGTCAGTGACCGTAGGTGGCCCGCGAAGGCGCGTCAAGCGGCACGGGCCTCAACGCCAGCCCGCCGTCGGGTCCCAGGGGTCGCGCATGGACGGCAGGCCGAACTCGTTCCCGCCCTGTGGATCGGGCACCCTGATCTGGGTGTCGCGTAGCTCGGTCAGCGCCTCGCGCAGGTGCTCGCCCGTGACGGTTGGGGCGACTCCCGCGATGGCGGCGAGCAGCGTCGCGCGCCGGAGCAGCTCCTTGACGAACGATGCGCTCACGCCCTCGGTCCCCTCGATGATCGGCGCGAGGTCGTCGACCTGCAGGTCGAGCCCGCGGGCATACAGGGCGATCAGGCGCTTGCGCCCCTCGGCATTCGGCAGGGGGATCTCGACCGCGAGGTCGATCCGTCCGGGTCGCTCGACGAGCGCTCGTTCGAGCACCTCGACGCGGTTCGTGGTCAGCGCGAACACGATGTCGGCATCGTTCTCGAGGCCGTCCATCTCGTTCAGCAGCTCGAACAGAAGCGCGCCCTGGCCCCCTCCCTGGTGCATCTCCCGGTCCTCGGCGACGAGGTCGACATCCTCGAGCACGACGATCGCCGGCTGCAGCTCGCGCGCGAGTGAGACGACGTCGGTGAGCATGCCGAAACCGCCGCCCGAGACGAGGATCGCCGTCCAGCCCTTCGCCGCGCCGATCAGGTAGCTGAGCGTGTGCGTCTTTCCGGTGCCCGGGGGGCCGTACAGCAGCAGGCCCCGGCGCAGGTGACGACCGGCCGCGAGCAGCGCATCGCGATGCTCGCTGAAGACGAGGGTGTGGCGCTCGATTCGATCCATCGTCGACTGCTCGAGCACGACCTCGTCGCGCGTCACGCGCGGCAGCGAATGGATCACTGCGGTGACTCCGCCGAGCTGTTCGTTCGCCTCGAAGCGCACGATCTTGCCGCGATAGACGTTGTGCTTCCGCATCAGGCCCCGCAGCTCGGCGATCGTCTGCGACGCCCGGCCAGGTGTCTGTGCGATCACTTCGACGCGCTGCTCGCTGAAGCCAGACCCTTTCGATACGAGAATTGCAAAGCTCTCGCCCTCCTCGCGCACGAGATAGACCCCGTAGTCGAGGCAGGGAAGTACCTCGCCGCCGCCGAGCGAGATCTCCGAGAACTCCGGCGCCCCGAGCGACAGCATCGACCACTCGCGCTGCACCGCCTGGGCAATGCTCACACCCTCGTGGGCGCGGTTCGGCGATTGAACGCCGACGAGCGTCGACTCGCGATCGGACGCCGCGAGGAACCCGTCGAGCGCGCGCTGCAGGTTCGGACGCTGCGCCACCGACATCGGCTCGACGACGACCGACAGCGTCGAGGGGTCGACTCCGAGATGGGCCGTCAGCGACTCGGCAAGGGGCGACGAGCGCTCCCTGCCGTGCACCACCGTCTCGAGAAAGCGCTCGAACAAGACGCCGAAATCCTCGACGCTCACACCCCCGCGGACAGCTCGATCGTCGCCGGACACGCAGTGATCCTACCGCCGCCCGCGTCCGATCAGCTCGTTGCAATCACAGGCTCCAGGTGCCACCCTCCGCTCGGCGTCCCACGAGAGAAGGAGCGGCCGTGGCACCCGGCGATCCCGAGCGCAATCCGCGTCGCGACGACGGCGACGACGACCCCGGCGAGGAGCACCCGAACCGCGTTCCGAGCGGCGAGGATGCGCGCCGGGACGCCGCCCGTCGCCTCGAGCAGATCCACGCGTACCTGCGCGGGCGCGAAGAACGGCGCGAGGTCGTCGCGCGAACGACGACGCGAAGCGGGATGCAGATCGACTGGGTGCCCGTCGAGTCGCAGGTGCGCGATGGGAAGGTCGCCGATCCCCCCGAGGACGATCGTCCCGTCCGACCACCCGGCGGCGAGTGGCCGCAGGAGCTCGTGCAATTCGAACTCGGGTACGACGACGCCGAGCTCGGGCCACCGGGCACCGTGCCGATCGTGCGTCGGCAGATCGAGGCGATCCGGCCCGCCGGGACACTGCAGGACTGGCTGTCGAAGGACGGCCGCCGCCGCCTCGCCGCACCCGACGACCTCGCGCAGGAGTTCGTCTACCCCGAGGACGCGACCAGCCACAAGTACGCCTATTCGAGCCAGTGGGTCACCTGCTTCGGCACGGAGGGCAACATCAACGCCTGGGATCCGTATCTCGAGTGGTCGAACGAGTTCTCCCTCGGCCAGCTCGCGGTCGCGCGTGGGTCGGGAACCAAGAAGCAGACGCTCGAGATCGGCCACCAGGAGTTCCGCAACCTCTACGGCGACTGGGTGCCGCACCTGTTCGTCTTCTACACCACCAATGGCTACACCGAATCGGGGGACGACAAGGGCGGCTACAACCAGGACGTCGACGGCTGGGTGCAGCACGCGCAGACGGTGCATCCCGGCGCGATGTCCTCGCCCGTGTCCGCGTTCGGCGGCACCCAGTACGTGCTCTCGCTGAAGGTGCAGCTCTGGCGCGAGAACTGGTGGGTCCGCGTCAACGGGACCTGGATGGGCTACTACCCCGCGAGCCTGTACAACGCGGACGGCCTGCGGGCGCAGGCCGAGAAGGTCGCCTGGTACGGCGAGGTGGTCGACGCCGGTGACCACGCCGGGACCACGGCGACGGACATGGGCAACGGCCACTGGCCCTACGAGGGCTGGCAGCGATGCGCATTCATGAGCAACCTGCGCTACCAGTCGTCGACCGATGGGGGCATGTCGCGCTACGAGGGCACCACCTGGGAGTCCCACCCGAAGTGCTACGCCATCGAGGATCACTTCGACAACGACGGCGACTGGGGCTCGTACTTCTGGTGGGGCGGATCCGGGCGCAACAGCGCCTGTCCGTAGACGCCCGCGCGCCACTCTCGGAACCGTGACTTCGGGGCCCGGCCGGCCACGGTGTGCTCGAGAACTCGACCGTGCCCCTATCGGGGATGCCTCGCGGGCCGAGCCTACAGGGTTCGGCTTTCTCCGAGATCGGATCTCCGTATGCCGCCCGGCCCTGTGCCGGGCGGCGCGCTACGGGGTGCCGCCCCCGGCCGGCATGATGCGCCGCAGGAAGTCGTCGAAGAGCGGCACCGTGAACGCGGTGTCTCCGTGCGCCGGGCTGTAGATCATGCCCTTCGCGATCAGGCCCGAACGGCGCGGCGCGACCGATTCCACCCGCACGCCGAGCACGGCCGCGACATCGCCAGAGCGGTGCGGCCCCGGCCCGAGCTCGGCCATTGCGCGCAGGTAGCGCTTCTCCATCGGCGTCAACCGGTCGAAGCGGACGGCGAAGAAGTTCTCGTCGAGGTGCTTCTGCACGCCGGGAGCGGCTCCGGACACGTCGTCGAGACCGATCGGCGAGGCGTCGGCGTGGTTCCAGACCCGGTACCCCCATTCCTGCAAGAAGTACGGGTAGCCCTGCGCGGCGTCGACCATGTGCGCGATGGCGGCGTCCGTGTATACGACGCCGGCCTCGGCGGCCGGAACGGCAAGGGCTGCAGCGGAGTCTTCGCGATTCAGCGAGTCGATGAGCGGAAACTCGAACAGCCGCTCGGCATACGACTTGGCCTCGCCCGCAAGGCCCGGCAGCTGGGGCAGGCCGGCGCCCACGAGCACGATCGGCAGATCGAGCTGGGTCGTGCGGTGGATCGCGGCGATCAGCGCCGAGAGCTCGCTGCGCGACAGGTACTGCACCTCGTCCACCAGCAGCAGGATCCCGGTCTGGCGCGCGCGCGCGGCACGGCCGGCCGCCACCAGCACGTCGGTCAGATCGGCGGACAGGTCGCCCGAGTCGCCCTCCCCGGCGATCGCGTCGACCTCGAGCGTGAAGGCGGTGCCGTCGGGGAACTGGAGCGTGAACGACTTGAGCACGCCGAGCGCGCGACGCACGAGCCGCTCGGTCGGGCCGCGGTCGAGGCGCAGCAGCACCGCGCGCAGGTGTCCTGCCAGCAGGCGCCTGAACTCGCCCGACTCCGGCGCCTCGATGAACGCGACCTCGAGGCCCTCGTCCTCGGCGATCTCGCGGAAGCGGTTGAGCAAGACGGTCTTGCCGACGCCGCGCAGGCCGATCGGCATCAGGCTCTTTCCCGGGCGCCCGGCGAGAGCACGGCGCAGGTTGACGCCGAAGTGGTCGATCAGCGCATCGCGACCGAGCAGCGCCGGCGGGGGCGTCCCGGCGCCAGGCCGGTACGGGTTGAGGAGCTCGTCCATCTTGATAGAGCTTACTCGGACTTATTGATCTTAGTAGAGACTCTCGTAAGGCTTGTTGAATGAAGCCCGGCACGGCCGGGCGGCGGATGTTCGGCACCAGAGCCGTTGAGCCCGGCACGGGAGCAGGGGCACCGCGCCTGGCATCCGTCCTTACGATGAACCGGCCTCGTGGACTTGCCCGCAACGCCCCGCACGCTCCTGCGCGAACGCCCCGTGCGGCTACTGCTCGCATCCGAGTTCCTGGCGGGCATCGCGGCGGTCGCCTTCACGACCACGCTCGGGTGGCAGGGCTACGCGCGCACGGGCGATCCGCTCACGCTCGGTCTGATCGGCCTGGCCGAGTTCATGCCCGCCCTGCTGCTCGCGATCCCGGCCGGTCACATCGCAGACCGCCATGACCGGCGCCGGGTGGCCGCGATCGGGCTGCTCGGTTTCGTGGTCGTGGCACTCGTGCTCGCTGCAGACGCCCAGACGGGCGACGGCGAAGCCTGGCCCCTGTATGCGCTCGCGCTGGCGGGCGGGGTCTGCCAGGCCTTTTTCGTGCCGGCCCTCTCGCCCCTGATGGCAGCCGCCGTGCCCGTCCCGGCGCTGCCGGCGGCGGTGGCCCTGAACTCCGCGGTCTGGCAGACAGCGACGATCGTCGGCCCCGTCGTCGGCGGTGTGCTGCAGGCGGCCGGTGACGCACCGCCCTACCTGGCCCTGGCCGTCGTCTGCCTGGTTGCGGCCGTCCTCGTGATGCGCCTCCCGGCTGAGATCGGCACTGCCCACGTGTCGAGTCTGGAGGTCCTGCCGAGCATGCGCGATGCGCTCGACGGGGTGAAGCTGATCTTCTCGTCGCGCGCCCTGCTCGGCGCGATCTCGCTCGACCTCGTGGCGGTGCTGTTCGGCGGCGTCACGGCACTGCTGCCCATCTTCTCGCAGGACATCCTCGGGGTGGGGGCGTTCGAGAACGGTCTCCTGCGCGCCGCGCCCGGCGTCGGAGGCGTGCTGGTGGGTGTGCTGCTCGCGGTGCGGCCGGTGCGGCGCCGGGTCGGGCCAACGCTCTTTGCAGCGGTCGCGGCCTACGGCGTGCTGACGGTGATCTTCGGCCTGTCGGAGAGCTTTGCCCTGTCGCTCGTCGCCCTCGTCCTGTTGGCCGGGGCCGACATGGTGAGCCTGTTCATCCGCGCCACACTGGGGCCGCTGCTGACACCGCCCGAGTTGCGCGGCAGGGTCGGCGCCGTCGAGCGGGTGTTCATCGGCGCGTCGAACGAGCTCGGCGCGTTCGAGTCGGGCGTCGCCGCAGCGCTGGTCGGAGCCGTGCCGGCAGTCGTCATCGGTGGAGCCATGTCGATCGTGGTGGCGGCCATCTGGGCCTGGCGCTTCCCCGTGCTGCGCCGCGTCGACCGGTTCGAGGACATCGAGCCCGCGCGGCTGCCCCGCCCTCGCGCGCTCGAGTAGCCCGCGCGAGCTCAGCTCCCGCCGAGCTCGCGCTCCGCCTCACGCGCCGGAATCGAGTTGCTCGGGCCGCCAGGACCGATGCCGGATGCGTGATTGAACGTAGCGGGGGCGGGGTAGAGAACGTGCGTCTTCGTACTGCCGAAAGGAGTCTTTCGTGTACATCGGTCTCGGTACCCTGCTCATCGTGATCATCCTTCTGATCATCCTGCTGTAGCTCTTTCTCGCGAGGCCCGCCGATCCGGGTCTCGCTCGTCTGCGTATAGAGAATCAATGCCTCGATACCAGACCTCCATCCCTTCCTCGCTTGCGCCGGATGCGGCGTTTGCGTACATGGCAGCGTTCGACAACGCGCGCGACTGGGATACGACTGTGACAGAGGCGAGGCGGCTCGATAGCGGGCCGCCCCGCCTCGGTTCACGTTTTCATCTCGTGTCGCGCTTCTTCGGACGCGACGTACCGCTCGAGTACGAGATCACGGGCTTCGACGAGCCCCGACGGCTCGTGCTCGACGTCACGAATCCGACCTTCACGGGCCGCGACGAGATCGATGTGGAGGCCGTGAGCGGCGGCGGATCGCGCGTGGGGTACGACGCATCCATCGACATGCGCGGGCTCGCGCGGCTGCTCACGCCGATCGTCTCCGTCACGTTCAAGCGCACCTCGGCCAAGGCTGCGGCCGAGCTCGAGCGCCGCCTCAACCCCTGAGGGGTTCTGGCGCCCTCACAGGCGGAAGCCGTACTCCTGCCACTCCCAGTCGGTCACCGCACGCGCAAAGCGGTCGAGCTCGTAGCGCTTGAGCGCCGCGAACGTGCGCACGATCTGCGTGCCGAGCGCGGCGCAGATGACGGGGTCGGCCTCGAGCGCCTGCAACGAGGCTTCGAGCCCGCGCGCGAGCGGCGTCTCGGGCGCGTCCGGGGCGCTGATCCCGGCCGTTGGCGGGCCCGGCTCGAGCTGACGCTCGATTCCGTCGAGGCCGGCCGCGAGCGTAGCCGCCAGTACCAGGTGCACGCAGGCGGCCGCATCGCCGCCGCGCACCTCGACCCGGCTGCCGTCGCCGCGCTCGGGCGGCACGCGCACGTAGCTGAAGCGGTTGTCCCAGCCCCAGTTGGCGACTACGGGGGCAATGCCTCCGGGCACGGTGCGCTTGGCGGCGTTCACGGTCGGGTTCGCGACCGCGGCGAGCGCCGGGGCGTGGGCGACCACGCCCGCGACGAACGAGCGCAAGAGGGGGCTTGCGCCATGGTCGTCCTCGCCTGCAAAGGCAGGCGCCCCATCGCGCCAGAGCGAGAGGTGCAGGTGCAGGCCCGATCCCTCGTGCTCGGCGAAGGGCTTGCCCATGAAGGTGGCGATCAGGCCATCGCGCGCGGCGAGCTCCTTGACGGCCTCGCGCAGGAGGCCCGCGTGGTCGGCCGCCTCGAGGGCGGGGCCGTGGTGCTGGTTGATCTCGTACTGCCCCGGCGAGAACTCGTGATTCGCCGTGCCGGCGCCGATCCCGAGCCCGATGACGCCCCCGTGGATGCGCCGGAACACGCCGTCCGGGTCGCTGCGCGCGCCCACGGTATAGGCCCGCCCGGCGCGATCGCTGTAGGGCTCGGGCCGTCCGAATGCGTCCTCGCGGACGAGGTAGAACTCGAGCTCGGGCGCCGCCACCACCTGGAGGCCCTGGCGGGCGTAGGCGGCGAGCACTCGCTCGAGCGCGCCGCGCACGTCGAGCGCGTGCGGCGAGCCGTCGACCTCGTACAGGCCGGCCAACAGCCAGACGGTGTCATCGAGCCAGGGGATCCGCCGGCAGGTCGCGAGGTCGGGCACGGCATGCACGTCCGGAAAGCCCACGTCGCCCGCGAACCCCGGGAGGTCGAGCGGAACCCCGTCGAGTCCCTCCATGACCGACGCGACGCAGAAGCCGAGCCCTTGCGCGGCGGACGGTAGCTGAGCGATCGGCAGCTCCTTGCCACGGTGCTTGCCGTGCAAGTCGCTGAAGGTGACGCGGGCGAAGCGCACGCCGTCGGCCTCGAGCCTGGCTGCGAGCGCGTGCGCGTCCTCCATCGCGGCGGACTGTACCGGCGGCGCACGGGTCGCGCCCCCGCCGTACCCGGCAGGGGCGCGGTCAGACCAAGCTACCAGTGATACGAGCGATGCACACTTCCCCAACCGGGTAGTCCACCCGCAGGGCGTCCCTACGCGCGCAGGAAGGCGAGCACTGCGAGGACCCGGCGATGGTCGTCCGGCAGCTGCGTCAGGGCGAGCTTGCCGAAGATCGCGTTGATGTGCTTCTCGATCGTCTTCGGGCTCAGGAAGAGGTGGTTGCAGATGGCCTGGTTGCTGCGGCCCTCCGCCATCAGGGCCAGCACCTCGCGCTCGCGCTGGGTGAGCTGCTCGAGCCGCCCGCCCTGGCGCCGAACGGCCACGAGCTGGGCGACGACCTCGGGGTCGATCGCCGACCCGCCCCGCGCGACCCGTCCGATGGCCTCGACGAAGTCGTCCACCTCGAGCACGCGATCCTTGAGCAGGTACCCGACGCCGGCCGGGCGCTCGCCGATGAGCGCGAGCGCGTGCGTCGCCTCGACCACCTGCGACAGCACCAGCACGCCCATGTCCGGGTGGCTCGTGCGCAGCTCGCGGGCGGCGCGCGCGCCCTCGTCGGTGTGGGTCGGCGGCATGCGCACATCGACGATGGCGACGTCGGGCTCGTGCTCGGCCACCGC
>Ga0136635_10000386_pt1 | contig 11937 bp, 8 predicted proteins | sample AntDrymeUQ852106_2_FD_105495 | JGI IMG/M metagenome (GOLD analysis project Ga0136635, IMG submission 105495) | Polar desert sand microbial communities from Dry Valleys, Antarctica - metaG UQ85 (21.06) | ecosystem: Environmental > Terrestrial > Soil > Desert | place: Antarctica: Dry Valley... | reverse complement strand
TTCCCGAACGATCAGACCACAACCGAAAGATAACTACACGGTCAGCGTGTAGCAGTTGTTGCACTTCGGTGACGCTGGTGTGGAGAATTTCGTCAATATCTAAAGACTCGCGAATTTTGACGGTGACATCGTTGAGCAATTGCGATCGCATGTTTTGTTTGACTAATTCTTCTTGTACTCGCTTGCGATCGCTCATGTCCATCATGGCGCCAATCATCCGCACTGCCTTGCCTGTATTGTCATAAACGACATAACCGCGATCTAAAATGTCAGCATAAGATTTATCGCTACGTTGAAAGCGGTATTCATTAGACCAAAATTGCTTACCACTCTTCGTCGCTGCCTGAATATCAGCAATAACCCTCAGCCTATCCTCTGGGTGTATCTGTTCGCGCCACCAACTAGTATCTGAACTGACATTTTCTGTCGAGTAACCAAATGCCTGCACATTTTGATTCCACCACACTTGATTTGTCAATAAATCCCAGTCCCAGACAACATCATTAGTAGCACGGACAACTATCTGGAAACGCTCTTCACTTTGGCGCAGTTGTTCTTCTGCTAGTTTGCGCTCAGTAATATCCGTATAAGAACCAACCATTCTTATTACATTATCATCTTTATCCCACTGTGCCTGACCGCGAGCCAAAATCCATTTATAAGTATTATCTTTACATCGCATTCGATGCTCACTGATGTAAAACGGGGTTCTTTTGGCAAAGTGGTCTTGAATAACTTGTCTCACCCGAACGATATCATCAGGATGTACTCGTGTTAAGCATTCATCTAAATGGTTGGAAATCTCTTGCTCTTCATAACCGAGCATTTCTTTCCAGCGAGTTGAGAAAAAAACTTCCGACGTTTTAAGGTTCCAATCCCAGATACCATCATTAGTACCCCCCACAGCCAACTGCCAGCGTTGTTGACTTTCTTTAAGTGCATCTTCCATCTTTTGACGGTCAATGGCTGTAGCCAAAATATTGGCAACAGCTTGGAGAAAATAAATTTCGTCTCGGCTGAAGTTGCGTGCTTGTGTCGTGTGTGCCCCTAAAACCCCAAAAGGACGCTCTAACCCTTGAATCACAACACTCATCCCGCTAACTACTTGATGGTCATGCAGCAGAGAAGGTCCTGTGAACCTAGTTTCTGTACGCAAATCATTGACAATAACAGCTTCAGCGGCAAACAAAGTGTAGCCAGCTTGGGAATTTCTGCCGGTGCTGACGGTCGCCAATCCTACCAGCCCTGGTTGCCAGCCTACACCCGCCCGTAACAATAATGCCTCACCCTTAGGCAGTAGTTCCAAAACTTTGCAATACTCAACTTTCAGCGATTGGGCAATCAGCGTCACCGCTGAATTCATTAATGTAGTTAAATTTGTACCAGCTAAAGCGCTTTGGCTAAGTTCTGCCACCAACGCTTGCCGATTAGCGTAAAGTTCTAGCCTTTCTTCCGCTTGCTTGCGCTTGGTGATATCGATTGTCACCCCAGACATCCGCACTGCCATCCCCCTGGAGTCGCGAAAAACAACTCCTTTACTTGCTGCCCAACGCAGGCTACCATCGCGGGCAACAAAGCGATATTCTATGTCGTATTCTGCCTCTTCCCGAACCGCCTGGATTATCGAGCGGCTGATAAAATTGCGATCTTCGGGATGTACACATTCAATAAAAGCTGCATAAGTACTCTCAAAACTACCTCGTTCCAAGCCAAACAGCACTTCTAAATTATCTGACCAAGTTATTCTATTTGTCAGGACATCCCAATCCCAAGTACCCATGCGAGCTGCATCTAATGCCATCCGCAATTGCGCTTCTCGCAGTTGCGCTTGCTCTGTTTGCTGTCGTAATGCCTTCATTGTCCGGCTAGCTTGCATCAAACGATGCACTCGTTGACGCAATACGGACCATTGAATTGGTTTGGTAATATAGTCAGTCGCACCCACTGCAAAAGCCCGCTCTACACATGCTTGATCGTAAAGAGCGGTAATCATTAAAATGGGTGTGTCTGCCCCACCCGGAAGTTTTTGTAATTCGGTGCAGCAGGTAAATCCATCCATCACCGGCATAATGGCATCAATCAGCACTATTTCTGGCTGTAGTCGAGTATAAGCAGCTAGTGCTTCGGAACCATTACTTGCTTCTGCCACCTGATATCCTGCTTGTTGCATCAAGTCGCACAGATGCATTCTTATTAAATCGTCGTCGTCTACAACCAGAATTAGGTTTGTCATTGGGCAGGGGGCATTGGGCATTGGGCATTGGGCATTGGTCTTGCAGTGCGTGTAACTCGTTCCCAGTCAGAGACTGGGAATGCTTACCGGAGTCTGAAGCTCCAGATTTTACAGGAGCTTCAGACTCCGTAGTTACATTACAAGGCAGCAGCCCTGTAACGAGAAAAACGAGAAAAACGAGAAGTTTCGAGTTCCGAACATCAAGTTTCGAGTTCCGAGCACGAAGTTTCGAGTTCCAAGCATCAAGTTTCGTGTTCCAAGCACGAAGTTTCGTGTTCCAAGCACGAAGTTTCGAGTTCCAAGCTCGAAGTTTCGTGTTCCGAACTCGAAGTTTCGTGTTCCAAGCTCGAAGTTTCGTGTTCCAAGCTCGAAGTTTCGTGTTCCAAGCACGAACTTTCAGCTTCTAAGGCTCAAACCTTAACATTATGAATTATAAACTCTAACCAATGCCCGATGCCCGATGACGGCAGATGCTCCACGCAGGTCCGACACCATCGCCCTTGGCGTCTCCCCTTGGGAGAAGACCGCACAGCCGGACCAATGCCCAATGACTAATGCCCAAGGACTTTATGTAAAGTTTGTAATAATTCTTGCGTCGTATATGGTTTTGGTAAAAAGGGTGTGTGTTTATATGTTTTATTTAATAAGACTTGCTCGCTTGTTGCCAATCCACTGACTGCAACAATAGGCAGTAGCGGATTCATTTTTTTCAAGGTGTTAATGGTGGTGGCTCCATCCATGTTGGGCATCATCATATCAATAATTGCGGCTTTAATTTCGTTTTTATGCTGGGCGTAGAGTGCGATCGCCTCAATGCCATCACTTGCAGTAATTGCTTTGTAATTATATTTTTCTAAAGAGGTTGTGGTAATCTCCCGAATTGAGGCTTCGTCATCGACAATCAAAATCAATTCTTTCTGTCCGGTGAGTATTTCCTGATTTTCTTCTTGCTGAATTGCATCTGTATTCACCGCTGGCAAATAAACTTGAAATTTTGTACCAATGTTGAGCGCACTTGAGACGGTGATAAAGCCTCCGTGACCTTTAACAATACCCATTACTGTGGAAAGTCCTAAACCTGTGCCTTTACCAAACTCTTTTGTGGTGAAAAATGGCTCAAAAATTCTATCTAAGGTTTCTTGACAAATGCCAATTCCTGTATCGGCAACGCTCAACAGTATATAAGAACCAACTTTCGCATCAAGATGCATTCTGGCAAAGTTTTCATCAATGAAAATATTCTTAGCAGAAATGTTTAATGTGCCGCTATTGGGCATAGCATCACGAGCATTGACACACAAATTCATTAATACTTGATGTATTTGGGTGCTATCACCACAAATAAGCCATAAGTCTGGCTGAATTTCTTTCGCAACTGTAATTGATTTGGGAAATGTTTGCTCCATAATTTGCTTCATTTCGCAAATTTGATGTTTTAGTTGAAACACAGTGCGATCGCCTTCAATTCCCCGTGCAAAAGAAAGCACTTGTTTAACTAAACTTGCACCGCGTTTGGCGTTGTTTTCGACTATCGATAGTACCTTGTGACTGCGCTCATCCGAAAGTTTTGCCTTTAACAGTGGCACTGACATTAAAATCGGTGACAGCATGTTATTTAAATCATGAGCAATACCACTAGCAAGTGTGCCGATACTCTCCATCCGCTGTGCCCGTAAAAATTGCGTTTCTAGTTGTTTTTTCTGTGTAATGTCGGTGTCTACAACCAAAATTGATTTAGCTTTTTGATATTCATCGCGAACTAAAGTCCAACGACTTTCAACGATGATTTGTTTTCCTGATTTGGTATGCTTTTGTAACTCACCCTGCCAAGTTCCATTTGACAAAACAGCCTGATAAATTTCTTGTTGCCGCAAACTTTCATCATATAATTGACTAATATTCAGGCACATAGCTTCTTCAGCTTTCCAGCCATAAAGCTTTTCGGCGCTTTTGTTCCATAATAAGATTTTGTTGGATAAATCTCGCACAACAATTGCATCTGTAGAGATATCAAGTAATGCTGCTTGCTCGCGGATTTGCTGTTCTGCTTGTTTGCGCTCTGTGATATCCTCAATTACATAAGCAAATCTCTGGGGGTTACTGCAACATGCAGCAATTGAAGAGACAGTAGCTCTGAGCCATTTTTTAGCCGACCCAGTTTCGTGAAGATATTCAAAACTAACAGGCGATCGCGTTTTTTCTGCTTGGCGGTAGTAATTAATCCACTCACGTATATACTTTTGGGGTACACCCATATCACTGTTAAAACGATTTTTCATCGCTTCGGCAGTGAGTCCAAAAAATTTGGCGGAAGCAGCGTTGTCAGAAATATGTTTGATGTCATCATACCTTAGCTCCACAGTTCCCATCATCATTGGTGCGCTGTCGAAAAAGCTAACTAGGGTACATTCACTTTCGTGTAGTGCTTCTTTTGCTTGCTTGTAGTCAGTTTTAATGCTTGCTAATTCAGCTAAATTTCGCCGGATTTCTAATTGTCTAATTATCAGACGGCTAATAGCTTTGAGTGCTTCTAACTGTTCTAAAGTAATTTTGCGTGGTTGGCTATCAACTATACACACAGTCCCTATCGCTTCTCCGTCTGGTGTTATCAAAGGTACACCAGCGTAAAATCTTACATAAGGTTCAGACGTAACTACAGAAGCTGAAGCATATCGTTCATCAGCCAAGGTGTCAGGGATAACCAAACTATCGCCTTTTTCGATGCAAAACGGACAAAACCCAATATCTCTAGGCATTTGCTGGACATCCAGCCCGATTTTGGCTTTGAACCAGTGACGCTTGCTGTCTATGAGATTAATTACGGCGATCGCTGTACCACAAATTTGCGCGGCTAAAAATGCCAGATCGTCAAATACCTGTTCTGGTGGAGTGTCGAGAATTTGATACTGACGCAGAGCCTCAAGCCTTCTTGCTTCGTTTTTAACAGTTAAAGTATTCATAAAATTTTCCTAACAATTATTTAATTACAACTTGCCTTTTTTTACTACCGGTTATTGCTCGTTTCAAAAAGTAGGGAAGGTGTAAGAGTGATGGCTTGAGAATGCTGCTCACGAAAAGTCTCTTTACAACAGCTATACACATCTGTCAATAATCAGCGCCGCGCTTAATTTATCGACAAGTAGCGCGATCGCCTAAATGCGTGAGCTTCAAACAAGTCGCTATCGGGATATCTTAAAGAGTCAGCAGGGAAGTTTCTTACTTACCTATAGTAATATGTCTTTAGGAGGATGACGGCTTTATTTTTTAATTTCCGCAAATCTACGTAATTGAAATTTCGACTACGTATTTATTGGCAGCTTTTTTTAGAAAAAGGCTGTTAAAACTACAGTTTTACGTTTAACTACTTAGTATTTATAGTAAAATAAGGCAATACGCTTCGCTTTCTCACATCTTGCACTTGGTCGCCCTCTAGCTGGAAGTCTGGACGGCAGATGCATTCGTCTGCCGGGAAACCACGCCCACCACATCAAGCACCCCGTAATCAGGATGTACAACAGACGTTAGGATATGCTTTTACAATGATTTCAACGCTTTATTTCTGGCACACACTGATAAACTTATTTAGCAAAACACTTTAATAGCCGAAAACGATGAACGCATCTGCAAAATTCGACTTTGAGGACGAGAAGTTTAACGCACCCCCGAATCAAGTCATCCCGTGGTGTCAGATGATTAATCCTCGCTATGGCACAGATGGGATGCAACCTCACGGGTTAGCGATTAAGTTAGATAATGCCCATGCTGTTGGCTTTCAGCCGGATGAAAATTGGCAGCAGGTAGAACATGAATTTACCTCTGAAGTAGAATCTGTATTTATCTCCACCACCCCACACATAGTTATAGTGCGTAGGGGTCCATTGTCTGTAAAAGACAGAGAAAGTGGTTTAAAACTGGGTACACTCAAAGAAAATTATGATGCTTTTTTAGCAGACAAACTTAAGTTTAAAACCTTTACTCGCTACTTAATTTTTTTGGTAGGAGAAAACAAAAATTTTTTACATGAATCACCACTACAATTAACTTTAAATGGCGCAGCCGGAGCAAGTTTTAGTAAAAGTTATTCCGAATATCAACAAGGTAAAATCGTCGGTGGTTTCGCCGCTGAACTAGAAAAAGCTTATGCTGGATATCGCAAGCAACCTGTAACTTCAAAAGGTTCACTATTCCACGCTCACGGGATTTTTTGCCCAATAATTGAGTCTGAAGAAAGAGGCATTGAACCAAAGACGGTGATGGTCGCTTCAACAGTGGATTATAAACGTCCGACGGTGGCGACGTTAACACAATATCTGATTGCTTCTGACTCTCCGGAATCGGCGATTATTACCAAAAACTTTGAAGAATACAAAGATTTTGGGAAGGAAGTTGTGAAACCAGAAGCACCGAAGATGGAAATGGCAGGGGTTTCTAGTTCTTATGTTTATGCGGATGAAGATGATTTTGGTTATCCACCTTATTAGGTAATTGGTAATTGGTAATTGCTAATTGGTAATGGGGAATGGGTAATGGGTAATGGGGAATGGGTAATGGGGAATGGGGCATGGGTAAAAACTATTACCAATTACCAATTACCAATTACCAATTAGCAATTACCAATTACCAATTACCAATTCCCAATGCCCTATTCTTTAAGTAGTAAATAATAGAGCGATCCGTTACCACCTGTAACCCCAGCGCGATCGCCTGCTAATTGTCCGGTTCCCATGAAGTAATCTACCCGTCCTGGTCCTTTGATGGCACTTCCTGTATCCTGATCGAGCACAAAGCGGCTGACAGTACGATAATCCAGCCGTCCTGATGCGGTGGGATAGGGAAGTGAGGTATTAACTAGCGCTAATGCGCCAGGAGGCATCAGAGACTTGTCTGTAGCAATAGAACGCTCTGCTGTCACCGGTACATTAATACTGCCGCTAGCTGGTTCACCGTTGGTTTCCTTGAAGAAAACAAACCTTTCCCAACGCGGTAGATAATTATTTAACTCTTGCGGATGTTGCTGAAAATACTGGGTCATCCGTGGCAGGGTCAGTTGTTTCAAAGTTACTTTCCCGTCTTTTGCTAATTCTCGCCCGATACTTGTCCAAGGGTAATCTGTACCACCTGCATAGCCGATACTGGTTGCAGTTCCGTTTGTTAACCGAATCTGGGCAGAACCTTGGATTTGCACCATGTATGCTTCCCAGCGATCGCGGAACCACAATATTTCCAAACCGCGCAACGGACTTTTATCTCCAAGCAAACCATCTTTTCCTTCTAGCTGTATCCGTTTCGGATGCGGTTTACTCCATTTCTCAAAGTCTGGTGGTAGTCGATAAAGGGGATATTTATATACATTTGTGCGAACCCGGCTTGCAATATAAACAGGTTCGTAGTATGCAGTAAATTTAACAGTACCCTTGCCGTCATTACCTACCGATTTGTAAAAGACAAACTCCCGACGGACAGCAGCTTGCAGTTGAGCAGGAGAGTTGGATCTGACAATTAATTGGCGGAAACGCACTAGACTACGATACACGCGATCGCGGGTAATTTCCTTAATTGGATAATTCTGATACACAGCGATCGCCTTATCTTTTTGCAGATAACTCAGACTGTTGTCAATCGATGCTAACAAAGCTTGGCGATCGCCTGGTTTATTCCCTCGACTCCAAATTTGCTCATCCCAACCCAAGCAAGCAAACTGGGAAATACAATCGGTTCCTAATTCCATCGGTTTTAGCACAGAGTTTACCGATGGAATTCTTGGTACTGGTATTACCACTGGCGGGGCTTGAGGATTGTTTGGTAACGGTAGGGGTGGTAAACTAGGAATTTGAGCAACAGCTGACCAGAGTGGGATAATAAAGGCAATTCCTAAACTCAAGGAAAGCACATCTAGGGTTTTTCTCATGATTTAGTTGAATCTTTCAACACTAGAACTAAAAACTGGTTCTACCCGGATTGCCAAAATCCGAGAGGGACGTACTACCATATACTCTCCCTGACCGGAAATATTTTTGATGGGTACGCTGATAAAGTCATTAGAAGCAGCCTTTGGCATAAGTTCGCCACTGTACCACTTCTGAAAATCTTGAATTGTCGGAAAGCGTATTTCTTCCCGGTGTCCACCATCCATCATCAGGTGTACTGCAAATTCGCTCGGTGTTCTAGGCATAAACTTGAATCATTTGAAACACATCCAACCCATTTTCAACTACTTAACCCCGAAATGGGAAGAGGAGGGGGGAAGTAGGGGAGTGGGGGAAGCGTGGTGTGGGAAAATAAAAACTTATAAATCATAACTCATAACTCCCCGTACAGACGTTACGAAAGGAACGTCTCTACATAACTCATAACTTATAACCATAACTCCTAACTCGTAACTCATAACTTTTACTTTCGGCTATGACGCTTGTTGAACCAAAAACAGTTCCCAGCTAGTTGTCCGACAAAACGGCGTGAGCCTTCGTTATTTTATCTAGTTTGGCGCAAGAAATGAAAATAGGCACGCGCTCGATTATGACAACTAAACGATATCTAAAAAATTTTGACTTGCACCTGAGGTAACGTGACTGTTCTACAGTGAAGATGTCGATGCGTGAAAAACAGATTTAGGAGCGAACAAAAGTTTCACAGGTGGAAATCCGAGCATCATGCAAAGTTTAAATAGTATGGTGCAATCTAAATATTCGCACTTTATTATCAGGAATTTGAGATGATAAGAGCACACAAGCCGCATTGAATCAAAATTCCATCAAAGAATGAAAATTTTCAGCGGCGGAGAGAGAAAATAAAAATAAAAGGTAAAAGCTAAAAAATTTCTTTTCTTAGACTTTTACCTTTTTAATTTTACCTTATTCAGATATTACTTGCTCAGATTAGTCACCTGCTCAATTAGTGCTAAAACATCACTGCGGCTAAGTTTATCTTTGCCATTAGCAAGGGCATTAAGAGTGCCATGAGCCAATGTCAGTGGAATTTGACAAAAATTTAATGCAGGACCTGGAGGAAGCGCTCTAGTATAAGCATCTGCTAAAATTAGATTACGTTGAGCATAAGCCTGGATCTCATCTGCACTCCAACCATCTGGAAAGAAGTTCACCCCACGGGTCAAATCTTCATTATGGTTGCGGAGGATGTTAACCGCTTGTAAGCCGCGACCAAAAGCGATCGCATGGGTACGGTTTGTATCAGTACCATCATACCATGCCCAGATGTCAGAAAGTAATAATCCTACTGCGCCTGCAACTCCAAAGGTATAACGATCTAAATCAAACTCTGTATGAATTTTCCAGTTTTTTCCTGCCCAGTATGCCATGCGATCCGCCATCGCCGCAGTCGCATCCCAAATCCGAGGTGCTATACTCTCAGGTGCTAGTAGTGCCCATTCTCGTATCCGCAGGCTTACTTCTGCTAAAGAATGTTCGTGGCTGCTAAATCCCACAGAGAAAGCATCAACGGCAAAGCCATCAACACCTGCTTGTAATGTCAAACTAATTGTTTGCAATAATCTCGCCTTAGTCGCATTATCTAGTTCTGGATGATCTTCGATTTCATCAATGGCACGCATACACAAGTATGCAGATGAAACTGCTTCTTGCAATCCTGGTGGTAAAATACTAATTGGGATATAAAAAGTTCGACTAGTCTCTTTGAGGATTTGCAATGCGTAATTACGTAAATCCATTTTTTCACTCCTCTGTTGATTTTCACACCACATAAATTTTGAGGTTTTTTGATTACGTTGGATATAGTTTTTACTAAACCTGAAAAACCGTAGATACGCTAGTATCTCATCGAAAAACTTCTCATTTTTAGTATCTCAATTTACAAAAACCCAAATTTGATTAAAGTCTAGTATATAGGGCTTTGGTTGCAAAAACGTGTGGTTTGTGGTTTGATCTAGATGTTATAAAGGGTCATTGTAAATATAAAGAATATTGCTCATATCCAATTAATTACTTGCAAAATTTTCTCAAAGTCAACAGCCAAATCAGAGGGATGAAAGACTCTTATATCTGCGTTATTCTGACGAACAAGCCAGAATTGGTGTATATACAGAGAAAAATCCGAGAAAACCTTTAAATAACAGCTTTGGAATGCAAACTTTGAGGACGCTTCCCGCAAGGTAGTTAAGCGGACACATCTTGCCGCTACACAGTACCAGCGGATGGAGGAAAATAGATTATTGCCCCCAACTTCATAATCGCGATGGCACATCGATTGCTGATTTCGCAGCGACATTAGTAAAATTAAATACGTTTTCTAAGTAGACGATGATTTCAAAAAAGTAGTTCCCGAAGCAGAAACGCTCTTACTGGGGACTGTCTAAGAAAGATTTTTAAAGTTTGTTGTGCCAGAAGAAGCGGGATGGAGTCTTTTGCTCATAGGTCTACTGAGTAGCAATGCTAGCGCGATCGCCTGAATCTTATCAATCGCTTTTATATGACTTTCGGCTATTATTTTTGCACCCTATTTACTATATATTAAGTTTTATATCATAAAATATAAATATTTCGCAATAAATATATACAGCCTCAAAATAATATGAGAAATATATTATATAAAACTGTAAAACACGGAAAATGTCAGAAATTAAAAAAGGTATATTTATCAAAAATGGTTTGTTATTACTGACATTGTTTACTGTGGCTTGTAGTAGCAAAGTTTCAACGAAGGAATTGAAAGAAGAGTCACAAAAAGTGTCTTCGTGGGCAGCAAGTTGACTTTGTTTTCAATGGCGATTACAGCAGTGATTTTGCTACCTGTAATTATACCATTTCTGGTATGAATGAACGATAAATTATATGTTGGCAAATATCGCAATGGCTGGATTAGTAATAGCGTTGTTATATTTACAATAGTGCTGGCATTTGTGCTAGCACTCGTAGCTATTCCCTTAGAAATTCTTGGAGGGTAAGGAGTATTTTGGATTTTAGATTTATACCTCTATTCTACCCTCTTTCTCTGCGCCCTCAGCGCCTCTGCGGTTCGTTAATAGGAAATACTAAAAAATGGACATAATTAGAGATGTACTCGACAACCAACTAGTTGACCGCAATCAACACCCAATGGGTAAAGTTGATGGCATTATTATGGAGTTGCGCGACGGGGAACCGCCAAGACTAGCTTATATTGAAGTGGGAGTGACAACCCTTGCCAAACGAATAAATCCGCGTTTAGCAGGTTGGGTAGAAGCGATCGCACGAACATGGGGTGCTAGGCAAAGTGAACCGTTTCGGATACCTTGGTCAAAGGTGCGGGATGTTGGTATTGATGTTGAAGTCGATGTTGAGGCACAAGCAACACCAGCATTAGCTTACGAAAAATGGTTAAGCGATCGCATTATCACACGCATTCCAGGGGCGAATCATGGCGAATGAAATTCATTTAGAACTGCTGCTGGGTAAAGCAGTATTAGACTCAACAGGTAAAGCGATCGGACGCATTGAAGAAGTACGCGCTTTTAAGCAAGATGAAGAATGGATTGTTCAGGAATATCTCATTGGCTATGCTGCGGTATTAGAAAGACTATCCGCTTGGACACTTGGGTTAGGAATTTTACATTTACTTGGAGCGCATAAAATCCACGGTGGTTATACAATACCTTGGGACAAGCTAGATTTAACTAACCCGAATAAGCCGCGTTTGCGTTGTAGTTTAGATGAATTGAAGTCATTATCCGAACAGCCGCGAGACGCACAATA
>Ga0136635_10000384_pt1 | contig 11964 bp, 9 predicted proteins | sample AntDrymeUQ852106_2_FD_105495 | JGI IMG/M metagenome (GOLD analysis project Ga0136635, IMG submission 105495) | Polar desert sand microbial communities from Dry Valleys, Antarctica - metaG UQ85 (21.06) | ecosystem: Environmental > Terrestrial > Soil > Desert | place: Antarctica: Dry Valley... | reverse complement strand
TTTAAGCGCTTAAGCGCTTACTACAATAAAAGATGTCATCCAACCTACGACAATATTTACCCAGTAGTGACGAACTTCCTTGTTCCGACGATACACCTGTGGATAACGAAGATCAGAATTTTATCCCCAACTTTCTGCTGTTTTTACTAGAAGCGATTTGGAAAACTCGCCAAGATTGGTTTTTCGCTGTCGATATGGGAGTTTACCACACTACTGGAGTGAATCCTAGAGTCCCGATTGTCCCCGATGGTTTTTTGAGTTTGGGTGTGGAAAGACGCAAACAAGGAAAATCTCGCAGAAGCTATGTTGTGTGGGAAGAAAATGACATACCACCGATGCTTGTTTTAGAGGTGGTTTCCTGGACACCAGGAGACGAGTATGACACCAAAGCCGCGATTTATGCGAATTTGGGAGTATTATACTACATTATTTATAATCCTGAATATTGGCAAAGAGACCGTCATCAACCATTTGAAGTTTATAAGCTGATTGATGGATCTTACGAATTGCAAAAAAGAGAACCATTTTGGATGCCAGAGATTAAATTAGGGATTGGGCGATCGCCTGACCCTTCTGGAATCATCCAACGCGAGGTTTTATCTTGGTATGATGAGCAGGGGAATCGCTACCCAACGCCAGAAGAACAAGCTCAACAGGCTCAACAACAAGCTCAACAGGCTCAACAAGCGAGACTTGATGCGATTCCTCGTTTACTAGAAATGGGGTTAGCTGTTGAGCAGGTAGCCCAGGTGTTGGGACTGTCAATCGATATCGTCCGTGCAGAAGTTCAAAAATGAGGATTGATTTCCCTCGTTACTGAGCCGCTGCCTCGAACTTTAAAGGCTTTGCCTTACAGCAATTTTCATGTATTTAGACCACACCCTTGTTTCTTCATTTCTTCCTTTGCGGCTTTGCGCCTTTGCGTGAGATAAAAATAATGTGGTTCATTTACCTGAAAATCGCTGTAATGATAGTATTCCCATGCAGAGCATTTGTGTACGAGGATTAATCTTGATCCAAGCGCAGCACTGCCATAAAAGCTTCCTGCGGTACATCCACCGTACCCAAAGATTTCATCCGCTTTTTACCCTTTGCTTGCTTCTGCAAGAGTTTCTTCTTTCGGCTGATGTCACCACCGTAACACTTAGCCAACACATCTTTCCGCAATGCTGGAATATGTTCGCTTGCGATAACCTTACTACCGATAGATGCCTGAATTGGCACTTTGAATTGGTGCCGGGGAATCAATTCTTTAAGTTTCTCAGCCATCCCTCGCCCAACATTGTAAGCTTTATCTCGGTGGACAATCATTGCCAAAGAATCAACCGGATCGCCGTTAATCATGATATCCAGCTTCACCAAGGGATTTTCGCGATAGCCGATGATGTGATATTCCATACTTGCGTAACCACGCGATCGCGATTTCATCTGGTCAAAGAAGTCGGTGACAACTTCCGCCAAAGGTAGCTCGTAAGTAACTGTGGTGCGTCCTTTGGTAAGATACTTCATATCTTTAAAGACACCGCGCCGATTTTGCGACAACTCCATCAAAGTACCTACATACGTTTCCGGCGTAATCATTTCTACCTTAACGTAAGGTTCTTCAATCATTTGCCGGTCGTTGGGCGCAGGTAAACGACTGGGGTTATCGATGTACAGCACTTCACCCTTGTTAGTTGTCACCCGGTAAACTACTGACGGCGCTGTAATAATTAAATCTAGATTATATTCCCGTTCCAAGCGTTCTTGGACAATTTCCATGTGCAGCAACCCCAAGAACCCACAACGAAAGCCAAATCCCATCGCGCTAGAGGTTTCTGGTTCGTAGTGCAATGCAGCATCGTTGAGTTCCAGCTTTTCTAAAGCTTCCCGCAAGTCTTCAAATTGGTCAGCATCGATGGGGAACATTCCACAAAAGACCATCGGTTTAGCTTCGGTGTAACCGGGCAAAGCTTCTGAGGCTTTCTTCGCACTGAGGGTAATTGTATCACCTACCCGTGCATCAGCTACAGCTCTAATTGATGCTGCTAAATAACCTACTTCCCCTGCGTGGAGTTCATCAACTTGCTTTTGAGTGGGAGAAAGTACACCCAATTCATCAATGTCGTATTCTTTCCCCGACACCATCAAATAAATGCGATCGCCTTTTTTCAGTTTGCCATCCATCACCCGAAAATAAACAATAACTCCTCGGTAGCTGTCGTAGTAACTATCGAAAATCAACGCCCTTAAAGGTTGATCTATCGTATTCTGTGGGGGTGGTACACGCTCCACAATTGACTCTAAAATTTCATCGATGCCAATTCCCTCTTTAGCAGAAGCCTGAATCGCATTACTGCAATCTAAACCGATAATTTCCTCAATTTCGCTAATTACCCGCTCTGGTTCTGCTCCAGGCAAGTCTATTTTATTCAAAACTGGGATAATTTCTAGATTATGCTCCAGTGCTAAATATACATTCGCCAAAGTTTGCGCTTCTACACCTTGGGAAGCATCAACTACCAAAAGTGCGCCTTCACAAGCAACTAAACTCCGCGATACTTCATACGAAAAATCCACATGTCCAGGAGTATCAATTAAGTTCAGTACATACTCTTGACCATCTTTTGCCTTATAATTCATCCGGGCAGCTTGCAGCTTAATTGTAATGCCGCGCTCCCGTTCCAAATCCATGTTGTCGAGAAACTGTTCCTTCATCTGCCGCTGTTCCACTGTACCAGTGGTTTGCAGCAAGCGATCAGCGAGGGTAGATTTCCCGTGGTCGATATGAGCAATAATACAAAAATTGCGAATGCGAGCTGCGGGAACGTCAGTCATATACTTCTTTAATTAAGCGGCAACCGAGGTGAGATGAGCCATTTACTTCATGTATTGTAATGCTTTCTGAACGGGGAATGGGGAATGGGTAATCGGGAATGGAAAATGGGTAATCGGGAATGGGGACGTTTGGACGCAATGCGAGTTTGGACGCAATGCGAGCTTGGACGCTTAAAAAGAATTATTACCCATTACCCATTACCCATTACCCATTACCCATCACCCATTACCCATTACCCATCACCCATTACCCATCACCCATTCCCAATTCCTGTGAAATATGAAGGTCTATATCTATAGCATCTGGTATTGAACAACTAGAGGCGTACAATAAACATGAAGAGCTGCAAATTGTACACATTCCGAAGCGATCGCACGCTCGTGATTGCTCGGAAATTGCTGATTGACTGAGAAATTTTCTAGAGCTATTGTTTTGTCAGGATTCTCTGAGAATTGTGAGTTCATACCTGAAACTGCTACTTTGGCAGTATGGGTCGAAAATGGAACTCCAAGAAACGAAGATTTCTCAAATCAACTTCTTGTGTGTCAGTCTTCAACACATTGCCTTTGACAAGATGAATGTAGAGTATACAAAGCTATGAATATGAAACAGAAAGCTACCGATGCGGAAAATAGACAAGCCGATAAGGTAGAAATCGCTATCCACCTTGACTCTGAGTTAGTAGAGCAAATTCAGCATTTGACCAACGATCCCAGTAAAGTGATTGAGGTGGCAATTCGTCAGTGGTTGCGCGGTGAAGTTCCCAGAGATGATGAACTGACGCGTACTCCTTACCGTACACCAGTTCCACCACGCGGCGAATGGAATGATTGACCGGAAAGCGAGATAAGTTATAAAGAAAGGATGAGAAATGTAAATTTTTTTGTCTTAGATAAAAAATAGGCGAAAAAAAAATTGCGAGTATGCCAAAGCTGTAACAATTTATGCCAAACTTTAAGCAGCTTTTGCTAAACTCTTGCGGAGTCTCGTTTGTCTATTTCACTCAAGTCATGAGTATTACTGCCAACTCCCAACTGCCGAATCTCTTGTCGAAGAATCTGAAATCTATTACCAGTAAAAGTGATAACTCAGTACCACCTCTGGGATCGGAGTTGGTGTACACACAAGATGCCACAGGAGATTACCTGACATTCTATTGGAGTGCAGGCGATCGCTTGGGGATAAATTCTGAGCAAATAATAGGTGATATAAATCGGGATGAAATTTTAGTCCCGGTAGAAAAGGTTGCCTATTTGCAACGTTTAGGGCGAATTTTGAAAAATTTGGGACCGGAAAGGTGTCAGTGCTGGTTTAGCTATCGTCAGGAATTATTTGAGTTTGAGTTGGTAATCAGCCCAATTATGCCGACCTTAGGCACAGATGCCACAACAGTTTTAGTAATGGGACGATTGCTACAAACAAAAAGTAACAAAAAAGCAGTACATCTGCCACCACCAAAACCAACAGAGTTAGAATTAGCTTTAAGTTCGCATCAATACCAGAAGTTAGTAAATCAAATTACCAGAAATATCCGGCGGACATTAGATTTAGATATTATTTGGCAACAAACAGTTGACAGTTTAGGAAAAGCACTGCGGTTAGAGCGCTGTATTATCTGTCCCTACGAGCCGGAAAGTACAAAAATATCGGTAATAGCAGAGTATCACAAGCCAGATTTTGACTCAATGCTAGGGTTAGAAATAGATTTAGCAACTGAACCTGCTTTTGCTCAAGCTTTAGCAACCCTAGAACCAATTGTAGAAAATAAGCCTAAGCAAATAAAGTTTGGGCAAGAGAAAATTTTAGTAGTTGCGACTTGCCATCAAGACCAACCGAATGCTTTAATTGCCGTCAGTTTGCGCTCGGACTGCTACAAGTTGACAGAAGTAGAATTAGATTTGGCAAAAGAAGCAGCAGATCAATTAGGAACAGCGATCGCTCACGCCACATTATATAAAGAATTAGAAGCAGCGCGTCAAAAAGCCGAAGAAGCCTCCCGTCTCAAAACCGAATTTCTCACCAATGTATCTCACGAAATTCGCACCCCCCTAAATGGTATGATCGGCTTTCAACGGCTGATTTTGGACGGCATGGCAGATGATGTCGAAGAACAAAACCAATTTTTGCTAGAAGCGCATAAATTATCCTTACATTTACTCGATATCATCCAAGACATCTTAGACTTTGCCAAAATCGAAGCCGGGAAAATGGATCTCGAACTTCGTTCAGTAAATCTGGACGAGTTATTGAGTGATGTCGGAAATTCCATGCACATGCAAGCCGAACAGAAAAACCTCAGCTTCGAGATGCAAACCCCCGATACCTCCGATGAAATTCTTGTCTACGGTGACTACCTACGGCTTAAGCAAGTAATCATCAATCTGGTTGGCAACGCCATAAAATTCACTCATGAAGGTGGTATAACTCTCAGCGCTGACGTAGTTCGCAAAAAAATAGTATTTCAAGACCAGCAATTTCCTGGTATGGTGAGAGTGCGTGTAGCAGACACTGGTATTGGCGTTTCTTTAGATAAACAAGACAAATTATTTCAATTATTTTCGCAAGTCGATGGTTCCCGCACTCGCCAATATGGTGGTACAGGTTTAGGACTAGCAATATCTCAGAAGCTAGTAGAAGCAATGGGTGGTGAAGTCAATTTTTACAGCTTGGGTGAAGGGCTTGGTTCAACCGTCACATTCACAGTACCTTTGTATCAACAACCAGTTCTGGTTTTACAAGAGTGAAATTGACACCCCAGATTAACTAAATGGGCGTAATTAAATATAAAATGTACTTTTTCTTCGTAGTGAGCGGTTTACCGCTCATGTATTAGATTTTAAGGCATAGAGCCGCTTACTACATTGTTTAGCTATTCCAACATTATGCTGTCGTAGAAATCACAGATTTAGTTATTTGTCAATAGTCTGTAACACAGGATAACCGACAAACAACGAAAAGCAATTCAGTTGCAATTGGATCTACGATCAATTTAATAAAGCGAGAAAATAAAATCCTGGGTACTAGGTACTGGGGACTAGGGACGCTTGGACTGGGGACGCTTGGACTGGAAAAAGAATTATTACCCATTGCCCATTACCCATTACCCATTACCCATTACCCAATTCCATCATTCATTTACGAGGTTTAAACTCATGGAACTGACAACTGATAACGTAGAAACAGTCTTGGATGAATTACGCCCTTATCTAATCTCTGATGGCGGCAACGTGGAACTCGTAGAACTCGATGGTCCTGTTGTTAAGCTGCGGCTGCAAGGTGCCTGTGGTTCTTGCCCAAGCTCGACAATGACACTGAGAATGGGTATTGAACGCCGTCTGCGCGAAATGATTCCAGAAATTGCGGAAGTTGAACAAGTAATCTAGTGATTGGGGAATTGGTAATCGGTAATCGGACAAGTAAAAAGTAAAAAGTAAAAAGAAAGATTTTTTACATGAGTACCTTTTACCTTTTACCTTCTTTCCCCTATTCCCCATTACCTATTCCCTATTACCAATCACTTCTTATGTCTCAACCCCTTTACGTCGCCTTTATCTGGCATCAACATCAGCCGCTGTACAAATCTCCCGACAGCGGCGTTTCTGTGAAAAGTAGTCAGCATTACCGTCTGCCTTGGGTGCGTTTGCATGGCACTAAAGATTATCTCGATCTGGTGCTACTTTTAGAAAGGTATCCTAAGTTACACCAAACGGTGAATTTAGTTCCTTCGCTGATATTGCAATTAGAAGATTACGTTGCTGGCACTGCCTTTGATCCTTATTTAGAAGCGAGTCTGACACCCGTTGAACAACTGACGACTCAACAGCGGGAATTTATTATCCAACATTTTTTTGATGCCAATCATCACACTTTGATTGATCCACATCCTCGCTATGCTCAGTTGTATCAGCAAAGGCAGGAACTTTCGACAGATTGGTGTTTAGCAAATTGGCAATTGCCAGATTACGGCGATTTGCTGGCTTGGCATAACTTGGCGTGGATCGATCCGCTGTTTTGGGACGATCCGGAAATTGCCGCTTGGTTAAAGCAGGGTAAGGATTTTAGTTTAAGCGATCGCCAACGCATTTACTCTAAACAGCGGCAAATCCTCAGCCAAATCATCCCACAACACCGCAAAATGCAAGACGCGGGGCAATTGGAAGTAACCACCACGCCTTACACTCACCCGATTTTGCCCTTGCTTGCCGATACCAACTCCGGACGGGTTGCAGTGCCAAATATGACATTGCCCCAATCGCGCTTTCAATGGGCAGAAGACATTCCCAGGCACTTACGTAAATCGTGGGATTTATATCAAGACCGCTTTGGACAAGAACCACGCGGATTGTGGCCCTCAGAACAGTCAGTAAGTCCGGCGATACTTCCAGATATTATTAAACAAGGTTTTAAGTGGATTTGCTCAGACGAAGCAGTTTTAGGGTGGACAATCAAACACTTCTTCCACCGTGATGGGGCGGGGAACGTGTTGGAACCAGAGTTACTTTACCGACCGTATCGTTTAGAAACTTCAGCTGGTGATTTATCTATAGTCTTTCGCGACCATAGATTATCAGACTTGATCGGCTTTACCTATAGTGCGATGCAGCCAAAACAAGCAGCTGCTGACTTAGTAGGACATTTGCAGGCGATCGCTAAAATGCAAAAAGACAGCCCAACCGAACAACCTTGGTTAGTCACCATTGCCCTAGACGGCGAAAATTGCTGGGAATTTTATCCCCAAGATGGCAAACCCTTCTTAGAAGCCTTATATCAAACTCTAAGTAACGAACCGAACCTGAAACTCGTTACCGTCTCCGAATTTATCGAACAGTTTCCCCCCACAGCAATTATCCCCGGAGAACAACTACATAGCGGTTCTTGGGTAGATGGCAGCTTCACCACCTGGATCGGCGATCCCGCCAAAAATCGCGCTTGGGACTACCTCACACACGCTAGACTTACCCTCGCCAATCATCCGGAAGCGACTGAAGAAAACAACCCCGAAGCCTGGGAAGCTTTATACGCAGCCGAAGGTTCCGACTGGTTTTGGTGGTTTGGTGAGGGACATTCCTCAAATCAAGATGCCATGTTTGACCAGTTGTTCCGCGAACACCTTTATGGCATTTACAAAGCGTTAAATGAACCTATACCCTCGTATTTGAAAAAAGAAGTAGAAAACCACACAGAAAAGACAGATCATCGCCCACAAAGCTTTATTCATCCAGTAATTGACGGCAAAGGCGATGAACAAGACTGGGACAAAGCCGGACGCATAGAAATCGGCGGAGCGCGGGGGACAATGCATAGCAGCAGCGTCATCCAGCGACTTTGGTATGGAGTGGATCACCTGAATTTTTATTTACGGGTGGACTTAAAAAGTGGCGTTGCACCTGGGCGAGATTTGCCAACAGAATTGAATTTGCTTTGGTATTATCCTGATAAAACAATGCACAACAGCCCGATTCCCTTGGCGGATGTGCCGGATGCAGCGCCAGTTAATTATCATTTCCACCATCATTTAGCAATTAATTTGCTGACGCAATCGATTCAGTTTCGCGAAGCTGGAGAAGATTATCAATGGCTTCCCCGTTTCAGTCGCGCTCAAGTAGCTTTAGATACTTGTTTTGAAGTGTCGGTACCGTGGGCAGATTTGCAAGTTCCACCAGATTATCCCGTGCGCTTGATTTTGGTGCTTTCAGATGAAGGGCGTTTCAGCAACTATTTGCCGGAAAATGCTTTGATTCCGATTGAAGTACCTTAGGGAATTGGGCATTGGGTAATTGGTAATTGGGCATTGGTAATTGGGCATAGGGCATTGGTAATAATTCTTTTCCCATTCCCCACTCTCCATTCCCCATTCCCCATTACCCATTCCCCATTCCCCATCCCCCAGAGTATTTTGCAAATAAACGGTAATGCTATTGGCGTAAAAGAATCTTTATCGTTAAATTAAAGACATTTAGCAGCTTTTCACCTTAACTAGCCTTATAGCCTGATGAATAGCTTTCCTCCGAAAACATCAAATTTTCATGTGGATATTTTAAAGCAGACTCAGCTTGGTCAATTGTGTGGTCAAGCGCAGTTATTTCGCGATCGCTATGCAATATTAAAAATATTGGGCAGAGGTGGTTTTGGCATCACGTTTCTTGCCAAAAACATGATGTTACCTGGGAATCCTCTGTGTGTGATTAAACAGCTTTGTCCCAAGGTGAGTAGTCCGAAAAGCTGGGAAAGAGCGTGCGATCGCTTTGAAAAAGAAGCAAAAACCTTAGGTCAGCTTGGTAGCCATTCTCAGATTCCCATGCTTTTAGATTACTTTCAAGCAAATGGAGAATTTTATTTAGTTCAAGAATACGTGCCTGGTTCTACTTTGGCACGGGAAATCAGACGAACCGGTCTCAAAAGCGAAGCCGCAGTTAAACAGTTTTTGCACGAATTACTGCCAGTATTGCAATACGTTCATAAACATCATGTAATTCATCGGGATATTAAGCCTCAGAACTTGCTACGCTGTCAAGATGATGGACGGGTGGTTTTAATTGATTTCGGTGCAGTCAAAGAGAAATTAGTCGAAACTAGTGACAGGGAAGAACATAAAAGCGTCTCGACAAATTTTGTCGGGACTATGGGATTTGCCCCACCAGAACAGTTTTCCCTGCGTCCAGTTTATGCTAGTGATATTTACGCAGTCGGAGTAACTTGCCTTTATCTATTGACTGGCAAAGCACCTTTTGAATTTGAGCAGGACTCGAATACTGGTGATATCTGTTGGCAAAAACACATAGAACTCAGTGAGCACTTTGGTCAAGTTTTGGGCAAGATGGTAAAGGTGTCTTTAGCAGACCGTTTTCAGACAACTAATGATGTCATGTCTTCCTTAGGCTTGGAAAGCTATTTGCCGACTTTGACGAATTGTTTAACTACCCAACCCAAGAAAGGTAAAAGTAGTGGAAACGCAGAATCCTCTGATTACCTGCCACCTGTAGCACGCACTGCCAGTGCTATTCGCGAATGGAAAGCAAAGCTGAATGCGAGAAATCATCCTAAATTTAAGCGTTCCTTACCTGAAGTATCTAATTAATCAGAAAAATTAAAACATATTTTTCATATACTTGTCGATGCGATCGCCACCGTATAAGGGTAGCTGAATAAAGTACAAGTAAAACTTTATTACACAATAATTACATAAATATTAAATTAAAAGTTTTCAGACTATATTCCCACGAGAATAAGTTTAGTTAGAAAAACTTTACTTTTCTCTCATAAATATGTCTATAGGCAGATAGTTAACGCTATCTGCCTATTTCGACTTCCTAATCGGTTTCACCAACTCAAGGTGGTAATTAATGTGTCAAACAACTTTTGCGATTCACATACTGAAGAAAGCACATCGCTAAAAACACCACAAGTTGACAAATCATATCTTAATAACTTGCGAATACTTGTGGTGGATGACAATATCGATTGCCTGTATCTGGTTAAAGTTATTTTTGAAGATTATCAGGCACAGGTGAAGACGTGCAGCTCGGTAGATGAAGCCATTGAAGCGATAGAAGAATCAAAGCCAGATGTTTTAATCAGCGACATCTGTATGCAAGGCAAAGATGGTTATTCGCTGATTCGCTCTATCAGACGCAAAGAAGCTAAGATCGGAGGGTTTCTTCCTGCCCTTGCTCTGACAGGTTATGTATATCCGCAAGCGCGTACTAAAGCTTTTGAAGCTGGGTTTCAAGAAGTTATTTTTAAGCCTTTTGACCCCGATCAGCTAGTTGCAGAAGTGGCAAAACTTACACGACTACGCTATTCATCTATTAACAAACAAACATTTTTACTCAATTCGGTGTCAGTAATTGAAAATGCTCAAAGAGTTTCAATTAATACTAAAAAAATTGTGAATTGCCAATGTATAAACTAATGAGCGGAAAATTAAGAATCAGAAAAATTTTTTTTTGTTCAGATTATTGTATGATCGGGAGAATAATAAATCATACGGCTCTGTTGGTTTTCCGGAGTTTAGGAAAACTGACTATTAATTGCAAACGTATACTAATAAGTAATTCCCCACTCCCCAAAACCTGGGTTGTCTACCAAAAGAACACGAGAGCCAATTTTATTAAGGGAAAATTTGGGGTTTCACTCATGTTAGACAAAAATGGACAGCCTTCTACATAGATCATCTGTGATGCCCCACGAATATTTCAAAACAAGGCTGTCCATTTTTGTCCAGGTCTAGCCCAAGGGCAAACTTAGCATCATTTGTCACGCAATCGCGCCCATCAGATCATGATCTGCTGCATAAATCCCGATTGCCCAAATCCCCTAAATCTTCAAGGAAAGAAGTTTTGTCAAACATGCAGCACCCCTCTCGTGCCACTGTTGCGAAATCGTTTCCGTGTAATTCGAGTACTTTCAGATGAGGGTGGATTCGGCAGAACCTATCTATCAGAAGATATCGATAAACTTAACGAACGCTGCGTCATCAAGCAATTAGCGCCAAAATTCCAAGGCAGTTGGGCGCAAAAAAAAGCAATGGAGTTGTTTCAAGCAGAAGCGAAACGACTGCAAGAACTCGGAGAACATCCGCAAATTCCAACTTTATTAGCTTATTTTGAGCAAGACGGCTGTCTGTATTTGGTGCAGCAGTTTATCGATGGACACAATTTATTAAAAGAGTTGCAGTTACGGAAAGGTTATAACTATCAGGAAATTAAACAAATATTGATAGACTTATTACCGACTTTGAAGTTTATCCACGAACGCGGAGTCATTCACCGAGATATCAAACCGGAAAATATTATCCGATCTCAAAGTGACGGGCGATTAAATTTGATAGATTTTGGGTCTTCAAAACAGTTTACGGCAAGAGTACAAAATAAAATTGGCACTTCAATTGGTTCACATGGCTATTCTCCGATTGAACAAATTAGGGATGGAAAAGCTTATCCATCTAGTGATTTGTTTGGTTTAGGTGCTACTTGCTTTCATCTGCTAACGGGAATTTCTCCTTTTCAGTTGTGGATGGAATATGGGTATGGCTGGGTTACAGATTGGCGGCAATATTTAAAAAGTCCGATTAGTAGCGAATTGGATTGGATTCTCGACAAACTGTTAAAAAAAGAGATTCAGCAACGCTACCAATCAACCGATGA
>Ga0136635_10000383_pt1 | contig 11982 bp, 9 predicted proteins | sample AntDrymeUQ852106_2_FD_105495 | JGI IMG/M metagenome (GOLD analysis project Ga0136635, IMG submission 105495) | Polar desert sand microbial communities from Dry Valleys, Antarctica - metaG UQ85 (21.06) | ecosystem: Environmental > Terrestrial > Soil > Desert | place: Antarctica: Dry Valley... | reverse complement strand
GACATCGAGCCGTCATGGCCGGTGTTCATGGCCTGCAGCATGTCGAGCGCCTCCGCCGAACGGCACTCGCCGACGACGATGCGATCGGGCCGCATGCGCAGCGCGTTGCGCACGAGCTCGCGGATCTGGATGGCGCCCTTGCCCTCGATGTTCGCGGGTCGCGACTCGAGCGTCACCACGTGCTCCTGCCGAAGCTGGAGCTCCGCGGCATCCTCGATCGTCACGATGCGCTCGTCGTCGGGGATGAAGGAGCTCAGAATGTTGAGCGTGGTCGTCTTGCCAGAGCCCGTACCGCCCGAGACGAAGATGTTCAACCGCGCCTTCACGCACGCCTCGAGGAACTCGAACATCTCCGGCGTGGCCGTGCCGAAGCGCACGAGGTCGTTGACGGTGAATGGCGTGGCGGAGAACTTCCGGATCGTGATCACCGGGCCGACGAGGCTGAGCGGCGGGATGATCGCGTTCACGCGGGAGCCGTCGGGGAGGCGAGCGTCCACCATGGGGCTCGACTCGTCGATGCGTCGGCCGATCGGCGCGATGATGCGCTGGATCACCTTCATGACGTGCTCGTCGTTCTGGAACGTGACGTTGGTGAGCTCCAGGCGGCCCTCGCGCTCGATGTAGACCTGCTGAGGACCGTTGACCATCACTTCCGTGAGGGTCTCGTCGCGGAGCAGTGGCTCGAGCGGTCCGAGGCCCAGGATCTCATCGGTGATCTGCTCGAGCATCCGGACGCGCTCGGCGCGCGTCAGGGCGAGGCCCTCCTCGTCGGCGATCTTCGCGAAGAGCTCCTCGATCTGCTGGCGAACGTCGACCTGGTTGCTCAGGTCGAGCTTGGGGTCGAGCTCGTTGATGAGACGGTTCTGGACGCGGTACTTCGCCTCCCGGAACGACTCCCGCGCGGGCAGCGACCCGAGGAACGAGCGATTGCCGGCAGTGGTCGGCGAGGGTGGCGGCGGAACGACATTCCCGGACTGAGGGGCCGTGGGGACGTTCTGACTCACCGGCTCGCCGGAGACCATGGGGGCGTTGGGTGTGCTGGCCTCGGGCAGGCCTTCGGCACCGTCGACAGCGGGCCGTGCGCGCTCGATCCTCTTCAGCAATGACATATCGGCACCTTCTCCGTACTACTAGCGGCGAGCGAACAGTCCGCGCTTCGCGGGCTTGTCGGTGGTGGACGTGGGCTGCTCACCGGCAACGGTGCGAGCGAGCTTGGCGATGTCGCGAGAGAGAGCGGCCTCGGGATGCGAGACCACAAATGGGACGCCGCGGTTAACTGCGAGGACCGCCAGACGACCGTCGGAGACGATGGTGCCGTCGACCGGGCGCCGGATCGACGCCTCGACGTCGCCGATGCGGATGCCCTGGGCGGTGTCCGATCGGTTGATTACGAGCCGGATCTTCCCGCGGGCATACTCGAGCTGGTCGGCGATCTCGAGGAAGAGGCGAACGTTCTTGATGGTGGTGATCTCGAGCGCCGCCACCACGAGAATGTCGTCGGCGAAGTCCATGACGCCCAGCGAATGGTCGGTCAGGCCGGAGGGGAGATCCACCACCACGTAGTCGTGGTGAGCCTTGAGCTCCACCAAGATCTTTCGCAGGTTGGCGGCGCTCACCAGGTCTGCGGCCTCCGGCGCGGGGGGTCCCAGCAGGACGCGGATGCCGGTTGAGTGGTGCACGAGCACCGACTCCACGATGTCGGAGTCGGGATCGTCGCCCTCCACTGCGTCGATGATGGATCGGTTCTTCGGGTTGAGGTTCAGCAGGACGCCGACGTCGCCGAACTGGAGGTTCGCGTCCACCAGGCACACTCGGGCGCCGGTTTCCCGGTGCAGCGCCACCGCGAGATTCGTGGCGATCGTCGTCCGGCCGGAGCCGCCCTTCGGAGAGAAGACGGCGATCACACGGTGTTCTGCCATCTCGTTCGGGCCACCCGCGTCCTCGCCGACTGAGGCGACCTGCAGCTGTGACTGACGGACGATCTCGCGCTCGTGGACGCGCTTGATGCTGGTGCTGAACTCGTCGCTGCTGAAGGGCTTGACCAGGAACTCGCGGGCTCCGGCGCCCATCGCTCGGCGAAGATGCTCGGCCTCGCCGTGAACGCTCATCATGATGATCGGGATCATCGGCAGCCGCTGCGAGATGATCTCGCTGGCGGCGATGCCGTCCATCTCGGGCATGTTGATGTCCATGACGATGACATCCGGCCGCAGGTCCATGGCCAGTCGGATTGCCTCCTCGCCGGAGGCACCCGTGCCGGCCACATCGATCTCCTGCTCGAAGCCCAGGAGCTTCGAGAGGTGCTCCCGCGTCTCGGGGATATCGTCGACGATCAGGACCTTGATCATTGTCTTGCTCCGCTCAGCCTTCTCGACTACCCGCCGGGCTCAGCCGCGGGCGATTCCTGTGGCAGTATCTCGTCGAGCGTTGGGACGAGCAGGCCGTAGTCGTTGACGAGGGTCTCGAGCGTGATGCCGGTCGTCTCCTCGATGGCGTCGTCGTCGTTCGTGCGCAGCGTGATCGACAGGGCGGACGGCGCGATGTCGGACCGATCGGTCTCGGTGCGCTGTGCCATGCGGATGATCTCGGCGTCCTGGTCAGTGCCTGCGAAGACGATGACCACGCTCGAGAGGGCCACCGGGGCCGGGGCCTCTTCGCCCTCTGTTGCAGGCTCGGTCGTCGGCGGCGGGGCGATGTTCGTGCCGCTCACGTAGAGGACACGCTTGTTCTGCAGCACCGTCTTGACCGTGCGAATGATGTTCGGGTCCTCGGGGCTCGACAGGTGAATGGCGACGAGGATGTCGATGGTGTCGCCGGGCTGCACGAGGAAGTTCAGGCCCTGCACCCGATCCAGGACGAAGGAAACGGCCTTTTCGCCGGTCTGCAGCTGTGCCGCGAGATTCTCCGCCCCGACGCCGAGGCCAACCGCGGCCTGGGTCACCTGCGTGCCCGCGGGAATGTTGAAGATGGCCGGCTGACCCTGCACCTGCGAGGGATCGCGGAGCGGGGTCTGGATCACCGCGTCCACCTCTACCTCTCGTGTCTCCACGCGGTCGGGGGTGACCGGCTCGCCGATCGCGATGTCGTCAGCGGCGACCAGCACCGTCTCCATGAGCGGACCCACCTGCTGCTGGCCTGACTGCTGGTTGAGCACCACGAAGATGCCCACGAACGCCAGGACGGCGAGCAGCACTCCGACCAGGATGACAAGTCGATTCGATCGCTTCACAGCAGGTGTACCCCTATGAACGTGGTTCCGATGACGGTGGCGTGGATGCAGCAGCGTTGTGACTGCTGGCAACATGCTAGGTTCGAGGAGGAGCAGTAACGACCGGACTTGTGGGCTAGGAGATCGGGGGTACTCGCGCCGAATGCGATGGACGGACGTCCCGACATCGCGGAGGAGAGCCCGGGAAATGGAGAAGCCCCCGGCTCACGCGCCGGGGGCTTCTGCCGTTACGGAGAGGTGTTAGACCGCGTTGAGCGAGTCGCCGACCTCGGTGAAGATGCCGCTGACAATCGGGCCAAGGACGACCAGGGCCGCGATCACAACGATGGCGATGAGAGCCAGAAGCAGGCCGTACTCCACGAGAGTCTGACCTTCCTCATCGTCACGTCGCAGGAAACCGAGAAGATTGCTGATGACCATGTGAATCATATGTATGTCCCTCCTTTCCCGAAAGATTTGTGCTTTCCCGAAGATTGGTGCGGGAGGTACAAACTACGGCTGGAGATGACCCGCGGATAGTGACGAACAAGTACTAACCACCATGGCGCCGGCGGTACGGGTTGCCGGGCCGCACCATCCGCGCCGCCTCCTCGTTCGTGGTGCTGCGTCCGAACGCGAAAGGGAGCCGTGTCAGTTGACACGGCTCCCTCAGCACTGGGGGAGGAGACCCGGGGCCGGGTTGGAGAGCCCGACCCCTTTCCAGATGAACGTCCCCGCAGATACCTGTGGTGACGTGGGTGAAGGCTAGTTCCTCCGGTGCGCGTTCCGCCATGGCACTCTCGTACCGACGCGCACCGCCAAACGGCTCAGTCCTCCGGGATCTTGATCCATCCCTGGCGCATCGCATACACCACGGCCTGCGTTCGGTCGTTGACCGAGAGCTTGCGGAGGATGGAGCTCATGTGGTTCTTCACCGTCTGCTCGCTGATCGACAGTGCGTAGGCCACCTGCTTGTTCGTCATGCCCTGGGCGATGTTGTCCAGGATCTCGACCTCTCGCGGCGAGAGTGGCGCGAAGATCGGCTGTGCCTCCGAGCCGTATACGGCGAGCTCGCGGAACTCCTTGAGAACGCGCGACGCCACCGCCGGCTTGCTGAAGACCTTGTCATTGATGAGGTACTCGCCGGCCCGGACGCGCCGGATGATGGCGATCAGGTCCGTCGGATCGATGTCCTTGAGGACGTATGCAGCGGCGCCCGCCTTGATCGCCTCGAAGAGCTGGTCCTCGTCGTCGTTCGACGCCATCACGATCACGCCGGTGTGCGGCAACTCGCGCTTGAGACGCTGCGTGGTCTCGATGCCATTCGGCGCCGGGATGCCGAGGTCCATGAGGACCACGTCCGGTGTGAGCTCCTGGACGATGGCCAATGCCTCGCGCCCGGTGCCCGCCTCGCCGACGACCTCGAGGTCGCCCTCGAGCTCGAGAATGTTGCGGACGCCCCGCCTGAACAGCGTGTGGCCGTCCACGATGACGACGCGCGTCCTGCCGGTGTTTCGTCGATCGGCACCTCGGCGCCTCTCGTCCTTAACTTCGGCCTCCATCGGTCTCCTCCTTTGCTGTCTGCTTTGGGTTCTGCCCCGGCAGCCGGAGCAGGATTCGAGTGCCTTCTCCCTGTCGAGATTCAATCTGGAGCTGGCCGCCCATGAGCTCTGCCCGCTCCCGCATGAATTGCAATCCGAAGTTGTTCGTCCTGCCTGACGCCAGTCGCAGCAGGTCGAATCCCCGGCCGTTGTCACCGATGACCAACGTGTCGTCCTCCAGGCTCACGGTGACCCTGCTTGCCGCTGCGTGCTTTCGGACGTTCTGCAACGCCTCCTGCACGATCCGCAGGACCGATGCCCGACCCGCCTGCGTGAGCCGCTCGTCGATGCCGGTCGCCTCGAGATCCACGGCGATGCCGTGCCGCGCCTCGAACTGCTGGGCGCGCTCGGCCAGCGCGTCGGCCAGCCGGACGTCGACGGCCGGCGGCCGCAGATCGGTGATGAATCCCCTCACCTGGTCAAGGCCGCCACTCAATATGTCGCGGAGGAACGTGAGCTCCGCCTGGGCGGCCTGCGCGTCCTTGCCGAGCACGCGGTCGAGGTACTCGACCTGGAAGAGCGCGTTGGCCAGGACCTGCGCCGGCCCATCGTGAATGTCTTCGGCCATTCGCTGCCGCTCGCCTTCCTGGGCCTGGACCACCCGCAGGTTGATCGCCGCCGGCGAATCGTCGGATGCCATGCTCGGCTCCTCCAGCCCAGGGTCGTCGGACTCGAGGTAGTTCCACAGCAGGTCGAGCTGGCGAGCCACGACATCGAGCCGCTTGAGACGCGACTGGAGCGTCGCGAGCTCCCGGCCGCGCTGCTCGTACTGTGCGCGAAGCATGTCCGTGCCGACGGGCCGCAGTGCGCCGCCGCGACGGTCCAGCCGCGCGCGCAGCTGCATCCAGTCCTCGAGGTCATGTCGGTACTGGGCGCGGAAGCGCTCCGCCACCTCGTGCATTCGACGGGCGTCCCCACGAACGCTCTCCGCCGCATCGACGCTGAGGCGCTCGAAGCTCTCGTGCGCGGTGCCACCCACTGGCTCGTTTGGCATGAATCCCCTGCATGAGTACGGGTCCAGACCAGTACCGGACCTCGCGGCCATGCTGGTGCGCACCTGTGCGTGCGGTCAACAGTACCAAGGGCCCCGGAAGTACTAGCTGCCGCTCTCGAGGATCTCGAAGATGCGGACCGAGTCGGTCTCGAATGAGGGTTCACGCGCGAGCCAATCGGCTGCATTGCCCTGGCCATCGATGGCGGCACCGCCATCCCACAGGCCAAGCGGCGCCCTCAGCTCGCTGGAGAGTTGTGAAACCACCAGCCACCGCGCGCCGTAGGCCCGCGCGGCAGATTCGATCACCGGGTATGGGTCATAGGGGATGGCGATCGCCGGGTTCCCGCTGATGAGGTGGAGTGCGGCCGCCTCGCGGTACATCACGACGTCGTCAGTCAGCCCGCGCTCGATGAAGAAGGAGGCCGCCGCCGCGTCGCGCTCCCTCCCGCTGACCCATCCCTGGTAGAGGCTCAGGGAGCCGGTCACCGACAGCACGATCGCGGCGAGCACGCCGACGGCGGCAAGGAACCGATGAGTCTGCGGTCGCGCTAGAAATCGCCAGTAACGCCCGAGCCGCGTGAACGTGGGTGCGATCCCGGCGATGGCCACCGGGTACGCGAATCCCAGCCATGCCGGAGCGCTGTGATACCAGGCCCCCTGCGGAGCGTGGAAGGTGAAGAGGCCCCCCATCAGGACGAACATGAGAGCGAAGTACACCGTGAACGGCGCGAGATCGGGGCGACGCCGGAATGCGAGGAGGCCACCGATGAACGGGAGGATGAGGAACCCGCCCATGAGGACCATCGTCCGGCCGGCGATGGTCGCCCACGATTCGAGTTTCGAGCCGATGATATTCGCCCACCCCCAGTCCAGGTACGTCGACAGGCTTACCTCGTGGCCGATGGAGAACTGCTCGTTGTAGCTCGTGATCCAGAGCGTGTGGCCGCCGGCCGACGGCATCGGCGTCCCGAATACGGCGAGGTTGCGCAGCAGCCACGGAGAGAGGACGAGCAGGAAGGTCGCGGCGCTCGCGAAGCCGTATGCCCATGATGCCCGGCCTCCGATCGGCCGCATCGGTGTCCATCCCCGGCCGATGAGCCAGGCGGTCGCCGGCGCGACTGCCAGGAGGACACCGTCGATCCGTGTGAGGGCGGCGACGGCGACCGCCGCGCCCGCGTAGACGAGCCATGGTCCAGGCCGGGACGAGCGGACCGCGCGCGTGCTGGCGTACAGCGCGAGCGTGCCAGCCAGGCCGAAGAGCGCGAAGTTGTCGATGGCGGGGTAGAGGACGAACAGCACACCAGGGAAGAGCGCGAGGATGGCCGCCGCGATCGCGATTCTCCGGCTGACGAACAGCTCGACCGCCACGATGTACGTGAGCGGCGGCAACAGGGCTGCTATGAGGACCATCGGCACCTGGCCCGCCGACCACGTCGCCCCGAAGAGCGCCATGCCGCCCGCGGCGACCAGCGACCCGAGCGGTGGCCAATGAGCGTTGCTCGGGATGGGCAATACCGCGTCGGGCGGTATCCGGGACCCCACGTCGAGGTACGCCCAGATCACGGGAATGTTGAATCCGTTGCCCCGTGCGAGGTTCTCCGCGACCACCGTGTAGTAGCTGGCGTCCAGATAGGGAGGCCAGGGCACCAAGAGGGCACCAATCCCGCGCAGCAGGAGGGCGGCGGCGAAGAGAACCAACAGGTCCCGCTTTATCGAGGTATTCACGTGGTCGCCCTCTCGGCTCCTCTGGCCCGCCACCCCTCGACGGCCGGGACGAGGCCCACGAACAAGAAGGTGAGCTCATACGGGAAGTAGCGTGGAAGGCAGAGCACCACTGCGACGGCCGCCGCCAGCCACGCCCACCGAGGATGGCGTCTCGCGACGTAGGTGGCGCCGACGACCGAAGCGGCCGCAACCGCGAAGAAGAGCACCTTCGATGACTCGTACAGGGATTGGGATGATCCGGGATCGGTCGTGTAGTCCTCCACGCCGAAGAGCAGCATGGGAAGAACGAGAACCGCGGTGAGGGCCACGGTCACGGCGAACCGGCGCCACTCGCCGCGGGCGAGGTAGACAAGGGCGAAGAGGAACGGCGTGGCCTTCAGCGACGCGCAGGCAGCGATCCACAGGGGTCCGCTGCGGCGCTCCACGCCGTACACGAGCGCCGCGATCATGAGCGGCTGCACGTTGCCTCTCGAGGAGATCAGGATCAGGAAGCCTCCGACGATGACGGCGAACGCGACCGCCGCTGGGCTTCGCAGCCGCAGCGCAGGCAGCACGACCGCGATGGACGCGGCCACGAGCGCCACGGACCACAGGGCGTCGATGGCCCACCGCGGCAGGTAGGTCAGCGGAATCCAGGCGAACGCGAACCAGGGCGCGTAGCGGTACACCTCGGACGCATTGACATCGGTGACCGGCGGATACAGCGGTCCACCCTCGCGCAGTCGGAGCGCGGCATTCCAGTACGCGCCGATGTCCGGAATCTCCCACGCCGACGCACTCCAGATCACCGTGCCGATGCCGTACAGGATGCAGATGACCAGCACCAGCACGACCGTCAGCCTCGATCCAGTGCGTCGCAGCCGTTGGCCCATGGTCACGGGTGTTCGCAGTCGGCACGTGGGAGGTACCCCGCCGGCCACTCGTGCTGATAGATCGGCAGCGGAAACGCCGACTGCGGCTGGTAGTCACCAAGCCCGTTCTCCTGGTACGCGTGGTCGCGAGTGTCGCGCACCCCGGCCCCCGCGAAGTAGAGCGATGCCTGACCACCAGCCAGCAGGTTCAGCAGCCGGTCATGCCGCGCTTCTGCCTCCGGGTCGCAGGCGATCTTGCTCAGCGCCCGAGCGGCCAATCGTGCCGGCCGATCCTGCGGATCCTCACGAAGAATGCCATCGAGCCGAGCGCGGGCGCCGGCGAAATCACCCGAACGCGCGATCGTCAGAGCGGCCAGGGTGCTGTCCTCGACCGGCTGACCGCCGAGGACGACGCCGATGGCGTCCTCGATGACGTCGGGACCGATGCCCGCCCGCAACCCTTCCTCGTCGAGGGCCTGGCGCAGGGCTTGAGCCACCTCCTCGAGGTCGAACCCAAGGTCGCGAATCTCCGGTGCTGCGATCAGTTGCGGATCAAGGAGTGCCGCCCGCCCAAGCTCGCGGGTGGCGCTCACGCGATCGCCGTTCGCCACGAGCTCGAGTGCCAGTCGGTATGCGTACTGCGGGTCCATCGATCCCAACCGCGATGCGTGCGCCAGGGCGTCGACCCGTGCGTCGTAGGACGGGTCCAGGATGCCGAGCGCCCCGAGCGGCCTGGGATCGCCCGGGCTCAGGAGGTGTGCTCGGCGGTAATGGACGAGCGCCTGGTCCGGATGGCCGAGCTGCGCGCTGGCGAGGCCGAGCGCCAGCTCGTATGGCGCATGCGTTGGCCACGTGGTGGCGGCCAGGCCGTAGGCCCGCGACGCGCCCTCCCAGTCACCCGCCACCGCGAGGTCGCGTCCAACGAGCGCCGCGGTGCGCGCGGCCTGAGTCGCCAGCGTCGCCGGGAGTGCGAGCAGCAGCAGGAGGAGCCAGCCGACGGCCGGAATCGCTCTCAGGGCTGGGAAGGGCCGGAACGCTGCCGCAGGAGAGCGGTCGTGCGCCAGGAATGCGGCACTGCCGATGGCGAGTGCGGTCAGCGCGGGCAGCTGGGTGAGCTCGTCCAACAGGAGCACGATGGCGAAGCCAACGAGCGATCCGATGCCGAGCCGATGCGCGGGCCCCAGGGATCCGCTCGCCCGCGCCACGTGGCGCACGTACACGACGCCTGTTGCGGCCAGCGCGGTCAGGAGCAGCAGCCCGCCGTCGGCAAGGATCTGAAGGACCACGTTGTGAGCGTGGTAGACGGGATAGCGGTTGAGGAAGTCCGGAGCCTCGGCGAGCCTGACCCAGGAGAAGTTTCCCGGGCCCGCGCCGTCGAGCGGATGCTTCCCGATGACGGCCAGAGCCGTCTGCCAGATGAACGTCCGGCCGGAAAGCGTCCCGAGGTTGCCTATGACGAAGAGCCCCACGATCACGAGTGCGGCGGCGCCGAGGAGCAACGCAATCGGTCGGCGGGCGGCCCCCAGAATGTCCCGGCGCGACAAGCCCAGGTAGACCGCGGCGGCGGCTAGCATGCCGGCCCACTCCACCCGTCCCCCGCTGAGCGGGATGACGACGACGGCTCCCGCGATGGCCACGACCAGCAGCACGCGTCGCACCGATGCTCGCTCGATGTGCAGGTAGTAGGGGGCGACGAGGAGCGCAAGGGCCGCGACGGCATCGGTGCTGAGCCATGGATTGCCGGAGCGCGCCAGGAGGGGCGGCATGCTCCCGTCGATCGCCACCCACGCCGCCGCCTCCTGGAGCCATCTGATGGCGATGATCCCGAGCCAGGCGCTCCCGGCTGCCGCGCATCCGATCACGAGCCCCTGGCGAATCGGTCCTCTCCCGACGCGAAGCAGGGCGAGGAACAGCGATCCGTACGCGAGGACGAGCGTGAGGGTCTCGAGGCTCGCGGTGGCATCGGCACCCAGCACGCTCACGAGTGCGTACGCCGCAAGCAGCAGCAGGGCAGGCACGTCCAGGGAATGTGGACGAAGCGCCATCGCGGCGATGGCGGCGCTCACCACCGGGAGGCCGAACACCGCCGCCGCCATGAGCCTGAGGTCCGGCTCGAAGGTCGTGACCTGCGTCCCGAAGAACGCGACGAACGCGAAGGCCCAGATCGCCGCGCCGCCGCCGATGACCGCCGACGGCACGGGGCCGCGGGGCACCCAGGCCGCGCCGGCGAAGCGGCCGTCGCCGGCATGCACTTCGGACCGCTGCATCCTAGGTGGCCGCGCTATCGTCGGTTCGAGCGTTCCCGGCGCGCTCCCAGACCCAGAGACGGTGCGTTCGGGGCAGGAGCCTCATGGCCGGCTCTCGCAGGCCTCGCGGGAGCTTGAAAGCGAGGTCAAGGAGCGGCAGGAACGGAGCGAGCCGATAGGTCGCGCCCGGGGGCCCGAGGGCTTCGGCCAGCTCGGACCCGCTCACGGCGATCACGTTGCGGTTCCATGGCTTCCTGATCCGGAAATCGTAGATCGCCAGCAGACCTCCAGGACGGGTTACACGCGCCATCTCGGTGGCGAGCCGGTGTCTGTCGGCTCGGTTGCGGATGGTTGACACGACCAGCGATGCCGTCACGAGGTCAAACGAACCGTCCGGGAAGGGAAGCTGAAAGCCATCGACGCGGGCAACCGTTCCGCGCGGGATCGACCGGCGAGCGGCCTCGGCACGCGCCGCGACGAGCTCGGTCCCGGACAGCCGCTCTTCGGGGACACCCAACGCGCGCCAGCGCGCAAGGTCGGAGCCCGTTCCACAGCCCACGTCGCATACCGCGAGCTCTGCGAGTGGCGGGAGCTTCTCGTGGACGAGTCGCTCGACGAGGCGGCGACGCTCGGCCACGAGTGCCTCGCGTCCCGCGCTCGGGCGCCAGGATGCCTCGCCAAAGTACGACCGAATGCGCTCCGCCTCGGGCGTGGAGGGGTCCACCATCACTCGCCGGAGGCGGCTGGCGTGGCGGACGTCGGTGCGAGCGCGCGGGTGAGAGCGCGCCGCGTGGCATCGGGGTCGCCCGATTCAGCCACCAGCTCCAGCTCGTGAGCCCCACGTGCGACATCGGTCTCCGATGCGGCATCCGCGCTCCTGGCCATGAGCAGGAAGGGGTACTCCGTTGTCAGGCGTTCCTCGTCCTCGCCGAATAGCCGCTCCTCCATCTTTTCGCCGGGACGCAGCCCCGTGAAGACGATGGGAATGTCCTTGTCGCCGCTCGGCACCGAGAGGCGCAGCAGCTCTCGCGCGAGGTCCACGATCCGAATCGGTTCACCCATGTTGAGGACGTGAATGGCGCCTCGCTCTCCGATCGCGCCCGTAAGCAGGATGAGCCGAACCGCCTCCGGAATCGTCATGAAGTAGCGCGTCATGTCCGCATGGGTGACGGTGATCGGGCCACCATCGGCGATCTGCTGCCGGAAGAGCTCGAGCACGCTTCCCTGGCTGCCCATCACATTGCCGAAGCGGACGACGACGAAACGACCTGCCGCACTTCGCCCGACCTCTCGAACGATCGCCTCGCCAACGCGCTTTGTGGCTCCCATCACGGACGACGGGTCAACCGCCTTGTCG
>Ga0136635_10000382_pt1 | contig 12012 bp, 12 predicted proteins | sample AntDrymeUQ852106_2_FD_105495 | JGI IMG/M metagenome (GOLD analysis project Ga0136635, IMG submission 105495) | Polar desert sand microbial communities from Dry Valleys, Antarctica - metaG UQ85 (21.06) | ecosystem: Environmental > Terrestrial > Soil > Desert | place: Antarctica: Dry Valley... | reverse complement strand
GGGCTGCTCCCGCTGTTCGCCACCTGCGACCGGTGGGACATCGGCGGGGTGTCGACCGCGCACCATCCGGACACGGGGCTGATGACCGTGTTCGTCCATGACGGGCATCCCGGCGGAGCGGGCTTCGCCGAACGGGGCCACGCGGCGGCCGGGGAGTGGCTCTCGGCCACCCGCGACGCGATCGCGGCCTGCGAGTGCCTGGAGGGCTGCCCCTCCTGCGTGCAGTCGCCCAAGTGCGGCAACGGCAACGACCCCCTGGACAAGGCCGGCGCCGTGCGGCTGCTGGACGTGGTGCTACGGACAGGTGGGACCGGGCCGCGCTCAGCGCCGCCCGAGGCAAACGGGTGGCCCGGCGCATGAACCGCCGGTTTGCGGGGCACAGACCAACCATCGAAGGGAGTTCGACCATGTTGGTCTTGGGACTGCTGCTCATCGTCGCCGCCCTCCTGGTGGGGTTCGGCGCTGTCTACGACGGGGGAGAGACGGCCACCGTCGAGATCCTCGGTCAGACGGTGACCACCACGGTCGCGGGTGTCTTCGTCGCGGGCGCCGTAGCCATGCTCGTGCTCCTGCTCGGGGTCATGGCGTTGATGGCCTCCATGAAGCGGGGGCGCCGCAAGCGCGTCGAGCACAAGGAGACCAAGAACCGGCAGAAGGCGTCGGTCCAGCAGCTCGAGGATGAGCGCGCCGCCCTACGGGCGGAGAACGAGCGCCTTTCCGAGAAGCTCTCCGACAGCGGCCAGCCGCCGATGGGCTCGACTGCGGTCACAGCGGGTGCAGCCGGTGCAGCGGGCACGGCCGGCACGACGAGTGCCACCCCTGATGACCAGCAGGGCCACGAGCAGCGCTCGGGGGCGCGCGGCCTCATGGACAAGGTCACCGGCCGTACCGGTGACGACCACGCAGACCACGCGGACCACGACAGGACGGTCAGCCCACCACCTGGTCAGACCAGCCAGTCCGGCCAGAGCGACCGGGTCGTCGACTCGTCCACCGACCTGACGGCGCAGGAGCAGACCAGCACGTCGGGCCGGCACCGCGACACGATCTGACAGCTCGACACGCGGTGCTGCGCGTTCGAAGACCAGGGGACTACGGCGACACACCGGCCCGGGCGCGAGCCCGGACCGGTGGCATGTCCACGCGGCGGAGGAGTGACGAGAGTTCAGCCACCTCGACCAGGACGCCCACCGAGCCGGCCTCGGGTGCGCAACCGACCAGCCGGACGCCCTGTGCCTGGGCGACCCGGGCGGCCGGGACGCACGGGTCCTCCCCCCGGACCTGCGCCGACGCACCGGCGAGGGCGGCCAGGTCGGCCGCGGTCTCGGCCCGGTGGCGTGCCTCGACCGCTGAGGACCAGGCGAGGACGGCGATCGTGGCAGCAAGGACGACCGTGGTCGCCCAGACCGACCACATCCCGGCCTGCCCCTGGTCGCCGTTCACGGCGCAGCCCCTTCCTGCGCGGCGACGGCACGGCCACCGACGGTGACACCGGGACCGCTCCCGCGCCACGGGCCCGGCAGTGCGGCCCGAGCCGTCACCTCGACGGCGACGAGGCCGCCGTCGAGGTGACTGACCCGGACGCGCGCCCCACGAGGTGATCGCTGCTCGGCGACGGCGACCACCTGGGACACCGGCTCGCCGCGGGCCAGCCCGCGAGCTGCCGTCCGCGCCGCGTCGAGGCACTGGACGTGCGCCGCGACCGACATGACGGCCCACACGCACAGAACCGTGACGAGCAACAGCGCCGGCAGCACGACCGCAAGCTCGGCGGTCGCGGAGCCGCGTTCCCTTGCCGGGGAGGTGTCGACGTCGCGAGCCATCAGGAACGTCCTAGAAGCTGACGCTGAGCGCGCGCTCGATGATGTCCTTGAGCATCTTGACCACCGAGTCGCTCGTCAGCAGCTTGTACAGGATCCCACCGAACCCGCACGCGGCCACCGTCCCCACCGCGTACTCCGCTGTGGTCATGCCGTCATCGCCGAGACGACGCCTTCCTGCTCGAAGTGCTCGCATGCACCTCACCTCTTCCCTGTCGGCCGCCGACCGGCGGCGGTGCTCGCCGGGTCGTCCCGGCCTGGACTCCACCGTCGATGGCAGGAGGGGTCGGAACCGGCGCTGCGGCCCCGGTTGTGGACTGGCGAGGAGGAGCGACGAGATGTGGACGGCGCGAAAGCGAGGGGGCACGGACAGTCGTCACCGCAGCTGGCCGAGGACCTCGGTCGCGACGCCGACCACCACCGGCACCACACCGAGCAGCAGGAACGCGGGCAGGAAGCAGACAGCGAGCGGACCGACGGCGAGGACGCCGGCGCGACGAGCCGCGGCCTCGGCCGTCCAGCGCAGACGTTCCCGCTCGTCCTCGGCCAGGCCCGAGAGCGTGTCCGCCGTCGGCGCCCCGGTCGATGCCGCGCGGGTGAAGGCCCTCTTCACGCGCCGCACTGCTTCGCTCGACCCACCACTGCCCAGCCCGGACCACGCCACCTCGGCGTCGGCGCCTGATCGGATGGCGAAGGCCACGGGAAGCAACACCTCGCGCACCGGGCCGTCGACGACGTCGCAGACGACCTGGATGGCGTCGGCCGGCGCAAGACCGGCCTCGAGACAGGTCGACATCAGGTCCAGCACCCGGGGAAGGTCCCGGGCGACCCGTGCGTCCCACGACGCGGCAGCGGCTTCCTGACGCCGAGACGGCAACAGCGCCGCGAGGGCCGCGACGGCCAGCGGCACCGCGAACCCCGCCCGGCCCGCGACGAGGAGGACGAGGACCAGCGCGACGGCCGCCCGGGCGGCCCAGGTGGACGTGACGAGCCGCTTCCATCGGCCGACGGCCTCGCCCGGGATGCTGCCCCGGCCGAGGCCCTCGGCGCGGGGGTCCCGGCCTGCGTGCGTCCGCAGCCGGTGGCGGGGGTCCGGACCGATCCCGACGAGGACCAGGCCCGCAGCTCCGACGAGCACGGCGGCTGCGACCGCGGCCCCGGTCAGCGGGTCGTCACCGCCGGCACCGGAGCGCAACCCCGCATCGCGGCAGCCCCGATGCGTCGGGTCCACACGACGCCGGCACAGCTGAGCCCCAGGCCTGCGAGGAGCACGGCCCGGCCCGGGCCGTCGCGCAGCAGGAACGCTGCCGGATCCGCGCCCAGCGCGGTGCCCATCCCGATGCCGACCAAGGGCAGGGCGCTGAGCAGGTAGGCGCTCGCGACCGGTCCCGCGAGCTCGGCGGCGACCTGGCGGCGTAGCGAGTCCGCCGCCCGGTGACCGTGCAGCACCCGGGCTACGGGAGCGGCGAGCCCACAACCCGTCAGCTCGCCGACCCGCCAGGCGGCGGCGAGCTCGCCCGCCGTCGTACCACCGGGTCGGCGACCCAGTTCGGCGAGCGCGGCGGCGATGTCTCCCGAGGGGTGCGATGCCGCGGCGACCACGGGCTCGAGTCCGGGCAGGCCGGCTCCCGCGACCTGCATCGCCGGGCGCGGTTCGGCACCCGAGCGCAGCTCCGACACCAGCGCAGCCAGCAGCTCGCCGAGGGCGCTGCTCGTCCGATCAGCCAGGTGCTTGGCGCCGCGGCGACCCAGCTGGCGCCAGACCAGCGCCGCAAGGACACCCCCGAGCAGGGTCGGCAGGGCACCGAGGGACACGTAGGCCGCGACCGAGACGGCTCCCAGCCGAAGGACCCCGCGCCGACGGCGTCGCGGCGACGTCGCCCCCAGCCGCGCCAGCACGGCGGAACGACCGGAGGGCAGGAGGGCACCGGCCGCCGCGGCAAGGCAGACGGCCGTCACCCACGACGTGGTCAGCCCGCTCATCCGGCCCCCGGCCGGGCTCCGCAGAGAAGATCGAGACGGCCGACGGCCGGGCCCGCGACCACCTGCCCGGCCGCGGACACGGTCAGCCCGGGAACGACGTGCACGAGCCCGTCGGGACCGCGCTCCAGACACCCGATCTCGGCCACCCTTCTGGACCCGCCACGATCACGCACCAGGTGCACGACGGCATCGACACCGGCCGCGAGCTGGCTGTGGGCGGCGTCGCGACCGAGGCCGGCCGCCAGCGCGAGCGCCTCTATCCGGGCGGGCACCGCGGCGGCCGCGTTGGCATGGACGGTGCCGCATCCACCGTCGTGGCCGGTGTTCAGCGCGGCGAGCAGCTCGACGACCTCACCGCCCCGGACCTCGCCGACGACCAGACGGTCAGGACGCATCCGCAGCGCCTGCCGGACGAGGGCCCGCAGGTCGACCTCACCCTGGCCCTCGACGTTGGCCTGTCTTGCCTCGAGCCGGACGACGTGGGGATGGTCCGGCCGCAGCTCTCCGGAGTCCTCGACCAGCACGAGCCGGTCAGCCGGGTCGGCGAGGGAGAGCAGCGTCGAGAGCAGCGTGGTCTTCCCCGTGCCGGTGCCCCCGGTCACCAGGAACGAGGCCCGGGCACGCATCAACAGGTGCAGCCGGTCGGCCACCTCCGGGCTCAGCGTCGATCGGGCGACCAGGTCCGCCACGGTGAACGTCCGGCGCCGACTCACGCGCAGGCTGATCAGCGTCCCGGCCGGGGAGATCGGAGGCAGCACGGCGTGCAGGCGGGTGCCGTCGGCAAGGCGCGCGTCGACCGTGGGCCGTGCGACGTCCAGACGGCGGCCGGCCGACGCGGCCAGGCGCTGGGCCAACCGGCGTACGGCTGCGTCGTCGCGGAAGCGGATCCCGGCCGGCACCAGCCCCCGGCCCCGGTCGACCCACACCTCGCCCGGCCCGTTCACCAGGACGTCGCTGACCTCCGGCTCAGCCAGCAAATCGTCGAGGGGCCCCGCGCCGGTCAGCTCCGAGCAAACAGCGCTGACGGCGTCGAGCACGGCCTGGCCCGCCACCAGCGAACCCTCGGCGCGCAGTGCCGCGGCCACCGCGCCCGGTGTGGGCTCCGACCCGGTGCGGGCGAGGCGTTCCGCGACGCGGTCCACCAGGTCGGTCTCGTCGCCCCGGCGGAGCCCCGCACTGCTGGACGTCACGCCGCCGACCGTCGAGGCACCGACAGCTCACCGAGCAGCGACCGGCACAGGGCCGCCAGTGGCCCGCGCCCCGACCGGGCCGGGGGCTCCCCACGCTCCAGGCTGAGGGCTAGGCCGGGCTCCGGCTTGAGCCATCCGGCGAGCGGCAGCCCGAGCGAGCCGGCGACCATCTCGGGGGTGAGTCCCGACGGCGCCGGCCCCCGGGTGACGACGCGTACGTCGTGGGTGAGCCGACCGGCGTACGCCGCGACCCGCCCGGCCGCTGCCACCGCGCGCACCTCGGTCGGGACGACCAGCAGCAGCACGTCGACCCCGGCCGACGTCGCCTCCGCCGCCTGGTCGGGACGGCGCGGCAGGTCGAGGACCACCAGCTCGTGGGCCTGGCGCCCCGCGGCGAGGACCGCCCGCACCGTGGCGCCACTGACGCTCACCGGGTCGCCCCGGTCCCAGGACAGCAGGTGCAACCCGCCCAGCCGGGGCAGCGAGGACCGCAGCGCCGACGCGCTGATAGAGCCGTCCGCCGCGGCGAGGTCGGGCCAGCGCAGCCCCGGCGCGTCCTCGCAGCCGAGCACCATGTCGAGGCCACCGCCGAGCGGGTCGGCGTCCACCAGCAGCGTGCGCCACCCGCCGTCCGAGGCCGTGAGAGCCAGCGCACAGGCGAGGCTGGATGCCCCGGCGCCACCACGCCCACCGATGACGGCCACCGTGACCGCTGCGGCGCCCGGCTCCTCGCAGGCACCCGCGAGCCGGTCGGTCAGCCAGGCCCCTGCACCGGGCAGGAAGACCACGCTCTCGGCCCCCAGGGCGGCCGCCCGGGCCCAGACATCGGCATCGTCGAGGGTGCGGCCGATCAGCACGAGGTCGCGGCGGCGCGCCAGCTTCGCAGCCATCGCCGACCGGGACAGGTCGTCGCCGAGCACGACGACTGGCGCGACAGCCCACGGGCCGCGGGCCGCAGCGACGTCGCCCGCGACCCGCGCCTCGACACCGGCAGCCGCGCACAGCCGCAGGAGCTCGTCGAGCAGGTCGAGGTCGGACGTGACGAGCAGCGGTCGGACGGGCAGGTCGGACAGGTCGGGCAGTCGTTCCGGCACCGGACTTCCTTTCCGTCGACGCGGATGGGAGGCCCAGGCTGCCCTCGGATGCGGCGCGGCTGGTGGCCGCCGACCTCGCCTGTGGAGGGGTGGGCGGTCGCCGGGTGCTGTGGACGATCGCTGCGTCCTTATGCTCGGGCAGGTGGCTTCTCCCCTGCCGACCCGCACAGCGGCGTTCTTCGACCTCGACAAGACGGTCATCGCCCGGTCCAGCACGCTCGCGTTCAGCCGCTCGTTCTACCAGGGCGGGCTGATCAACCGGCGGGCCGTGCTGCGCAGCGCCTACGCACAGTTCGTCTATCTGGTCGGTGGCGCCGACCACGACCAGATGGAGCGGATGCGGGCGTACCTCTCGTCGATGTGCACGGGGTGGGACGTGCAGCAGGTCAAGGACATCGTCTCCGAGACGCTGCACGACCTCATCGACCCGATCATCTACGACGAGGCCGCCACCCTCATCGAGGAGCACCACCTGGCCGGGCGCGACGTGGTGATCGTCAGCTCGTCCGGCGCCGAGGTCGTCGGGCCGATCGGCGAGATGCTCGGCGCGGACCGGGTCGTGGCGACCCGGATGGTGGTGGAGGACGGGCGGTACTCGGGCGAGATCGAGTACTACGCGTACGGGGAGAACAAGGCCGCCGCGGTGCGCGACGTGGCCGAGCAGGAGGGATACGACCTGACCGGTTCCTACGCCTACAGCGACTCGGTCACCGACCTGCCGATGCTCGAGGCGGTCGGGCACCCGCACGCCGTCAACCCCGACCGCGGGCTGCGCCGGGAGGCGGTCGCCCGCGACTGGCCGGTGCTGGTGTTCACCAAGCCGGTGCGGCTACGAGACCGGTTCTCCTCCGTGACGCTCCCGCAGCGCAGCACCATGGCCGCCGTGGCGATGAGTGCCGGCGCCGCGACGGCCGGCGTGGTCTGGCTTGCCGCGCGACGCCGGGCCGCCGCCCGCTCGGCCACCCGCTTGGCATGGGCGCACCTGGCGTCGGCGAGTCGTCGCGCGACACCCCGGCGGTAGGCAAAAACTCCCGCAGGCCCTTCCCTAGTGGGCCTCGAGGGCGTACACAGGAACCACAGCACGGCAGCAGGGCACCCACGCGGCGACCAGCCCATGTACGGGCCGGCGAGCCAGGCTTGACCTGGTCTCCCGACAACCGCAGCACGCTTGGTAACCCGAGCCTGACGTGCCTGAGCGGCGTCCTCTCCGGAGGGGACGCCGCTCACCACGTCCCGCCCCCCTCCTGCACGCAGGGGTACGCCGGGTCAGGAGCCGCGCTGGATGGACTCGCAGACGGCCACCCCCTCACGGGCACCCAGGACCACCGCCTCCGCGCAGTGCACCACCCACGCGGCGATGCCATTCGCGCCGCCCCCGGCGTACCCCTGCAGGGCGCCGAGGTAGGCCTCGCGTCCGAGCTCGGCGTGACCCGCCTCGGGCACGGACACCCCCTCCGGGTCCAGCCCGCGGGCCACGAGCGTGAGTCGCGAGGCGGCCCGGGCGACGATGCCCGCGCCGGCCGGGAAGGCGCCCGCCGTCGCGACCTCGCCGTGCACGACGGACGCGAGGACGAGAGCCGGTGCGGTCGATGGTGCCGTGAGCATCTCGCAGAGGGCGGCCAGCCGGGTCGCACCCGCCGGCTCGGGACGGCCGAGCCGGTCGTGCCGGTCGCTGTCCGCGACGAGGTCGGACGCGGCGAGGGTGTGCAGCCTGGCCAGCACCTGCAGCGGAGCACGACCCCAGGTCTCCTGCAGCGACCCCGCCTCCGACGCGACGCGCAACGCACCCTGCATCGACGGCTCGCTGTCGGTGGGCAGCCGCCCGTTCGCCGACACCGTGCGGCGCAGGGCTGCCAACGTCATGCCGACACCCTCCAACGTGGCGGAGGCCCACGCCCCGCGCAGCGCAGACTCGGAGGCGACCCGTTCCGCATACCGCCGGAGCACCCGGTGTCCGCGCAGGTCGTCCACCGCGCGACGGGCCCGCTCCACGGCCGCGGCGACTCCGGGGAGCCCGGCCACCGACAAGAGCGGGTCCGGAGCGGCAGGCACGGCGCCCGACTCTAACGGCGTCGTGGCAGCACCTCGGCGATCGGTAGCTATGCGGCTATTTACTTTGCCGCCTCCCGCAGGCCAGAGTGATCACCGTCGCACCGACCACTTACGTTTCGGCGGGGTCGTCGCGTCCGTCCCCGACAAGGAGGCCCCCGGTGAGCACCGACAGGAACCAGCAGGAGAGCGAGCGGCTGGTCGCCGTGCAGCAGAGCGATGAGTTCGCGGAGCTGCGAAAGCGGTTCCGCGCCTTCGCGTTCCCCATGACGATCGTGTTCCTGGGGTGGTACCTGCTCTACGTGCTGGCCTCGGGCTACGCCCGTGACTTCATGGGCACCGAGCTCCTCGGCAACATCAACGTCGGGTACGTGTTCGGGCTGCTTCAGTTCGCCTCCACGTTCCTCATCGCCTGGCTGTACGAGCGGCACATGGACAACAAGGTCGACCCGCTCGCCGCCCGGATCCGGGCCGACCTCGAGGGAGGGGACCACCGATGAACGTCATGGCGGCCACGACGGAGGTCTCGGGCGGACAGCAGGTGCTGACCAGCGTCCTGTTCCTGACCTTCGTGGCGATCACGCTGGGCATCACGATCAAGGCGTCACGCGCCACCAAGACCGCCGCCGACTTCTACGCCGGCGGCCGCTCCTTCTCCGGCATCCAGAACGGCGTCGCGATCGGCGGCGACTACATGTCGGCCGCGTCCTTCCTCGGCATCGCGGGGATCATCGCGCTTTTCGGCTACGACGGCTTCCTGTACTCGATCGGCTTCCTCGTGGCGTGGCTCGTCGCGCTGCTGCTCGTCGCGGAGCTGATGCGCAACTCCGGCAAGTACACGATGGGCGACGTCCTGGCGTTCCGGATGCGCCAGCGCCCGGTGCGCGCAGCCGCGGGGGTCTCCACGATCGTCGTGTCGATCTTCTACCTGCTGGCCCAGATGGTCGGCGCCGGGGCGCTGGTCGCCCTGCTGCTGGGGGTCTCCTCGCAGACCGCCAAGAACCTCACGATCGTCGCCGTGGGCATCCTGATGATCTTCTACGTGACCGTCGGCGGCATGAAGGGCACGACCTACATCCAGATCGTCAAGGCACTGCTGCTGATGACCGGCGCGTCCCTCCTGACCCTGATGGTGATGTTCAAGTTCGGCTGGAACCTGAGCGAGCTGCTCGGCACCGCGGCCGAGAAGAGCGGCAAGGGCAAGGCGTTCCTCGAGCCGGGCGGGCGCTTCGGCAAGGACATCGTCGACGCTGCGGGCAACCCCGACGCCAGGGCCACTCTCTACAGCAAGCTCGACCTGGTCAGCCTCGGCTTCGCGCTCGTGCTCGGCACTGCCGGACTGCCACACATCCTGATCCGCTTCTACACGGTGCCGACGGCGCGCGCGGCCCGGAAGTCGGTGGTCTGGGGCATCTGGATCATCGGCTCGTTCTACCTGATGACCCTCGCCCTGGGCTTCGGGGCGGCGGCCATCGTCGGCCCGGAGGAGATCATCGCCCAGGACCCGGCCGGCAACACCGCGGCGCCCCAGCTGGCCAGGGCCATCGGTGAGGACTTCTTCGGCACGACGGGCGGCACGATCATGCTGGCGTTCATCGCCTCCGTGGCCTTCGCGACGATCCTCGCGGTGGTGGCGGGACTGACCCTGGCGTCGTCGTCGTCGGTCGCGCACGACATCTACGCCAACTACGTCCACCACGGCGACGCGCCCGAGGGCCAGGAGGTGAAGGTCGCCCGCATCTCCGCCTTCGTCATCGGTGCGGTCGCCATCGTGCTGTCTATCTTCGCCCAGAAGCTCAACGTCGCCTTCCTGGTGGCGCTGGCCTTCGCCGTGGCGGCATCGGGCAACCTCCCGGCGATCCTCTACTCGCTGTTCTGGAGACGCTTCAACACCACGGGGGCGGTGTCCGCCATCTACGGCGGGTTGCTGTCCGCCCTGATCCTCGTCATCTTCTCGCCTGTCGTCTCGGGCAAGGCGGCCGTCGACGGGAAGAGCCCGTCACTGGTCACCGACCCCGGCATCGACTTCCACTGGTTCCCGCTGGACAACCCCGGTCTCGTGTCGATCCCCCTCGGGTTCTTCTTCGGGTGGCTCGGGACGGTGCTGTCAAAGGAGCACAACGAGTACAAGGCGGCCGAGCTCGAGGTGCGTTCGCTCACCGGGGTCGGCATGGAGAAGGCGGCGGACCATTGAGCAACGAGGCCCTGTCCAACCTTCTGCACGAGGACCGCACGTTCCCGCCCAGCGAGGAGTTCGCCGCCGAGGCGGTGGCCAAGGCTGACCTCTACGACGCTGCCGCAAAGGACCGGTTGGGTTTCTGGGAGGAGCAGGCCCACGCCCTGGACTGGGCCGCTCCGTGGTCAGAGGTCCTCGACTGGCAGCCGCCGTTCGCCAAGTGGTTCGTCGGGGGAACCCTCAACGTGGCGGTCAACTGTGTCGACCGCCACGTCGCGGCAGGACACGGCGACAGGGTGGCGCTGCACTGGGAGGGCGAGCCGGGGGACACCCGGTCGGTCACCTACGCCGAGCTCAAGGACGAGGTCTGCCGCGCGGCCAACGCCCTGACCGAGCTCGGCGTCCGGGCAGGTGACCGCGTCGCCATCTACCTCCCGATGATCCCGGAGGCGATGGTGTCGATGCTGGCCTGCGCCCGCATCGGTGCGCCGCACTCCGTCGTGTTCGGTGGCTTCTCGGCGACGGCCCTGCAGTCCCGGATCGACGACGCGTCGGCCAAGCTCGTCATCACCTCCGACGGGGGCTACCGGCGCGGCTCGGCCTCCGCCCTCAAGCCGGCCGTCGACGAGTCGCTCCAGCTCTCGACGGGCAAGACGGTGGAGCACGTCCTCGTCGTACGCCGCACCGGTCAGGACGTCGAGTGGACCGACGGCCGCGACGTCTGGTGGCACGACGTCGTCGACGGCGCCAGCTCCGAGCACGAGCCGGCGGACTTCGACAGCGAGCACCCGCTGTTCATCCTCTACACCTCGGGCACGACAGGAAAGCCGAAGGGCATCCTGCACACCTCGGGCGGCTACCTCACCCAGGTCAGCTACACCCACCGAAACGTCTTCGACCTCAAGCCCGAGTCCGACGTGTTCTGGTGCACGGCCGACATCGGCTGGGTCACGGGGCACAGCTACATCGTCTACGGCCCGCTCGCCAACGGCGCGACCCAGGTGATGTACGAGGGGACGCCCGACACCCCCCACAGGGGCCGGTTCTGGGAGATCGTCGCGAAGTACGGCGTGACGATCCTGTACACGGCACCCACCGCGATCCGCACGTTCATGAAGTGGGGCGAGGAACTGCCGGCCGAGCACGACCTGTCCTCGCTGCGCGTCCTCGGCTCGGTCGGGGAACCCATCAACCCCGAGGCCTGGATCTGGTACCGCCGGGTCATCGGCGGTGACCGCACACCCGTGGTCGACACGTGGTGGCAGACGGAGACCGGGGCGATCATGGTCAGCCCGCTCCCGGGTGTCACGGCGGCCAAGCCCGGCTCGGCCATGACGCCGCTGCCAGGCATCAGCGCCGACGTCGTCGACGACCAGGCCCAGCCCGTCCCGAACGGTGGCGGCGGCTACCTCGTCCTGACCGAGCCGTGGCCGGCGATGCTGCGTGGCATCTGGGGGGACGAGGCGCGCTACAAGGAGACCTACTGGTCGCGCTTCGAGGGCCTCTACTTCGCCGGCGACGGGGCGAAGAAGGACGAGCAGGGCCACATCTGGCTGCTCGGCCGCGTCGACGACGTGATGCTCGTGTCCGGGCACAACATCTCGACGACCGAGGTCGAATCGGCACTCGTGTCCCACCCCAAGGTCGCCGAGGCCGCCGTCGTCGGCGCGACCGACCCGACGACGGGACAGGGCATCGTC
>Ga0136635_10000381_pt1 | contig 12035 bp, 11 predicted proteins | sample AntDrymeUQ852106_2_FD_105495 | JGI IMG/M metagenome (GOLD analysis project Ga0136635, IMG submission 105495) | Polar desert sand microbial communities from Dry Valleys, Antarctica - metaG UQ85 (21.06) | ecosystem: Environmental > Terrestrial > Soil > Desert | place: Antarctica: Dry Valley... | reverse complement strand
CTGCTTACAAGCTTCACTCTAAACGGCAAAACTCCGCGTGTTGTGTGTTCGCCAACAGCTGCTGGGCGGGCAGGAGGTGCCAGCGTTAATCGCTGGTCAGACATGGGCATACAACGTTCTCAAAAACTAGGCGCGGAGGTGAGCGCGCTTCGCATCATTGACCGTGCCTCTGCCGATGATGCACAGTGGGAGCCGGCACTTGAAAATGCAGATTTGGTCTACTTTTCGGGCGGCGATCCCGGACACTTGTATCAAACCATGAACGGAAGCCGTGCCTGGCGGGCTGCCCAACACGCCTGGGAACGCGGCGCCATTTATGCAGGTTGTTCTGCGGGCGCCATGATCCTTGGCAAACGAATGCCAAGTTTCCGGCTTGCAGGAACACAGGAAGGATTTGGGCTTGTGCCTGCCACATTTATCATCCCGCACTTCGACGCCATTCCGGGAATCTGGAAGCCGCTTGTGTTCGCCTTGCAAAAACAACTCAAAAAAGGTGAACGAATGATCGGCGTGGACGAGAACACTGCTCTCATTGGCAGGCTTGGTGGTGAATGGACTGTGATGGGAGAGAGCAGGGTGCATGTATTTACACACGATCGCAGCCTGACAGGTACCAGTGGCCAGACTTTAACTTTTGATTGATTTTTTATCTCCCGCTTTGGTCAGGACATTCATGAAAAAACTCCTCCAAAATCTTACTGAAGCATTTGGTCCTTCCGGCTATGAAGACAGAGTTCGTGAAATTGTACGTGCGGAAGTAGAGCCGCTTGCAGATGAGATCAAAGTCGATGTACTTGGTAGCCTCATTGTTCGCAAACGTCCAAGCAAACAGGTGGCAGATACAAAGAAAATTATGGTCGCCGCGCACATGGACGAGATCGGTCTGATTGCCAGCCATGTCGATGAGAACGGGTTTATTCGTTTTTCACCGATCGGCGGTGTGCTCAGGAGATATGTGGTGGGTGGCCGCGTCCGCTTTTTGAATGGAATACAGGGCGTTATCGGATTTGATCGTTTGGATAACGTCAATGAACTGCCAACGCTGGACAAGGTCTATATTGATGTCGGCGCCACCGGCAAAAAGGACTGTCCTGTAAAAATCGGTGATATCGCGGCGTTTGATCGCTCGTTTACCGAGTTGGGGAATCGTCTGGTTGCAAAATCCATGGATGATCGCGTCGGCGTTCTTGTAGCAATCGAAACGTTGCGCGCACTCAAGTCCACGCCGCATGAGGTATATTTTGTGTTCACCACGCAGGAGGAGGTCGGGACGCGCGGTGCAGTTACAGCTGCTTATGGCATCGACCCTGATGTGGGCATTGCGATTGATGTGACGCCGGCAGGCGATACGCCGAACGCGCTCAAAATGGAGATGGCTCTTGGCAAAGGGCCGTGCATCAAGATACAGGATCCGGGCATGATCGCTGACCCGCGTGTAGTGAGATGGATGATCCGCGCAGCTGAAAAGGCGAAAGTGCCCTATCAGCGCGAAGTATTACTAATTGGTGGCACAGACGCCCGTGCTATTCAACTTACACGCGCAGGTGTGCCATCCGGCTGCATCTCCATTCCCGTTCGCTACGTGCATTCACCCTCAGAAATGGTGGATTATTCCGACGTGCAGAACTCTGTTAAACTGTTGACTGCCGTTCTGCGCACACCGATTGATCTAGAATAATGGCTCACACATTACGTATTACGCTTTATGCATCACTACTATTTCTTGCAGGATGCTCGTCCCTCGCTCCATTCCTCGCACGGCTCACACCTTCGCCTGTTCCCGTTATAGTATCCCCCGACGCGACGCAGACACCCGCCACATCCACGCCTGAGCCTGATGCTACAGAAACTGAACTTCCTGCGGCCGGACCCCTCATTTTGCGTGTATGGCTGCCGCCTCAGTTTGATCCCAATGCAGGAACGGAATCCGCTGACCTTCTCAAGCAAAGGCTGACTGACTTTGAAGAACAACATCCCGGGCTTGAGATAGAGGTGCGCATCAAGGCCGAGGAAGGCGAAGCAAATATCCTTAACGCGTTATCGGTCACAAGTATGGCGGCGTCAACTGCCTTGCCTGATCTCGTTGCGCTTTCTCGTCCCGCGCTCGAAACGGCCGCGCTGAAAGGTCTTCTACATCCCATTGACGGACTTTCCACCACACTGCAGGACCCCAACTGGTACGGTTATGCCCGCCAATTGGGAAAGGTAGAAAATATTGGGTATGGTTTGCCGTTTGCGGGGAATGTGTTTGCCCTGGTTTATCGTTCCGAACTTGGTGAATTCACCAACTGGGAGGAAATTTTAGCGAGTGAGGCAGTGCTCTCATTCCCGGCAGGCGATCCGCAAGGATTGGTTGGTTTATCACTTTATGCTTCGGCAGGCGGCGAAATTGTCAATTCACAGGGTTTGCCCACTCTAGACCAGGCTGTTCTGACCCGCTTGCTAAGCCTGATCGAAGATGGTCTCGGTGCTTCGATGTTGTCTCCATCCCTGGCGATTATGGGAACTGACGCGCAGGCTCTTCAGTTATATCGCGATCGAAATGCCAACATGGTGATCACATGGGCGTCGAATTATCGTCCGGTCTCCGATGAGAAAATTATCCCTCTGCCTGGTCTGGATGAAGCACCGTATTCTTTTGCAACCGGGTGGATGTGGTCGTTGGCAGGGTCCAACACTGAGAATCAAGCATTGGCAGTCGAACTTGCAGAATATCAGATCGCGGATGAATTCATCGGTGCATGGACGCGTGAAGCTGGATACCTGCCGACTCGTCCATCGAGTGTTGGTGAACCCGACCCGACCCTCGCGGCGCTTATTGAGTCCGCCAAGCCGCTCCCTTCGAATGATGTGTTGTCGGTGTTAGGACAGTTGATGCAGGATGCGCTGATCCGCGTTTTGAACGGCGAGCGGCCTGCAGTCGTGGCGGGAAGCGTGGTCGACGCTTTGAGGTAGTTATGAGGAGTAGCTAATTTTTGCTTCCTCTTTGCTCGTGTAAATTAAACCCAGGCCCACAACATCCACAAGCCGATCATGATCAATCCAATTAAAAACCTGGCGCCAAATGCCCAGCCCCAGCCGACCATATACGTCTTGGTGGAATCTATTGCGGCGTTACGGTCCTTCAATCTTCTGCTTTCTGCCAGGAATAGTCCCACAGGTGCCGCAAAAAGACCAATAAATGGGGTAAGGAAGATGCTCGTAAGGATGCTTGCTGCAAAGGCAAACAGGATGGAACTCCATGGGATATATTTCTCACGCATTTTGCGTGCGAGAATCAGGTTATCCGCGATATTCCCAACGAGCATGAAGACAGTAATGAGGCCAAACAGGAACCAGTCCCAGCCTGTCATGTTGCCTGCTCCATTTTGGATCAGCGCGTAGACCAGCGTTCCCAGCCACATGATTACAAGGCCGGGAAAGATCGGCATGATCAATCCCAAAAGCCCAATGAATAAAACTAAAATTGTAAAGGTTTGAAGCGCGATTTCAAGCCAGTCTGGCATATTTTCCTTGTATAACCTTGCGAAGGATCGATCCTTCGCAAGGTTGTTTGTTGTATTATGGTTTGATTATATCCACTCCGCCCATCCACGGACGGAGCACTTCGGGCACGACGATTGAACCGTCAGCCTGCTGGTTGTTTTCCATAACGGCGATCAGGGTGCGGGGGAGCCCGAGCCCCGATCCGTTCAGTGTGTGGAGGAAGCGCGACTTGCCTCCATCTAAAGGGCGATACTTAATATTCGCACGGCGTGCCTGAAAGTCGCGTACGTTCGAGACCGATGAAACTTCCAGCCACTCATTGCAGCCTGGTGCCCAGACTTCGATATCGTATGTAATGGCTGAACCAAAGCCGAGGTCGCCAGTGCAGAGCTGTTTAACTCTATAAGTAAAACCCAGCGTAGCGCAAGTCGCTTCGGCGTCTTCGCGCATTCTTTCCAGCAGGGTATCGGACTCTTCGGGTTTGGCATACATGTACATCTCAACCTTGTCAAATTGATGGCCGCGCTTGATGCCGCGCACATCGCGTCCCGCGCTCATTTTCTCACGGCGGAAGCAAGGCGTGTATCCCGTATAAAACAAAGGCAATTGTCCTTCATCAAGGATTTCGTCCATATGCAGTCCGGTCAGCGGCACTTCAGCGGTCGGTACGAAATAAAGATCCTCTTCATGATCCTTGTAAAGATTGTCGGCAAATTTCGGTAACTGACCCGCGCCGAAGACGGTGGCTGTTTTGACCATAAAGGGCACATACTTTTCCGTGTAGCCTTGTCGAATGTGCAGATCGAGCATGAAGGCGATCAAGGCGCGTTGTAATCGCGCGCCAGCACCACTCAGCACGTAGAAACGCGAGCCGGTGATTTTGGTACCGCGTTCAAAATCGAGGATACCGAGCGAGGGCCCCAGGTCCCAATGCGGTTTGGGCTCGAAGTCGAATTCAGCCAGTTGACCAACCGTGCGCAGGACAACGTTATCATCTTCACTGGTGCCAATCGGCGTCCGTTCATCAGGGATATTGGGAAGGGCTGCTGTTAGTGAATTCAGCTCTGCTTCAACCTCAGCAACTTCCTTATCGAGCGCTCTGATCATATCGCCGACTTCGCGCATCGCGGAGACCTTCAGCACACGTTCTGCCGCATCCTTCATCTTTCCGATTTCTTTGGATACCGCATTGCGTTCAGCTTTTAATGATTCTACTTGCGTAAGCAAAGAGCGGCGCTTTTCATCCAATCGCAAAATGTCGTCTATGGACGACGCGTCCATCTGGCGGTTCTTGAGCGCCGTGCGGACAAGGTCGGGCTGTTCGCGAATAAGATTCAGGTCTAGCATTTTGCACCTCTGTGCGGAATAGAATACGCCCCCGGTCCATTTGCAGGACGAGGGGGCGTCTCGTGGTGCCACCTGCTTTACCCCCACTGCTCCTATCGGAGCCTCTCCCCAAATGGGAGAGGCCGGAGGGGGTCTCTCAGCTTTGCTCGATAACGGGCGCAACCCGATTCTCTTACAATAAGTCAGAGTTCTGACTTATTCCTGCGAGAATAACGTTGGCGAAGGGGATTTCACCATCCACCCGGCCGTCTCGCACTGACCGACGACTCTCTGCACGCTCTCTACAGGTTGAATAGTTACTTATCTTCACGCTGTCTTATTGGGCATGATTATACCCTTCCAGGGAAGGGTGTCAAGCAGGATAACTCTAATATAATTGAAGCATTATCCTTTGAATGCGCTCTTGACCTCCAGGATGAATGGAGAAATTATGTTAAATCAAATGCGGAATTACCAGAAACTTGCATCTAAAGATTTGCGAGTGATCGGCAAACAAGCACAGGATGGCGTCCAGAACCAATTGCTTGTTATACAAACGCCTTTCGGCTATCGCCGTGCCGCGGAATTAATTTGCCCTGAAAACGAAGGTTCCTATGCTGCAATTATGTATGTTCACTGGTATGAACCCGAGTCTGGCAATTCGAATCGCAGCCAATTCAAAGTGGAAGCCACAGAGATGGCGCGCGGTGGCGCGGTTTGTCTCTTGATCGAGACTTTATGGTCTGACCCTGATTTCTTCATCAAACGCACTCAGCAGGATGACCTGCAGAATGCAATCGAAGAGGTTGTGAACATCCGCCGGGCAATGGATTTGCTTTTGTCTCAGCCAAATGTGGACGTCAAACGTTTTGCTTATATCGGTCATGACTTCGGTGGGATGTATGGTGTGCTGGCTGGAAGCCTGGATCAGCGGCCGACACATTGTGTCGTTATGGCCGCGACGCCTCGCTTCCCGGACTGGTACCTGTATGGTCCGAAATTGCAAGATGAGGCTCGAGAGGCATTTATCCGTCAAATGTCCGAGATCGATCCGATCGCTCATGCCCCGAACCTTTCTCCAGCTTCCGTTTTCTTTCAATTCGCTACGGATGATCCTCATGTATCGAAGGAACGGGCGGAAGAATTCTTCGGGGCTGCGAACGAACCAAAAGAGATGAAGTGGTACCAGGCAGGTCATGGCCTCAATGAAGAAGCTACTCGCGATCGAAAAATCTGGTTGAAAGAAAAGCTGATGTTGAAGTAAAAAAAGTAGCGCCTATAGGCGCTACTTTTTTTTAGATATTGCAAAATTGTCCCAAATATATGTATACCAAATGTGGTATATTTTGCACTGGAGACACATATGAATGAGCGCATATTGATCATTGAGGACGACCAGCAGATCTTGAAATTGCTTCAGCGCGGCCTTGCATATGAAGGCTATACTGTCGATACTGCCACCGATGGACGCATGGGTTTGATCCTTGCGCGTGATCACACCCCCGATCTGGTAATCCTGGATTGGATGCTGCCAGGTATGGATGGGTTGGAGGTCTGTCATCGTTTGCGCACAGGCGGCTCGATCCCGATCTTGATGTTGACGGCAAAGGATACTGTTCAAGATCGCATACAGGGCCTGGATGCAGGTGCCGATGACTATATGATTAAACCATTCAACCTGGATGAATTGCTTGCGCGTGTGCGCGCGTTATTGCGGCGGACACAACCTGAGCGCGTGCCTGTTTTGAAATTTGCCGACCTGACGCTTGATACTGGCTCAAGGCAAGCCTCACGCGGCAACCGTTCCATATCATTGACCGCCAAAGAATATGAACTGCTTGAGTTGTTCCTCAGGCACCCCAAGCAGGTGTTGACCCGCGAAGTGATCTTTGATCGTGTTTGGGGATATGACTTTGGCGGCGAAAGTAATGTACTGGAAGTATATATCCGTTACCTCAGGCAAAAGCTGGAAGGTGAAGGAGAACAACGCCTCATTCATACCGTCCGCGGGGTTGGATACGTCTTACGCGAAAATCCATAAATAAATATCGTCATTTTGGATCGCCACAGACCATGGAGCAGTCTCCTGATTCGGAGGAGGCTGTTTCCCGAAGGCTCGCAGCGACCTATTGCTTATGTCTCTCCGTCTCCGACTGACCCTCTTGTATTCAACGCTCACCGGGGGCATTTTGCTTGTATTTGCCGCGGCGGTTATCATGGTCTTCAATGCGCTCCTGGTCGATCAAATTGACAATACGCTGGAAAGTGCAGCAAACCTCATTATTAATAGGATCAAAGTCAATTCCCTTGGCCAGGTGAGCCTTGATCTGTCTTCGGTCGATATAAGCTCGGATGTTTACGTGCAGGTCTGGGGGCTGGACCATAAACTGCAAGCAGGTTGGAGGACACTGGAGGATTTCGCCGACAGACCCTTTGATCGCGATGGCTTGCGAGCTGAATCGCCGATTTATCGCGAGGTAAGGGTGGGAGATCAAGAGCTCCGCGTATTGAGTGTGCCGATTGTAGATGGTGGACACAAAATCGCAGTGCTGCAGGTTGCTGTCCGGTTGGATGTTATGAACCAGGCTCGTGAAGGCCTGACAAACCTTCTTACGATTATCTGGCTGGTGTCGTTTCTGTTTTCTGGGAATGCGGCGTGGTTAACGTTAGGTCAGACTCTCAAACCCCTTGAAGCCATTACTGAGACGGCGGAGCAAATCAACCGCGCAGACGATCTCTCGCGGCGCTTGCCCTATCAGGGTCCTGAAGATGATGAAATTGGAAGTCTGGTTAATTCGTTCAATCAAACATTGGAAAGGCTTGAAGCGCTCTTTACTGCCCAGCAACGTCTTTTTGCAGACGTCAGCCATGAATTGAGAACTCCGCTCACAGTGATCAAGGGAAATGTGGATTTGATGCGCCGCATGAAAAGGCTCGATGAGGAGTCGCTGATGACCATCGATCATGAAGCGGGGCGTCTGACCCGCCTGGTGGGCGGATTGCTTTTGCTGGCGCAGGCGGAGTCTGGAAAGTTGGCGTTGAGCATGCAAAAGGTTGAGTTGGACTTACTTCTCACAGAAGTTTTTCAGGAAATGAGTATCCTTGCAGGCAACCGGGTTCGAGTGCGTCTAAATGAAATCGACCAGGTGTACGTGAATGGTGATCGTGACAGGCTCAAACAGGTCTTTATCAACCTGGTTGCGAACGCAATTCAGTACACGCCCCAGGGCGGCGAAGTTTTTCTGAGCCTTGAAAGAATCGGAGAACAAGCTCGCATTATCTGCCGGGACAGCGGGCCTGGCATCCCAGCCGAGGACCTGCCTCATATCTTCGAGCGCTTCTATCGGGCCGAAAAGTCACGGACGCGCGGAAAGACCACAGGCTTTGGCCTGGGTCTTTCCATTGCAAATTGGATTGTAGAACGACATGGGGGAAGAATCGAAGTGGACTCAAAAGAAGGTCAGGGGACAACGTTCGCAATCTGGCTGCCAATATTGACTAAAAGCAGCAATTAGTTGTCAGGGCAATCCAAGCCTCTTGTGGGCCTGGTTGCAAAGCCCGGCTCCGTATTTCCCATACCATTCTTCAAGCATGGGGCTGGACGTGGCACCTCTGAGCGTATCTTCATAAATCGGCGCACCGTAATAAACATAGCGTTTTGTTTCTGCAGGCCAGTTCCGTTCGCTACGTGAGATGACACCGATGCCACCGTTATATCCAGCCAGGGCAAGGCGGGCATTTCCATTCCCAGTCGCAAGCGAACGCGAAAGATAATCCAATCCGCGTAAAGCATTCGTGTCCGGGGCAAACGGGTTTTCGCCCACGTGAAAATGAAATGGCATGACCTGGAACAATCCCATGGCGCCAGAACGTGAAAGCGCGCGCGGATCTCCACAGGATTCGATCTGCATGACAACGGCAGCCAGGTTCGGATCCACGGAGGCTGCGGCTGCCCATCGCAGGATGTCATTCGCCCAATGTTGGACCTCCGGTGTAAAGATGAGTGAGAGGCCGATCTTAGATGTCGAACTATCAATGGAGAATATTGCGGCTGGGGTGATTTGCTCCGGAGAATTTATGGAGGGATCTGTAGATTGAATTAGCGGGGTGGGGCTATCTGCCGGGAGCGCCGCAGTTGGAGTCGGTGTATTAAGGGCAAGCAAGGTTAATAGACCTGCAATCACAAGGACTGCAAGCGGTGGAATTAGATAAGCAGAGAAACAGCCGCTGCCATTTTCGTAGGCCGCGGCTGTTTGCCATTCATCATGGGTTTGCGTGCGAGCGCGGGACATAATGGGTTCCTCATTTTTAGTTTAGGGACCCGAGCTCGAAATGAGTTCGGTCTAAATTGGATTGTCGAGAACACCTCGACAAATTGAGTTTACATATCGTAAGATCGATCGTTACTAGAACTGGAACTGGAGCGATCGTTGCTCTGTCCATGAAGGTTATGATAGGTCGGCTCCTGGCGCACAAAGGATGTCTGCTGCGGGGATTTAGGGGCAGGCCGGAATGTGGTGTTTTGTGCCGTCGGCTGATTCAGACTGGAGGCCGAACGTACAAAAGGCTGACTGGCCGGACGGTATGTTTGTTGCTGTGAGGGCCGCGGACTGTTATATCCGCGTCGCTCATCGGTGGTGAACAGGCGGTCACCAGCGAGTGAGAATGTACCGATGATCAAGACACGGATAAGCAGGATCATCACAGCCACAAAGATCGGAACGACCTTTGTCAGTGTTTCATTGCTGATCACCGCACCAGCGGACTGGCTTGGGTGATTAACAATGGCGACCGAGACACCCCACCACGTAAGGGCTGCGTTCATGGCCGCGGCAAGGAACCATGCGCCAAACAGATAATAAACTTCAGTGGGTTCATCGCGCCCTTGTTCAGGTGTGAAAATGCGGGCGATGCCTGCAAAATCAATACCGCAGAAGGCAACGGCCAAAATGCTTGCCCAGCGCATACCTGCAAACGTCAGGTCGCCCAGGACATCTCTTAGTGCGAATTGCGTGGTGCTGAAGTTGAAAATCTCAAATGCGAGCAAGGCACCGATAATCATCATGCCCCAGGCTGCGCCGCGATTCAAACGGCGCCCCCCCATGAGACCACGGAATAAACTAGCAACTCCGTCCCCGGCATTTCTACGGTATGTGGACATCTCGACCTCCTTTGTCGAATAGGTGGACAATTGGGTCGATTATAGAACAGGTGTTCTAATTTTGTCAAGGCTTTGAGCCTTTTTATGTAGTGAAATACTCTTTCATCGGCTTGAAGTAGAAATCCTCCCAACCCTGCCGATAAGAATCAACCTGGTCTACGGGCATGTCACTGTGGATAAGCGTGACCTTCGTTCCCTTGGCGGCCTCTTCAAAAAGGATCTCAAGCCGTGAGTCAGGTGAGTTGTCTGGAAATTCAGTTGTCCGCCAGGCTTGAACGATGCGTTGATCTGGTTCGAATTCAAGTGTTGATCCGAAGATGTATCCATCCCATGCGCTGAACTTTCCTCCTACTTTGCCATCCACGCTTGCAGGGTTGCCCGTCATGGCTGCGTGACCCTCACTGCTTAACCAGGCACTGTAGATATCCGATATGCTTGCAGGAATGACCGCTGATATTGTAAATCCGTTTTTCATTCTATGCCCATTTCTGTTTTTCTCTCATGCGCAACGCGCCTGCGATCTGCGCGGCCAGCAGTGCATTATTCAACAACAATGACAAATTTGCACGCACAGACTTTCCCTGGGTCAATTCATTAATACGCTGGAGCAGGAAAGGGGTGATTTCCTTTCCATGGATCTTTTTCTTCTGCGCTTCTTTGGATGCCTGTTCAATATACGGTTCCATCTCGGATTTTGAAATGGCGTCCCCTAAGGGGACAGGATTCGCCACCAGCACCGCGCTCTGCAGCCCGGCGTCCCAATGAGCCTTTGCAAATTCAACGATAGCTTGTGGGGTATCAAGATTGACACTGACTTCCAGCCCGCTTCCGCGTGAATAAAACGCAGGAAACTCATCTGTGTTATATCCGACAACAGGTACGCTTATGGTTTCAAGATATTCGAGCGTAGCAGGCAGATCGAGGATCGCCTTTGCACCCGCACACACAACGATCATTGGGATGCTCCCGAGTGCCTGCAAATCCGCTGAGATATCAAATTGTGACTCACGATGGACACCGCCAATGCCCCCGGTTGCAAAAACTTTGATGCTGGTTTGTTTACAGGCGAGCATCGTACCCGCTACAGTTGTCCCGCCAGAGGCTTCTTTGGAAATGACCGTCGCAAAATCGCGCGGCCCTACTTTATACGGTTCGTTCTCATTTGCCAGTCTTTCAAGTTCTTGCTCATTCAATCCAATATGAAGACATCCATCCAGAAAAGCGATAGTGGCTGGTGTTGCACTCTCCTCGCGGACCGCGCGTTCCATATCATGTGCCAGCGCCAGGTTTTGCGGGCGCGGCAATCCATGCGTAATAACGGTGGACTCAAGGGCAACAATGGGCAGTGAAAGTCCCTTTGCCCTTGATACATCTTTCGAAAACATGATTGTCTTTGGTAGATGACGCATGGAAATGGGCAAATTGTATAGGTTACTTTCTATCGCGATGGATGCGTTCAATAGCTCGCTCGATTAATTCGAGGCGGCTCGCACTGGGAAATAGCCTGCTCTCAAGCCTGATGAGTCGTTCCGCAGCGATCTGATTTCCATTGGCGAGTTGAACTAATTCATCAAAAGCGGACTCAGGAGTCCGGGGGATTAAAACAATACCTGTCGAATTCTCGGGAGGACCGTTGGGCGGCTCGTCTTCATCGGGTGAGCCTTTTCTTACCCAATGCCAATCAGTCATCCCTATTACTTCTGAAATAATATTGATGGCCTGGAGAATGCTTGGCGAAACAGTCTCACCCTTCTCATGCATAAACTCTCTTGCCTCGATCAATTGTTGCCGGTAGGCTTGTAATAAGGATCTTATCGCATTACGATGTTCCCTCTCCTCATTAGCAACCTTCTGATATGCGGCAACAGGAACATCCTGGATCAAGGTTACCATTTTTTGTATAATGGCTTCCTGCTCCAATCTGTTCAGTACTTCTTGACTCTCCCGGTATAGATTCTCCTGGCTGAGTTTCCACGCCTCCAGGTGCTTTTCCGGGACGATCTCGGCAGGTGTCTTCCAGGTACCTACACCAATCCAGTGCAGTTCAACGCCGCGCTCCCGG
>Ga0136635_10000380_pt1 | contig 12037 bp, 10 predicted proteins | sample AntDrymeUQ852106_2_FD_105495 | JGI IMG/M metagenome (GOLD analysis project Ga0136635, IMG submission 105495) | Polar desert sand microbial communities from Dry Valleys, Antarctica - metaG UQ85 (21.06) | ecosystem: Environmental > Terrestrial > Soil > Desert | place: Antarctica: Dry Valley... | reverse complement strand
TGGGTGCATCAACGCCAAAAAACGGAAGTCCCGCGGAGCCCGGCTTCATCGGACAGGCCCCCGGCAGAGTCGTGATCATATGGCAGCCGGTTTCCGTCTGCCACCAGGTATCGGCGATGGGGCAGCGTTCCCCGCCGATAACTTTGTAATACCACATCCAAGCTTCTGGATTAATGGGTTCGCCGACCGACCCCAAAAGGCGCAGCGAAGATAGATCGTGTTTTGTGACCCACTCATCGCCCCATTTCATAAAGGAGCGAATGGCAGTGGGCGCTGTATAAAAAATGCTGATCTTATTTTCGGCAATGATTTTCCAAAAACGATCCGGGTTGGGCTGGTTCGGAGCTCCTTCATAAATAAACACCGTGGCACCCAAACCAAGCAGCCCGTACGTCACATAGGAATGTCCCGTGATCCAGCCGATATCAGCCGTGCACCAGTAAATGTCTTCATCTTTAACGTCGAAGACATATTTGCTCGAAATCATGCTCCCCAAAAGATAACCCGCCGTGGTGTGCAGTATGCCTTTCGGTTTCCCCGTACTGCCGCTGGTGTAGAGAATGAAGAGTGGGTGCTCGCTGTCGAGAGGCTCGGCCGGGCAGACATCGGAAGCTTCCGCCATCAACTCATGATACCAACGGTCGCGCTTAAGCAAAGGTTTGTTGAGGTTGGCCCGATTGAGAACGATCACGCTGGTCACCGAAGGAATATCGGCCAGAGCGTCATCAACATTATCTTTCAGCGGAACGACCTGGCCGCGACGAAAGCCACCATCGCAAGTTACGATAATCTTCGCGCCACAATCATGGATACGGTCCTTCAACGATTCCGCACTATAACCGCCAAAGATTACACTATGGGGAGCTCCAATGCGGGCGCAGGCCAGCATCGCCACCACAGCTTCAGGAACCATGGGCATGTAAATGATGACCCGGTCGCCCTTTTTTACACCCTGCGATTTCAGAGCATTGGCAAATTTACAAACCTGCGCAAAAAGTTGTTGATACGTCAGCGTAACTTTTTCTCCGGCTTCGCCCTCCCAAATAATCGCCGCTTTGTTTCGCTTCGGGCTGTTCACATGGCGATCCAGGCAATTGAAAGATGCGTTCAGGGTCCCGCCGGTAAACCATTTGGCAAAGGGCGGCTTCCACTCGCAGACCGTTTTCCATTTATTGAACCACGTCAATTCCTCCGCCATTTTACCCCAGAACTTGTCGGGACTTTCTAACGATTCCCGGTGCATTTTTTGATATTCTTTAAAATCTGAAACCAGGGCCTTTTTGGAAAAGGCGGCTTTGGGATTAAAGACGCGTTTTTCGTGAGAAACGGAGGTGATATTCGCAGTGCTCATAGATGAATTTGAAAACAGATCACGGTCAAGTCAGAAAAAATCCATTCGCCTGTCAGGCGTTCGACGAGGAAATTGTATTGCCGAGTTTTTTGGTATACCATCTCTTTCCGTTCACTCTTGAAATCATTGGAGAAACCTTCTTAAACGTAAAGTCCTTCGCGCTGATGAAAACCGAAACGGTCGCACCGCGCACATGCCCTCTAGGATTTTCGCGCTAGTCTTTGAGGTAAGGGTCGATATCCGTCAGAAGCCTATCCACCGGCCACATCCTGCCGATTCCCTCGTAGCCACAGGCCAGCAGGCCTTCGTCTGGGCCAATGAAGAAGACTCCCCTCGATTTTAAAAGTACAACATTGGCCTGGGTGGCCGGGTGCAGCCACATCTTCCCGTTCATAGCCGGAGCGACCACGACCTTCGCGGGTGTCGCGAGCACGATTGCCGTGAGAGCATCATCAGAAAAACCATGGGCCATGCGCGCCAAAACATTGGCCGAGGCCGGAGCTACCAAGACCAATTTCGCCCGATCGGCCAACTCGATATGCGTGGGCCGTCCCCCTTGCCCTTCATCCCAGAGATCTGTGGTGACAGGGCGATGCGTCAGTGCTCCAAAACTCAGCGCGGTAACAAATTTCAAAGCCCCGGCGGTCATAACGACATCCACTTTCAAACCCCGCTTGGAAAGTGCGCTGGCAATATCGAGCGAGCGATAGGCGGCGATCGATCCAGAAACACCCAAGACCACATGGACATCAGGTTTATTGTCTCCGGTTTCGTTGCCCATAAAAATTTTAGCTCCGCGTTCTCGTAATTTAACCGGTTAAAAATCCACCGACTGAAAACTGAGGCGCCGGCTTATATAACGTTCCGCGCGCATAATCGCCCGGAACTTAATCAGGTCTTCTTCCATCGAACCGCTCAAAACCGTATATTTATATTCGCGCCAAGAAGGCATTTCTTTCCGGGCACTGGCCAAACGAGTTTGGATCTCGGCTTCACTTTCGGTGCCGCGTTTGCGCAACCGCCGCTCCAGTTCATCCAACGTCGGAGGCATGATGAAAACGTCGACCAAGGCGTCCCGAATGACTGGATCCGCACTGGCACGGATCTGCCGGGCTCCCTGCACATCAATATCTAGGAGCACATCCGTGCCCGCATCAAGATGTTCCAACACATCGCTGCGCAGAGTCCCGTAATAATATTTTTCGTGGACCCTTGCATACTCAAGAAAATCGCCGTCCGCCAAGCGGCGCTCAAAATCCTCCTCCTTTAAAAAGCGATAATCCACCCCGTCTTCTTCGCCCGGCCGAGCCACGCGGGTGGTACAGCTGACGGAGTAGGTAAAGTCCGGAGTCTGATTCAGATTATTGCACAACGTTGATTTACCCGTGCCCGAAGGGGCCGAGACCACAAAGATAATTCCGCGTCGATTAAAGCTATTCAAGATTTTGCACCTGTTCGCGAATCTTTTCTAATTCGGTCTTCAAGTCAATCACAGCCTGCGAAACTTCCAGCGCATTGGCCTTGCTTCCGATGGTGTTCACCTCACGCCCAATTTCCTGCAAAAGAAAATCCAGAATCCGGCCCCCGGGCTTCTTCAGTTTTAGAATGCGTCGCGCTTCCGCAAAATGGGCTTCGAGCCGTTTAATCTCTTCGGTAACGTCTGAGCGATCCGCAAACAAGACCAATTCTTTTTGCAATCGCTCATCATCAACCGGAAGATCCACGCCCGCTTCCGCAATCCGTTTTCTCAAATTATCGCGATACTGCTGGACCATTTTGGGCCGTATTTTTTCTATTTTTTTCACCGTGCTTTCCAGCCTCTGAAAAACGTCCAATAAATCCTTTGCCAAAAAACTGCCCTCGCGTTCGCGGAAAGCCATGAATTCCGCCAGGGCCGACTCCACGGTTTTCAGCAAAATCAATTCCTGATCCTCCCCCATTACGGGCGCCGCGACATCACTCATCACCCCGGGAAGACGTAGTAAAAACTCTAACGATATATTTTCCGAACAGCCCGTTTCTTTGGCCAGGCCTCGTAATTCTTTATGCACTGCGAACAGAAGCTTGCGGTCCACCTGCAATCCACCTTTTTTTAACGGTCCAGCACGATCCAGGACGATCTGGAGATTGACCCGGCCGCGGTCGATCTTCTTTTCGACCTGCTCCCGTACACGATTTTCGGCCGAAGCAAATTCCCGCGGCATATTGATGAGGACATCCAAGCCCTTCTTGTTGTTCACAGAATGGATCTCAACCCGCAGACGGAAGCCTGGCACTTTTGCTTCGGCCCGTCCGAAACCGGTCATGCTCCTCATGAGGATGGTTTGGAATCAATTCCCAAAAATTCAGCGGCCTGCGCCACGTCTTTATCGCCCCGGCCCGAGAGATTAATCAGGATGATCTGATCGCTCTCCATTTTAGGTGCTTCCCGCAACACGTAGGCGATCGCATGGGCAGATTCCAGGGCTGGTATAATTCCTTCCTTAACCGCCAGGGTTTGGAAAGCTTCCAACGCTTCTTGATCCGTAGCGTAACTGTATTCGGCCCTGCCGATATCCCTTAGATAGGCGTGCTCCGGTCCAACAGCCGCGTAGTCGAGTCCAGCGGAAATGGAATGGGTCAGTTCGATCTGCCCTTCCGCATTTTGCAAAACATAAGATTTCGTGCCCTGCAAGACGCCCAGGCTGCCGCCTTGAAACCGTGCTGCGTGCCGCCCGGGGTTCATACTTTCTCCGCCGGCTTCGATTCCCACCAGCTTCGTTTCGGGATCGTTCAAAAAAGCGGTAAAAATCCCAATGGCGTTGCTGCCTCCTCCGACACAGGCCGCAATTAAGTCCGGCAGGCGTCCTTCTTTCTCCAAAGTCTGTTCCCGCGCTTCGTCCCCGATGATCCGTTGAAAATCGCGCACGAGCATGGGATAAGGGTGCGATCCATACGCTGTGCCTAAGATGTAATGCGTGCCTCGGACATTGGTCACCCAATCGCGCATCGCTTCGTTGACCGCTTCTTTCAGTGTGCGCTGTCCCGCCGTGACTGGCACCACCTGCGCCCCCAGAAACTTCATGCGCGCGACATTCAACGATTGCCGAACCATATCGACCTCGCCCATATAAATAATGCATTCCATGCCGAAACGCGCCGCCACAGTTGCGGTGGCCACGCCGTGCTGGCCCGCCCCGGTTTCGGCGATGACTCTTTTCTTGCCCATGCGCCGTGCAATCAGTGCCTGACCCAAAGCATTGTTGATTTTGTGCGCTCCGGTATGCAGCAGATCTTCGCGCTTTAGATAAATTTTGGGACCGCCGCAAAGTTCGGTCAGCCGTTCGGCAAAATAAAGTGGCGTGGGGCGTCCGCAAAAATCTCTTTGCAACCCCGCCAGTTCGCGTTGGAATTCCGGGTCTTGGCGGGCCTTTTCATATTCTGCCGCTAATTCTTCCAAAGGAAGCATGAGAGTTTCCGGCACATACATACCGCCAAACTCACCGAAATAACCCTGGGCGTCGGGGACCGTTTTCAAGAGGGAGACTGCGTTTGACATAAAGCGATAAATTCCTCGACTTTGCGATGGTCTTTCAGTCCTGGTTTGGCCTCTACTCCACTGCAAACATCCACCGCGTAAGGTCGCACAGTTTGAATGGCCTGCACAACATTTTCAGGGGTAAGCCCACCTGACAGAATGCAAGGTTTTCCCGAGGTCCTGACAAAATCTCGGCCCAATATCCAATCAAAGCTTTCTCCCGTACCGCCATGTTGCGGACTTGCTTTGTCCAAAAGAAAGGCACTGACGGAATAAACTTCCGGCGTGATCTGCTGTTGCACGGGAAAGCCAAGTGCCTTGATCAAACGGAACCCCTTGAGCCCACGACAAAATTCCATGCTTTCATCGCCATGCAACTGCCAGAGATCAAAGGGAGCGCTATGTCTCCACGCCTCAAGTTCATGCACGCTGGCATTTACCGCCACAGCGACTCTCTGCACAAAAGGAGGCAGTTCCGCGGCAATCGCCCAAGCTTTTTCCGGCGAAATGTAACGTTTGCTTCCGGGATAAAGAATAAATCCCAGAGCGTCTGCCCCGGCATCCACCGCTTGCAGGGCATCTTCCCGATTTGTAATTCCGCAGATCTTAACTCTCATTTTTCGTTGCCGCAAAGCCGTTGGCCTCTGGCCGTCAGCCTCAAAAGACCTGCGGCATTCCTTCGATCAAAAATTTCACTTTACTCAGACAGCCATCCGTTGCCGCCGCTTTCATCAACCGTTGGGGCGGCTCATGCATCGGCTCATAACTTAACCGATAAGATCCATAATGCATGGGAATAAATACTTTTGATTTAAGTTCATGGAAGGCAGTCAGCGCCTGCTCGGGGCTCATGTGGTGATCCCGACAGGAAGGCGTGTTGTAGGCCCCAATAGGCAAAAGGGAAATATCCGGCTCGAAGCGTTTACCTATTTCCTTGAATCCATCGAAATAGGAAGAATCTCCGCAGTTATAGACACGCCGTTCTCCCAACTGGAGCATGTAACCCCCATAACCGCGATGTCGATCCACCATCTTCCGCGCGCCCCAGTGCTTGGCCGGGGTGAAGGTGATATCGATGCCTTTTAATTTCGTGACGTCCCACCAATTCATTTCGTGGACCCGCTCAAACCCCAGATCGTGCACCAGATTTCCCACGCCGCTTGGAACAAGAATGGTCTGCCGGGAAGCGATTTTTCTTAAACTGCGGCGGTCTAGGTGATCGAAGTGCGCGTGAGTGATCAGGACCAGATCGATATTCGGCAAATGATGCAGGGCCAAACCGGCATGCCTTAGTCGGCGGATGACCATCAGCCAGTTGGCCCAATTCGGATCGACAAGAATATTGACCTTATCGGTCTGGATGAGAAAAGACGCATGGCCGATCCAGGTAATGCAAATCTGCCCCCCTTTTAGCTCGGGAAAGATGGGCGGGCTGTGGGCTTTCGTTCCACTCTTTTTTTGAAAAAACGAGGGCAGAAGCACTTCGGTTACGAAATTGCGATCTGTCCATTTCTTTGTAGGCTCGGGGGTTACCGACATCTATTGATCATGAATCGACCCAGCCCGCACAAAAGGTAAATTTTCCCTAAAATAATCAAATCTTCCAAACCAGGGAACCCGGGCACTTCGCCCTACCCTCCGCACTTTCCGCATGTTAGGTTGTCGCGATGACGGAGGGCCTATTCAGCGAAAAGACAAAGCTCCGTGCTGAAATGCGACGGCGCCTGAAAGACCATGGTCCAATTAGTCGGGACCAGAACTCCCTCCGCATCGAGGAACATGTGCTCAATTTTTCCGCTTGGCGAGAGGCTCAGACTCTCTGCCTTTACGCCTCGCTCCCTTCCGAACCCCATACCCGAAGGCTCATGAGCCATGCGTGGTCCGTTGGAAAACGTGTGGCCTTGCCTCGGGTGCAGCATCCCGATGAAGAAATGAGCTTGCACTGGGTCCACTCGCGAGGCGATTTGAAACAAGGACCCCAAGGCTTTGAAGAACCGCGTGCCGATTCCGAAACAGCCCATTTATCGGATCTGCAACTGATGGTTATTCCCGGAATCGCGTTTGATCGCCAAGGCGGACGTTTAGGAAGAGGAGGAGGACATTACGATCGCCTGCTGGACCGTGCCGACCGTAGGGCTGTTGTGCTTGGACTATTTTACTCCGTCCAAGAGGTGCCCCGGGTCCCGCATGACCCTTGGGATCAGGCCCTTCATTGGGTCGCTACGGAAGAAGGCTGTTTCCGAGTTACGTCCGAGGAAAGGCTGAAACAAATCCCATAAATCATGTGCGGACCGAATGCGGAGCTCGGCTAGTGCTGCCCGAGCAGTTGATAACTGCATCAAGCGATTCGCTCAATTCGCAAGCCGAGCTACTCTCAAACAGAAAACCAATTGATAAGAAACTTATTTCTTAGGGGGCTCAACCAACTGCACTCCGGGGGCGCGAGGATCTGGCGTTTTGGTTTCAGGTAAGAGAATTTTTACGTCAGCATCTTTGCGCAGTCCTTCGACATACGCCTGGGCTGCCTTCGATTTCTCAGCATTGGCTAGATTCGCTTTGATCCGGTCTTTCGCCTCGTCAAAGGTGATAATCTTCGTGGGATCCTTTTTCTTCACCTTGAGAATGTGAAAGCCGTAATCAGTGGTGAAGACCGGGCTGAGGACATCGATCTTAGATTCGAAAGCTACTTTTTCGAAAGCAGGCATCATATCGCCTTTAGCAAAGGGAGGCAGCATTCCGCCTTGTTCCTTGCTTCCATCTTCGGAAACCTGTTTGGCGACTGTTTCAAAAGCCTCACCTTTGGCGATGCGGGCCCGCGCGTCTTTAATAATCTTTTCCTTGGCCGCTTTTTCCGCGGGAGTCGCCTCTTTCGGCACCGCCACCAAAATGTGTTCCGCCGTCACCAGCTCGGGTTGATTAAACTTATCCCCGTTAGCCTTATAGAAAGCCATGGCCTGATCGTCCGTTACGGCGACTTCCTTGGAGATCTTAGACTCGAGAAATTCCTCGATGAGCATTTTCTTGCGAATCATTTCCCGGATGCCGGCTTCGGTCACATGCGCGGCAGCCAAACGTTTTTCGACTTCGGCTTTGTCCATGCCCTGGGTCATCTTGACAAACTCGGCGTCCGCTTTTTTATCGATATCTTTAATACCGGCTTTTTCCGCCCCATTCAGGGTCAGGGTGGTGTTGATCAGTCCGTCCAAAATTTGCGGCTCGATCATTTTCAATTGAGCGGCCGGCAGCTGTCCCACGGGCATGCCCATTTGCTGCAGTTTTTCCTGAGTTTCTTTGTCCAATTCGGCTCGCGTAATTTTAATTCCTTTGCCTTTGGCCACCACGAACTTGGGATCAGAAGGATCCTTCGGGGAACAGGAAATAAACAGAAAAGGAAGGGCAGCCAACAGGACGAGTCGTTTCATGAGTCTGTTGAAACTGTCAGAAAGTTGAGTAAGTGCAAGTCGCCTTTTTTTGGATATTTGCAAGAACCCGTCCACGAACCCATTTCATAAGGGAAAAATCATTTGAAAAACTGCCCTTCCCAAAGTTCTACGTTGATCCTTGAGGAACCAAAGTTCAACGTTCCCGCCATGCCCGAAAATTTCTCAGCGCCCCCCCTGCCTCGCTACGTGCGCGTGGTGCCGGAATTAGCGGTAGACAAGGTCTTTGATTATTCTATTCCCCCTCCCCTCCAGCCCCTCCTTCAACTGGGCCATCGTCTCAAGGTTCCCTGGGGACGGAAAGAAATCGCGGCCTATGCGGTGGATTTCCCCCTCGTTCCGGCGGTCGAATCCTGCCGCGATATCATCGAAGTGATAGGCTCAGAACCCTTGATTCCCCCCTCGCTCTTGCATCTGGGGAGATGGATGGCGGACTATTACTGTTCCGATCTCCCGACTACTCTCAAAACATTATTACCGGAAGCCGTTCGATCCAAAACCTCAGGTCACCAGGAAAGGCTCTGGGTTTCGATTCCCGTCCATCTGGTCGAGGAGGAAGTAGTCGCCACCTTGCACCGGGCCAAAGTCCAAGCAGCCGCCTGGATCCAGGCCCACCGCTCCGGCGGAGGCTGGTTGGCCGATCTCTGTCGTGAATCCAACACCACCCAGGCACCCTGGAAAGCTCTGGCCGATCGTGGCTTTATTCTGTTGCGCAAAGAAAGACAGGAAAGATCGCCCTTTTTGAAATTGGATCAATTATCCCAACCGCTCGAGCTCAATCCAGAACAAATAGAAGTCCTCGAACGCACGTTTCAGGAAATGGAAAAGCCCGAACCAGCCCCGCTCCTTTTGCAGGGAGTGACCGGCAGCGGTAAAACCGAAGTCTATCTTCAAGCGTTAGCCCGACTTTTGCGACAGGGAAGAAATGCGCTAATTCTGGTTCCGGAAATTTCTCTCACTCCCCAAACGGTCGAACGCTTCCGCGCCCGCTTCGAAGGCGAAAAAATTCGCGTGGCCGTGCTGCACAGCCATCTTTCCTCCGGAGAGCGCCATGATCAATGGCATCAAATCCGATCCGGAAAAGCACGTATCGTCATCGGGGCACGTTCCGCCGTTTTTGCCCCTATTCAAAACCTGGGTTTAATCATCGTGGATGAAGAACACGAAGCCAGTTACAAACAGGAAGAAGCTCCGCACTATCACGCGCGCGATATCGCCGTGCTCCGTGGCCGACTGGAAAAAGTTCCCGTTCTATTGGGCTCTGCCACACCGTCGCTCGAGTCGATTCACAATGCGAACCTTGGAAAATACCGTCTCGTTCGTCTCACACGTAGGGTTGATGTCCAGGAACTGCCGATCATTCACGTAGTGGATATGCGCAAGGAAAAGACCGGCAAAGGCGACCTGCCTCTCCTATCCAAACGTTTGCAGGAAGCGGTTCATCAGCGCCTCGATCGGAAAGAACAGAGCATCCTTTATCTCAATCGCCGAGGTTATGCCACCAGCGTTCAATGCCCGTCATGCGGCCATGTCGAAGAATGCCCACATTGCTCGGTCGCGGTTACTTATCATCGCGCAAACCATCAGCTGCGTTGCCATCTCTGCGATCACCACCGCCCCGTACCCAACAAATGCCCCGCATGCCAGTTCGAAAACTATAAGTTCAGCGGCGTTGGCACGCAAAAAATCGAGGACGTGGCCGGTCGTGCTTTTCCCAATGCCATCTGGCGCAGGGTCGATTCCGACAGCATGCGCGGTAAAGAAAAATTTGAAGAGACGCTCCGGGAATTTCACGACGGCAAAATCGACATCATGGTCGGCACCCAGATGATCGCTAAAGGCCTGCACTTTCCCAACGTCACCTGCGTTGGAGTGATCTCCGTCGACGGTGCCCTGAACATGCCGGACTTCCGTGCGTCCGAACGAGTGTTCCAACAGCTGGTGCAGGTCGCCGGGAGGGCGGGCCGCGGCGATTTAGCCGGGGAAGTTTTTTTCCAAACTTATGCACCTTTCAATCCAGCCATCGCCTTTGCCCGGCACCACGATGTCGACGGCTTCCTGGAACAGGAATTGGAATACCGTAAAGAACACCAATTCCCTCCTTTCACGCGTGCGGTTCTGATCACCTTTCGTGGTTCCAGCGAATCCAAAACCTCCTTTTGTATCGACCAGGTCCACAAAAAATTGGTCGAAGCCAAACTTCCCGGCGTGATTATGGCCGAACCCGCGCCGGCCCCCATCGCCAAATTAAAGGATCGTTACCGTTTCCATCTTTTCCTTCGCGCCAAAAATCTTTCCGGTCTGACTACATTCTTGCGAAGGGAAATTATCGACATAACCTGGCCGGAGGGTGTTCGAGCCTCGGTAAATGTGGACCCTTACAATCTTCTTTAATCGCTTTCCCCGCTCTGGACTGCGAGGAATGCGGACCCCCGAGTTTGGCCCAAATACCCTAAGCCGGGTGAATATTTTTGTTACTCAGCTCGTTTTTTCACAACCGAACTTTTGCTTTTTCCACAGACGCTTCTTTTCCGGTTAACACCGGCTCCAAATATTTCCAGACCGTTGCAGCTAAAATTTTCTGGCCCTCTTCATTGGGATGAATCCGATCCGCCTGATTCAGCGCCGCAATGCCTCCCACCCCTTCCAATAAAAAAGGAACCAGGGTCGCCTTGCCCTGCCTGGCCACTTCCGGAAAAATAGCCGTGTAAAGGGCCACATAGTCCGCACCGAAATTAGATGGCATTCTCATACCCAGAACCAAGACGCGCACCTGAGGATTTCTCGCCCGGACTTTGCCGATAATTTGCAACAAATTGTCCTGAGTGCTCGCAGGCGGCAAACCCCTCAGACCGTCGTTCCCGCCCAAACCTAGAATCAAGACATCGATTGGCTCCTTCAAAAGCCACTCCACCCGTCTCAAACCGCCCGCCGAGGTGTCCCCACTCACCCCCGCATTGATCACTTGATAATTCAGGGAGGCCTGCTCAATTTTCTGCTGTAATAAAGCCGGATAGGCCTGCTCGACCCCCAAACCATAACCTGCCGTCAAACTGTCCCCCAAGGCCACGACCCGCCCCACCTTTTCCTGTCCATGACCCACACTCGCCCCCGTCAACGCCGCCCAGGCCACCATCGGAAATAAAAATCGCATGCCTCTAATATCTGCAAACCGGGCCATTTCGCAAATTCCCTCTCTAAAAACCCCTCTCTTTCTCTCCTTCGTTTAGCTTTAATGTTTAGCCTTTCCCAAAAACATGGCCTTCATCGAAATCAATAACCTAACCAAAACTTACCTCTCCGGCGGCCAAAGCCTGACGGTCCTGGATCATGTTTCCTTCTGCCTCGATCAAGGAGAAAGCTGCGCCATCGTCGGTCCCTCCGGCAGCGGTAAAACCACATTGCTCGGACTCTGTGCGGGACTCGACCTGCCCAGTTCCGGCTCCATCAGCCTGCACGGAACGCAGCTGCATCAACTCAACGAAGATGACCGCGCCCGGTTCCGTAGCGAAAACATCGGTTTCATATTTCAAAGCTTTCATCTCATTCCCACTCTGACCGCTCTGGAAAATGTTCTTGTTCCCCTCGAACTTCGTGGACTCAACCCAAAAAACGAAGAGGCCTCGGATCTCCTCCACCAAGTGGGCTTGGGAGACCGAGGTCATCACTACCCCTCCCAACTTTCCGGGGGCGAACAGCAACGGGTGGCGGTGGCTCGCGCTTTCATCA
>Ga0136635_10000379_pt1 | contig 12045 bp, 9 predicted proteins | sample AntDrymeUQ852106_2_FD_105495 | JGI IMG/M metagenome (GOLD analysis project Ga0136635, IMG submission 105495) | Polar desert sand microbial communities from Dry Valleys, Antarctica - metaG UQ85 (21.06) | ecosystem: Environmental > Terrestrial > Soil > Desert | place: Antarctica: Dry Valley... | reverse complement strand
GTCGCCTTGAACCCGTACGTGCCCCATCCCCCGTCGATCAGGAAGCCATCCACCTCGGTTTCGCCCATGATCGGCGAGTAGTCGGGGGTTACATCGCAGAGCCCGCCCCAGGCGCGCATCACCCGAACCCGCCCGAGGATCGGGAGCATCTCGAGCACGTGCTCCGCCGTCTGCTCGAGGAAGTTCAGCGTCGAGCCCTGCGAGTACGACGAGTACGGCTCGATCTCGGAGCCGATCAACACCTCGCCGCGGTCGGTCTGCGAGATGTAGACGTGCAAGGTCGCCGAGACCAAGATCACGTGCAGGAACGGCTTCAACGGCTCGGTCACGAACGCCTGCAATGGGTGGGTCGTGATCGGCGCCTGCACACCCGCCATTCGGGTGATCTCGGTGGTCCACCCGGCGGTGGCCGAGACCACCACCGGCGCCGAGATGTCGCCGTGTTTGGTGCGCACGCCGGTGACCTTGCCGCCGTCGACCTCGATGCTGGTGACCTCGGTGTTCTGATGGATCTCCACCCCCATGCGATCGGCCTGGCGCGCGTAAGCCCACACCACCGCGTCGTGGCGCAGCACCCCTCCCGGCGGGTGGTACAGAGCCGCCATGATCGGGAACGCCGGACGTTGCGACAGGTCGAGCTCGGGGCAGAGCTTCCCGATCTCATCGGGGTAGATCACGCGGGAGTCGACGCCCAGGGTACGGTTCACCTCGGCTCGCTCGTGTGCGACGTTGACCGCGCGTTCGGCGTGGGCGAGGGTCAGGTGCCCCTGCTGCGACAGCATCAGGTTGTAGTCGAGCTCCTGCGCGAGCTGCTCATACAGACGAAGCGACTCCTTGTAGAACGCGACGCCCTCGGGCGTTCGGTAGTTGGCACGGATGATCGAGGTGTTGCGTCCGCTTCCCCCGGCCCCGATGTAGTCCTTCTCGAGCACCGCGACCTTCGTGATGCCGCGCTTCGCGAGCTCGTACGCGATCGCGAGCCCGTGGGCGCCGCCGCCGACGATCACGACGTCGTAGGTCTTCTTCAGCTCGTGCCGGCGCCACATGCGCCAGGGCCTGAAGTACCTGATCGGATGCACCTACGACCACCCTTCCGCGCGGAGCGCGCGCCAACCCGCCGCGCGACCGCCGAGCGAGACCGCGACCTCGTGCAGCGTCTCCCACACGTAGCGGGCCAGCTCGGTCGCGACGTAGACCTCGAGCACGGGCACCTCGAGGTCTCGGCGGACCGTGATCGAACGCACACCGGCGATCGGGGCGCCCGCGGCCGCCCCGGGCTCGAGCGTGGCGGGGTTCCAGCCGCTCGTTCGCGCGAGCAGATCGGGCAGCAGCGGCCCGCACAGTGCGTAGCCCGCGAACAGGTGGGTCGCGTCGGTGACCATCGCATGCGGGCCCGACGATGATTCGAGCTTGGGACGCACGATGTCCTCTCCCCCGGGCGCTGTGAGCACGAGCGCCCACTCGGGCGCGATACGAGCGGTGAACTCCCCGCCGGCCGACCCTAGCGCGGCGTCGATATCGCCCCGCACGTCGACCTTGCCCCGCGCCGTGACGTCGGCCACCGCGATGCCGTCACGGATCGCCGCGCGTTCGGCGTCGTCGTCGCCGTACGACATCGGCAGCGACCAGCCTCCCTCGGTCTCGAAGGTGACGCCGAGCCGCTCGTGCGCACGGGAAGACGGCGAGCGCCGCACCGGTGCGGTCACGACCGGAGCCTCTCGCCACGCGGGTCGTAGAAGGGCTCGAGCGCGACGCGGGCCTGCACCGAGTCGGCGCCGAAGTGGATCGAGAAAGGCGTGCCTTCGTTCGCCCAGCCGACGGGGGCCCAGGCGAGGCCGACGATCGAACCGACGGCCTCGCTCCGCCGAGCCGAGGTCACCCTTCCGACCCAGGTGCCCTCGTACACGATCGACGCGCCTTCAGGCGGAAGCCACGACCCCTCGCACGTGAACCCGACGAGCCGCTCGGCGGGCCCGGCGGCTTCCAGATCGGCGAGCGATCGCTTGCCGAGGAAGTCCGGTTTGTCGGCCTTGACCATCCAGCCGAGACCGACCTCGTACGGGTCGGACTCGGCGTCGGTGTCCTGCCCGATCAAGATGTGCTGCTTCTCCAGCCGCAGGATGCGCTGCGCCTCGAGGCCGAACGGCACGATGCCGGCGGGCGCGCCGGCTTCCATGATGCGAGCCCACACGTCGTCGCCGTACATCGACGGGAAGTGGATCTCGAAGCCGAGCTCACCCACGAAACCGATCCGCAGCACGAGGGCAGGCACACCGGCGACGTCGATGTGCGCCGACCCGAGGTAGGCGAGCGTCTCGGACGACACGTCGGCGTCGGTGAGGCGTTCCATCACCTCTCGCGAACGAGGCCCCGCGATGTTCACGGCCGCGAACGCCCCCGTGACGTTCAGGAGCCGCACGTCGAGCTGCCAGTCCGCGAGCCACCAGGTCATCCAGCGCTCGAGGGCGCCGGTGTTGCCGCTCGTGACCGTGACGAAGAACTCGTCGTCGGCGATACGCACCACTGCGCCGTCGTCGACGATCACGCCCTCGTCGTTCAGCATCGCCGCGTATCGCACACGGCCCAGAGGCTGATCGGCGAAGCGGTTCGGATAGAGGCGCTCGAGCAGCTCGACCGCCCCCGGACCGGCGACGCGGAACTTGCCGAGCGTGGAGACGTCGATCACCCCGACCCCGGTGCGGACGGCTCGGACCTCGGCCTCGGGAGTCGTGAAGTGGTGCGGACGGCGCCAGTCGCCGGCCCACATGATGTCGGCGCCCGCGTCGGTGTGCACGTCGTGCATCGTCGTTTCCTTGCGCGGCGTGCGGCGCGCGCCGGCGAGCGTGCCCAGCTCGACCGGGGTCCACGGCGGGCGCGACGTCGTGCGCTTGGTCTCGGCGAATGTGGAGCCGGTCGCCCGGGCGCAGAGTCGCTGCGAGGGCACCATGCACGCTTTACCCTGGCAGGGACCCATCGTGATCGTCGTGTACCGCTTCAACAGCTCCATCGACGAGAAGCCCTCGGTGACCGCCTTCTTCAGCTCCTTGTCGGTGACGTCCATGCACAGGCACGCGAACTGCTTCCCGTCGCCCACCCCGACCTCCGGCGGCAGCACGACCGGGTCCCCCTTGGCGGCCGCGGCCTCACGGAGCGCCTCGATGCGCTCGGCTGCGCCCGGCACCTGCGAACCTTGCGCGGCGCCGATCTCGAGGCCTGCGAGGCGCCCCTGGGCGACCGCGGCATCGTTGGACGGAGCCCCGGCCACCGCACCGACGGCGTACACGCGATCGGGCAACCGCTCGGGCAGGAACGCCTGCGCGTGCTCGTCGAAGCCCACCTCGGCGCCCGACATCGAGAGCAGGTTCGTGCTCGGCGCGGTGAAGCCGGCCAGCACGAGCAGGTCGCAGTCGAGGTTCGAACCCGTGGCAGCCCCGGGGGGGCCGATCGTGACGCCTGTGACGCGCCGGCGGCCCGATGCCGCGAGCACCGTCACCCCGGATGCCACGCGGTAGCCCTGGCCCACCGGGGCGTCGCCGCGCAGGTCGACGACCGACACCGAGGCGCCGGCCCCGGCCAGGGTGCGAGCGGTCTCGTGCCCGGCCTCGCTCGCGGTCATGACGACCGCCTTCTTGCCGGGCAGCACCCGGAACCGGTGCACCAGCAGCTCGACCGCCGACGACAGCATGATGCCGGGCAGGTCGTTATTCGGGAACACCGCCGGCTGCTCGATCGCCCCGGTCGCGACGACGAGATGGCGTGATCGCACCCGGTACAGCGCGCGAGCGCTCGCCGCCGCGACGAGCGGGCCCTCGAAGATGCCGAACGCGGCAGTGCCCGTGAGGATGCGAGCCCCGGCGGACTCAGCCGCGACACGGAGCGCGTCCCCCTCGGCCGCGCTCGAGCCGCGGCGCATCGATCCGCCGGCGTCCAGCTCCTGTTCGAGCACGAGCGTGTCGAGACCGGCGCCGGCGGCCTCGACGGCCGCCGCGAGCCCCGCGGCGCCGCCACCGATCACGAGCACATCGGGGTGAAGCGTGATGCGCTCACGCGGCTCGTGATCCTCGTCGCGCGGCACCTTGCCGAGCCCCGCCTTCGACCGGATGAACGGCTCGACGAGCGGCCACGCCCACCGCGGATGCTGGAACACCTTGTAGTAGAAACCAGGCGGCATCATGAACGAGACCTTGTTCAGCCAGCCGTGGATGTCACGGTCGACCGAGGGCCATGCGTTCTGCCGCTTCACGTGCATGCCGTCTCGGGCGGGCTCGGTGCACGCGCGCACGTTCGGGATGCCGTCGATCTGCATCATGCAGTTCGGGCACGACCCGGTCATGCACGTGATGCCCCGAGGCCGGTGGTACTTGAACGACCGCCCCGTGATGTCGATGCGGGCAGCGGCGAGCGCCGACCCGACGGTGTCGCCCTCGTAGGCCGAAACCCTGCGGCCGTCGAGCGTGAACCGCAGGGGACGGTCGCGGCGGATCGATTCCCCCTCGTGCGCTCCAAGACGTCCGCTCACGCCATGGCCCCCGGTGCCCCGGGCTCACCCGCGACCCCCGGCGTCACCGCAGCGGGGTCGTGCGAGCTCCGGTCCTGTCCGGGCAGCCACGTCGAGCGGATCTCGTTCGTCGACGTGTGCCGCTCCGCCAGGAACCATGCGCGACACCCGTCGCGATGCAGCCACCACTCCGTCTGCCACCCGTTGACGTTCTCGCGGAAGTAGAGGTAGTCGGTGAACTCGCGCTCGGCCGCGCCCTCGGTCGCACGACCTGTGGTCTCACCGCCATAGGCGAACTCCAAGGCTTCCCGATGGCCGCAGTGCGGGCAGTCGATCATGAACGTCACCGGTGCGCGCCCCCGCCGTTCGTGCCGAGCCGGGCGGCGACCGCGGCCGCGATGTCATCGGGGCGCAGCGTGAAGTCGGTGCCCGCGAGCGGGATGCCCGTGATCAGCGAGGCTTCCAGGGTGAGGGACCGCATGTCCTCGGCCTCGAGATCGTGCACGGCGTTCTTGCCACAGGCGCGGGCGAACATCTGCATCTCCATGGTCATCGACTGCAGGAAGTTGAAGACCCGGTCGGCGGCGGCATCGGTCTCGAGCCTCGCCGTCAGTTCAGGGTCCTGCGTGGTGATGCCCACGGGACAGCGTCCGGTGTGGCAATGGTGGCAGGTGCCCGGTGTGACGCCGAGCGCGGCGTAGTCCTGCTCGTACATCGGCGCGTTGCAGTTCAACGCGATGAGCGCGGCCGTGCCGATCGACACGGCGTCGGCGCCGAGGGCGAGCGCCTTCGCGGCGTCGGCGCCGTTGCTGATGCCGCCCGACACGATCACCTGCACCTCGCCGATCGCCTTCATGTCGTCGAGGGCGCGCATCGCTTCGCAAAGGCCCGACAGCGTCGGGATGCCGGTGTGATCGAGCAGCACGTCGGGCGAGGCGCCGGTGCCGCCTTCCATGCCATCGATCACGAGCACGTCGGCACCCGACTTCACCGCGAGCTTGACGTCGTCGGTGACGCGCGAGGCGCCCATCTTCACGTAGATCGGCACCTTCCAGTCGGTGGCCTCGCGGATCTCCTCGATCTTGATCTGCAGATCGTCGGGCCCGATGAAGTCGGGGTGGCGCACCGGCGAGCGTTGGTCGACCCCGAGCGGAAGCGTGCGTTGCTCGGCGATCACGGGCGAGACCTTGGAACCGAGCAGGAGCCCGCCCGTGCCCGGCTTCGCGCCCTGCCCGATCACGATCTCCACTGCTTGCGCGAGCTTCAGGTGATCGGGATCGAACCCGTATCGCGACGGGAGCACCTGGTAGACCATCATGTCGACGGCCTCGCGCTCCTCGCGGCACATGCCACCGTCGCCGGTCGTCGTGGAGATGCCTGCCCGCTTGGCGGCAAGGCCGAGCGCGGTCTTCGCGTTGGCCGAGAGCGCGCCGTAGCTCATGCCCGCGATCGTGATGGGTCGTTCCAGGCGGACCGGCGTCGCGCCGTGACGACCGCCGAGCTCCACGTCGGTCGAGCACTTCTCGCGGTAGCCCTCGAGCGGCACGCGCGAGAGCGTGCAGGGCACGAACGTGAGGTCGTCGAGGGTCGGCACACCGCTGCGCCGCATCGAGAATCCTTGGATGTGGTAGCGGCCGAGCTGCGCCTTGAGCTGGATCTCGTCGATGACGGTGCGCGGCCACACCGGCGACTCGCGCTGGTGCATCAGCTCACCGGGCGGCGGGGCGTCTGCGTCGTCGTCTAGAGGGCGGACTTCCACAGCTCCGGCTCCTTGGTCGAGAAGTTCCACAGCTTTCGGCCCGATCGCACCTTGGTGAACGAGGAAGGGTCGGCGTCGATCTCATGGGGGCCTAGCAAGGCGCGGATCTCTTTCGCGTCGTCGTCGGTCATCTCCTCGATCTCGGCGTCGGCGCCTCGCGAAGCGATCGAGCCACCCACGTAGATCGTGCCCTCGTACATCGAGTCACCGAGGCCATCGGCGGCGTCGCCGCAGACCACGATCGTACCGAGCTGCATCATGAAACCGGTCATGTAGCCGACGTCACCACCGACGACGAGCGTGCCGCCCTTCATGGCGATGCCGGCGCGCGCCCCCGTATCGCGCGCGACGAACACCGATCCCCCACGGATCGAGGCGGCGGTGCCCGACCCGGCATGGCCGTGCACGTCGATCGTGCCGCGCATCATGCATTCCCCGAGTCCCCACCCGACGTTGCCGAGCACCTCGATGTGCGGGCCGCCGTTCATGCCGGCCGTGTACCAGCCCGTTGGACCGTCGAACACGATGTGCACGCCGGGTGTGTCAAGGGCGACCGCGAAGGCGTGGCGTCCGACGGGATTCGCCACGCGGATCTCGGTGGCGCCATCGGCGATCGCCGCCTTGATCGCCCGGTTGACCTCTCGGGTCTCTTTCCCTTCGGCGTCGACGACGATCTCGGTCACCGCAGCCACCAACGGACCTCCTTGGCCTGCAGCTCACGCGGCACGAGGCCGGGGTCGTCGAAGAGCGCGCGGATCGAGATCTCCTCGGAGGCGAGCACCACCATGTCGTCGTCCTCGGCGTAGAGCAGTGGCTTGGTCGCGAACTGGTCGCGGGCGAGGCCGATGCCGTCGGCGGTCGAGATCAGGTAGGCGAACGTGCCGTCGAGGTCGTCGATCGAGGCACGGAGCGCGGTGTCGAGCGACTCGCCGGCCTCGAGCTTGTCGGCGATGTAGACCGCGATCACCTCGGAGTCGTTGCCGGTCGCGAACCGATGCCCCTTCTGCTCGAGGCGGCGCCGCAGCTTGTGGTAGTTCGTGATCTGGCCGTTGTGCACGACCGAGATGTCGGGGAACGGCCGCGCCCAGAACGGATGGGAATGCGCGATGTCGACGATCGATTCGGTGGCCATGCGGGTGTGGCCGATCGCGTGGGTGCCGGTCATGCCCGACAGCTCATATCGCTGATCGATGTCGCACGCTGCCCCGAGGTCCTTCACGATCTCCATCGCATGGCCGATCGAGAACACACGCGCGCCGGGTACCGCTTCCTCGATCAGGTCGGCGAGCTTGCCGTCTGCGTCGTCGGCCACTTCCAGGCGCAGCGAGCGGGCCTTGCGCGAGCTCGCTCGCAGGGCCGTGGCCTGCTCGGCGGCGATCACGACCTCGGCGGCAGCGTCGTCGAGATCGGGCCGGTCGAGGTCGACCCGCACGACGAACCCGTCGCTCGGCCGGCCGTACAGCGCGACCCCGGCCGAGTCCGGGCCACGCCGGAACAACTGGTCGCACATGTCGACCATGGCATGACCGATCGGACCGTCGTCGCGCTGCTTGTAGAAGATGCCCGTGATGCCGCACATCGGAGCTGCCCCGCCTCTCGCCGGTCGGCAACGGGGCTAGACTACCGCTCCGGCCCAGCGTGAACAGCCGCGGAACGGGTCGTGCGAGGAAGGATTCCTGGCCCGATATATGGACGGTGTGCACATATGGGTAGGAGTTCGAGAGCGCTCCTCTGCGGGTTTCGCTGCCGAGCCGTCACAAGGGAACACATCCGGGTCGAGGATCGTCATGCTGGGAGAGTCCTCAGACTTGATCAGCCGTCCATAAGAGACAGGGATCGGCCTCGCGGATCTTGCGCACCGAGCGACGGTAGGCCCGGTTGCCGAGCGCTTCCCGATCCGGACCGAAGACCAGGACCCCCGGACCGCGTTCGGCGACGATCTCGAGCAGCGCGGTGATCGGACGTGGACTCCGGACCCTGAGCCGTTCCACGCTGAGCCCGAGTGAGCAGGCCAGATCGACGGATCGACGCATGGACGCCGAGACCTCCGGGGTCAGCTCTTCGAGGGCGTCGTAGCCCAGACGCACCGACAACGAAAGCGGCTCGAGCCTGGTGACGTTGACGAGGATCAGCGATCGACCGTCCTCGACCGCGGCGTCGACGGCGAACACCAGGGCGGGTTCCTCGATCGGCACCCCGAGCGTGGCGAGGAGCACCGGGCGTCCTCCATCGGTGGCCGTGTCGACTAGCGAGGCACGAGCGAGATCCGTGACTGCCCGCATCGGCTAGTCAGGCCGGAGCTGCCAGGTGGGGATGCTGCGCGCCTTCTCGCGGAGCCGGCGCCGCCATCTCGGCATGAACACGAGCAACCACGCGCCCACGACAACCGGCGCGAGCGCCCAGGCAGCCGGTCCCTGCGTTACGGCGATCGCCGCGAAACCCCCGGCCACGACCAGGGCGCCGACGATGACCTTGACTCGCTCATCTCGCATCTCCTTCATGATGGACCAGTACTGGTCTGCCGGGATCTGGTTCGTGTCCCATCGTCGTGAGCATTCCGGGCACTGCCATGTGTCGCCATACGACACGTACTGCACCTGCCCGCAGTCGCACCGAACGGTGATCGAAGCCCCTCGCATGTCGGCCGATGCTACTCCCCGGAGACGTTGGCCGGCGACGCGAATCGCTCGAACCTCATCCGGTGGAGATGTCGCGCTGTGAGATTTGCCCGTTGCAGGCTCCATGGGGAGCGTGCTATACCGCCGACGGCACCCCCGAGGGGGGTCCGAGAGAAGGAGGTGTCGCGTGGCTGAAGCGACGATCGAGGAACGCCAACTCCTCAAGTCGCTCCATTGGTGGGACGGGTTCGTGATCGCCCTGTGTAACCCAGGCTTCCTGATCGCGTCCCTCGGGTTCACACTCGCGACGGTGGGTGCCCTGGGCTCCATGATCCTCTGGGGGATCTCGGCGGTCGTGGGGCTGCTCCAGAACTGGATCTACACCGAGACCGCAACGATGTTCCCCGACAAGCCCGGGGGGATCGCCCTGTACGCGCACGAAGGCTGGCGGAGCCGCTTCAACCTGTTCGGCCCGATCGCGTCGTTCGGGTACTGGATCGGGTGGTCGGTCGTGCTCTCGCTGTTCGGCAACCTGATCGGCTCGCTCATCGTCGCCGAGTGGTTCCCTGGCAGCGCCGAGACCGTGTTCTACACGACCCCGGCCGACGCGACGTTCGGGCTCGCGCAGCTCATCGGCATCGGCATCGTGGTGGGAGTCTGGGCCTTCAACGTGTTCGGCGTGAAACCTTCGTTGGTGCTGGGGTACGTCACGGGCGCCCTGCTGATGTTCCCTCTGGTCGTCTTCATCATCCTGCCGTATCTGACCGGCGACTGGGTATCGAGCAACATCAAGTTCGAGGATGTCGCCTCGGGTGGCGAATTCAGCCTCGCCGGCATCTCGATCATGTGGCTGTTCCTGATGTGCTGGTCGGCATACGGCATCGAAGTGTGCGCAACGTTCGCCCCCGAGTACCACGACACCAAGCGCGACACCCGCCTCGCTCTACGGAGTGCGGCGACGTTCTCGCTGCTGGTGTACGTGTTGATGCCGCTCGGCCTGGGCGGGGTCGTCGGCAGCACCGGCGACTCCGGAGCGTTCTACGTCACGGCCGCTGAGCAGGTCGTCGGTTCCGCGTTCGGCACGATCGCCATCATCTGTCTGATCGCGAGCCTCGTGCTCTCGATGAACACCGCGACGGCCGACGGGGGGCGCGCGCTTTACGGCATCGCACGAGACGACATGACCGTGAAGTGGCTCTACCACCTCAACAAGTTCCACGTGCCGGGCCGCGCGATGAGCGTGGACATGGTCGTCAACGTGCTCTTCATCCTTGTACTGGGCGCCAACAACCTGGCGATCTTGTACCTGTCCAACATCGGCTACGTCTTCGCTCATGTCTTGGCTCTCACCGGTTTCCTGCTCCTCCGCAAGGACCGTCCCAACTGGCCACGACCGATCAAGGTCGGCCCGGTTTGGCTGGTGATCGCGGGGCTGCTGGCGGCGTTCAACCTGTTCCTGGTGGTCTTCGGCGCGACTCAGGGCGAGCTCGCGGCGTTCGTCGGGTTCTACGAGTTCAGCGGGCTGCCGTTCTACATCGGCATCGGCGTGCTGGTGGTCTCGGTGTTGTTGTTCTTCTACCGGCGCGCTGTGCAGGACAGGGAGAAGATCACGTTGCGTGACACCGATGTCCCGACCATGCCGAACGAGCAGCAGATGGCATTGCTCCGTGAGGATGTCCCGGCTCACTAGGAACACGCAGATCGGCTCTCTAGGAGTAGGGCGGCGCGACGCCGCCCTACTTCGGAGGCAGCCTGACGCCGCGGTCCGCGCGATCTCGCCGGCACCGGTAACATCACCAGAGGCTTTCAGTGCTCGTCCGGAGGTGGATGGATGACCGAGAAGATGTGGGGTTCGGAACCGTTCTGGGGCCTGGGGTACGAGTGGGACCCTGACTGGGTCTTCACCGACCGGCAGAAGGAGCTCCGCTCGACGATCATCGAGCTCTGCGAGACCGAGCTGCGGGCCAACGCAAAGCGCTTCGACGACGAGCTCACGTTCCCTCGTCGGAACCTGGAGATACTCGGTGATCACGGCTTCCTCGCGCTGACCGTGCCCGAGGAGTACGGCGGGCTCGGTGAGAACCACGTGGCCTACTCGATGGTCTGCGAAACGATCGCTCGCTACGGCTGCGCCTCGACGGCGATGTGCTACGTCATGCACATGGGCGCGGTGAACGCGATCATGCTCCGCCAGACACCCGAGCTGATCGACAAGTACATCCGCCCGCTCAACAGCGGCAAGCTGGGCACGCTGTCCTATTCCGACCCCGAGACCGGTTCGCATTTCTGGTACCCGATCTCCTCGGGTGCCTCGCGATCCAACGGCGGCTACAAGGTCCGGAAGAAGGCCTCGTGGACCACCTCTGGCGGGTTCGCCGACTTCTACGTCGTGCAGACGACGAGCCCCGACTTCACCGGCTACGACGACCTCTCGGTCTTCGTGGTCGACGGTGAGCACGTGAAGTCGCAGCCATCGCTCTGGGACGCGCTCGGTCTGCGCGGAAACCAGTCCGGTCCGATCGAGATCGACGGCATCGAGGTGCCGGCCGAGCAGCTCGTCGGTCCGACCGGCGATGGCGCCATCTCGAACGACGAGTCGGTGGACCCCTGGTTCCTGATCGGTTCGTCGTCGGTGTGGAACGGCCTCGCGCTCGGCGCGATCGACATCGCCAAGCGCCACACGACGCGCAAGCGTCACGTCGACGTGGGCCTGCGGGTAGCCGACTATCCGACGATCCAGGACTACGTGGGCGAGGCGGTCATGGACACGAACGCCTGCCGCATCTTCTCCCTCTCGGTCGCCCAGGCCATGGACGGCGCCACCGAGAACAACACCAAGAACCCCGGACCCGGTGAGCTCGCGCGCGGGAACTTCCTGCATTGGGCGTGGCAGATCAAGTTCGAGGCCGCGAAGAACGTCGCGCACGTCGTCGACAAGATGCTCCACGCGTGCGGCGGGTCGGGCTACAAGCGCGACATGGAGCTCGAGCGCTACCTACGAGACGCGAAGGCTGGCTGGGTGATGGGCCCGACCAACGAAGTGCTGCGCCAGTTCGTCGGCAAAGCCGTGTTGCTCGGCTTCGAGTCGCTCGACTACTGGAACCAGTCGTACAACCGCCGCGCCGTCGAGAACGAGGTGAAGAAGCTCGACGCCGCCGCCAAGCGCGACC